>Ga0207881_1000020_pt1 | contig 129892 bp, 120 predicted proteins | sample MalvirmetagMSP97_FD_184227 | JGI IMG/M metagenome (GOLD analysis project Ga0207881, IMG submission 184227) | Marine viral communities from the Deep Pacific Ocean - MSP-97 (SPAdes) | ecosystem: Environmental > Aquatic > Marine > Oceanic | place: Pacific Ocean | collected 2011-05-03 | reverse complement strand
GTCCAGCACCGTCTCGGCAGCCGTGCCGGATGTCGTGAACTTCAAATCGCTTTCGACAGCTCCAGGCTCGATTGACGTGACCCGGACCTTTTCCCCCACCTCGTGGCGCAAGCCTTCGCTGATCGCGCTGACGGCAAACTTGGTGCCGGAGTAGACCGTGCCGCCCGGTGCGAAGACCTTGATACCCGCAACCGAGCTCAGGTTGATGATGTGACCGCTGCCCTGCTCGAGAAAACCGGGAAGGGCCGCCGCGATGCCGTAGAGCGTACCCTTCAGATTGACGTCGATCATCTGGTCCCACTCGTCGGTGTTGACCTCGGCCATCGGACGGATCGGCATCAGCCCAGCATTGTTGATCAGCACGTCGAGGCGGCCGAAGTCGGCAATGATTGCGGCGACGACGGACTGGACCGCCGATTTGTCGGTCACGTCCAGCGCGTAGCTACGTGCCGTGCCGCCGTTTGCGGCGATGTCCGCGACGACCTCGTCGAGCCTATCCTTGCGCCGCGCGGCGATGGCCACCTTCGCGCCGCGTTCCGCGAGAAGACGCGCTGTTTCCGCGCCGATGCCGCTGCTGCCGCCGGTAATGAGAACGACCTTGCCTTCGAAACCCTTTGTCATGTCTGTATTCCTTCAAGTCAGTTGTTGATTTTTTGCCGGATCTCGGCCCGCGCGAGCCTGCCCGGCCTGATGGGATCACTGTGAGCGCAAGAGGACGGGCCCGGCGCCCACCCGGATGCGGAGCAGCTCGTAAGGCTTGCGGCGCAAATCCCGCCCGCCGTGGAAGCCGGGTTGGCGGTGGAGCTGGTTGGCAGTGAAGTAGAGATAGCCGTCGGTGCCGATCGACAGCGTGTCGGGCCAGCTAATGCGGGGGTCGCTGACCACCGTCGTCCAGCGGCCCTGGTCGAGCAAGCGTATCGCGTTGTTCTCGTAATCGCCGGCGAACACGCGGCCCCGGTCGTCTTCCGCAATCCCGTCCGAAGCGCCTTTGCGCCCCAGGCTGCGGACCGCGCGGGCCAGTTCCTCCTCGGTCACCGCAGGATCGCGCAGCATGGCCGTGGGGACCGCGTGCAGCGTGCGACCCGATAGTGGCCCGTAGTAGAGCAAGCTGCCGTCGGCGCTAAGCCCGATTGCGTCGCTCGCGATTGCTAGCGGCGTCACGGGTCCACCAGCGGGACGGTTCATCAGCACCGCACCGTCGACAACCGGGGTGAAGCCGGGCTCCGGGTTGGTCGTCACATGGTTCGACAGGCGCCGGATCGCACGCCCACTGGCGATATCGACGACGATGATGCCGCCGATCCCCGCGTTGCTGCTGTCGGTGATGTAGGCGACGCCCTCGGCGCCCTGACGCAGATCAAAGCGCACGTCGTTGAGGTAGGTCGTGGGCAGCACCACGCTGGGCGGCAGGACGATCGTCTTCACCACCCGGTCGGTCGCGAGGTCAATTGCCACCAGCTTTGCACCGCCGGCCTGCGGCTGAGAGAAATTGGGCGCAGCCGTGTCGAGCACCCAGAGGCGATTGGTGCCGTCGGCCACCACGCTCTGCACCGAGATGAAATGCCCAGCCGGGTCGGCCGGATCGGGCTGGTTGGTCGCGGCGTCGGGATAAGGCACCGCCTTGCCGTCGACCAGCTCGGCAACCGTGAACGGCGCGTTGTCGCCCCATTGCGGGAAGTTGACGAAGATGCGCCCGTTGGGGGCGACGGTCACGCCAGTCGGCATCGCGCCATCGAAGGTCGCGACCTGTTCGATCTGGGGCGCGGATGCACCCTCGCGGGTCGTCGAGCAGGCGGCAAGCGAGAGGGCAGCGCCAGCGGCCAGAAGCAGTTTGACGGAGATTTTCATGGGATCATTTCCTTGAGGATGCGGCCCGCTTCGTGGGGCTCGGACCGGAGATATTGCGGGGGCGCCTTTACCGATGCGCCAAGCGCCGCAGCGGCGTGCCAGGGCCAGCGCGGATCCCACAGCGCAGCGCGGGCTATCGCTATGGCGTCGGCCTGCCCGTCTTCGAGGATGCGCTCCGCCTGGTGCGGATCGGTGATCATTCCGACCGCCACGACAGGCATGGCGACCGCGTCCTTGACCGTCCGCGCCAGCGGCACCTGATAGCCGGGACCGACAGGGATTTGCTGGCGTGGGTCGAGGCCGCCGCCAGAGACGTGGATTGCCGAACAACCGCGCCGCTCCAGCTCCTGTGCAAACAATGCGGTTTCCTCCGCTGTCCAGCCGCCTTCAACCCAGTCGGTCCCGGAAACGCGGACGGTCACCGGGCGGTCGGCCGGAAACACTTCGCGCACGGCATCGAACACTTCGAGCGGGAACCGCATCCGGTTGTCGAAGCTGCCGCCGTAGTCGTCGCCGCGCCGGTTGGAGATCGGCGAAAGAAACTCGTGGAGCAGATAGCCATGCGCGGCGTGGATCTGGATGGCTTCGATGCCGAGCCTGCCGGCGCGCCGCGCGGCATCCGCGAACGCCTCCCGGATGCGGGCAAGCCCTGACTTGTCCAGTTCGACAGGGGGATGGTCGTCCGGAGCGAAGGGAATGGCGCTGGGTGCCACGGTCTGCCAGCCATTCTCCGAATCGGAAGCGATCTGCGTTCCGCCGTGCCACGGCTTGGCGCAGCTCGCCTTGCGCCCGGCATGGGCCAGCTGGATGATTAGCGGCATGTCCGACCAACGGCGCACACTTTCGAGCACGCTTCGCATCGCCGCTTCGGTACGGTCATCGTACAGGCCGACGTCACCGTAGGTGATGCGCCCTTCCGGGCTGACCGCCGTCGCCTCTATCGTCAGCGCGCCCGCGCCCGAGAGCGCCAACTGGCCGAGATGCATCCGGTGCCAGTCGGTCATCGCGCCGTCGACTGCCGAATACTGGCACATCGGCGCGATGACGATGCGGTTGGCGAGCCGCAGCCCGCCAACCTCAATCGGATCGAACAATTTCGCCATCACCATTCGCCCGTGTTGGGCATGGAGGCCCAGGGTTCGGCCGGAGCCTTGGGTTCGCCCTTCTGCAGCAGTTCGATCGAGATCCCGTCCGGCGAGCGGACGAACGCCATGTATCCGTCACGCGGGGGGCGATTGATCGTCACGCCGCCCGCCTGCAGCAGCGCGCACGTTTCGTAGATGTCGTCGACCCCGTAGGCGAGATGGCCGAAGTTGCGGCCCCCGGTATAAGTCTCGGCAGGGCTGCCGTCCTCCGGCGGCCAGTTGTACGTCAGCTCGACCTCGGCATCGCCCTGCTCGCCACCGCCGCGGAAATCCTCGTCGGCGGCAAGGTAGATCAGCGTGTAACGCCCGGCCTGGTTCTCCATGCGCCGGGTTTCCTTGAGACCCAGCAGCGTGAAGAAACGGATCGCCGCCTCGGGATCGGCGACGCGCACCATGGTGTGGAGATAGCGCATGATCAGGCGACCTTGTCCTGGAGGGCTTCCATCACGAGCTCCGCGGTGCGGGTAGCGCTGGCGGGGTTCTGGCCGGTCACCAGATTGTCGTCGCGCAGGGCGAAGGGGGCAAAATCGGGGCCGCTCTCGTGCTTGCCGCCGAGTTCCTTGAGGCGCGTTTCGAGCAGGAACGGCACCGCCTGATCGAGGCCGACCGCGCGTTCCTCGCTGTCGGTGAAGCCCGCGACACGGCGGCCAGCCACGAGGGGCGTGCCATCGGCCTTCTTCGCCGAGACCAGCCCTGCCGGTCCATGGCAGACGGCGGCGACGATCTTGCCTTCGCGGTCGAAGCGTTCGACCAGGCGGGCCAGTTCGTCGCTGCCGGGGTAATCGAACATGGTGCCGTGGCCGCCCGGCAGGAACAGCGCGTCGTAGCCGGCGGGATCGATACTGGTGAACACCGGGGTGCTGGCAACCTCGGCCTTCAGGGCGTCGTCCTTCAGATAGCGCTCGACCGAAGCGTCGTTCTCGCCGTCGGCGTTGACGCTGCGCTGGTCGACGGGGATGGCGCCGCCCTTGATCGAGGCCAGCGTCACCTCGGCGCCCGCATCGCAGAAGGCATAATACGGGGCGGTAAGTTCCTCGAGCCAGACTCCCGTCGGTTCGGTGCCGGGTGTCATGCGGTCGGCGGAGGTGGCTACCATGAGAATGCGGGTCATCGTCAATTGTCCTTTTCCGTTGATGTCGGAGACATGAGCAAACGCACCCGGCGCAGCCGCACCCGCAAAGACAGCGGTGAGAGCTTTCAGCAGTTGGCGGCGATTTTGCATTCGCTCGTTCCTTTCGGCGGCCTAGATAGGCAGGGAACGGCATCATGAAATCCAGCGGGAATGGCGGACGGCCATAAATCAGGTTATGGAACCGGAATGTCCCTCCTGCAGTTGCGCACCTTCGTCGAAGTCTACCGCCGTCGTTCACTGAGCGAGGCGGCCCGGGCAATCGGCATCACCCAACCGGCGGTGTCGCAGCACATCGCATCGCTCGAGGCGCAATTGGGCCGTCCCTTGTTCGATCGCCATTCGCGCGGCGTTCGACCAACAGCGATTGCCGACGATCTCGCGGCTTCGATCGGAAGCAGCCTCGACACGGCGGAATCGGCACTGGCCAGCGCGCGGGCCCGATCGTCGCACATCTCGGGCACGGTCCACATCGCCGCGCCGTCGGACCTGCTGGGAGAGATGATCACGCCCCGCCTGGCGCCCCTGCTGGAAGCAGGGCTGGACCTGCGCCTGCATATCGGCGGGCGCGAGGCGCTTTATGCCATGCTCCTCGAAGACAAGGTGCATCTGGCTGTCACCGCCTCGCAACCCGAAGATCCGCGGCTGGCTTTTCATGCGCTGGGCGAAGAGCACCTGCGCGCCGTAGCCTCGCCCGCCGTGGCGAGGCGGATTGCCGAATTGCCGCTTGCCGACGGGCTCAACCGGACGGCCCACCTCGCCTACGATCTTGACCGGCCGCTGCTGCGGACCTGGCTCGAGGCAAACCAGATCGAGCTGACCAGCCAGCCCGCCTTGACCGCGCCCGATCTGCGGGTGCTACGGTCGGGATTGCGCGCGGGCCTCGGCTGGACGGTGCTGCCCGGCTATCTCACCCGCAGTGAACGCGCTTCTTGCTCGCTGATCGAGATCCCCGCCCCGATCACGGTGCCGCGCAACGCTTACTACCTCGTCTGGGCACGCTCATCGCTGCGACACCCGCGCGTGGCCATGGCTCGGGACGCCCTGATTGCTGCACTCCGAACATAATGGTGGCCACGCCTGTTGGGCCGTGAGCGCAATGTCGGGTCTGAACCAGTTGAGCGCTGGCGAATCGAATGGCGGCTTTCGGGATCGTCGGCCACAACGCCGAACGACCGAATTGAGGGCGCGAAGCTGCCCTCCGGCCTGTGCGACCAACCAGGTCTCAGGTTAGGACACCCGATATTACGGGGGCGCTCAATAACGTTCATCCGATCACGGAAAAGCGGAGAATGGTCGCCGATAGGGATGCACCATCTCCCGCAGTTCGGACGGTTGCAGGACCTCGACGGAATCGCCCCACTGATAGAGGAACCAGCACATCTCCAGAAGGCCGCAGGCCTTGAACCGGACCAGTAGCGAACCGTCCTTCTCGTGTTCGAGCTTCTGGGTGGGATGGAAGAGGAACTCGCTCGCTCGCCCGGCCGCTATAGGAGCGAAACGACAGACCACGGTCACCACCTGTCGCTCGTCGACATAGGATCCGAAGCCGGTCTCGGCGTGCTTGCGCAGTTCGAAATCCCGGTCGGGCTCGAAGGTCTCGGAAAGCACCTGTATCTGCGTGAGCCCCTCCAGACGGAAATGCTGCAATGGAGCGAAGACCGCCTTCTCTACGTCACGCGCGACCAGATACCTGCGCGTTCCCAGCAGAAGTCCATGGGGAGCAAGTCGGCGGCGCCGCTTGTCACCCGACACCTTCTCGTAGGTCGTCTCGATCAGGAACGGCCCCTTGAAGGCCTCGATCAGCGCGGCCTCGACCTCCGCGATGACTGCCGGCTTCGGTCCGGGGCGCGTGGCGTGTCCGAGCGCCTGGAGCATGATCTCCTCGTCCACCTCGTTGCGCGCCCGGCCGCTCACCGGCGAGAGCGTCCTCATCTTGGCACGCAGGTCCCGGAGGAGCCGCGCCTGCTCGGCGAGGCCGCGGTTGTCGAGCTCGGCGATCGCCGCTCCCAGCGCCGCGAATTCGTCGCCGCTCGGCGTCAATAGAGGCGCGACGTATCGTGCCGGGACATTCCATCGCCGCTGGCGATCATCGCCATCCTCCATGACCGTCTGCGGGAACGCCTCTTCGAGTGCCGCGGTCCAGCGCTGTGCCGTCCGGTGCGAGCAACCGATCTCCTCCCGGATATCCTGGAGGGTGACTCCGCTCCGACCCGTCGCGCGCATGGCGATCCTTAGCAGCTGGGTGGCCTTTACGAGGGACATGGAATGACCATGACACGTTCTGTCATCCCTTGCTAGTATCCGCTAGGCGAAGGAGAAATGCCTCATGCAGATGATAGACGGCGAGTTCCGGTTCTCCGCATCCGACCTGATGCGCTTCAAGGGGTGCAGGCATGCCACGACCCTGGACCTGCGCAGGATCGAGGTCGGGGACGTTCGGCCCGACGAAGATGCCGAAGAGGCCGCCCTCCTCCAGGAACAGGGCGATGCGCACGAACTGTCCTTCCTCGACAGCCTCAGGAAGGGCGGGCGTGATGTCGTGGAGATCGAGACCGACGGCCGCCCGATCGCCGACTGCGTGGCCGATACACTTCTCGCAATGCAAGCGGGTGCCGATGTCATCTTCCAGGGCGCCATGCTCGACGGGGTATGGGGCGGCTATTCCGACTTCCTTGAGAAGGTGGAGACCCCTTCTGCGCTGGGCGAGTGGTCCTACGAGGTGGTGGATACCAAGCTCAAGCGACGCCCCGACCCGAAACACGTTCTTCAGCTGTGCCTCTACAGCGACATGCTTACGAAGATGCAGGGTAACCCGCCCGCAAACGCCCACCTCGAACTCGGCGACGGCACCCGTTTCACCATCCGTCTCGATGACGTCTCGGCCTACGCTCGCCGCGCGCGTTCGAGTCTCGTCTCGTTCGTCGACGAACGGCCGGACACCGTCCCCGAGCCGGTCTCCGCGTGCGCGCTCTGCCGCTGGACTTCGCATTGCGAAGCGGAATGGGAGCGGTCCGACAGTCTTGCCCTTGTCGCCAACATCACTCGGGTCCAGCGCGACAAGCTCCGCGACGCGGGCATCGACACCATGACGGCGCTCGCGCAGGCTCCTGCGAAGGTCCAGATGATCTCCACCGAGACCCTGGACAGGCTGCGGACCCAGGCCCGTCTCCAGACCTCACGCCGGGCGGGCGGCGAACCCCGGTTCGTGCTGCGCGATCAAGTGGAAGGGCGCGGGTTCGACCTGCTGCCCGAGCCGGACGAGGGCGATCTGTTCTACGACATCGAGGGCGATCCCTACTACCCGGACGGCGGACTGGAATATCTCCACGGCATCTGGTTGCGGAAGGGAGGTGGCTGGCACTTCGTCGATTTCTGGGCCCACGACCATGACGAAGAGGCACGCCTCACCGCGGACCTGCTCGACTTCCTGTCGTCCCATATGCGTGATCATCCAAAGGCGCACATCTATCACTATGCGAACTACGAAATAGCCGCACTGCGCAGGCTGACCGCACAGCACCGGACGCGCGAGGCGGCCATGGACCAGCTGCAGCGGGAACGGCGCTTCGTCGATCTGCACAAGGTCGTATCGGGATCGCTGATCGCGTCAGAGAAGGGCTACTCCATCAAGGATCTGGAAGCGTTCTACATGCCGAAGCGCGATGCGGACGTGGCGACAGCGGGGGCCAGCGTGGTGGCTTACGAGAAATGGCGCAAGACCGGGGACGCGCAGATTCTCGACGAAATCCGCGATTACAACAGGACCGACTGCATCTCGACACAGTTGCTGCGGGACTGGCTGATCGAGAACGTGAGGCCGGACGGTCCCTTCCCGGTCCTTGGTGACACCCCTGGGCCGGCCGCCGATGCCGGGACCGACGAGGAGGAGGAAGAGGATCGGAGGCTGCGGGAGCGTCTCCGGCCCGTTGGCGAACGGCATGGCGAGGAAGTCGCCGATCTCCTGCTCGACCTGTCACGGTTCCACAAGCGCGAGGACAAGCCCGCGTACTGGGCCATCTTCGATCGATTGACGCAGGAGAGCGAGGATCTGCGCGACGACCTGGAGTGCATCCAGGGCCTCGTCGCCACCGGGCCCAAATGGAAGGCGACGGCGCGCTCGAACGAGCGCGAATACCGCTTCCCCGAGCAGGAAACGAAGCTGCGCGCTGGAAAGAGCCCTTGTGTCAAGCCTGCCTTGATGCCGGAAAGCATCAATCTCGTATCGCTCGACGAGAGGGCGCGGACCCTGATCCTGCGCAGGACCACCGCCAAGGGACCGCTTCCCGACAGGCTGGATCTGATACCGGAACGTCCGTTGCGCAACGACAAGCTGCGTGACGCCATCGCCGCCGTCACGGACAGGATCATCGAGAACGACCCAAGCGCCTCCGCAGTCGTCGATCTCCTCACGCGTTCGATGCCCAGACTGGCGGGTCGGAATGTCGGCCATCCCATAGTGACCGCGGATGAGGACCTGGTCGCGGGGACGGTCGCCGCGATCGCCGGGATGGATGGGACGGCCCTCGGGATCCAAGGGCCTCCGGGGACGGGCAAGACGTATGTGAGCGCGAAGGCCATCGTCGCGCTGGTGAAGACCGGCCGACGCGTGGCCGTGTCCTCGAACAGCCACCGTGCGATCGGCAACCTGCTGAAGGCGATCGCCGACGAGGCGCAGGTAAGGGGCGTTGTCTGCTCGATCGCCCAGAAGGTGTCGTCGGAAGGCGACGGGGTGGACCATCCGGGTGTCGTGGTCGTGCGAGACAATGACGCTCCGGAGATCGCCGGCGCCGATGTGGTCGGTGCCACCTCCTGGCACTTCGCGCGATATCCCGATGCGCAGTTCGATCATCTCGTGATCGACGAGGCTGGCCAGGTCTCGCTGGCCAATGTGGTGGCGATGTCTCGCTCCTCGAAGAACATCGTGCTCGTGGGCGATCCCCTCCAGCTTCCGCAGCCCCTGCAGGGGAGTCACCCTGGTGAGAGCGGCCTCTCCAGTCTCGAATACCTCATCGGCAAGGAACGGACCGTGCCTCCCGAACGGGGCATCTTCCTTCCCATCACACGGCGGCTCCACGACGACGTCTGCGCTTTCATCTCCTCCGCGGTCTACGAGGGTCGGCTCGACAACGACGCCGCCGCTTCGGCCCAGAGCATCGCGTCCCCGGATGGGGATGATCTCGCCGGCGCACGGCTCGTCCCTGTCGAGCACGCGGGGTGCGCCCAGGTCAGTCCCGAGGAGATCGAGCGTGTTCGCGAGGAGATCGAGCTGGTCTCGGGTGCGACCTTCACGGACAGGGAGGGCAGGACCAGACCGATCGGGAAACGCGACATCCTCGTGGTAGCTCCCTTCAACGCCCAGGTGAACGCGCTTCGCGAAGCACTGGGCGATGAGGTCCGGGTCGGTACGGTCGATCTGTTCCAGGGACAGGAGGCGCCCGTATGCATCGTCTCGATGACGACATCGGACGGCGACGAGGTCCCGCGAGGGCTGGAATTCCTCCTCTCGACCAACCGTATCAACGTGGCCGTGTCGCGGGCCAAGATCCGCGCCCGGGTGATAGCGAGTCCTGCACTTCTCGAAGCTCCCGTACGAACGGTGGAGCAGATGAAGCTCGCCAACACTCTCTGCCTGCTGGCGGAGCGGGGAAACTGAAGACCGCCAGCATCATGGGTGACGAGTTCTGACACCCTTCATCGGTAAGAGGGAGTCACCGGCGAATCGAGGAGCCGGGACGACCAGGAACTGAAGAAGGAGAACGGACATGGCAGGCAGCCGCTACCGGAGCGCCAAGAGCGGGCGCTACGTCACCAGCAAGCACGGCAAGGCGAGTCCCCGGACCACGGTCCGTGAGGCCGCGGGGAAGAGCGGAAGCACGGGAGGCAGCTATCGCAGCGCGATCAGCGGCCGGTTTGTCACCGCAAAGCACGGCAAGAGCAGCCCCAGCACGACCACGAGGGAGAAGTGATCGGATGTGCAGGCGGTCCGCTCGCGGACCGCCTGCGCGTCGCCCCCGGCGCTACTGAATGAGGATGGACAGGATGCAGGACGAACTCGAACTCGGAGTGGAAGAGGTGACGGATGATACACCGAAGTCCAGGCGGCTCGTCTTCTGCTTCGATGGATCCTGGAACAAGCTCGACGTCAAGCAGCACCCGACCAACGTCGTGCTGCTCGCGGAGAGCGTTCCACCCGTCGCCGACGACGGGCGTGACCAGATCGTGTTCTACGACGAGGGTGTCGGGACGGCGTCGGACGAGACCTTCCGCGGAGGCGCCTTCGGAAAGGGTCTGGTGGCGAACGTGCAGGAGGCCTACCGCTTCCTGATCTTCAACTACCGGCCCGGGGACGAGATCTTCGTCTTCGGGTTCAGCCGGGGCGCATTCACGGCGCGGACCTTCATCGGCTTCATCAAGTGCGCCGGCATCATCTCGGTGAACGACGCGAACCAGATACGCAGGGCCTGGGAGCTCTACGGTTGCCACGCCGATCGCGATGCGGACGAACCCGAGGAATTGCTGGAATTCCGCCGCCGGCACTGTCCGACCCTCTGTGTGTCCGAGTCGGAACTCGCATGGCGCCGTCGTGCCGAACCGACCTTCGAAGCCGACCTCGTGAAGATACGATACTGCGGTGTCTGGGACACGGTCGGCTCCCTGGGCTGGAAGGCCGTCGCCGCGACCTTCGATCGCACTCCCGACAAGCGGTACGGCCAGCACGACACCCAGCTGTCCAGCCTCGTCGAGGCCGGAAGGCATGCGGTCGCGATCGACGAACGGCGCGTCCACTTCATGCCGACCTTGTGGCGCAACGTGCGCGAGCTCAACATCGAGGCCGGACACGATCCCTACGACGAGGACGCCCCGTACCAGCAGAAATGGTTCGCCGGCGACCATGGATCGGTCGGCGGCGGCGGACCGGAGAGGGGGCTTTCCAACGCAGCGCTGCAATGGATCCTGCGCGGAGCGATCGACATGGGCTTGGAAGTCAACCTCGCCGGTCGTTCGCAGCTCGACGACATCCGCTATCGTGCCGACGCCCCGCTCTCCAACACGCCAATCTCCGAGAAGGGACGCAAGACGGTCGGCAGGATACTCGCTTCGGGGATCGCCTACCTGAAGACCCGACTGCTGACCGCAAGGCGCGGCGGCCCCGCGGACGTCAGCGACATCCACCCCTCGGCGCTCCGGCGTTGGTTCATGCCGTCCTCCGCGCTCGGCGGCGAGGAGTATCGACCGGCCCCCTTGATGCACCTTGACGCGAAGATCGAGGCGCTGCGTTCGACCTTCGATCCTCCCGACAAGTCGGAACTGCCGATCTATGTCGTCAAGCCCGGCGAGAGCCTCTTCCGCATCGCGCGCCGCGTGCTTCGTGACGCGGACCGGCGAGATGAGATCTTCGCCTTGAACCGCGATCTGATCGATGATCCCGACGACATCTTCCCGGGCGACCCGCTGAGAATGCCGAAGGACGCAGCCATCCTGTCCGAGGAAGTGCGCCGTGCACCCGATGACCAGGTCCGAGCGTCGGACCTGGGCCAGGCCGCCTAGAAAGGCATCGAATCGCAAGAGCCGCAGCCTACCATCTCCACCTCCGGATGGATCACGCGGCGAACGTCCAAAAATAGCCGCCGAACGTCCAGAAGACAGAGAAGCATGTGCTTCTCAGTAGCTACCCAACTGTCGTCGGATGACTGAAGCGAGAGTCCTCGGGTCGCATGCCGCCGAACAAGAGGGAGAGACAAGTCTGTAGCGATTTCGAGATCGTCTTCTCGAATGTCGGGCAGCATCCGGAAGCACGATCTCCGACCAGGAATCCAGGAGCAGGAGGGGAGGGCGGAAGATCTCAAGGCGAAGATGTCGAAATCCGGACCTCATGATGGTCGCCACCGTCAAGGTGAGGACCGAACAAATCTTCGAAGAGTGTAACCCGCGCGGAGTACGGAAGGGAGCCGAAGGCTTGCCGAGACGCCGTGTGATGCTCCCGGAATCCAGTGATCACCAGATCGTTGACGCCCGGCGTCCTTCGTCATCGATCCAGCGGGGTCGGGGATTGCGATCAGGTCCGACTGTCGATCGCATGTGGGCTCATCTATCATGGATGGATGGAACGCGAGGAAAACGACGATTCGGGCGACAGGTTGCTTGCCGAGAGCCTGGGACGTTGCGTGGCTCGCCACCGCGAGGCCGAGGGGATTTCCCAGTCGGAACTCGCTCGCCGCGCCGGACTCGCCAGGGCCTATGTATGGCGGGTGGAGAACGGACAGACCATCGCCAACATGCGTTCGATAGGACGGATCTCGCTCGCGCTGAACGTCCCGGTGCCGCAGCTGCTCGAAGGTGTGGATGTCTCGGGCCTCGCCCTGAAGAACCGACCGTATGGCGGGAGCTGATCGGCAAAGTCGGGTTCCGGCAATGTCCCGACAGAAGAGCATGGTCGCCTGCGCCCGCTGGACTTGCATTCGAGGCTGTATACTTTAAAGTATCTACCTTTCCCAGGAGGAGTGGTAGAGGTGGGCAAACCGGAAAGCCGATACGAGACCGTGTCCGACGAGGCACTGCTGCTCGAAGCCGCGCACAGGCGCCACGCGGTCGAATTCTCGAACGTCCTGGGAATCCTCCATCTGGTCCGTGCGGGACTCCGCGAGCCGCATCCGCTCGTCGAGGACGCCATCGATCGGGTCGAATGCCAGCTGCATCTCGAACGCCTTCTGCTCGCGCCACCCATCCTCGATCTCTCAATGGTGCTGGCCGCCACCTGCGAACTGATCGCTCGTTCACGTTCCACGGGGACGAGGTTCACCCTACGTGCCGACGCCTGCCCGGTGGCTTCGATCGCCCTCTCCCGCGCGTTCATGCTGATCTCGTTCGAGGCGGTGACCCTGATCGCGACCGGGATCGCGAAGTCCGACTCTCCCGTGGCTCTTCGCCTGAGGGTCGCCGACGGGATCGTCACCCTGATCGTAAGGCATGCTTCCACGTCGCAGGAGCAGGTGGCCGACATCGATCGCGTTTCTCTCGCCACGCTGCGACAGATCGTCTCGCGCCTCGACGGCCGACTGGCTTTCGCGCGGGGCCGCAAATCCCGCACTCTTCGGGTCCGTATCCCGCTTCGACGGTAGCGATACTTCATCCGGCCGGAACCGGGTCGACCCGGTTGAGCAGGTTAATCGACGTGAAACCGATTTGGTGCAGTTATCTCACAGGAGATAAATCATGCGTGTCATACTCATCCTGGCCTCGCTGCTCGCCACCGCAGTTCCGGCGGCGGCACAGCAGATCGACGGATTCGACTGGACGCGTGCACGGGACAACTACGTGGCGCTCGTCGAAGGGCGGAAGCAGTTTCACCACCTCACACCACTCGAACAGCGCGAGCTCCTCGAATTCAGGCGCGTGGTCAACGAAGGACTCACCGATCCTCGCTCGCCGCGCGAGCGCTGCATCGACGAGCAGCGCGCGCGGTTGCGTGACAAGCGCATGACCGAGCTCGACCGCAGGCACATCGACATGGTCTGCCGCGACGAGCGGGACTGAATCGGGCCAGGCTTGCTCTGCGAAGAGCATATTCTCCGCTCAAGTCGCACTAAAGTATACGAGACGATTGAACTGGACAAACCGGCAGCGGTGTTGAACCTGATGTAACAAGGGGGAAAAATGGCAAGTCAGGTTCAAGAAGGCAGCGCTGAGAACGAATCGGTTTTCGAAGGTTCCCTGCCGATCGGCGAAAAGCTCGAGCGTGCGAGGACGGAACTGCTCGACCTCTCGGCGCGAAACCGTCTGCTCAACATGCCCCGATCGGCGAAGAGCGCGAAGACGGTGGATATCGTCGACGAGAAAGGGGCGGAGATACATCGCCTCCTGGCCGTGGAGCAGAAGGTGTTCACCTTCCTGCCTGGCAGGGTCGAAGAAACCGAGGACGGGGAGACCGACCCGCAGGATGGGGCGGACCCGACTCTGCCGGCCCTGATCCAGCCCGAGGATGAGTTGGATGGTGACGGCAATGCCGCGAGGCACGTCGACACGAAGCTCCAGACGCGCCTGACCTCGAAGGGCCTCCAGAAGCGACTCCTCGACATGTTCTACGATGCGAGGACCCTGGAAGAGGAGCAGGGCGTGAACATCCTCTTCCTCGCGATCGGGGCTCTCAAGTGGATCGATCCGCAGAACGCAGCGAACGTGAGGCGCGCGCCGCTCGTCCTCGTCCCCGTGTCGCTCGAGCGTGGAAGCGCGGGCGAGAAGTTCAAGCTGAGGGCGCGGCCCGACGACGTCGCACCCAACCTCTCGCTGGAAGCGTACCTCGACAGAGTTCATGGCATCCGCCTGCCCGCCTTCGACGAGACCGAAAGCTTCGATTACGCATCGTATCTCGGCGAGGTCGCCGATGCGGTCTCGGCGAAAGAGGGGTGGGAGGTGCTTGCGGACGATATCACGCTCGGCTTCTTCTCCTTCGCCAAGTTCCTGATGTATCGCGACCTCGATCCCGAGAACTGGCCCGAAGGCGGCAAGATCGTGGACCGCCCCCTGATCCGGGGACTTCTCACCGAAGGGTTCGAGGGCGATACCGACATGGTCCCCGAGGACGCGAAGATCGACCCGCACATCTCTCCGTCGGACATGCTCCACATCGTCGACTGCGATAGCTCGCAGACACTGGTGGTGCACGAGGTCCGCCAGGGCCGGGACATGGTGGTCCAGGGGCCTCCCGGCACGGGCAAGAGCCAGACCATCGCGAACGTCATCGCCTCGGCGGTCGCGGACGGCAAGACCGTACTCTTCGTCGCCGAGAAGATGGCGGCACTCGAAGTCGTGAAGAGGCGGCTCGACACTACGGGCGTGGGCGATGCATGCCTGGAACTCCACAGCAACAAGGCGAACAAGCGCGCGGTGCTCGACGAACTGCGACGCACCTGGGAGCTGGGCGCGCCGCGCGGGCAGGATCCGGGCACGCTCTACGAGCGTCTGACCGAAACCCGTGATCGCCTGAATGCCCATGCGCAGCGGATGCATGTGGAGCACGATCCATCGAACCTCAGTCCGTACGACGTGATCGGTCAGCTCGTCCGTCTCCGGCAGGGCGGGGAGAAGCCCAACGAGATCGTGCTCGAAGGGGCCTTGCAGTGGACACCCGACGATTTCATCAAGCGGCGCGAGGTGCTCGGAGAGCTGGTCGAGAGGCTGGACATGATCGGGATCCCCAATTCCCATCCCTGGCGGGGGGTCGGCCTGGAGTCGATGCTGCCCACGGACGTGGAACGGCTGGCCGTGCGTGTCGCGGAATTGCAGGAGCGGCTGAAAGCTTTCGAGGATGACCAGAAGGAGCTCGCAGAAACCCTGCGGACGGAAAGCGCAGAGCGCCTTCCGGAGACTTCACGGCTCAAGGAACGCGCCGACAGGCTGGCCCGCGCACCGAACATAGGTGGGGCGGCTCTGGGTGACGAAAGCTGGAGAGACGTCGAATCGATCATCGCGCTCATCCGGGCGGGCCAGGAGCATGCGGCGCTTCGATCGGAACTCCTCCCGTCGTTCGCGAAAGAGGCGTGGTCCACCGACGTGACCGAAACCCTGCGCGCACTCATGGAACTGCCCGAGGACTTCTCTGGCGAGGTGTTCGAGGTCGCGGCTTCGCTCGAGGTCGCACTCGCGCGCATGATCGACAGTTCCGGGTCGTTGTCGCGCACACTTGGGCGTCCGGCGCCAACTACGCTTGCGGGCGTACGCGAACTCGCGAGGATAGCCGAGCGCGTTGCCAACGCTCCCGACGCGGACGCGCAGGTCTTCGCGGCGTCACTCTGGGATAGCGGAGTGGAGCGAGCCGGAGACTTGGTGGAGAACATCGCAACGTTCGAGACCGCCCGTGCCGATACGAAGGACGGACTACTGGACAGTGCGTGGGATGTCGATCTGTCCTCCGAGCGGGCCGTCCTCGCCAGCCACGGCGAAGGCATCCTGCGATATCTCAGCGGGGAGTGGCGCCGCGCCAACAGGCTGGTGCGATCGTTCCTCGCCAGACCCGACCAGTCGCTGGGCGAAACCCTCGCTCTGCTCGATGCATTGGCGACGGGCCAAGCGGCGCGCAGAAGGATCGAGGAGGGAGAGGAGCTCGGCAGGGCCGCCTTCCACGACCATTGGAGAGGCGAGCGCAGTTCGTCTGCTCCGCTCGCAGCGATCGTAGATTGGATGCGATCGCTGCGCGGCATGGGCTCGGAGCCCCGTATGATCGCCTCGCGCAGCCCCGACCGGCAGCGCATCGCCGTTCTCGCCGAGACAGTCGAAGCGCAGACGGCACCCATGGCCGATCTGCTGGAGCAGCTGCGCATCGCACTGGCCGACCGAGGAGAACCGGCCTTCGGGACCGACGAACACCCCGAGACGGCGGATCTGGGGTGCCTGCTGGAGGTCGTGACCAGGGTGAATTCCGCCGAGCGCAACAGCTCTGCCATCATGACCCCCGCTCCGGACTCGGCGGGTGCCAGAGCCTTGCTCCTGAAGCGCTTGCAAGAAGAGCAGGAAGCAGCGGTGCGGGTGGAGGCCGGCGAGCGGCTAGGACGTCAAGCGTTCGGAGAGGAATGGAAAGGCATAGGATCGGACTGGACCAAGCTCGAAGGCGCAGCGGAGTGGGTGAGGGAAAACGAGGATGTGCGGGTCCTGGCTGCGGACATGGCGGACCGGTCGGCTCCCGCCGCCAAGGCGCAAATGCTGGAAGCGGAGCGCCAGAATCTGCAGGATAGTCTTGTCTCCCTGACCGATGACTTGCGGCTCGATCTGGAAGAAGCCTTCGGGCCGGAGTCGCTCGACGATGTCACGATCGTGGATGTTCGCGAGCGGCTGTCCATGTGGGCCGACAGCGGCGAGAAGCTGTCGAGCTGGGTGTCGTACCGGGATGCCGCGGCGCGGGCAGGTCGGCTCGGATGTGCGGACGTCGTACAGCGTCTGCGGGACGGGAGACTTACGTCCGACGACGTCGTTCCGGCGTTCGAGATGGCCTATTTCGAGGCGGTCTACGCGGACATGGTGCGCTCGGATCCCGAGCTCGGGCGTTTCGACGGTACGCTCCATGGGCGTCTCGCACGCGACTTCGCCGAGATGGACCGTGAACGCATCGCCGTGGCCGGTATCGAGGTGGTCCGGACCCACCACCGTCAGATCCCGCCCCGGGATGGCGGAGCGGTGGGTCCCCTCGGCATCCTGCGCGGCGAAATGCAGCGCAAGCGCGGCCACATGCCGATCCGGAAGCTCATGGAGCGTGCCGGCCCCGCTGTGCAGGCGCTCAAGCCGGTCATGATGATGAGCCCGCTTTCGGTCGCACAGTTTCTCACCCCCGGGGTGATGGAGTTCGATCTCCTGGTGATGGACGAGGCGAGCCAGATCCAGCCGGTCGACGCCTTGGGGTCCGTCGCACGCGCAAAGCAGGTCGTGGTCGTCGGCGATCCCAAGCAGCTTCCGCCAACCGCCTTCTTCGCGAAGATGACGGGTGGCGGCGACGACGAGGACGACACCGACGGTGCGCGGGTCGCGGACATCGAGAGCATACTCGGACTCTTCACCGCGCGGGGGCTGCCCACCCGCATGCTGCGATGGCACTATCGCAGCAAGCACCAGTCGCTGATCGCGGTGAGCAACCGCCAGTTCTACGAAAGCAAGCTCTTCATCGTCCCGAGCCCCTACACGAGCGAAGCCGGGATGGGGTTGCGCTTCCACCGCATCGCCGACGGGATATTCGATGCCGGCGGCACGCGGACCAACCAGGTCGAGGCCAGGACCGTCGCGGAAGCGATCGTCGCCCACGCGCGTACGCGCCCCGATCTCTCGCTGGGAGTTGCAGCCTTCTCGGCCGCCCAGCGACGCGCGATCCTAGATCATCTCGAACTCCTGCGACGCGATCTCGATCCGACGGTCGAGAACTTCTTCCAGGCCCATCCGGCCGAACCGTTCTTCGTGAAGAACCTGGAGAACGTCCAGGGCGACGAGCGCGATGTGATCTTCATCTCGGTCGGATACGGTCCGACCGTTCCGGGCGGAAGGGTCCCCATGCGCTTCGGCCCGCTCGGCACCGAAGGTGGCGAGCGCCGCCTCAACGTGCTCATCAGTCGGGCCAAGCAGCGCTGCGAAATATTTTCGTCGATGACCGACGAGGACATCGATCCCGACTTCGCCTCGACACGCAAGGGCGTCTTCGCATTCCGAATGTTCCTTCATTACGCGCGCACCGGTCGACTCACGATCGCCGAAAGCACGGGACGCGACCACGACAGCGTATTCGAGGAACAGGTCGCCAAAGCCCTCCAGCAGCGGGGATACCAAGTGCACCGGCAGGTGGGGATCGCAGGGTTCTTCGTCGATCTGGCGGTCGCGGACGAGGACCGACCCGGGCGCTACCTGCTGGGCATCGAGTGCGACGGCGCGTCCTATCACGATGCGAAGTCCGCCCGGGACCGGGATCGCTTGCGGCAGTCGGTCCTGGAGAGCCACGGCTGGACCATACACCGGATCTGGAGCACCGACTGGTTCCAGCGGCCCATGGAACAGCTCGATCTGGTGGTGGCGCGCATCGAGGCCGCGAAGGCCGAACACGATGCCGACGAGAGCCGGCGTGCCGCTCCCTCCGGACCGCTAGAGATCTTCGCCATCGAGCGGGAGGAGGTGACCGAGATAGGCATCGGACGTGCCGAAGCCTCCGGACCCGAGACGGTGCGATACGAGGAGGCCGTCCTCACGCGGCCGAGCCATCGGCACGAGGATCTGCATGAGACGCCCACCGGGATCCTGTCCGAGATGGTCGAGCAGGTGGTGGCGATCGAGGGACCAGTCCATTCCTCCGAGGTCGTCGCGAGGATCCGCGATGCCTGGGGTCTCAAGCGGGCCGGCGCGCGCATCCAGTCCGCCGTCGAGCGCGCCATCGGCGTGTCGGTCCGGATGCAGCGTATCATCGCGGACGATGGATTTCTGACTTTGCCCGACCAGGAGATCACGGTGCGGGACAGGGCCGACACGAACTCGCCTTCACTGCGACGTGCCGACATGCTGCCCCCGCAGGAGATCGCGGTGGCGATGGCAACGACGATCAGAGACAATCTCGGGGCGACGAGGGACGAGATCGTACAATCCGTCTCGCGCGCTCTCGGGATACGCTCGACGAGCGCACAGGTGAAAGGCGTCATCCTCGCTCGGGTCGACAAGGCGATCGCCAAGGGGGAACTCGTCGAGCAGGGAGGAATGCTCTCCTTCGTCGAACCGTCCGCCTGACCTCAGCCGGTGGTCGACGATTGAGGAGACCTGCTCTCGACGAACCTGAGGATCGCGACCACCGTCTCGAATATCAGGCGCGCCTCGTCTGCGTCGACCACCTCGTTGTCGTGAGCGAAGGAGCGGTTGTTCCGTATGTCGTTGAACTGCTGCAGGATGCCCATCGCGTTCTTCAGGATCTGGAGCGTCATAGCGCTCGGCCCAGTCTCTTCGCGTAGCCACCTCACGTACTTCCCGACCCTGCTCTGCAGCGGCTCCTCGCGCGTGCAGGGCACTCCCACCTCGTCGAGCAGGTGCATGAAGCGCTTCATGCAGTAGGTGTGAAGCCGGTCGAGCGAGGCGGCGTGGCGACCGGCCGCGACGTCCCGGTTTATCGCCTCGACGAGCTGTTCCAGCGTCGCGCCTTCCACGAACGAGCCGAGCGCCTCGGTATCGGACCGGCCGGCCTGACGCTCGAGGCGAGCGACCACGGCCATGAAACGCTCGCGCACTTCTGCGGGCCGCGGTTCGACGATGTCGCCCGGGGTCCAGCTGCGTAGCTCACGATGTTCCCACAAGGCGCGAAGGACTTCGGCCACCGCCCCCGCATCCGACTTGTCGAAGAAAGACCGCAACCGATTGGCCTTCGACCCGCCCCTGTCGGCATAGGTCGGGTCGTCGATGTCGATGCCAGCCTCGGCCCGGAGGACTTCGGAGAATTCGCGGTTCGAAAGGTCCATGACGTATCCGCTGCCCATTCCGAGCAGTTCCTCGATGCACATCCTGTCCGATCGGGCGAAGGCAACCATTCCAGAGGTCAGCCAGCTTGGATCAGGGGAAGGGAACCACTCACCTGCCGCGAGCCGTTACGCAGCGACAGCTCTTCGATCGCAGCGGCGAATGGCGCGGTCACACCGCTGCAGGAAACCTGCAGGAGTTCGTTGAGACCGTTCGGACTCGTAAGATGGACGCTCTCGTATAAGCATACGGGGATCTGGTAGTTGTTCGCGAAGCGCCTATCGGGTCCACCGCTCTTGTTCGGATGCTTCCATGTATGGAAGAGGACCGTGGTGTCGCCCGGGACGGTACCCTCCTCGATGAAGTTGGAATCCTGCCAGCGGATCGACAAGCCGTCGTAGGCGACAGCTCCGACGTTCCCCTCGTGTACGACCAGCATGAAGTCGGGCAGCAGGTAGAGCGTCTCCTTGCCGACCGCGATGGAGGGTGGAGTTACATTGCTCTTCAGGATGTCGGGAAGACCGTACGCGAGGACTGTCGGCCGCTTGTCCAGGACGTGGCTGGCACCGGCATTGCGTTTCCATGTCGTCAGGTCGTTGACCGCGCCGCCAGCATCGACGTGCCATTTGCCCTGACAGGCCGCGAGCCTGTCGAATGCGCCGGTCATGGCCTCGTAGGCCTTCATGGCATCGTCCTCGAGATCGTAGACCATGACCACCGAACGCCTGGACTCGTCCAGCCATGATCCGAGGTATCTCGCTCCAGCAGTCAGGATCGCCCCGACGATGAAGCCCGGAACTCCGGCGATGACCGTCGCGATCACGGTGAGCACCACACCGACCCAGAGCAGCACGGTGGAGAGTTTCGTCGATCGCTGCTTCTCGTCCATCTCCGCGAGGATCTCGGCGAAGCGGGCGTCCTCCATGTCGCTCACCGCACCGGAAGAGACCGCGACCATCTCGACGTCCGAGCCGGGGGCGGGGCCCCTCTCCGGATCGAGGTCCGCAGCCGGATACCTGCGCTCATGAGCCGTGCGGTTCGGCTGCTTTCCCTTCAGCGTCTTGCGATAGTAGAGCCCTCCCCGCCCCGCATGGACATAGTGCCCCCTCGGTCCAGTCCCCACGCGAAGACCACGGACCCCTGCCGATAGACCAAGGCCGCCCTTGGAGAGATTGAAACGGAACGGTCCGGCGCTGACCGATTTGCGGATGTAGAAGGGCATTGGCCTACTCGCAGCCCACCCCGTCCCCGTCGCGGTCGAGATGCGAGGCGTACCCTGGATCACCGCGTCGCACGGGCGCAGCGCCGGCAGCTCGTGCCGCTGCGCAGTTGGCGTAGTGGACGGTCCCCCGAGCCGACTGACGTGGTTGCGGCTGGGAAGAGGCCGCGCGGTGACAATGGCGTCCGCCGTTCTTGCGATCGTTGTGGCACCCGTCGGCGGCGAGGCCGCCAGGATGCGCGGCTGCAGCGACCGGCCAGACCACGGAGGCCACTGCCAGGATCAGCGAGAAAACGACCAGCGCACCGATCACCGTGAACTCGATCTTCACCCACCGGTCGCGCTTGTCCGCGACCCTGTCGGCCCACTCCCTCATCGGCATTCGTGCTCTCCCCAATAGCGCTCCCATCGCGCTGCCCAGCCACCGCGGACCATGGCGCACGAGACATCCCCGGACTGCGGCGATACGCACCATGCCCCGGTTCGGTTGCCGCCAGCGGATCCCGTCGAGATGCAACGCATGGTGGGGCCCCTGACCAGCACATGTCCATGCCTTCCCTCACCGATGGGAGTGCCCAACAAGGCGACGAGTGCGTCGCGCGACGCATGCGGGTCGGCAGAGGGGCATGGATGCCCCGGGGAGCAGGATCCGTCGAGCTCGCGTGCGGCGATCCCCGCGAGCCTGAGGCGTGGACCCTCATCGCACCATACCGGACCATCGCCATCCCAGACAGCGGTCGGGGTGCACGCGAAGGCCTGTCCTGAAGGAACAACCGAAACGGAGAGAAGCATGAGCAACAACGACATCGTCGGATCGATACCGGCACAGACTGAAGAAATCGACAACCGTCTTATCGCGGACCAGGGAAACGGAGAATTACGGGAACAGCCGTTCCGGATGCATTGGATCGAACAGGTTGAAGAAGAACGGGCTGTCTCGAGCGTCGCTGCTTCGACGCGCAACGAACTGGTCGCCCGGTTGGCCGAGTTCGACGCGACCTTCGTCGTGGTCGAACTCGTCGACAACGGCAGAGTCGTCGCCTCCGTACTCACGACGGCCGCCGACGTCGTGAGGTGGCAGCCCGAGGAGACAGCGCTTCCGCGTCCGCTCCTCGGACTGCCCGAAACATCTCAAGCGCCCTTTCCGGTCCTCGGCTGGTCGCTGCAATAGCAGGCGGAAGTCAGGCCGTGGCCCTCAGCCCGCTGCGATCCGTTCGTCACAGAACCGCAGGCCGAGCAGATGGGAGGTCAGCGCGTGCGCACCGTCGTCGCGCGCGAGGCGGCCCCACTGCTCCCACCGGTCGATGCGCTCGTGAGCCCACAGATAGAACCTGTCGCGGGCGTACTCATCGGTATGCACCATGGACCAGACCGTCCGGCTGCGCGGAACGCTGGGTCTGGTATCGATGCCGATCATCTTGACCGCCGGACTTTTGTGCAGTTCGCACCGCACGAGGCGGTAGTCGAGCCTGCGGGCGAAAGCCTCCTGGCGTTCCACGAGATCGAGGATCGCCTTTCTGTCAACCCCGTGGTCGAGGCCGCGGCGCGCCCGGATCCAGCTCATGCCGAGGGGCAGGGGCGAGTCCTTGATGGACCGGGTCGAGGCGAGCATGACGAGGATCGCGAGGCCTTCCGGAGTCAGCGGGCAGTCCAGCGTGAGCCCGCTGACCGACTGGGGAGCGATCAGTCGCTGCTGGATCAACCACATCGCGTAGAAGCGGTCCATCCCCCAGTCCTTCGCGAACACGCTGTGAACCCGTTCCTCGACCCCGATCGTGCGCCGGTCGATTACGGCGAGGACGGAGGCCAGGAACTCGAGCGCCAGGTTCATGTCCTTGACGTGCACGCGCGGCATGCCGAGGCGGCCGATCCAGAGTGCCTCACGGACCGAGGACCACGCCTTCCCTTCGTCATCGAGGAACTTGTTGTAGACGCCATCCTCATCGGCGACGAGCCAGTAGCCCCAGGGCAGACGGTCGTTCCGCAGTTCCTCGTAGGGGATGTCACTGTCCATCGTCGTCGCTCCCCTCCCTTGCGGGTCCGAGCATCGCGATCGGCCCATCGATGTGGAGTGCATCGTCCATCTCTGAGGACCCGCCCACGGCCGAGAGCTGGGAAGCCAGCTTGACCACTTCGCGATAGACGAAGTCCTGATCGCGATAGATCTCGATCCCATCGAAGCGGTTCGCGGATCCATGGATCGGGACGTAGTCTCCCTCGTGGTCGGTCGTGAAGCCGAACCACCACAGGTCCCGATCACCGAACTCGTCCTTGGTCGAGTTCCGACCCATCCTCGCACGAGTGCGTCGCAGCTCGGCGTTGGAGGGAACGTGACAGACCGAGATCTGCTCGGGCACGTTCGCCTCGCACGGCTTCGCATAGTTCAGGCCGCCATGGACGGAGATGCCGATCCCGGACGGGACGGCATCGCCGCCATGGACGGAGATGCCGATCCCGGACGGGACGGCATCGGCCTCGAACCCATAGAGGGGATGATCCGGGCCGACGCCCGCGAACCCCGAGAGGGTGCCATCCCTCTCGCGCAGGATGATGCAGTGGATGCCCGTCGGCTCGTCGACCCAGCCGATCTTGTCGGCCTCGTCGTTCCAGGGCCCGTCACCCTTCGGGTGGCGTTCCTCGTTGTGGAAGTACTGCAACGGGACGACACGGTCACCGGCGAGTTCGAGGCTATCCGGCATCGCCACAGGGAGCCTGGTCTTCTTGGTCTTCTTACTGGTCATCGTTCGGTCCTTTCGATTGATATTGGATGAGGCCGCCGGGGGGAGGTGAGCCCGACGAGATCGCGAGCCGTCCGGGTCAAGCGGTCTTGCCGCGGGCGATCCCGATGGCGCGGCGGTAGGTGTCGTAGCTCGAGCGCAGGGCCGTCTCGGAGCGGAGCAGGCCGTAGTGCTGGCGGATCATGTCCTCGCTCGTCTGGAGGGCGTGTGCGGCCTCCTGCACCCGGTCGTTGGCCGCGGAGTTGTTGAGGATGTCCGATGCTTTCAGGACGCGGTGGACGTAGGGGTTGAGCGAGACGACCCCTTCGAAGCCGGTCTGCGTGAGCGGGTTCCACGCGATGTGCCGTGCACCGAACCTGTGATACGCTTCGTACCAGCTCTTCGAGGTCATCGCGTTGCCCGACATCGTGATGAAGGCGTGGTCGCAGGTATGGTGATCGAGCTCGGGCCGGTGGGTGAAGAACCACTCGTCGAGGAGCTTGACCAGGAAGCGCTCATCGATGGTGAGGCTGTAGTCGAGACGGTGGCCCACGACACCGAACAGGCCGCAATTCTGCCAGTTCTTGAACTTGCGGTAGCTGATGACGATCCTCCAGGCTCCGTCTTTCTTGAAGATCTCGGGTCTTTCTCCACCGTAGGTCAGCCCGGTGAGGTTCTTCGGCCTGAGGCCGGTCACGATCGAGAGGTGCGACATGACGAGGTTGCGGAACTCCGTGGCGAGGTGGATTCCGCTGCGCAGATCCCGAATCCGGGTCTCCGCCTCGATCAGCAGGCCGAGATAGTTCGCGACCGGTTCCTCGCTCTCGATGAGGCCGACGGCTCCGCGCATCGCGTCCCTGACGGTGGGCGTGTCCGCCTCGATGAAATCCGCGAGCTGCCGGGCTGCCACGTGGGCGACTTTCATGAAGGCCTTCCAGTCCGATCGCGCCAGATCGATTTCCTCCTGCGAGAGGAGGGGGCCACCGGAGTTATCGCCGAACACGACGAGTCCTTCGAAGCGCGCCGAGGTTTCGGTCGACGCCAGCACCTCGAGCTCCTCCGCGAGCGCAGGGTTCTGCGTGAGGTAGCCGGTATCCTCATGAGTGAGCGAGAGAAGGTGGTAGGCGGCATGCTTCAGGCGGGATGAGAACAGGCGTCCTCGCTCACCGTCCTCAAGCATGACATCCGCGAGATGCTGCGCTTCGAAGTCGAAATACCGCAGGAGCAGTCCCGGCACCGCGAGCCAGGCGAACGTTGCCTTCGCCGGATCGAGCCCGAGGCCCGAGTTCGCCCCATCGGTGCAGGGTGCGAGCAGGAACCTCATCATCTTGTCGAGTTCGCGGCTCTTCTCGGTAACCGTGGATTCTTCGCGCCACACGCCGGACTTCGGCCGGTTCATGGGCGCGACGATGCTCGAGGTCTTGTACTTGATGTAGGCCGTCTTCTGCCGGATCCACCGCTTGGGGAGCTGCAACTTGGGCAGTCTGTAGGCGGAGGATCGAGCGGCGTTGCCGACGCGTGCGAAGTCGGTGCCGTCGCGCGCGAGATGCTCGATCGCGTTCACGGCTTCCCTGATCTGGTCCTCCGACAGGAGACGCACCTCGCTCGGCAGGAGCGTCCTGCGCGAGAAGGGCACCTCGCTCCAATAAGGATTGACGTCCCCGGAGCTTTCCTCACGCCAGCGCTTGCGCGCCAACGAACACAGCTCGCCCCTCTCCAGTCCGAAATGATCCTCCAACCGGACCACAGCGCCGATCGAGCCGACGCCCACGTTCTTGCCCGCGCACCAGTTGCGGATGGAACCCCATGAACAGTCGGCGATCCCCGCCACATCCTGGTACGACAGATCTTCGCTCGCGATGAGCGTCGACAGCTTCTCGGCGAAGGTCTGCGAGCGATCCGTTTCGGCGATGATCTCGTCGTAGAGTGCCTTCAGGCGATCGAGGCGTGCCGTGACGTTGCGTCGGGTGCTGGCCTGGGAATAGCTTTCACGGACCGCCGCACGGATCCTCGGATACCTATCATCGGCGAAGACCTCGCTGGCCGGATCTTCCGTGGTGCAGCCGGCCAGTCCGATCGCCTTGTTCAAGGTGGAACGAAGAGCAGCCGCGTGCTGACCCGGATCGCCGAGACCTTCCAGCACAGCCCGGCGCCGCTCACGCATCGTCACCTCCACGACGAGGTTCGCGAGCACGTCCACTCCGTATTCGCGCCCGGGCACTTCGATACCGCGGCGCCTGATCACCTTGGAGACATGGTGGCGACACTCCGGGAGGTCAGCGATCCAGGTCGGCACGCCGGACAGGAGTGCCAGGCGTTCGGTGTCGACGACCCCGTGGCGCTCGGGTCGGGAGGGAAGTTTGCCCCCGGGTACGTCGAACAGCGAGATCGTAGCGGAGTAGGCCTTCATCAGGTTCGCCCGGTCCTCGCTCGAGGCAACCCTGGAGTAGGGTTCGTCGGCGAGCCGCGCTCGACCGTCGTCGAACGCGGCGCGCATCACCTGCTTGGAGAGGGGGTTCTGCTTGGACGCCGAGACGGGTACGCCGTAGGTGTCCTTCAGCCACTGCAGCGAGGTTCCGTCTCGGAACCTTCCGATCCGCGACGAGAGAGCGATCGCCGCATAGGCACCGGCGACCGGATCCTTGGTGCGAAAACCCTCGGCGAGATGGTATGGGAACGTGACGAAGACCTGGACGGTCTCGTCGGTGAACTTCCGCAGCTCGGTGCCCGGCGCGACGTCGCGCATATTGAGGTCAGCATCGACGATCAGTTCCTCGGGACTGATGATGCCGCCACGGGAGGCGAAGGGCAGGTTCAGATCGAGCCTGCGTTCCGCCGCCGCCGCGAATCGGCGCAGCTTCGGATTCGCTGCGGCTTCGGCGGTCTGGCGAAGCCTTGCCGCCGCCTCCTCGTGCTCCTGCCGCCCGGTGAAACCGCTGCGCGGCTTCGCAAGCCTCAGGTCGGCCGCGGGGCGGGGCGGCTCATCGTCGTTCGCGGGGCAGGGGGCCGGCATCGCGGAAGCCGGCACTCTTCCACCCCTCATGTCATCATTGGCCTTGGGAAGGGTCCGGGCCGGCTGGCCGCCGATATCCGTCTGCAACGGTGCTTGCTTCTTGGCAGTTCTGCTCATCTCAATTCCTTTCCTATCGTCGCGCAACCGACCCGAATGGCCGGTCTGCGACATGAAAAGGTCGGGAGATTCCCATATCGTCAAGAGAAAAATCGAACAGAAAAAGAAACAGTAGAGAACGTAAATAGAAGTTCTCATCATGAAAACTTAAAGAGTACTTTTCATCCTAAAAATAATTGAGGGTGATGTGTCAGTTTTCAGGATGGCAGATAGAGTTTTTCGAATATCAAAGGAGAATGGAAAAATGCCTGTTTCGTACCAGATGCCGAGTGATCGCCGAGAGTGGCAGCACTTCGTGCGCGCCTATCTCAAGGCGATCATGCTACTGCGAGGTTTCACCTATCAGACGCTGTCGGAGGCCCTATCCTCAAAACTGGGCGTCGAAATGCACGCTGATCAGCTGCGAAAATTAATTCACCGCGGGGCATTCAAGGCGGAGTTCCTGCTGCAATGTGCGGTCGCCATGGGCATCGAATCACTGGATATGCCCAGATTCGAATCACTTACGGAGCGGGGAAAACGCTAATATTCGGCCTCGCAATAGAGAGAAGAGGCCGGATCGGAACGGACGTGACGGTTGGACCAATCCCGTCGTGCTCGGGTGTCGCTCATCCCATACGAGAGCCGGAGGAAGGCGGCGCGCGAGCATCGCCTTGCGTGTGATCCAATCGAAGCAATTCAAACCACTGGGATGGCCGGCCGAGACCTTCCTCTCCCCCTAGGCTAATCAGGATCCATAGGTTCCCCATTGCGACATTACCGGGATCACGGTGCTGGAATACGATCTACGCGCAACAGACCGTCGCCGATTGGGCACCCTTTTCCACCCGATCGCGGTCTGACATTGGGCTCCGTTGACAAAGCGAAGTTAGAAAACGACAGTTTTTCAGATGCTTAAGCCGCGATCTGAGAGGTCTCCGAGGGTGATACGTATCGCATGACCACGGCTCCTTTAAACCGATATTTCGCCCAATTCGCTATGGTATAAGCATTTGGAACGATAAGAGAATTCTTGAAAGCTGGCCAAATAGGTCATTTAGATCATGGTGATGGAATCATTCCCAAGAACGGCCACGCACCGCGCCTCGTGAAAAGCCGCGTGAAAACCTGATCGGCGGCGTATCAATCGCCCGTCCCGTCCGAGTTTTGGGAGAAAGGCGATCTGCTGGTGGTCTCATGCAGACATGTTTCCACTCTCGCCAGGAAGTCATCGCCACCTCCCTTGGCGATCGCCCGGAGCGGACGGGTGATCTCCTCCCAGCGTCCCTCGAACTCGATCGGAAGCCGGCTCCAGGTCTCCCGCGTATCGGCGGCGGCTTCCATCGCCCAGCAGTGCAACTCGTCGCGAAGCCGATCGAGAGCGTCCTCGTCGTACCGCGAGGAGGCCAGACGCGTACCTGATGGCTGTCGCCCCGTATGGATGGCGATCATGCGCGAACCAAGCACCGGGGTCGGCAGCCTCGTGCGCGAGATCATCTTGGGGCCGAAGAAATCGACCATGCGGACGCGACCGCCGCGATCCGCTACGGGCTTGCGGGCAGAACTCCGTTTGTACCCCGACTTGAGCGCCTGCGCGATCTCGCCATCGCCGTCGATGGACGCGGACCCGATGCCGTCCATGTCGTCAAGGACCAGCAAACCATGGGTCTCGTCCAGAAAGCGCACCATTCCAGCGGCGCGCAGCTGGCCGGCCACCGTACCATTGAAAGACAGTCGCGCTACAGCCTCTCCGAGTTCCGACTTGCCGCTCGCCGGCGGCCCGACCGCCAGCAGGATCGGCAGGGCTTCAAAAACCTGATGGACGTGGGTCATGGCCACGAATGTCGCCACGACCGCATGCGCGTCGTCGTCGGGCAGCCAGACCCTCGAGCGTACGTACCGCTCGGTGTCGGCGAGCAGATCGGAAAGGTCGCGGAAGGGACGGGCGGACCTACCCTTCCTCCATTCGACGAACGCGCGGATCGAACCGAAGGACCATGTCCCGGCCTGACTGCCAGCTGGCAGGCCACGGATGCGGGTCCCGTCCGACAGGGCGAGCACCCGCGAGGAAGAGGCGGTCCCGCAGGGCGCGGGAAGGGGGTCGGCGCTCAGGAGCGCGCCGTCCGACCTGACGACCATGGTCTCGTAGCGGTGCACGACCTGCCCGTGCCGATCGACAGCCCGCTGCTCGACGGCCACGGGATAGAAAAGGCTGCCGCCGGCGAAGCCGCCGGACACGTCGATGGGCGCTGCTTCGAAGATGCCGAGTTCGATCGGTAGACCGGATCGATCGTCGCCCTCGCATCTGAGCACCACAGGTGCGGCGGCTTCCAGGAACGAGTCCCACTTCGGCGCCTGAGACGAACGGACCATGTCGGCGAAGTCCTCGAAGGGCGGAGGCGGTATGAAGGTCAAGATCTCGCGTATGGCGAGCGGTGCGATCTCGGCGATGAAGTCCGCCGCCCCGTCGCCCCCAAGCAGGATGACGCGATCGTATGCCGCCCAATGGGCCGGGGATCGCCATTCGGCCGGCCATCCGTCCCAGTGGGAGCGGGCAAGGAAGACGGCGTCTTCGTCGTTCCTGCAATAGCACTGCCATGCGAACCATAAGTCCAGGATATCCGCAGCGACCACGGCGGTGTGTTCCCCTTTCCCGAGCCGATACTCGGCGCACGGTCCCGGGCCCCACCCTTTCGGATGCAGAGGGTTCTGGGTGACCTCCGGCAAGTTGATGTAGCCGTACCGCCCGAGCGGTTCGCCGATGGGGGAGAGCAGCGGAAACGAAAGCGCATCTCGGATCTCCAGGCCGTCCCTGCGCGATCGGTAGGGTTGCTTCAGGCCGAGGTGCAACCTCTCGATGGTTCCCCCCAGCAGGCCCAGAGCCCGCAGCCTGTCCATCGCCGCCGAGGATTTTCGCAGCGCCGCCTTCTGCCGACCGAGGTTCTCGTTGCCGACTGCCCTCAAGCGCAGAACGCCTTCCTCTGACAGAGAAGCGATTTCGTAGCATAGATCATGCCGCGAATACTTTCCGGACCTGTTGCGAGAAAGGCGAGAGGCGTCTGGCCGAAACCATCACGTCTGAGCCAGAGGTGGAACTCATCTTCGCCCTTCAGTTCCACGAGCAGGGGTTCGAGCTCAAGCAACAGTCGGATGCAGGTCTCGCGATGAACGGGATCGACATCCCGGCGAGCGAGCGAGGCTTTCGACCCGGTAAGTGAGCGCACTTCGCATTCACTCAAGCTCAATCGATCGCAGAACAAAGCGAAGCGCCGTTCGAGCGCCGCGTTCTCAATGTGATTTTCCAGCATCGGAAAAATCCCCCTAAACCGAGAGATACTTTAAAGTATACACAATGGCAAGTGGAAAAGATACCCGTCCACCTCGGTGTCCTTCCGACGGAGATTTTCGGGGAGCATTGGCTCAGGCACCATATATATGAAGTTCAACCCATGAGTATCGCAGCAGAAGGAGCGCGAGATGCGGGTAGCAGCGATTGTTTCGATTCTAGCGTGCAGTTTCATCTCGGGCTGCACCGGTCCGGAAACCACAATTCCGGCTACAGGGGATGTGGACTCACAGCGTGTCGGTTTCCAAGCTGACTCCGATACCTGCGGCGCAACCGACCGTCGCCATCTTCTGGGTCTTTCTCGGACGGAAGCGCCGGATCCGGGCGCTCTTTCCGCATACCGACTGGCGAGCACCCGGGAGCCGATCACGGAGGATCTACGACCGGAAAGTCTCAACATCTTCTATGATGCCGAAAGCAACGTCATCGTGGGCATCAAGTGCTTCTGATGGGGATGTAAGAGAAGCAAGCCCACGACCGCCGGGTCTTCTTGCCACTTTTGGTTTCCCCGCGCGAGCGCTCCTGAGCCGCGGCACTTGGCTGTCCGCCTCGTAAACCACCCCTCGGCAGGTTCCTGGGCGCGGCAACTCTTGTCCCGGCGTCCAGCAACACTGCCGGACCAACGGGAGCCTGTCGAGATCGGGGATCGACACGTTCAGACCGGCGAGCGCCTGGAAGCACGCAACGGCGAAGTTTCTTCGGAGGCCTGAAGCTTCAGGACTTTACTATTGCAAAAGAATAGACGCGCTGTTCTGTATCGTGGCTATGTCGGTGCGGGGATCTGCGACGGTCGCGCGATCGGTAGCACGGCCCCAAGTGGCTGACCCATCGATGCGGGCTGTCCGGCTTGAGGCATCGGCTCTCGAACTAACCTTCCCATTGACAGGGGTCGCAGCAGCTTGAACGTCTACATAGCCAATTTCGGGCGCGAGAACTATGAATGGCCGCGCTGTCTCGCCGTTGGCTACGTCGCGACGATGCAGGACGAACGCCTCCACCCCTTCTGGGCGGCCGACGACCGCGAAGGTTACATCGAGCAGACGCTCGCGCACCTGAAGACCGCCAAGGGTGTAACCCCCGTCAAATCCACCGCCAGCCGCTGGTATAACCTCGGGACGATCATCATGGAGAGCAGCGGCGATCTGTGGATCCATCGGCACGAGGATCGCATCTGGTGGACAATGACGTTGGAGGAAGAGGGTTCGATCGAACTCGAACCGGATCCGAAGCCGGCGCCATGGGGTTCGCGGGACGTCTACTTCTACAGGAAGCCGTGTCGCCCCTGGTCCTCGAGCGACGAACTCGGCAGGCCCCTTCGATGGAAAGCGGTTCACCGCAAGGCGCACGATTTCCTCACCACGGAAGCGACGCTCCAGCGGCTAGGCCCGGATAACGCAGCCTACGCCCGAGCGCTCGTACGGGGCGAGGACCTGTCCGAATGGCACGATCGGCGGGAATGGAGGGCCAAGACCCAGACGGGCCCACAGGCAATGCCCGTCACCTATGGCGACGCACGGGCGAAGACCTTCCTCCAGATGATCACGCGCGCCGAGGATACCGCGAGGGCAGCTAATGGTCAGTCGGTGGAGCGGCGCATGAAGAACAAGGAGTTCCGTCTCGGCACGCGAACCGAGGCCGAGCGGTACCTCGAGGAGCTGTTCGACGCGCAGGAAGGAATGTGCAATCTCTCCGGGCTACCACTCCAATGGATTGGCGGCGACGATCCCCAGATGTGCTGCTCGCTCGATCGCATCGACAGCGACGGCCATTACGAGAGGGGCAATCTCCAGATCGTCTGCAACTTCATCAACCGTTGGAAGTCCGATGGCGATAACACGGAATTCATCCGACTCCTCGGCGCGGTCCGTGAGTTTCCATGAGCAGCCTCCTCGTCGATCTCTTCAAGTACCGGAGCCGCGAAAAGCGTGAAGCGATGGAGGATTGGCTCACCGAGTGCGTGGCGGCGATCCTGCGCGCACTGCCTCCACATGAACTCGCTGAGGCGTTAAAGTCCGTTACCGGACAGAACTGCGCCGCTCTCCTCGAAGCAGGGTCCGTGATCGGAATTGCGACGCAGGTAGTCATCGAGAAACGAATTGATCATCAGATGGATGCCGAGAAAGGAAAAGCGGCGCAGCGCGAGGTCCAGCGACCCGACATGGTGATCAGCATCGACGGACATCCATGGCTGGTGTTCGAGAATAAGGTGGCCCATGCCGTGGATCACGACCGCGCGAGTGACGCGAGCCGTGTTTCGCAGTTGGAGCGATACGGAACCTGGCTGCAAGACCAGCAGTTTGGCAGTCCAGGTCTTGTGAAGGCTCTAGTCTTCGTGACCCATTTCACACCCGTCCCCCCGGGGTACATGACGATCAATCCGAGCGAACCGGGCTATCGCGGACTGAAGAGGTATGTCGCCACCTGGGGATCGCTGTCTCGGGCATTTGAAGCAGTTACCGCCGATTTCGCGACCAGTGTCCACGCGCGTGTCCTGGTGGACGCTTTCGCAGAATTCCTGAAGGAGCATGGAATGTCAGATGAATACCCCGCCAGTCAGGACGTGGCGCTGCTCGGCCTGCAGATCGGATCGACCGACCGGTTGAAGAAGCTCGTCGACGACATGTTCGTCCGTGTCCAGGGCATCGGGAACTGGAACGGCAACACCGTGTGGGCCGAGGCCGATGTCAAGTTCGGCCGCTTCAATTCCTATCGCTGGGTCCATCTGCCGGACGGATGGCCCGAGGGCTGCTACCTCAACACGGGCCTGTGGTTTCCGGACAGTCCCGACCAGAGATACCGGACCGTCATGGACGAGGAACTGGGCGAACATGGATCGGATCCCATAACATCTGCGCCGAAGGTCTTCCTGCAGCTCGCTCACGAAGAAGACGACATGTTCCCAGAAGAGGGATTGCCGGGGGAAGAGTGGCTGAGGCCCGTGAGCGACTTTTTCGTCTTTCGGGACTACGACAGCTTCCATGGCGATCCTGCGGCACGGGCGGTGTCCATCTTCTCCTGGCTGGACGAGCGGGTGGAGGAACTGCGCGAATTCATTGGTGCCACTGATTCTGGCGCCAAGAGCTAGGCGGAGGCGGTCCCACCGAAAGGCTCGCCATCGATCCGGCACATCGACCAATCCGTGCCTCGGTTCAGCTCGTCATAGTGGATGGATATCAAGCGCTCACCTGCCACTTCCATTTCAACACCCAGCGGATACGGACCGAAGAAAGTCAGGCGATCCACCAGCGCATGGACGGCGGCCATCACCTTGGACCTGGCCTCGAAACGGGTCGTCTCGTCCTCATCCTGAAGCGATGAACGCAGGGCCCCGACGCGCTTCTGTTGCTCCTCGACGCTCGGAGCATGGACCAGACTGACGAGGCGCGCGCGTGCGTCGTCGAGTTGATCGCCGGCGGCGTCTGATGCCGCCGCCAGTTCAGTCCATAGAGTCTGCGCCTCGTTACGTCCCGTCTCGACTGCGATCCGCAAGGCGGAATCCGACTTCGCCTGGGCGATCTCCCATGTCCGTTCGAGCCGTGCGACCTCGATCTCCAACTCGCGTACCTCGGCCTGCGTTGCGGACCGGTCCTCGTGCAGGGCTTCGAGGATGATGGGATCGAGTATTCCTTCTTCCCATATCGCGTAGTTGTAGTGGACGCCGTTCGAGCACCCTTTCCCCCGCTGGTATCCATCGCAAACGAGGTAATCCTCGTTCACCCAGGTGCCATCGGCCCGCTGCTTCCGTCCTTTTCCGCGAAATGTCATCTTCGACCCGCAGGTTCCGCACTGGGCGAGGCCAGAGAACAGGTTCACCAACTTTCGTCCGCGGCCCGTGAATTTCCGTGAGCGTTCGGCCATCGCCGCGATGGCGCGTCGGTGAAGGTCTGCATCGACGACGCTCGGATAGTAGTCGAGTATGATCTCGCCCGTGACCTGCCGCTTCGACCCACGAGCCTTGCGCGCCAGGTGCAGCTCTCCGACGACCGCCGGATTGTGCAGGATCTTCTGGACGTAGCTTGCGTGCCAGGCATCGGCCCTCCCGAAGGGCGGGACGCCCTCAAGATTGAGGTTCTTCACGATGTGGTTCTTCCCGAACCCTGCGACCGTCTCCTCGAAGATTCGGCGAACGATCGCCGCGCGTTCCGGGATCGGAATGAAGACAGGCGGCGAACCGATCACCTCGAGCCACGCAGGAGCGCGACGGGTTATCACGAACTTCTCGCCCGCGTTGAGGCGCCGTCGCTTCGCAGCCCAGGCCGCACCGAGGCGCTGACTCTTCTTCTCGCTCTCCTCGTGGCTCAGCTGGGCCTTGACCACGACCTCGAGGATCGAGGCCATGTCGAAGTTGCCCTTGCTGTAGCGCCGGGCACCGTCGACGGTCGCGACGACGACGCCCGCGTCCGTCAGGTTCATCATCCACATGAAGACGCGACCCGGCTCCTGACGCGACAGGCGATCGAGCTGCTCGCAGAGCAGGATCACGCCATCAGGGTATAGACCTTCCTCGACATCCTTCACGAAGCGGCCCAGCGAACCGGAGGACGCGTGCTCCCCCTTGAAAGCGCTGATGCCATCGTCCACCAGCTCGTCGACGACAGTCCATTGGTTCTCGGCCGCATGACGGCGACAGATGTCCTGTTGGCGCTCGAGACTCGATCCTTTGCCCTGTTCGGAGCTCGACCAGCGGATGTAGATTACGCAGTCCATCGTTACCCCTGTTTATCGATATTATCGATCAAGGTGTAGGGATATCTTATCTGAGCAGGTTGTGACCGCCAGCCGCCGCGATCTCGAGCGCGCGCTTGGCAGTCTCCTGACCCTTCACCTGTTTGAGGTCGGGGCCGGGCGCACTCTCCTCGACGCTGCCGGGCTGGGGCGGTGCGAGTTGCTGCGTGCCTTTCAGGTGGCCGAGCAGCGCGACAAGATCGGGTGCGGCCAGCACGGCGATCCCGCTTGCCCAACGGGCCTCCGCCCCCTGCGCAGCGGGACAGATCAGCCCGCACTCCGCCTCGCTCGCGTGCATCGCGGCGAGCAGCACGCCGGGCGAACCGACGATGCGTCCATCGAGCGCGAGTTCGCCCACCGCGACGAAGTCTGCCAGCTGTTCGCGGTCGGCCACGCCCATCGCGGCGAGCAGCGCCAGCGCGATCGGCAGGTCGTAATGCGATCCTTCCTTGGGCAGGTCGGCGGGCGAGAGGTTGACCGTGATCCGCTTTGGCGGGAGCGCGAGGCCCATCGAGGCGAGCGCGGCCTGCACCCGCTCGCGGCTTTCGGCGACGGCCTTGTCGGGCAGGCCGACAACGGAAAAACGCGGGAGCCCGGCGGCAAGCTGGCACTGCACTTCGACGCTGCGCGCCTCGAGCCCGAGATAGGCGACCGTGCGGATCGTTGCGACCAAGTGCAGGCCCTCCCCGTGTGCCCTCTGGCAAGGGTTTGCCGCCTCGCCCCCGGCTTGTCGAGCCCGCACAATTTCGCATGGCCTGCCCTGCCGCGGCCAGACGTTAGCTTCGCGGCAACCATTCTCGCTCTCCGAATGGTAAGCCCTGCGCGGCAAAAGGTTGCCGGTGCGATGGCCAACCCCCCTTCTCCCCGCACTGATCGCGGTCCTCGGTCTGGCGCCTTCCCCCGCCCAGGCCGAGGACTGGGTTGTCCAGATCACCGAGACCGAAGAGTGGATCGACGAGAGCGACCCGCGCTTTTACGAGGAATATCCGGCTGACGATTACCTCTACGCCGAGAATCTCGACTACGGCGCCACGCAATCGGACGGCGAGAGCGCAGGGCGTGCGATCACCTCTTTCCGGGCCAACACGCCCAATGCGCTCGCCGCTTTCGGCCCCTTCCGCGTCGTCGAGCCCACCCGTGCGGTGCTGGTCGGGACCACCGATGCGGCCACTCCGGCCCAGTTTGCCGCGCTCCTGCAAACCTACCCGCAATTGCGCACGCTCGATCTGGTCGAGGCTCCGGGGACGGAGAACGATCGCGCGAACCTTGCGGTCGGGCGGATGATCCGCGAGGCGGGGCTGACCACGCGTGTGCCGCGCGGCGGTTCGGTTCGCTCGGGCGCGGTCGAGCTGTTCCTTGCCGGCGTGCGGCGCGAGGTGGAGGATGGCGCGCAGTTCGCGGTCCATTCGTGGCGCGACAACCATGGCCACGAGCCGAGCGATTTCGCAGCCGACGCGCCGGAGAACCGCACCTATCTGGATTATTACCGCGAGATGGGCATGAGCGAGGGCGGTGCACGCAGCTTTTACGCGATGACCAATGCGGTGCCAAACGCCCGCGCGCGCTGGCTGGACGCGAGCGAGATGCGCAGGTGGCTAGCCCGAACCCTGCCGCAAGTCGCGAACGACAACGAGCCGCAGGCCGCGCCGCGCATCGCCTATCTCGACGTGACCTCGATTACCGCAGGACTTGACGCGAACGGGAGCAACCCGTAATGGCGCGCGCTTGAATTGCCGGCCCGACGGGTCGGAGATACCTCAGACCGATTCGCGCCGCGCGCGGTTGGTCGATCCAGTTTTTCGAGGGTAACATGAAGCGGACTTTCCAGCCCAGCAATCTCGTTCGTGCGCGCCGCCACGGTTTCTTCGCACGCAAGGCGACTACCGGTGGCCGCAAGGTTCTCGCCGCGCGCCGCAAGCGTGGCCGCAAGAAGCTCTGCGCCTAAGCCACTCCGGCTGAGATGCGAGCGAGGGCCAACGTGCCTGACGCTCAAGCTTGCGGGCTCCCATTCGGGGGCCCGTTTGCCTATCTAATGGTCATGACCCAGTCCGTCGGCCCCAGCAACGCGATCACCGCGCGCGGCGATTTTCTCGCCGCGAATCGCGGTTTGCGTGTGCCCATGCCGGGATTCGTGCTGCTGGTGCATCCCAATAATGGGCGTGGCACGCGCTACGGCATCACCGTGACCAAGAAGATCGGCAATGCCGTTGTCCGCAACCGGATGAAGCGGCGCTTTCGCGAACTGCTGTGGGCGCACCTGCCTGCCGAGGGACTGCCCGACCACGACCACGTGCTGATCGGGCGCGAGGGCGGGGTGGAGCGCGATTTCGCGCGACTTTCCGAGGAGCTCGCCAAGGCACTGGGCCGCGCAGCGCGCGGCGAAGGCCAGCGCGGACGGCCGCCCAGGAAGAGGCGCGCACGATGAGGCCGGTCAAGCGCCTGATGGTCATCATGATCCGTGGCTGGCAGCTCGGGCCGAGCGTGATTCTGCCCTCCAGTTGCCGCTTCCAGCCCAGCTGCTCGCAATACGCCATCGAGGCGATCGAGAAATACGGGCCAATCAAGGGTGGATGGCTGGGCTTCAAGCGTATAATGCGCTGCCATCCGTGGGGTGGGCACGGCCATGATCCCGTACCCTGAGCCCACGCCCCGATCATCGTTTCCTTTCGCCTGAAGACTAAGCAGGACCGCATTTCCTTGGACAACCAGCGTAATCTCATCCTCGCCGTGGTGCTGTGCGGCATCCTGATCCTCGGTTACGATGCCGGCATCAGCTATTTCTACCCGACCCCGCCCGATACCGAGCAGGTCAACCGGGCGACCACGCCCGAGCAGCGGCGCGCGGCGGAAATCCAGGAAAACAGCGATGCGGGACCGGCTGCGACTCGCAACGCGGTCGCGGTCGATCAGGCAGAGACGGCGGTAGACCTCGAACAGGCGCTTGCTTCGGGCAACCGCGTGCGGATCGATGCGCCGCGGGTCGAAGGGTCGATCAATCTTGTCGGCGCACGGATCGACGATATCGAGCTGAAGGATCACCGCGCGACGGTCGACAAGGACAGCGGCCCGGTGCAGCTGTTCGCGCCTGCGGGCACTCCGATCCAGTATTTCGCGCAATTCGGGTTCGTCGGCGACGGCACCCAGCTGCCCGACGCGAAGACCGTCTGGAAGGCGAGCGGCGATGTGCTTTCGCCTGACAGCCCGGTGGAATTGCAATGGGACAATGCGGAGGGCCAGCGCTTTCGCATCCGCCTGTCGATCGACGACAATTACATGATCACCGCCGACCAGACCGTGGCCAATATGGGCGACGGTCCGGTCGTGATCTCTCCCTTCGCGACGATCACGCGCACCAGCACCACATCGAGCAAGAGCACCTGGATTTCGCATTCCGGCCCGATCGGCTCGTTCGGCGGCTCGGTCGATTACGGCCCGGACTACAAGGATGTCGTCGAGGACACGGCGATTTCGGGTGCTGCCGATCCTGCCTGGATCGGCTTTACCGACGTATACTGGCTCGGCGCGATGATCCCGCAGAGCGGCGCCGGGCTCAGCACCGGTTTCCGCTCGCTCGGCAATGATCTGTTCCGCGCGGACATGATCTACAACCCGACCACGCTGCGCCCCGGCCGCCAGATCACCCGCACTTCGCGCGTGTTTGCGGGCGCGAAGGAAAGCGGCGTGCTCGATCTCTATCAGGATCAGGGCATTTCGCAGTTCGGCCTCGCGATCGACTGGGGCTGGTTCCGCTGGTTCGAAAAGCCGATCCTGTGGCTGCTGCGCCAGATCTTCTCGGTCGTCGGCAATTTCGGCGTCGCGATCATCCTGCTGACCTGCATCGTGCGCGGGCTGATGTTCCCGATCGCGCAGAAGGGCTTCGCCAGCATGGCGAGCATGAAGGCGATCCAGCCTGAAATGAAAAAGCTGCAGGAGAAGTACAAGGACGACAAGGTCCAGCAGCAGCAGGAAATGCAGAAGCTGTTCAAGGAGCGGGGCGTCAATCCTGTCGCCGGCTGCCTGCCGATGCTGCTGCAGATTCCGGTGTTCTTCGCACTGTACAAGGTGCTGATCCTCGCGATCGAGATGCGCCACCAGCCGTTCGTCTTCTGGATTAAGGACTTGTCCGCTCCCGATCCGGCGCACATCCTCAACCTGTTCGGCATGCTGCCGTTCGAGGTGCCCGGGATGCTTGCTCTCGGCCCGCTCGCCTTGCTGCTCGGCTGCACGATGTGGCTGACCTTCAAGCTCAACCCGGCGGCGATGGACCCGGTCCAGCAGCAGGTCTTCTCGATCATGCCGTGGGTGCTGATGTTCGTGATGTCGCCCTTCGCGGCCGGGCTGCTGCTTTACTGGAACACGTCCAACCTGCTGACGCTGGCACAGCAGAAGTACCTCTATTCCAAGCATCCGCAGCTGCGTGAGGCGGCGGATCGGGAACGGGCGGAAAAGGCGGCCAAGGCCCAGTCGGAAAGCAAGGCGTGAGCGCTCCCGGCCCGGGCCCGCAAATGCCCGACGAAATCGCCGCCGCGCGCATGGTTTCGGGCCGGGTCGAGTTCCTGCTCTCGGCCCCGCAGCTGAAATTTCTGCCCGAGCCGACGGTGCCCGAAGTCGCCCTCGCCGGGCGCTCCAACGTCGGCAAGAGCTCGCTGCTGAACGCGCTGACGATGCGCCGTGGTATCGCGCGTGCTTCGGTGACGCCCGGACGGACGCAGGAACTGAACATCTTCGAAGTCGGCGCGCCGACGCAGTTCCGGCTGGTCGACATGCCCGGCTACGGCTTCGCCAAAGCGCCCAAGAGCGTGGTCGAGAAGTGGCAGGGGCTCGTGCGCACCTACCTGCGCGGGCGGCCCGTGCTGGCGCGCACGCTGGTGCTGGTCGACAGCCGCCATGGGCTCAAAGACAGCGACCGGGCGATGATGAAGATGCTCGACGAAGCGGCGGTCGGCTATCGCATCGTCCTGACCAAGAGCGACAAGATCAAGGCGAGCGCGCTGCAAGCGATGCACGAAAAGGTCGCAGCCGAAGCGAAGAAGCATCCTGCGGCCTACCCGGAAATCCACCTCACCAGTGCCGAAAAGGGACAGGGCATTGCTGCCCTGCGCGCCGCCGTGGTCGCGGACGCGCTGACGCCGTAGGCTCGGCTTCGCTCGACAGCGCAGGGGCGGCGCTCTACCCGCTTGCCCGATCCAGGATTACGCGGCCGGACACGACATGAAACTGATCATCGGTAACAAGAACTATTCGAGCTGGAGCCTTCGCGGCTGGCTGGCGTGCAAGCAGGCGGGCCTCTCCTTCGAGGAAATCCTGGTGCCCTTGTTCGGAGAGGACTGGGAAGCGATCAGGCGCGGCGAGGGCGATCTGACGCCGTCATCGGGCAAGGTGCCGATCCTGTGGGACGACGAGGCGGTCGTGTGGGACAGTCTCGCGATCCTCGAATATCTGGCCGACAAGGTCGGGCGCGACCGATTCTGGCCCAAGGATGACAGCGCCCGGGCGATGGCGCGCGCCATGGTTGCGGAGATGCACAGTTCGTACCTGTCGCTGCGCCGCGAATGCCCGATGAACATCCGCACGCGCCACCAGAACGTGAAGATATCCGAAACCACCCGGCAGGACGTTGTCCGCATCCTCGGCCTGTGGGCAGAGGCGCGCGCGCGTTTCGGCAGCGGCGGGCCGTTCCTGTTCGGCACCTTCGGGGCGGCGGACATTTTCTACGCCCCCGTTGTCAGCCGCTTCATCACCTATGGCTTCGGCGTGCCGGGATTTGCGGAAAGCTACATGCAGGCGGTCTGGACGCACGACTGGCTGCAACAGTGGATCGCCGCGGCCGAGGACGAGCAATGGGTGATCGAGCAGTACGAGAGCGTCGCCGCCAATTGATCTTGCGTCCGGTTACGAGGTTGTGCGCGGCCCTGGCGGCTTTTGCGCTGCTGCTGCCGACGGCGGCGCATGCTTGGGGCTATTACGCGCACGGGATCGCCGCAGAGATCGCGCAGGCGAACATCCGGCCTGAAACGCGCGCGAAGCTGGAGCAGCTGTTCGCCGCCGAGCCGCTGATCGGCACGCCCGACTGCCCGCTCGGCAATCTGGTGGAGGCGGCGACATGGCCCGATTGCATCCGACGCGAAGGTTGGCGCTGGGGCTATACCTCGGCGTGGCACTATCAGACCGAGCCGGTGACCGAAGACTACGACGCGCGCAAGAACTGCACGGGCGGCAATTGCGTCAGCGCGCAGATAGAGCGGAACTTCCGCATTCTCGCCGACGAGCGCCTGCCTGCCAACGTCCGGCTGCAGGCGCTCGCCTTCGTGGTCCACTTCACCGGCGACATTCACATGCCGTTGCATTCGGGCGATCTGGACGACCGGGGCGGAAACGACCGCGAGGCCGCCTATGGCATCGCGCCGGGGTTCAACCTCCACTGGATCTGGGACGGTCCGCTGGCCGAACGCGCGATCACCAGCGCGCGGCCCTCGCTGGTGCGCCACTACACCGCCGCCGAGCGCGCCGAGCTGGCGGGCGGCACGCCTGCCGACTGGGGCCGCGAGAGCTGGGAGACCGCGCGCGATTTCGTCTATCCTAACTCCTTCGATCGCAGCCCGCTCGACGGCCCGCTGCCCGACGAGACCGTGCTGACGCAGGAGGCGATCGAAGCTGCGATTCCGGTATCCCAGCGCCGGGTGACCCAGGCGGGCCTGCGGATCGCGGAGCTGCTTGACCGCGCGATGGAGCCGGGACCGCTGCCCGAGCCCACGGGCGATTAGGGCGTGCGCTTCGCTGCGTAGCGCGTGCCGTCCTTGCGTGCGTAGCCTTCGGCATCGAACACCATGTCGATATCGGGGTACTCGCCCGAGTCCTTGTCCTTCGACCCCGCGCTGATCGCGACGAATACGCAATCGGCATTGCTGCGGTTCTGAAGGTGATGGCCGTTTTCAACGCCCGCTGCCCAAGCGACGACATCGCCGGGGCGGATCACGGTTTCGCCTTCATCTTCCACCAGTACCGCCTCGCCCAAGAGCATCACCAGCAGCTCGTCTTCTTCGCTGTGCCAGTGCCGCTGGCTCGACCATGCGCCCGGCTTCAGCGTGACATGGCTCGCGCCCATGCGCGTCAGCCCGGCAACGGGCGCGAGGCGGCGATACCAGCGGCCCCGCACCTCGGCATCGAACGGGGCGGGGTAGCCGGTGGCGTTGGTCTGAGGGATGGCATCGAGATCGAGCTTGGGCATTGGCGAAGTCTCCTGCTAGCGGGAAGGACATGACTGATGTTCTCGACCTCGCCAAGCGGCTGATCGCCGCGCCCAGCGTCACCCCCGCAACCGGAGCGGTGTTCGACGAGATGCAGGCGATGCTGGAACCGCTCGGCTTCGCGGTGCACCGCTTTACCCGTGGCGCGGGCGCTGCCGGCAGTGACGAGGCGCCGGTCGAAAACCTGTTCGCGATCCGCACCGGGGCGGGGCCGAAGCACTTCGCCTTTGCCGGACACCTCGACGTGGTTCCGCCGGGGGAGGGCTGGGAAAGCGGAGCATTCGAGCCCGAAGTCAGGGGCGACCTGCTCTACGGGCGCGGCGCGGTCGACATGAAGGGAGCGATCGCCTGCATGGTCGCCGCCGTCGCCGACGTACCCGCCGATGCCGGGACGATAAGCTTCATCATCACCGGCGACGAGGAGGGGCCCGCGCTCCACGGCACGCGCGCGCTGATCGACTTCATGCGCGCGAACGACCATGCGCCCGACCTGTGCCTTGTCGGCGAACCCACCAGCGTCAACCGGTTGGGCGACATGATGAAGATCGGCCGTCGCGGTTCTGTCAACATGTGGCTGACCGCCCGGGGCACGCAGGGCCACGTCGCCTATCCGCACCTAGCTGACAATCCGATCCCGCGTCTCGTCGCCGCGATGGCGGAGCTGGAAGCGCTCGAGCTGGACGAGGGCACCGACTGGTTCCAGCCGAGCAATCTGGAGATTACCGATATCGAGGTCGGCAATCCGGCGCACAACGTCATTCCCGGCGATGCACGGGCGCGCCTCTCGATCCGGTTCAACAATCTGCATTCGGGCGCTTCGCTGAGCGAGAAGGTCACCGCGATCTGCGCGCGGCATCAGGTGGATGTGCGTCCCGTGATCTCGGGCGAGCCATTCCTGACCCCGCCGGGCGATTTTTCTGCAATGCTCAGCGCGGCGGTGGAGGCTGAAACCGGCGTATCTCCCGAGCCATCCACCACCGGCGGCACCTCAGATGCACGCTTCCTTCGCGCTGTGTGCCCGGTGATCGAATTCGGCCTGCTCAATGCAACAATGCACAAGCGCGACGAGGCTGTTGCGGTGGCCGACCTCGCCGTGCTCACGCGCATCTATACGCGGATAGCGCGCGGCGCCTTGGCATCGTAGAACCCGGCATCGCGAGGGCTCGCAGGCTCTGCGGCGATTCATGGCGAAGCGTTCTACGCATGTGCGCTCTATCGGTCCGTGGATTGCTTCGCTACGCTCGCCATGACGAAGGATAAGGGGGAAGAAGACTTGTTCGCCAAATGGTTCGCCATTCCGCTGTGGCAGCGGGTGATCGCCGCTCTGGTGCTCGGCATCATCACCGGTCGCCTGTGGGGCCCGGATGCGGAGAGCATCAAGATTATCGGCGACGTCTTCATCGCCTTCATCAAGATGCTGGTCGTCCCGCTGATCTTCTTCAGCCTCGTTTCCGGCGTCGCTGCGATCGGCGACCTGCGCAAGCTCGGCGCTGTGGGCGGCCGCGCGATGCTGCTGTTCGTGGTCACCGGCCAGATCGCAGTGTGGCTCGGCCTGCTGCTCGGCACGCTGATCCAGCCGGGGATCGGCGTCGACACCGCGGGGCTCGATCTTGGGCCGACGCCTGCGCCCAACGAGACGACCTGGCGTGAGATGATCCTCGGCATCGTCCCGCAAAGCCCGGTGCAGGTGATGGCGGACGTCAACGTGCTGCCGCTGATCGTCTTCTCCCTGCTGATCGGCATCGGCATCCTGATGTCGAAGGAAGAGGGATCGCCGGTCCAGAAGATCTTCGATTCGGGCGCGGTGGTGATGCAGAACGTCACCATGGTGGTGATGGAGCTGACCCCGTTCGGCGTCTTCGCACTGATGGCGTGGGTGGCGGGCACGCTGGGCTTCGATGCGCTGATCGCGCTCGGCAAGCTGGTCGGCCTCAACTACCTCGGCTGCCTGCTGATCATCTTCGTGATGTATTCGGCGATGATAAAGCTGATCGCGCGTCTGCCGGTGATCGGCTTCTTCCGCGGGATCGTGGACGCGATGGCGGTGAGCTATTCGACCGCCAGTTCCAACGCGACGCTGCCGGTGACGCTGCGCTGTGCGGAGCGTAACCTGGGCGTCTCCAACTCGGTTGCCAGCTTCGTGATCGCGCTGGGTGCGACGATCAACATGAACGGTACCGCGATGTACCTCGGCCTCGCGACGCTGTTCGGTGCGCAGGTGTTCGGCGTGGACCTGAGCTGGGGCCAATACTTCCTGATCTCGATCCTCGCGACCCTGGGTGCGGTCGGTGCGGCGGGAATTCCCGGTGCGGGGCTGATCATGATGGCGCTGGTGTTCGGCGCGGTCGGCGTGCCGCTCGAAACGATCGCCTTCGTCGCGGGCGTCGACCGGATCATGGACATGATGCGCACCACCACCAATGTCAGCGGCGATGCGGCGGTGGCGGTGACCGTGGCCAACATGACCGGCGAACTCGATCGCGAAGAACTGATCAGCGCGGACGACGTTTAGCGAAGGGCGCAGCTACTCGGCGGGCGAGAAAGCATGGCGGATGGCCGTCTGCTTCTTGCTCCTCGTGCCTGCTACTGCTGCGGCGGCTGCCTCTAGCGGTTACTCGCCCATGATCATCGGCGCGTCGCTTACCTTGTCGGCATATTCGACCGGCACGAAGTCGCCGAGCCCGCACGCGGGTCCGCGATCGAAACCGCCGCTGTAATTATCCAGCTCGTAGACGACTTCGCCGCTGCACAGCGTGCCGCCCTTGACCTCGTAGGTGATGGCATCGCCATTGCGCAGAACGGGGCAGCCGTTGGCGAGGTAGTTGCGGTACACCTTGCCGCCGGTGACGGTGAAATCGATCACGCCATTGCCGCGCACCTGCGTGTTCTGGATGCTCCCGGCGGAAAGGCAGCCCTTGGCCTCTCCGATCACCGTCACGGCCGGTTCGACGGCGGCGACGGACTTGCTTGGTTCGTCGACCGGGGCGCACGAGACAAGGACGATGGCGCCTGCGAATGCTGCTGCCTTTTTCATGATCCAATCTCCTTCGGGGTGGCCTTAACGCGTTGCGATTTGGGCGGTTCTAGCACCTTTTTGCGAAAACTGCACAAATCGACGAGCTCGCAGCGCCAGCATTCAGGCGTGCGCGCCTTGCACACGTAGCGTCCGTGAAGGATCAGCCAGTGGTGGGCGTGGAGGCGGAAGGGGCCGGGCACGCGGTTTTCCAGCTTGGCCTCGACCGCCTCGGGCGTCTTGCCCTTGGCGAGGCCAGTGCGGTTGCCGACGCGGAAGATATGCGTGTCGACTGCAAACGTCTCCTGCCCGAAGGCGCAGTTGAGCACGACATTGGCGGTCTTGCGGCCCACACCGGGCAGCGTGACCAGCTCCTCGCGCGTCTGCGGTACTTCGCCGCCGTGCTCGTCCACCAGCAGCCGCGCCATCGCGATCACGTTTTTCGCCTTCGAGTTGAACAGGCCGATCGTCTTGATGTGATCCTTGAGCCCGTCCTCGCCCAGATCGAGCATCTGCTGCGGCGTCTCGACCTTGGCAAACAGCGCGCGGGTCGCCTTGTTGACGCCCACATCGGTCGCCTGCGCGCTCAGCGTCACCGCGACGAGCAACTGATAGGGATTACCGTATTCCAGCTCTGTCTCTGGCGAAGGATTGTTCTCCGCCAGGCGGCGGAAGAATTCGAAGATATGGTCCTTGGTCATAGTGTCGAGGTCACGCCATCTTCACCGCAGCCAGCGGATCATGTTGGGGAAAGAGGCCGTGCCCTGAGCCATCGCCGTCTGCATATCGGCGCACATGCCATAATAGCCGAGCATCGGCGCGCCGATGTAGTGGCCGGTGGCGAAGGACTGGATCAGCTTGGCGCTGTCATCGCGATAGCCGCCAGAATGGAACAGGTGTTTGAGCGGCATGCCGACCTGGCGCGAAGCGGCGAAGGACCACGCGATCGCCATCATCTCGTCGGTCGGGTCGGCTTCGATCGGCCCCAGCGTCGGGCGAACCTCGGGCGCGGCGGCGGCGATATGGCCGCCTTCGTGCAGCAGGTCGCTCGGCCAGATCGGCGTTTCGGGATCGACCAGCAGGCGCCCGCCTATGATCGCCAGACCATCGAGCAATTGCGCTTCATCGTCCGGCCCGATCCAGTCGACCTCTATCCCGACCTCTTCAAGGAAAGCGAGGCACCGCGCGGCTGCCTCCGCCCCGCCGCCTTCCTCGCGCCACAGGCACTTTTCGGCGGTCACACGAGTGCTCGCACCGCCGCTCATATGCCGAGCACGTCCTCCATCGTGTAGCGGCCCGGCTGCTTGCCGATCAGCCACGCCGCGCCGGTCAGCGCGCCCCGTGCGAAGAGCGCGCGGTCTTCCGCAACGTGGCTCAGCACGATCCGCTCGTTCTCGCCTGCGAGAATCACCGAATGCTCACCCGCGACCGTGCCGCCGCGCAAGGATGCAAAGCCGATGGCGCCGTCGCCGCGTTCCCCGGTGTGCCCGTCGCGACCGCGCTCGCTGTTTTCTGCCAGATCGATCCCGCGCCCTTGCGCAGCCGCCTCGCCCAGCAGCAGCGCGGTACCGGATGGGGCGTCGACCTTCCTGCGATGGTGCATCTCGACGATTTCGATATCCCAGCCCGCGTCCAGCTTGCCCGCCGCCTCGCGTACCAGCTTGGCAAGCATCGTCACGCCGAGCGAGGTGTTGCCCGTCTGGAGCACCGGGACCGCGCGCGCGGCATTGTCGATGGCGGTGTGATGCTGCGCTTCCAGACCGGTGGTGCCGATCAGGATCGGAACCCCGGCCCCGACTGCGGCGTGCAGATTGGTATGCAGCGCGCCGGGTGCGGAAAAGTCGATCAGCACATCGCTGCGGTCGGCCAGCCCGGCGACGTCCTCGCCCTTGTCCACTCCGCCGACGAGCGTGTGCGCACCGCCCTCTATCGCCGCCGCGATTGCCTGCCCCATGCGCCCGTCGCGCCCGATAATTCCGATTGCCGCCATTGCGCTCCCGCCTTGCCAGTGTTTGATGCGTGCAATGGCAGACATTCGCAACATCGTCATCCTGACCGGCGCAGGAATTTCCGCAGAGAGCGGGATCGACACCTTCCGCGATGCAGGCGGCTTGTGGGAGAAGCACCGGATCGAGGATGTCGCGACGCCGGAGGCCTTCGCGCGCAATCCCGCGCTGGTGCAGGGCTTCTACGATGCGCGACGAGCGGCGCTCGAAACGGTCGAGCCCAACGCGGCGCACGACGCACTGGCGCGGCTCGATGCGCGGTGGCCCGACGATGAGACGCACGGTCTGCTGATAGTCACCCAGAATGTCGACGACCTGCACGAGCGTGCGGGGGCCAATCGCGTGCTCCATATGCATGGACGCCTGCGCAGCGCGTTGTGTGCAGCGTGCGGCGCGCGCACCGAGTGGCACGGTCCGCTCACCAATGCGCCGCCCTGCGAGGTCTGCGGCGTGTCTGCGTTGCGGCCCGATATCGTGTGGTTCGGTGAGATGCCTTATGAGATGGAACGCGTCTACGCCGCGCTCGCCAAGGCCGACCTGTTCGTCAGCATCGGCACCAGCGGTGCGGTCTATCCGGCGGCGGGCTTCGTGCAGGAGGCGGCGGCTTACGGCGCGCGCACGCTCGAACTCAATCTGGAACGCAGCGAAGGATCGCACTGGTTCGACGAATCGCGACAGGGCAGGGCAGGCGAGCTGGTACCCGCATGGGTGGACGAGGTGCTGGGATGAGCGAACACCATGGAAGCTGTCACTGCGGCAAGATCAGGCTCACGCTGCGCGACGATCCGGTCGAGGCGACCGAGTGCAACTGCTCGATCTGCCGCCGCACCGCGGGGCTGTGGCACTACCCGTCGCCCAAGCTCGTCACGGTCGAAGGCGAGGCGACCGGCTACCAGCAGGGCGATCGCATGATCACCACCTGGCATTGCGACACATGTGCGTGCACGACTCACTGGATCGCCGTCGATCCCGAGTACGACCGGATGGGCGTCAACCTGCGCATGTTCGATCCCGCCCTTTGGGAGAGCCTGCCGCGCAAGTTCGTAGACGGCGCGAGCTTCTAGGGCGCGTTTCTAGCGCGCGCCGCACCCTTGACACGCCGGGTCCTTGGCGATCCGGAAGCTGCGGGTCTCCGGAGTAAGGCCGTCGAGCAGGTGCAATTGCCCCCATTGCGGGTCGCCGAAGCTGCTTGCCCCAGCCAGCAGCACGCGAATGGCCTGCATCGCCGCAAAGCTGCCGACCCAGCCGACCATTGCTCCCAGCACGCCGTCTTCGGCGCAGGTGTCGCAATCCTCTGCATCGAAAGCGTCGCCGACGAAGCAGCGGTAGCAGGCGTGCTCGGGCAGGTGCCCCGCGAATGCGCCGACCTGACCCTGGAAGCGGCCCACCGCAGCGGAGAGCAGCGGGATACCCGCCGCCACGCAGGCGTCGGAGACCGCGAGCCGGGTCGCGAAATTATCCGTCCCGTCGAGCACGAGGTCTGCGCCCGCAATCAGCCTGGCCGCGTTGTCCGGATCGATCCGGTCGTCGCGGACGTCTGCCGTCAGTCCACCGTCGAAGTTCGCCAGCCAGCGGCGCGCGGCGACCGCCTTGGCGTGGCCGATATCGCGGGTGGTGTAGATCGTCTGCCGCTGGAGGTTGGAGAGCTCGACATCGCCCGAATCGATCAATGTGAAACCACCCACGCCTGCGCCGGCGAGATATTGCAGCACGGGGCTGCCGATCCCGCCGAGCCCGATCAGCGCGACATGCTTGACTGCCAACGCCGCCTGCCCCGCGCCGCCGACTTCGGGTAGCACGATGTGGCGGGCGAACCGTTCGAGGCGTTCGGCGGGCAGGGTCACTCGGGGTCCTGCCGATCAGGTGCGGCCGATCGGCGTTCCTGCCGGAATGCGCCGATGCCGTTCCACCACAGGAACGCGATGACCCCGCCTTTGACAGGCTGGAGCATCGCCAGCAGCATCGCCACGGCAACCGGCAGGATGATCGCCAGCGTCAGCCAGGCGGACAGGCCGTAGCTGCCGATCATCGCGATCACCACGGGCGCGAGCAGGTGGCCGGTAACGATGATGCCGATGTAGGCCGGAAAATCGTCGGCCTGCTGGATCGACCAATCCTGCGCGCAATACGGGCAGCGGTCGACCGGCTTGAGCCAGGCCCGAAACAGCCGCGCGCCATCGCATCGCGGGCATTTCCCGCGCAGGCCGCGCAACAGTGCCGCTCCCATCGTGGCGGGGAGATCGGGCTTAAGACCGGGAGTGTGTGGATCGACCATCGACAAGCCTGTTGGCAGTGCGTGGACCGCCTGTCGACAACCCTGTTCAAGGCGCTGTTCAAGGCCCTGTTCAAAGAATGTCGGCAGGCAGTGGCACACAGTGTCGATCGGTTGTGGGCGAGATCAGCTTTCGAGCTGGCGCAGCAGGCTGCGCACGTCGCCGTCCATATCGGCATCGCGGGTGCGCAGGTCCTCGATCAGCTTGACCGCGTGGATCACCGTCGAGTGATCGCGCCCGCCGAACTTGCGCCCGATCTCGGGGTAGCTGCGCGGGGTGAGCACCTTGGACAGGTACATCGCCACCTGACGCGGGCGGACCACCGCGCGCGTGCGGCGCTTGCTGCTCATCTCGCTGCGGTCGAGGCGATAGAACTGGCACACCGTGCGCTGGATCTCGTCGATCGTGATCCGGCGGCGGTTGGCCGAAAGGATATCGGTCAGCTGTTCTTCGGCCAGTTGCAGCGAGACCGGCTGGCCGGTCAGCTGGGCATAGGCGATCAGCTTGTTGAGACCGCCGACCAGCTCGCGCACGTTGCGGGTAATCGTGCGGGCGAGGAAATCGATCACGTCGTCGGGCACGCTGAGCGGTGCAAAGCGGGTCAGCTTCGATTCGAGAATAGCGCGGCGAAGTTCCAGATCGGCGGGCTGGATGTCCGCGACCAGACCCATCGAGAGGCGGCTGAGCAGACGTGGCTCCACGCTGTCGAGTGCCTGCGGCGCACGGTCGGCGGCAAAGACCAGTCGCTTGCCCTCCGAAAGCAGGTGATCGATCGTGTAAAGCAGTTCTTCCTGCGCGCTCGCCTTGCCGATGATGAACTGCAGATCGTCGACCAGCAGCAGGTCGAACCCGCGCAGGCGCGTCTTGAACTCGATCATCCGGTTCTGCTTCAGCGCCTGGACGAACTCGACCATGAAGCGCTCTGCCGAACAGTAGAAAATCCTGGCGCGCGGGTGCTGGCCAAGGAACTGGTGGCCGATCGCGTGCAGCAGGTGCGTCTTGCCCTGTCCGGTCGCCGCCTTGATGTAGAGCGGCGAGAATTGCGGCTTGTCGGTCGCCGCCATACGCTGCGCGGCGTTGCGGGCGAGCACGTTGGCATCGCCGGTGACGAAGGCGGCAAAGGTCAGCGAAGCGTCGAGCCCGACCGAGCTGAAGCCCGGATCGCCGAACCCGCCATCCGAAACCACGCGCAGGTCGGGGCCATCGCTGGAACCGCTGCGCGAATCGCCCAGCGCGATGTCGGCCATGCGTTTGCGGCTCGGGTGAACCTCGATCGCGACCTTCTTGATCTCGGACCGCATGATCTTCCACGCGAGCGAAAGACGATCGGCAAAGTGCTTGCGGACCCATTCGGCGGCGAATTCGGAGGGGAGGTAGAGCGCCAGGGTGCCGGTGTCGGCATCGAAATCGCCCAGCTGGACCGGCTTGATCCACTGGCTGTGAAGCTGGTGCCCAAGATCCTTTCGCAGGCCGGCGCTGATATCGTCCCAGTCGGCGGCCAGCGCCACGCGCTCCATGTCGTCTTCGTTGTCGCGCTTGGCGGACTTGCGCGCCGCCCCTGTCGTGTCCGGGATTCTCGCCATGATCTGCTAATACGCCTCCGCTTCCGGAAGCGCTGCTGCGCAACCGGACTTTCCCCTTCAAGAACGATGAGTACAGTCGGCCCGTCACCGCAATCGCGATCGTCGCGCGCGGATTGAACAGGGCCCCCATCGGCTGTCTGCAATTTAAATCCGGAAGAGTCCCTTCCCCCGGTGGTGACGATCAATAAGCAGGTCTGTGACAGAGTCGGCAAGCCGTAAAATCGTAGCAGAACTGAAATAAACCATGTTGACTCTGCGCGGGCCCGCAGGCCCCCGTTTAACTATCTGTAAACGCTGAATTTTAGCTATCCGGACCGCTCGAATCGGCGGGTTTCCTTGCTCGAATCGCAGGCCGCGCCGGTGGGTTGCAAGGCGCAACGAAAAAGGGGCCGTCGCATGGTGCGACGGCCCCGAAAACGCGGTGCAGCTACCTGCTGGAAAGCAGGATTAGAGAGCGGCGACCCTCTTGGAAAGGCGGCTCATCTTACGCGACGCAGTGTTCTTGTGGAGAACGCCGCGGGCAACGCCACGGGCCAGCTCGGGCTGGGCGGCGCGAAGCGCGTTCTGTGCGGTTTCCTTGTCGCCGCCTTCGATCGCCTGCTCGACCTTCTTCACGAAGGTGCGGATGCGGCTCATGCGCGAACCGTTGATTTCGGCGCGGCGCGCGTTGCGACGGATGCGTTTGCGGGCTTGCGGCGTATTGGCCATGGTCGTCCTTGTCTCGGGCCGCGAAGTGCGCGGCCAACTGCTCTAAAAATCAATGCCTGAAAGCGGCGATTGTTCGCCGTGAAGGGCGCGCACATAGTGCCCGGTGCCCGGCTCGTCAAGGAAATTGGCCGGAAGCCTACCTCTGGCAGACCGGGCAATACCAGGTGCTGCGTCCGCCCTGTTCGATCCGCGCGATCCGGCCGTCATCCGCGCGGCGGCAATCCTCGCCGGTGCGGCCATACACCTCGAACCGGGTCGCGAAATAGCCCAGCTCTCCATCGGGCCGCGCATAGTCGCGCAAGCTCGACCCGCCATCGCGTATCGACTGCTCCAGCACCTCGCGAATCGCGGCAACCAGCCGTTCCAGCGCTGCGAGAGAGATTCGTCCGCCGGCACGGCGCGGGCTGATCCGCGCGCGCCACAGCGCCTCGCACACGTAGATATTGCCGAGCCCTGCGACGATTCGCTGATCGAGCAGCAGCAGCTTGATCGCCTGCCTGCGCCCCGCCAGCGCGGCCTTGAGATAGGCGGCGGTAAGATCGGGGCCGAGTGGCTCGGGACCCATGCTGACGAAGCTGGGCCACGAATCGAGCGCGATCGTGTCGACCAGATCGACCCAGCCGAAGCGGCGCGGGTCGTTGAGCGCGAAGCGATTCGTTTCGGTCTCGATCGTCAGGTGGTCGTGTCGGTCGGGCGATTCGGGATCGATCCGCCAGCGCCCGCTCATCCCCAGATGGAAGATCAGCGTCTGGTCGCGGTTCGTATGGATCAGCCCGAACTTGGCGCGTCGGCCAAGCCCGGTGACCCGCGCGCCGACCAGCGCCTGGCCGAGTCCTTCGGGGAACGGGCGGCGCATGTCGGGCCGCGCGATGCGGACCCCGGTGAGGATGCGATTTTCTAGATGCAGGGCGAGTCCGCGCACAGTGGTCTCGACCTCGGGTAATTCGGGCATGAATGTGCGGCTATCAGCCTTTGCGCCTCCGGCAAATCCTCCTAAGGCCCAAACCCATGAGCGATCCTGCACGAAGCCCCTCGGGCGAAACCGTTTCCTTCGGCTACGAAGATGTCGACCCGACCGAGAAGACAGCCCGCGTCGGCGCGGTGTTTTCCAGTGTCGCGAGCAAGTACGACATCATGAACGATGCGATGTCGGGCGGGATGCACCGGCTGTGGAAGGATCGCTTCGTGCGCCGGGTCAAGCCGCAACCGGGCGAGTCGATTCTCGACATGGCGGGCGGCACGGGCGACATCGCGTTCCGGATGGCCGATTGCGGCGCCGACGTGATCGTATCGGACATCAACCAGGCCATGCTCGACGTGGGTGTCGAGCGGGCGATGGAGCGCGGGATCGACGGCCTCGTATGGTCGTGCCAGAACGCCGAGGAACTGACCTTCACCGACAGGCAGTTCGATGCCTACACGATCGTGTTCGGCATCCGGAACGTGACCCACATCGACAAGGCACTGGCCGAGGCGCATCGGGTGCTGAAATATGGCGGGCGGTTCTACTGCATGGAGTTTTCCGGCACCGACTGGCCCGGTTTCAAGGAAGTCTACGACGTCTACTCGCACCGGCTTATGCCCTTGATGGGCAAGCTGATCGCCAATGACGAGGAGAGCTACCGCTACCTCGCCGAATCGATCCGCCGCTTCCCGCGTCCGGCGGAATTCGAGGCGATGATCAAGGCTGCAGGCTTCGCCCAGACCCGGGTCGAGACGATCCTTGGCGGGGCGGTGAACATTCATTCGGGGTGGAAGGTCTGATTTTGTCTCGCTGTGCATTTCATGCTTCGCTGATGACGGCACCAGCCCGCACCCCCGCCCGGCCAACCCAACAGGATAATGCCATGGGTTGGTCGGGCGGGGGTGCGGGCCGGCACCGCCTCGCCCAATGACCCGCCCCTCGACCCATATCTGGCGTCTCCTCAAATGGGGGCGGACTGCCGCACGGCACGGCGCGCTGCGCGGGATCGAGGAAGACCCGAACACGCCCGGCCCGGTCAAGCGGCTGGTGAAGCTGGCGCGGTTCGGCACGCGGCAGCCGCCTACCCCTGACTATGCAGGTGCCTTCCGCGCGATCGGTCCGGCGGCGATCAAGCTGGGCCAGACGCTTGCCACGCGCCCCGATCTGGTCGGCGACGAGGCAGCGCTGAACCTGCTGAGCCTGCAGGACAACCTGCCGCCGGTCTCGTTCGACCGCCTGCGTCCGGTGATCGCATCGACCTTCGTCCAGCCGGTCGATGCGATGTTCGAATATATCGACCCGAACCCGGTGGGGGCCGCGTCGATCGCGCAGGTCCATCGCGCGGTGACGACCGACGGGCGGCAGGTCGCGGTGAAGATGCTGCGCCCGGGCATCCGCGAACAGTTCGCGCGCGACATCGCGACCTACGAGTGGGCCGCCGCGCATGTCGAGGCGATGGGCGGGGAAGCGGCCCGGCTGCGCCCCGCGCTGACCATCGCCAATTTCAAGCGCTGGACCAATTCGGAACTCGACCTGCGACGCGAAGCCGCCGCCGCGAGCGAGCTGGCCGAGGCGATGAAGGGTTTCCAGGGGTACCGCATCCCGGCAATCGACTGGGACCGGACCAATGGCCGCGTGCTGACGATCGAATGGATCGACGGCATCAAGATGAGCGATCGCGAAGGGCTGATCGCGGCGGGGCACGATCTGGAGCAGCTGGCCGAGCGGCTGGTGCTCGCCTTCCTGACGCAGGCGATCAGCTACGGCTATTTCCATGCCGACATGCACCAGGGTAACCTGTTCGTCGAACCCGACGGGACGATCGCGGCGATCGACTTCGGCATCATGGGCCGGATCGACCGGCGCGCGCGCCAATGGCTCGCGGAAATCCTCTATGGGCTCACGACGGGCAATTATCGCCGCGTCGCAGAAATCCATTTCGAGGCGCAATACGTGCCGAGCTATCACTCGGTCGGCGAGTTCGCGACGGCGCTGCGCGCGGTGGGTGAGCCGATGCGCGGCAAGCCGGTGAGCGAGCTGAGCGTCGGTCAGATGCTCGACGGGCTGTTCGCGATCACCCGCGACTTCGACATGCAGACCCAGCCGCACCTGCTGCTGCTGCAAAAGACGATGGTGATGGTCGAAGGCATCGCGACCCAGCTCAATCCGCAGATCAACATGTGGGATGTCTCCGCGCCCTTCGTGCGCAGCTGGATCCGCGACGAGCTGGGGCCCGAAGCCGCGATCGCCAACCGCTTGCGCGAAGACATCGACACGATCCAGCGCATCCCCGCGCTGATCCGCCGCCTCGAAGAGCAATACCCGCCGCGTGGCGGTGCGCCCGATCCGCCGCCGGTGCCCGAGATCGAGCTGATGTGGGAGCGCAGGGAGCGCAAGCCCGGGCCCGATCGCATTGGACAGCTCGCGCTGCTGCTCGCCGGGGCGGGCGCGATGGCGGCGTTGTTCGCATTCGGAGCGATCGGGTGATGGAAAGCGCGGCAGGCCTCAAGATCCTGCTGATTATCGGCGGCGGGATTGCCGCGTACAAATCGTGCGAACTGGTCCGCCTGATCCGCAAGAACGGCGGCGGTGTGACCTGCGTGCTGACCGAGGGCGGATCGCATTTCGTCACCCCGATGACGCTCGCCGCGCTCAGCGAAAACCCCGTCCACCAGACGCTGTGGGACCTCAGGAACGAGGTCGAGATGGGGCACATCCAGCTCAGCCGCGAGGCGGACCTGATTGTGGTTTGCCCGGCTACCGCGAACATGCTCGCCAAGATGGCGGCGGGGATCGCGGACGATCTGGCGACCACGTTGCTCCTCGCGACCGATACGCCGGTGATGGCGGTGCCCGCAATGAACGTGCGCATGTGGAGCCACGCGGCGACGCAGGCCAATGTCGCCACGCTGCGCGAAGCCGGCGTGATGGTGCTGCAGCCCGACGAAGGCCCGATGGCTTGCGGCGAATATGGCGCGGGTCGCCTGCCGGAGCCCGAGGCGATCTGGGATGCGATAACCCGGTGGGTGGGCGGCGGTGCAGGTCTGGCCCCATATCCTGAACCAACAACGCAGGACGGTTACCAGCCGGGTCCACTCGGGGGCCGCCACGTGCTCGTCACCGCAGGGCCGACCCACGAACCGATCGATCCTGTGCGCTACATCGCCAACCGGTCGAGCGGGAAGCAGGGCTTTGCGATTGCCGCCGCCGCCGCTGGTGCCGGTGCGCGGGTCACGCTGATCGCCGGGCCGGTGGAGTTGACGACCCCCGCGGGTGTCTCGCGGATCGACGTGCAGACCGCGCGCGAGATGCATCAGGCGGTGCAATCCGCGCTTCCGGCAGATGTTGCGGTGATGACTGCTGCCGTCGCCGACTGGCGCGCAAGCGATGTTATCGATCAGAAACTCAAGAAAAGCGCGGCGGCTCCGCCCGCGCTGCGGCTGGAAGAAAACCCCGATATCCTCGCCTCGCTGGGCGCTTCGGATATGCGGCCGACGCTGCTAATCGGCTTCGCGGCGGAGACGGAGAATGTCCTCGACAACGCGCAGGCCAAGCGGATGCGCAAGAATGCCGACTGGATCGTCGCCAACGATGTGTCGGGCGGGGTCGGCCAGAGCGTGATGGGCGGCGCGGACAACCGCGTCCATCTCGTCACCGAACGCGGGATCGAGGACTGGCCCGAGATGCCGAAGGATCGAGTCGCGGCGCGGCTGGTCGAAAGGATCGCCGCGGCGATGGAGAACGGGAATGACTGATACGGTGGGCGTGGCGATCAAGCGGCTGGAGCATGGCGAGGGCTTGCCGCTGCCCGTCTATGCCACCGAAGGCGCTGCCGGGATGGACGTGTGCGCGGCAGAGGACGTCGAGCTGGCTCCGGGCGCGCGCCATGCGGTCGCGACGGGCTTCGCGGTCGCGATCCCCGATGGCTACGAAATTCAGGTGCGCCCGCGATCCGGTCTGGCGTTCAAGCACGGGATCACCGTGCCCAATACGCCGGGTACGATCGATTCGGATTATCGCGGCGAGCTGAAAGTCTTGCTGATCAATCATGGGAGCGAGAGCTTCCCGGTCCACCGGGGCGAGCGGATCGGTCAGCTGGTGCTGGCGCCCGTTACCCGCGCCGCATTCACCGAAGTGGACGATCTGGATGAAACCGAGCGCGGCAGCGGCGGCTTCGGGTCGACCGGCGGCCACGCCAAGCTTTAGGGCGAAAACCCGCGCTCTCGACGCAAACGAAAATGGCCGGCCCGAGATGATCGGACCGGCCATCGGAAACGTGGTGAGTGTGCGCCCTACTGATCTTCGGGCTTGATCGAAATCCGCACGGTTTCGCCCGAGTTGCCGGGGAAGCCGGTGAACATCGCGTCGACCAGGTTCGGCACCAGGTATTGCAGGTGGTTGCTGCGCGACATGGCTTCCGCCGTGCCTTCGAACACGCGCTCCCCGGTCCGGCGATCGTCGATCTTCAGGTCGATATCGCTGGTATAGACCGTGTAGCTGCGGACGTCGGAATCGCTGAACCACGGATCGTAGAAGCCGTAGCCCCAGTCGCGGTTGCGAACCGCGATGACCCGTCCGTCGCGCGTGCGATACAGCGTCGGGCGATACCGATACCAGGGATCGTAGAACGGATCGCGGAAGCCGGTGCTGACAACGCGCTCGCGCCCGTTGTCGACGTTGTAGTCGAAGCTCACCAGCAGGTCGGCTGTCTCGGGATTGCCGGGCACGTAGCCGACTTCGGCCATCTTCTGCGCGACGAGATCGGCATAGTGGCCGAATTCGATTCCGCCTGCCAGTTCCGGATTATCAGCCACGACGGCGAAAGTCTGGCCCTGCGGTGCAGGCAACTGCGCCTGGAAGCGCGAGACATCGGCCTGGAAGCCGGTCGTGCAAGCGGCGACACCGCCGCCGAGCAGACCCAGCGCGCCCAAGGCCGCGAGAAATTTGCGTTTTTTCATAGTTTCGCCCCTTGCGAAGGGGATGCGCCCGGTTGGGGTGCTCCCCGATCCATCAGACCTGAACTACTATAACAATCCGCCTGAACCACCCTTTAACTAACTGAGGTCCTTTCGGTTTCCGCTGACAAGGCAGGCAGGTTACCCCCTTACCAGACCCAGCGCGTCATAGGTCGCTGCAAGCGTGGGTACGGCCCGCTCTCGCGCCAGCGCCGCACCGCGCGCCAGAATGGCGTCGAGCGCCTCGCGGTCGCCAACCAGTTCGCGAAACCGCGAAGAGATCGGGGCGAGGGTTTCCACCATCAGTTCGGCCAGCGAGGGCTTCAACGCGCCGAAGCCCTGCCCGCCGAAAGTGGCCAGAACCTGATCGGCGGTTTCTCCCGCAAGCGCGGCGTAGATCGTCACGAGGTTGAGCGCCTCCGGACGGTCTTCCAGCCCCGCGACTTCGGAAGGGAGGGCGTCGGCGTCCGACTTCGCCTTCTTGACCTTCTTCATGATCGTGTCGGCATCGTCAGCCAGTTCGATCCGGCTCATGTCTGAGGGATCGGACTTGCTCATCTTCTTCGAACCGTCGCGCAAGCTCATGATCCGCGCGGCCTGCGGCGGGATGTAGGGATCGGGCAGGGTGAATAGCGGTGCATCCGCCGCGCAGAAATCGTTGTTGAACTTCTGCGCGATGTCGCGGGCCAGCTCCAGGTGCTGCTTCTGGTCCTCGCCCACCGGAACGTGGGTCGCCTGGTACAGCAGCACGTCGGCGGCCTGCAGGACCGGGTAGGAAAACAGCGCGACCGAGGCGCCTTCACGGTTCTTGCCCGCCTTGTCCTTCCACTGCGTCATCCGGTTCAACCAACCCATCCGGGCGGTGCCGTTGAGCAGCCATTGCAATTCCACGTGTTGCGGAACCTGCGCCTGGTTGAACAGGATCGAACGCGCCGGATCGATTCCGCACGCGATCAGTGCCGCCGCCATTTCCAGCGTTCCCCGGCGCAGCTCCGCCGGGTCGTGCGGCATGGAGATCGCGTGCATGTCGGCGAGGAAGAACAGGCATTCGCTGCCTTCGTCGAGCTCGTCCTGCATCCGCACCCAGTTGCGGATCGCGCCGAGGTAATTGCCAAGGTGGAGGTTGCCGGTGGGCTGAATGCCCGAAACGATGCGCATGGCTATGGCTCTTTTTTGATAATTCGAACGGAAAACGGGCGTGGTGCCGGGTTGTCCCGGCAGGTCAGGTCAGGCGTGCGCAAGCCATCGCCAGGCCGCCCGCCCGCCGATCGCGAAACGGCGCGGGGCCGCAGTGCTGGGGGCATGGTGTCCGTTCATCGCCGCGAGCATTATCACACGCGGGCTTTTCGGCAAGGTCGCCTATTCCGAAAGATCGACGACCTTCTTCGCGGGGCGACGGCGCACTTGCGCGATCAGGTCCTTGTCGAGCGCGCCGAGAAGGAATGCCGCGCCGAAAAACACGATTGCGCCTGCCAGCGTGATCGCGAGGAGCGACCAGACGCGTTCGAAGGCATTGCCCGTCCAGAAGGGCATCAGCGCAGGGGTCAGGTACCAGAGCATCGCGCCCATGACCGCGGTCGCCGCAATCTGGCGGGCGATGCGGCTTGCCAGCTTGGCGGTGAAGCGGAACCAGCCGCGCAGCTGCAGGATGATGCACAGGGTAATGACGTTGAGCGAGGCGCTGATCGCGGTCGCCGCCGCCAGCCCGACGATGCCGTAGCGCGGCACGACGTAGAAGTTGAGCGAGATGTTGAATGCCAGCGCGCCCGCCGCAACGAACACCGGCGTGCGGGTATCCTCGCGGCTGAAGAATGCGGGCTGGAACACCTTGATCAGCACGTAGGCGGGCAATCCCGCGACCAGCGCGATCACGATCTGGCCCATCAGCAGCGTATCGTCGAGCGTCATCTTGCCGCCCTGGAACAGGCCGGTGGAAAAGGCTTCGGCGCAGATCGACAGCGCCACCGCGCAAGGCAGCGTCAGAAGCGTGCCGATCTCGACCGCGTTTGCCTGCAGGCGCTGCGCCTCGCTGCGGTTGTCGCTCTGGATATGGCGCGCCAGCATCGGCAGGATCGCCGTGCCCAGCGCGATCCCGAAGATGCCCAGCGGCATCTGGTTGAGCCGGTCGGCGAACTTGAGCAGCGTGAGCGAACCCTGCGGCAGGCTGGTGGCGAAGAAGGTGTCGACCAGCTGGCTGATCTGGTAGATGCCTGCGCCGAAAGTGGCGGGCAGGATGAGCACGCCGAGCCGCTTCACTTCGGGGGTGATGCGCGGCGTGGTGACCTTCAGCTTCACGCCCGCACGGCGCATCGACCACCACATGTAGGCGAGCTGGAACACGCCCGCCGTCGCCAGCCCGATCGCGAGGGCGTAGGCGACCGACACGTCGCCGCCGCCGATCCGGTCGCGCCAGGCAGCGCCCGACAGGATCGCCCCGATGAGCACGATATTGAGCAGCACCGGCACGAAGGCACCCGGCGCGAATTTCGACCGTGCGTTGAGCACGCCGGATAGCATCGCGACCAGGCTGACCAGCGCGAGATAGGGGAAGGTGATCCGCGACAGCGTGACCGCCAGCTCGAACTTGCCGGGCACGTCCTGATATTCGCGCGCCAGCGCCCAGACGATGGCGGGCATGGCGATCATGCACAGCGCGGAGAACGCCAGCAGCACCCAGACGAAGATCGAGAGAACATCGGTCGCGAATTCGTCGGCGGAGAGGTCATCGTCGCCCGTCGCACCCAGCTTGCGCGTGTACATCGGCACGAAGGCGACGCTGAACGCGCCTTCGGCAAACAGGCGCCGGAACGTGTTGGGCAGGGTGAAGGCGAGCTGCCATGCGTCCGCCGCCAGCCCCGCGCCCAGTGCGCGCGAGAGCAGCATGTCGCGGACGAAGCCGAACACGCGGCTGACCGCAGTCAGCCCGCCGATCGTCCCTACGTTTTTGACCAGGCTCATTGCCCGGGGCTCCCTGAGGGATGCCGGATCAGGCTTCGCCGCCCTGCTGGGCGCCTGCGGCCTCTTCCTGCGCCTTCTGCTGGAGGCGCTGCATGTACAGGCCGTTGAAGTCGATCGGATCGACCATCAGCGGCTGGTAGCCCAGGTCGCGGGTCGCGTCGGCGATCACTCGGCGCGCGAAGGGGAACAGGATGCGCGGCGCTTCGGCGAACAGGAACATGTGCGCCTGATCGTCGGGCAGGTTGCGGATGCCGACAAGCCCGGCATAGACCAGCTCGATCATGTAGACCGCGCCGCTTTCGCAGGTGGCGTTCGCGTTGATCTTGAGCTCGACCTCGCTCACTTCGTCGCTCACCGGGTTCATCCCGATGTTGAACTGCAGGTCGATGCTGGGCGCATCCTGCCATTGGAAGCTGGCCGGCGCGTTCGGATTCTCGACCGAAAGATCCTTGATATACTGCGCGATGAAACCCGCGGTCGGGCGGTTGTCCGCACCATTGCCGGTATACTGGTTGTCGAGATCGGTCAGAACGTCGCCTTCGTCGGCCATGAAAGTTTCTCTGGTCTGCAAGGTTGTAAGGCCGGACCGCCCGCCGTTGCGGGTGCCCGGATGGATCGCTTGCCGCCTAGCAGCCGCTTGGCCGCCCCGCAACGGGAACGAATCACCGATGCGAGACACTTTTCGCCGCACCGGGGCACTCCGCTCGACGTTGTGCATTTGATATCGGCCCCTATCTGTGGGATTGAATGCGAAACGTGAAGGGCGCGTCCGGCGGTTGTCGTTCGATGCGCGCCCGATGATTAGCCAGGTGCCTTTGCAAGTGATTCCCGAAATCGTCATCCTCGCCATGATCGCGGTCTTCCTGGGCCTGCGGCTGTATTCCGTGCTTGGCCGCCGTGCCGAGCATGAGGAAGAGCCCGTGCCGCGCCGCTTCGAAGGGCAGGACGCGCCCAATCTCGCACAGCCCAAGCAGGCGGCGCAGCCCGCTCCGCGTGCCGTGACCGAACACGAAGCCAAGCCCGACGTCCTGCCGGTGGTCGAGCGTGGGGTTCAGTCGATCATCGCGTCGGATCGCACCTTCGACATCGTCAACTTCCTCGAAGGTGCGAAGGGTGCCTACGGGATGGTGCTCGAAGCGTTCTGGAACGGCGACAAGGAAACGCTGCGCGAACTGTGCGACGATTCGGTCTACGAAGGTTTCGCGCAGGCGATCGACGCGCGCGAGGAAGCGGGCGAAACGCTCGACAATCGCCTGATCCGGATCGAGGACGCATCGATCCGCGACGCCGAGGTGGAGCGCAAGGAAGCACGCATAACCGTCCGCTTCGTCGCCGACATTGCGACCGTGACGCGCGACAGCGAAGGCACCATGGTTGCCGGATCGCTCGACGATGCGATCGAGACCCGCGATATCTGGACCTTCGCCCGCCGCACCGATTCGCGCGCGCCGGACTGGCTGCTGGTCGAGACCGACGAAGGCTGATCGCATCGGGCTCCGGTTTCCGGGGCCCGATTTTTTCGCAAGGGAGGCGAGGCAATGTTCAAGTGGAGCTGGCCTCTCGCGGCGCTCGTCGTGTTGTCGAGCTGCGTCGGCCCGGGTCAGGATCGCCCGCCTTATCCGCCGATAGACCGTCCGCCCGAACCCGTGCTCGAGAACGCCGCCGCGGCAGGCGTTACCGCTGGCCCCTCGTTCCGCGCGCTGCGCCTGACCGAAGCGGACGCTTCCGCCGCGCTTTCCGCCTTCAGGGCCAGTTGCGACTGGCCGTCGGAAAAAGCCGACGCCAGCGGCCTGACCCGGCCCGAAGACTGGCTGGGCTCCTGCGCAGCAGCGCACCGGTGGGAGGGCGATGCGCTCACCTTCTTCGAAACCTATTTCGAGACCGCGCAGATCGGCGACGGTACCGCGTTTGCGACCGGCTATTTCGAGCCCGAGATTCTCGGCAGCCGCACCCCGCGCCCCGGCTACGACGTGCCCGTCTACCGCGTGCCCGACGACCTCGTGCGCGCCTGGCCCGCCGACATGCCGGAGAGCGAGCGCGAAGGGCGTCCGCCGCTGGGCCGGTACGACGATGCGGGTAATTTCGTCGAATATTACAGCCGCGCCGAGATAGAGGATGGCGCGCTTGCCGGGCGCGGGCTGGAAATCGCGTGGGCGGCCGATCCGGTCGAGTTCTTCTTCCTCCAGATCCAGGGCTCGGGCCTGCTGCGCGCGCCCGACGGCAGCGTGATGCGGATCGGTTATGCGGGCCAGAACGGTCACGGCTACACCGGGATCGGCGGGCTGATGCGCGAGCGCGGGCTGCTCGGCGACGGCCCCGGCCAGTACCCCGGATCGATGCAGGGCATCATGCAGTATATCCGCGAGAACCCGGTGGAAGGCCGCGCGCTGATGCGCGAGAACGAAAGCTGGGTGTTCTTCCGCGAACTGACCACCAGCGGGCCGCTCGGCTCGCTCGGTGTGCCGGTGACGCGCGGGAACAGCGTGGCTGTCGACCCGCGCTTCGTCCCTTACGGCGCGCCGGTGGTGCTCGATATGGATCGCGACATCGCCGACGGCCTGTGGGTGGCGCAGGATACCGGCGGCGCGATCAAGGGTGCCAACCGTTTCGACACCTTCTGGGGCAATGGCGGCGACTCGCGCGAGGTTGCCGGGGGCATGAGCGCGAGAGGCCACGCGCTGATCCTGCTTCCGAAGGGAACGGTCGCACGCCTGACCGGGCGATGAGACACGCGCCGCGCGGATTGTCGGAGGAAGAGGCCGCCGCATGGGCGGCGCTGGCGGCGAGCGTGAAGCCGATGCATGGCAAGCGTGCAGCGCCGAGTGCACCGCAATCCCGGCCAGGTCTTTCACCCGCCAGAGTCGCCACAACACCCTCCCCATCCCGAGGGAGAGGGGCCGGGGGTGGGGGAACTGCCTCTACCAACCGAAGTACGCCCCCTCCCAACCCTCCCCCGCGCGGGGGAGGGCTTCATCGCCCCACCGCGAGCACGGGTCTGGACTCGCACTGGGATCGCAAGCTCAAGGCAGGCGAGATCGCGCCAGAACTCACGCTCGATCTGCACGGCCACGGTCTCGACGCCGCCTATAACCGCTTGATGGACGGTATGGCGCAAGCGCGAGGGATGGATGCGCGCAGCGTGCTGGTGGTCACCGGCAAGCCGCGCGGCGGCGACCCGGCCGACCGGGGCGAGCGGCGCGGTGCGATCCGCGCGAAGATTCTCGACTGGCTTGCCGCAAGCGAACACGGCAGCGCGATTGCCGCCGTGCGGACCGCGCACCGGCGGCACGGCGGAGAGGGCGCGCTGTTTATTGTCTTGAGAAGGGGCCGCTGATGGGCCTGCTGCGCTCCCGACCCTTCCTGTGGCTGATCCTCTCACTGCCCGGTGCGTGGATGCTGTGGCGCTGGTGGTTTACGCCGGACCTGTACGGATATGGCCATATCATCGGCGATAGCGGGGACTGGGCGGCATGGCTGCTGATGGCGACGCTCGCGGTTACGCCCCTCCGGCTGGCGTTCCGCCGCAATCGGTTCGTCCAGTATCTGATGCGCAAGCGGCGCGATCTGGGCGTGGCGAGCTTCGCCTATGCCGCCGGGCACACGATCATCTATCTGTGGCGCAAGGCCGATCCCGCGATCATCTGGGACGAGGCGTCGACGCCTTACGTCCTCGCCGGATGGGTCTCGCTGGCGCTGTTCCTGCCGCTCGCGATTACGTCCAACGATGTCTCGATGCGAATGCTCAAGCGCTCATGGAAGACGCTGCACCGGCTGGTCTATCCCGCTGCGGTGCTGGTGTTCGTGCACTGGGCGCTATCCGCCTTCGATCCGACCACCGCCACTATCAACATCGCGATATTGGCGGCGATCGAGATCGTCAGGGTGTGGCTGCAGTGGCGTCAGAAACGCGCAGCCAGCGCCAGCATCAAAGCGTGACGTACTGGCGGAAGCGCCCGACTTCCTGCTCGTCGACGTACTTGCCGATCTCGCGATCGAACACGCCCATGTCGGCGTAGGGGCGGTATTCTTCGAACTCGTGGACCATCTTGTCGGTCATGCCGGGGACGAGGCGGATTTCCTCTTCGCTGGCGGAGTTGAGGTTGATCGGCACGAACACGTTGACCAGTACGGCCTTGGCTTCGTCTTCGCTCAGCGTTTCCTTCAGCTTGGCGTCGAGATCGGTGACGCTGGCATAGGGCTGGCCCGCGACGATCGCGGCGGCGAGTTCGGGCGAAACGCCGTCGACATTCGCCAGCTCTTCCTCGGTCGCATCGTTGGCGTTGAGCACGGTGGATGCGGCGTCGGGCGACTCGACCGCATCGGCGTCGGGCGTCGCGTTATCGGTCGCTGCGGTTTCGTCCGTGGTCGCCTCGGGAGCTTCCGAACAGGCGGCGAGCGCCAGTGCCGAGGCGGCGACGGGAATGAGGAACTTCAGTGTACGCATGATATGCCTTCCTTTTTGCGAAGGGCTCGCATTAGCAGTCCTGGCGGCCCTGTCGATGATAGTTTTCAAGCAGTCCTAGCCCAGATCGTCGGCGCTGAACGGGAATTGGCGCTTTTCGTGCTGCACGGAAATCCAGTGCGTGGTCATGAAGGCCTCGATCGCCCACCGCCCGTTGAACCGGCCGACGCCCGAATTCTTGACCGCGCCAAAGGGGGAGAAGGGACTATCGTTGACCGGCTGGTCGTTGATGTGGGTCATCCCCGCCTCGATCCGCTTGGCGAAGGCCAGCGCGCGGCCCTCGTCCCGGCTGAAGACCGAACTCGACAGGCCCATGTCGGTATTGTTCGCCAGTTCGAGCGCATGGTCTTCGTCCCGCGCGCGCTGGATCGGCGCGACGGGGCCGAAGATCTCGTGCGTGACGAGGCAGTTGTCCTCGCCGACATCGGTGAAGACGTGCGGCGGGATCACAAGCCCGTCGGGCTCGCCGCCCAGCGCGCAGGTCGCGCCCTGGTCTTTCGCTTTGGCGATCATCTCCATGATCCCCTCGAACTGGTCGCGATTGACGATCGGGCCAATCAGGCAGTCCGCCGCATCGCGCTTGCCCACCACCAGCTTGCGGGTGCGCGCCACGAATTTCTCGACGAATTCGTTGTACACCGCGTCTTCCACCACGATCCGGTTGGCGATCATGCAAATCTGGCCCTGGTGCATGAACTTGCCCCACACGCTCGCCTCGACCGCATAGTCGATATCCGCATCGTCGAGCACGACGATCGGCGAATTGCCGCCGAGTTCGAGCTCGAGCGACTTGATCCGCTTGCCATCCAATGCCGCCTTACCGACCCCGCGCCCCACGGGGGTGGAGCCGGTGAAGCTGACGACCGAGGGAACGGGATGGCGCACCAGCGCATCGCCGATTTCCGATCCGCTGCCCGGAAGGACCGAGACGAGGCCCTTGGGAAGCCCCGCTTCCTCGCAGATAGCGGCGAAGATGGTACCGCCGGCGACCGGCGTGTCGCTGGCGGGCTTAAGCACCACCGCGTTACCCAGCGCGAGCGCGGGGAAAAGCGTACGCGCGGTCAGCTGGAGCGGGAAGTTCCACGGGCTGATCAGCGCGACGACGCCTGCCGGCTGGCGATAGGCACGGCTTTCCTTGCCCGGGATGTCCTCGGGCAGGATCGCGCCTTCGACCATGTAGGGCAGCGCCGCCGCCTCCTGCCGGGCGACCTGCGTCACCAGCATCAGCTCGAGCGCGGCCTTGACCTGAGTCCCGCCGACCTCGCGCACGATCCAGTCTGCGATCTCGTCCTTGCGCGATTCGAGGATGTCGCCGATCGCCAGCATTTTCGCGGCGCGGGCGGACGGCGGCAGCGCCGCCCACTCGCGCTGCGCGTCGCTGGCCGCGCGGCACGCCTCGTCCACGTCGTCTGCCGTGGCGCAGGCCATTTCGAAGATCGTGCTTTCGTCCCACGGGCAGATATTGGTGAGCGTTTCCCCTGCGCCTTCGCGCCATTCGCCCGCGACGAAAATCCTGTCGAGCTTTTCGTAAGCTGCCATGACCGGCCTCACTCCGCCGCTTTGCCGGAGATGGACTTGGCGCTGGCCATGCCCGGCGCGGTCGACTTGCCGCCGATCATTTCGCGGACCTTCTCCTCGATCCGCTCGCCGATCTTTTCATCGACGTTCTTCCAGTATTCGAACGCGCGCACGAGAACCTTCTCGCTCACGCCGTCGGCAAGGTGGCCGGAGACATTGGAGACGAAGCGGTCGCGCTGTTCGTCGTCCATCACTTCGCGCACCAGCGCACCGGCCTGGCTCCAGTCGTCGTCATCCTCGCGAAGGGTGTAGGCCTGCCGCACCATGTCGCCGTCCGCATGCCAGGTCGCCTCGCCGCCGACCTGCGGCTGCGCGGCGGGACCGCCGTAGGAGTTGGGCGCATAGACCGGGTCGACCGCGTTCTGCGTGCGCATGTGCCCGGCGCGGCTGTAGGAATGCACATCGGCATTCTTGGGGGCGTTGACCGGGATCTGCTTGTAATTGACGCCGAGGCGCGCGCGGTGCGCATCCGAATAGGAGAAGCCGCGTGCCAGCAGCATCTTGTCGGGCGAAAGGCCGATGCCCGGGACCATGTTGTTCGGCTCGAACGCGAGCTGTTCAATCTGCGTATCCCAGTCGACCGGGTTTTCGTTGAGCGTCAGCGTGCCGACCTCGATCAGCGGATAATCCGCGTGCGGCCAGGTCTTGGTCAGGTCGAACGGGTTGATGCGGTAGGTCTTGGCATCCTCGAACGGCATGATCTGCCACTTCAGGGTCCACGACGGGAAATTGCCTTCGGCAATCGCGTCGAACAGGTCGCGGCGGTGGTAGTCGCTGTCTTCGCCCGCCTTCTTGACCGCTTCGTCCTGCGTCAGGTGGGCGTTGCCGCTCTCGTCGCCGACATTGGTGTGGAAGTGGAACTTGACCCAGAACTTCTCGCCGTCCTCGTTGATCAGCATGTAGGTGTGCGAACTGTAGCCGTTCATCTCCCGCCAGTTTTTCGGCACGCCGCGATCGCCCATCAGATAGGTGACCTGATGCGCGCTTTCGGGGCTGAGCGTCCAGAAATCCCACATCATGTCGTGATCGCGCAGGCCGTTGTCCGCCCGGCGCTTCTGGCTGCGGATGAAGTGCTGGAACTTGAGCGGATCGCGGATGAAGAAGATCGGCGTGTTGTTGCCGACCATGTCGAAATTGCCGTCCTCGGTGTAGAACTTGACCGAGAAGCCGCGCGGATCGCGCCAGGTATCGGGGCTGCCGCGCTCGCCCGCCACGGTGGAGAAGCGCATCGCGACCTCGCACTCGGCGCCCGGCTGGAAGATCTTGGCCTTGGTGTATTTCGACACGTCCGCCGTGGTCTTCCATGTGCCGAACGCGCCCGAGCCCTTGGCGTGCGGCTGGCGTTCGGGAATGCGCTCCCGATTGAAGTTCGCCATCTGCTCGATCAGGTAGTGATCGTTGAGCACGATCGGGCCGTCGGGGCTGATCGTCAGCGAATGCTCGTCGCTCTGGACGCGGATACCGGCATCGGTGGTGGTGGTGGGAACAGTCTTGGCCATGGTCTTCATCCTCTTTGGAGATCGAAGACTGGAACGGGCCGCAGCACCGCTTCGTTCCACCGCGCGCCCGGCAAAACGACAAGATTTCAGATGCCTGCGTCGCCGTCGTTTCGCAAAGCCCCGACTGCTGCGGGAACCGGGACCCGGACCGCCGATTGAGCGAGTGGGGACGTAGATGAAAGGTCAGCCAATGCTCGAAGATTCCGGCGACGCCAACTCGGTCCGGACGGGATGGCCTGCGCGTCTCATCGGCGTTCTCCTGTTTGCACTGGGCCTCGTGCTCGCCATTGGCGGGATCGTGCTCCTCACCGCCGGTGGTTCGCCCTATTATCTCTTGGCTGGGCTCGGGCTGATTGCCTCGGGTGCGCTCCTTTTCCTGCGCCGCTGGGTCGGTGCGGTGCTCTACGCCGTCATCTTCGCCCTGACCGCTGCGTGGGCTTTCTGGGAGAGCAGCAACGTCTGGGGGCTGGTGCCGCGGCTGGTCGGCCCGGCAATCCTGCTCGTCCTCGTCTGCCTGATCACGCCCTTCCTTGTCCGGCGCACTGGCTGGAAGCCGGCAATCCTCGGCGCGGTCGGGACGCTAGTGTTTACCGGAGCGGCCTTCTGGCTGACCGCGCTCGCCGCACCCGGCTGGGTGAAGGCGGACCTGCCGAACCACGGCGGCTCCATCGCCGGGCAGTCGGTGAATGCCGACTGGCCCGCATGGGGCGGCACTTACGGGGCGCAGCGCTATTCGACGCTGGCGCAGATCACGCCCGACAACGTCGACCAGCTGAAAGTCGCGTGGACCGCGCATACCGGCGATCTGCCACAAGGTGCGGGCGAGGGGAAATATGCCGCCGAGACCACTCCGCTCAAAGTGGGCAATCGGCTCTACATGTGCACGGCGATGAACCAGATGCTCGCGCTCGACGCGAACAACGGCAAGGTTCTGTGGCGCTACGATCCAGGCGTAAGCACCGACGCGATTCCGTATTCCGCCAGCTGCCGCGGCGTGACCGCGTTCGATCCGACCAAGGGAAGCGCCGCGCTCGACAACAACACCGCGCGCCCGACACCGGCACAGGTGGCTTCGACGCCGATCACCGGTCCCGCGACCGCGCTGGAGGAATGCACGGGCCTCCGCATTCTCGAGGCGACGCTCGACGCTCGGCTGATCGAGGTCGACGCCGATACCGGCAAGCCGTGCCCCGGCTTCGGCACCAATGGCGAAGTCGATACCACCGTGGGCCTCGGCAACGTCTATCCCGGGATGGCGGCGATGACCGTAGCGCCGACCATCGTCAACGGCACCATCGTGGTCGGTCGGCAGGTGATGGACGGCCAGCGCAACGATGCCCCCTCGGGCGCGATCATGGCGTTCGACGCGACCACCGGCGAACGCAAATGGGCATGGGACATGGGCCGTCCGGGCGAAACTGGCTGGCCTGCCGATGGCGAGGAGTTCACGCGCGGAACGCCCAATATGTGGACCAGCGCCGCGGGCGACGACGACCTGAACATGGTCTACCTCCCGCTCGGCAACAGTTCGAGCGACTACTGGAGCAGCGACCGTAGCGCTGAGGAGAACAAGTACTCCTCCGCCCTCGTCGCGATCGACGTAGCCACCGGCAAGCCCGCGTGGACGTTCCAGACGGTGCACAAGGATGTGTGGGACTATGACCTCGGCAGCCAGCCGACGCTGGTGGACCTGCCCGACGGCACGCCCGCGCTGGTGCTCGCCTCGAAGCAGGGCGAGATCTACGTGCTCGACCGCAGGACCGGCAAGCCGCTCCACCGCGTCATCGAAAAGCCTGCCCCGACCGGCGGTGCCGAGCCCGAACAGCGCAGCCCGACGCAGCCCTATTCGGCTTTCGCCACGCTCAAGAAACCGAACCTGACCGAGGCGGACATGTGGGGCATGTCGCCCATCGACCAGATGATCTGCCGCATCCAGTACCGCAAAGCCGATTACGCGGGCTACTATACCCCGCCGAGCGAGAACCACTCGATCGAGTATCCCGGCTATAACGGCGGCTCGGACTGGGGATCGGTCGCGGTCGATCCGGCGCGCGGCGTGATCGTGGCGAATTACAACGACATGCCCAACTACGTGCAGCTGGTGCCGCGCGCGGTGGCCGACAAGAAAGGCTGGGAGCCGCGCGGGCCGCAGGGCAATACCGGCGGCGGCAAGGCCGAAGGCGCGGGCGACCCGCAAGCGGGCGTGCCCTACGCGATCGACGTGAACGCGGGCTGGCGGATGCCGTTCACCGGCCTGCTGTGCAAGCAGCCGCCCTATGGCGGGATCACCGCGATCGACCTGACCACGGGCAAGACGATCTGGGACCGCCCCTTCGGCACCGCGCGCAAGAACGGCCCCTTCGGCATCGCCTCGCACCTGCCGGTGACCATCGGCACGCCCAATAATGGCGGCGCGGTGGTGACGGCGGGCGGGCTGATCTTCGTCGCCGCGACCACCGACGACCTGATCCATGCCATCGATTTGCAGACCGGCAAGATGCTGTGGACCGCAGCGCTGCCGGGCGGCGGGCAGGCGAACGTGATGACCTATGAGGAAGGCGGGCGTCAGTACGTGGTCGTGATGGCCGGCGGGCACCACTTCATGCAGACCAAGGTCAGCGATGCGGTGGTCGCCTACGCGCTGCCCGACACAACCACCTGAGCTATCCCTCAGGCAAAATTAAAGCGGGCCGCGATGGTAAGTCGCGGCCCGCTTCGTTTCGCCAGTGTGCCGATCAGTGGTATTTGGCGTAGGTCAGATCGAACCGGTCGGCGTCCATCACCTTGGTCCACGCGGCGACGAAGTCGCGCGCGAACTTCTCTTCGTTGCCATTCTCGGCATAGACCTCCGCGACCGAGCGTAGCTGCGAGTTCGAACCGAACACCAGATCGGTACGCGTCGCGTGCCATTTCTCCTCGCCAGAGGCGCGGTCGGTCCCGACGAATTCCTCGTCGCCGCTTTCGTCGACCGTCGCCCACTTCGTACCCATGTCGAGCAGGTTGACGAAGAAGTCGTTGGTCAGCTGGCCGGGCCGGTCGGTCAGTACGCCGATGCTGTTGCCGTGCTTGGCATGCTTGCTCACCGCACCCAGCGCGCGCATCCCGCCGACCAGTACGGTCATCTCGGGGATCGACAGGCCGAGCAGGCTGGCCCGGTCGATCAGCAGGTCCTCGGTCTTCACGCTCGCCTTGGTCTTCAGGTAGTTGCGGAAGCCGTCGGCGAAGGGCTCCAGCGGTTCGAAGCTTTCCGCGTCGACATGCTCTTCGGTGGCATCGCCGCGCCCGGTGGTGACCGGAACCGCGATGTCGAACCCGGCATCCTTCGCCGCCTTCTCGACCGCAGCCGAACCCGCGATCACGATCGCATCGGCCATCGAGATGTCGTCGCGCAGCTCATCCAGCTTGGAGAGGACCTTGCCCAGTTCCTCAGGATCGTTGACCGCCCAGCTGCGCATCGGCTCCATCCGGACATGCGCGCCGTTCGCCCCGCCGCGATGGTCGCTCTTGCGATACGTGCTGGCCGAAGCCCACGCCGCCTTGACCAGCTCGGCGACCGACAGTCCGCTGCGCAGCACCTTGTCCTTGAAAAGGGTGACGGCGGTGTCGGAGACTTCGCGGCCTGCAGGCACCGGGTCCTGCCAGATCAGGTCTTCGGACGGGACATCCGGGCCAAGGTAGCGGACCTTGGGCCCCATATCGCGGTGGCACAGCTTGAACCACGCGCGGGCGAAGGCATCGTCGAGCGCGGCCTGGTCGTCGCGGAAGCGTTCGGAGATCTTGCGATATTCCGGGTCCATCTTCAGCGCCATGTCGGCGGTGGTCATCATGGTCGGCACCTTCTTCGACGGATCGCGCGCGTCGGGCGCCATGTCCGCCTCTTCGGGGTCGACTGGCTGCCACTGCTGCGCACCCGCCGGGCTCTTCACCAGCTCGTACTCGTACTTGAACAGCAGGCGGAAATAGTCGCCGCCCCACTGCGTCGGGTTGGGCGTCCACGCGCCTTCGAGGCCCGAGGTGGTGATGTGGCCCTTCTCGATCTGCCCCGCATCGGTGGCCCAGCCGAAGCCCATCAGCTGCAGCGCCTCGCTCTCGGGCGATCCGCTCAGCTGGTCTGCGGGAACCGCGCCGTGGCACTTGCCGAAGGCGTGGCCGCCGGCGGTGAGCGCGACGGTTTCTTCGTCGTTCATCGCCATCCGGCTGAACGTCTCGCGCATGTCGCGCGCTGATTGCAGCGGGTCGGGGTTGCCACCGGGCCCTTCGGGATTGACGTAGATCAGCCCCATCTGGATCGCGGCGAGCGGGTTTTCGAGCGCCTTGCCCTCATCGGGAATGATGCGCGTCTCGACACCCTGGTCGACCCACTCTTCTTCCGAGCCCCAGTAGATGTCGTTCTCGGGCTCGTAGACGTCCTTGCGGCCGCCGCCGAAACCAAACACGGGCCCGCCCATGCTCTCGATCGCGACATTGCCGGTCAGGATGAACAGGTCCGCCCAGCTGATATGCTTCCCGTATTTCTGCTTAATCGGCCAGAGAAGCCGCCGCGCCTTGTCGAGGTTGCCGTTGTCGGGCCAGGAATTGAGCGGGGCAAAGCGTTGCTGGCCGCTCGACGCACCGCCGCGCCCGTCGCCCGTGCGGTACGTGCCCGCCGCGTGCCACGCCATGCGGATGAAGAACGGGCCGTAGTGCCCGTAATCCGCCGGCCACCAGGGCTGGCTGTCGGTCATCAGCGCGTGGAGGTCTGCCTTGAGCGCTGCGTAATCGAGCGCGTTGAATGCCTCGCAATAATCGAAATCCTCGCCCATCGGATCGGGCGACTGCCCGCCTTGCGTGAGGATGTGGAGGTCGAGTGCATCGGGCCACCAGTCCTTGTTGGTGCGCCCCAGCAGCGCGCGCACGCCGCCATCGCCATGTACGGGGCAACCGCCCCCGATCGAACCAGTCTTCGCGTCCATCATCCACTCCTTCTCGCATGCGACTCGTATCGCGTGATGGAAGGAGAATGCTCCCGCTACGGTGATTGGTCCAATCGATTAATTGGCTTTGACTTATCACCTTGGGCGATGGTGCGACTCGCGCAAGCCCCAAATGCAAAGCGCCGCCATCCGGGTTACGAATGGCGGCGCTTTCGCGTCTGTTGTGTGTGGGGCTTAGCTGACTGCTGTGTCGTCCCGCTGTACGGCTTCGACCGTCGGGGCGGCATCTTCGATGCTTCCCTCCGCAGGGTCATCGTTCGCCTGCACCGGCTCGACAGGTCCGGCATCCAGAACCCGATCGATCACGCCAGCCGCCTGAACCTTGCCGAGCGCGTCGAGGAAGGCAGCATCCCACATCTCGTCGAAGCCGCTGGCAGAGAACTTCGCCAGCGTACCCGAACCTTCGGTCACGATGGTTTCGACCACCTTGGAGCTCGCGCGGTCGTAGAATTGCCATTCGACCTTGACGTCGATCGTCCCCTTGAAGCCCTTGACCGAGGAACACAGGTTCATCGCGGTAGGGGCCATCACGGCGCCCAGCAGGATGTCGCCCTTGTCGTCCGATTCCGCCGCAAAAAGGTCGCCCGAATCCGAGACCACTGCGACTTCGCTCTTGCCCAGCTTTTCGGAAACCAGACGGTCGTAGCGCTCGAAATCCTGGGTTTTCTTTTCCTTGGGCAGCTCGATGTTGCTCGGGAAGACGCACAGCGTTCCCCCCTTCACGCGCGCCTCGATCGGAGCGGTCTCGGTGTCGAGCACGACCTTGGCGAGTTGGAGCGACTTGCTCTCGGCGTGGGCCGAAGCGGGCACGGCGAGTGCCACCAGAGCGCCCGCGAGCGCGCACTGCTTGAACGTCATTTCGAATGTTCCCCCTGAACGATCCCGTCCGCGCCAAGGCCGGACGGGATCGAAATACATCTGCCCGAAAAATCCTACAAGCAAATGCTATGCGGTGGAGGGGCTTACGCGGCTTGCGCGATCTCGTCCGCCGGTTCGGTGCGGATCAGGTAGTCGAAGGCGGTGAGGCCCGCTTTCGCGCCCTGGCCCATCGCGACGACGATCTGCTTGTAGGGCACGGTCGTCGCATCGCCCGCGCCGAAGATGCCGGGCAGGTTGGTCGCGCCGCGCCCGTCGGTCACGATCTCGCCGTGCTTCGACAGTTCGAGCCCGGAGTCCTTCAGCCATTCGGTGTTGGGGACGAGGCCGATCTGCACGAACACGCCCGCCAGTTCGATCGGGCGCTCTTCACCGCTTTCGCGGTCCTTCACGATCAGGCCGTTCACGCGGGCACCGTCGCCGGTGACCTCGGTCGTCTGACCGTTGGTGACGATCTCGACATTGTCGAGGCTCTCGAGCTTCTTGACCAGCACCGCATCGGCGCGCAGCTGCGTGTCGAATTCGATCAGCGTGACGTGGTCGACGATCTTGGCGAGGTCGATCGCGGCTTCGACGCCCGAGTTGCCGCCGCCGATCACCGCGATCCGCTTGCCCTTGAACAGCGGGCCGTCGCAGTGCGGGCAATAGGCCACGCCCTTGTTGCGGTACTCCTGCTCGCCCGGAACGCCGAGATTGCGCCAGCGGGCACCCGTGGCGAGGATGATCGCGCGCGCAGACAGCTCGCCGCCATTGGCGAAGCGGACCTTGTGCATGCCGCCCTCCTGCTTGGCGGGGATCAGCTCTTCGGCCTGCACCAGATCGATCTTGTCGATTGCGTTTTCCTTGACCTGCTCGTCGAGGTCGGCGGAAAGCCTGGGCCCTTCGGTATAGGCGGTGCCGGGCAGGTTCTCAATGCCGAGCGTGTCCTGCAACTGCCCGCCGAAACGTTCGGCCGCGATGCCGGTGCGGAAACCCTTGCGCGCGGTGTAGACCGAGGTAGCGACCCCGGCAGGCCCGCCGCCGATCACGAGCACTTCGTAAGGCTCGCGCTCGTTGAGCTTGGCCGCCGCCTTCGCGCCTGCGCCGGTATCGAGCCGTTCGAGGATCTGCGGCAATTCGATCTTGCCGTTGTAGAAGCTCTCCCCGTTGAGGAAGGTCGCGGGCACGGCCATGATGTCGCGCGCCTCGACCTCATCCTTGTAGGCGCCGCCTTCGATCAGCGTGGCGGTAATGCGGCTGTTTTCCAGTGCCATCAGGGTCAGAGCCTGAACTACATCCGGGCAGTTGTGGCACGAGAGCGAGAAGAACATCTCGAACTCCAGATCGGTTTCGATCCGGCGGATATCCTCCAGCACATCGGCATCGACCTTGGGCGGATGCCCGCCCGCCCACAGCAGCGCGAGCACCAGCGAGGTAAACTCGTGACCCATCGGCAGCCCGGCAAAGCGAACCCACTTTTCGGCATCATTGCCGCGGCGGATGATGAAGCTGGGCTTGCGTTCGAAGTCGCCATCGAAGTCCACACTGACCAGATCGTGCAGCGCGGCGATCTCTTCCAAGAGTTCGCGCGTCTTGGCCGACGTCTCGTCGTCGCCCAGCGATGCGACAAGCTCCACCGGCTCACGCAGGTTTTGCAGGTACTGCTTCAGCTGATCGGTCATCTGTGCGTCGAGCATTTTTCCACCTTCGTCATTGCGAGGAGCCCCCAACGGGGGCGACGTGGCAATCCATGGTCCGACCCATCGCCCGGCCTAGACGCCAGACCATGGATCGCTTCGTCGTTGCACTCCTCGCGATGACGAGGAGGGCAGGGGTAGGAGGCCCGCCGTGTGCCGAGCCTCCGGTAGCATTGTTTAGATCTTGCCGACGAGGTCGAGCGAGGGTGCGAGCGTTTCGCTGCCTTCTTCCCACGCGGCCGGGCAGACCTGGCCGGGGTTCTCGCGGACGTACTGCGCCGCCTTGATCTTGCGGGCGAGTTCGTTGGCATTGCGGCCCACGCCTTCGCAGGTCTGTTCCATGATCTGGATCACGCCGTCGGGATCGACCACGAAGGTCGCACGGTCGGCGAGGCCCATTTCCTCACGCAGCACGTCGAAGTTCTTCGACAGCGTATGCAGCTGGTCGCCGAGGAACGGGAACTTCAGCTTGCCGATCTTGTCGGAGGTGTCGTGCCATGCCTTGTGGCTGAAATGCGTGTCGGTGCTGACGGCATAGACTTCCACGCCCATCTTCTGGAGCATGGCGTACTGCTCGCCGAGGTTTTCCAGCTCGGTCGGGCACACGAAGGTGAAGTCCGCCGGGTAGAAGAAGAAGATCGCCCACTTGCCCTTCACGTCCTCGTCGGTGACTTCGAAGAAGTCCTTGCCGGCCTGGAATGCGGTGGCTTTGAACGATTTGATCTGGCTTCCGATGATACCCATGAATGTCTCCTCTAGGGGGTTGAAACTCGACGCCTAGATAGGGACTGCTGCAATGCACAAAAGCGATTTGTGACGATTGCGGCCATCGGAATTATCGATGAAAGTTGGGGAACTTTATCAGTGTGTGAGGTGCGCCGTGGAGCAGTCGCGCAAGACCTCAATGAAGGGCGCCAGTTGACATCCGAAAATGCCCCGGTCACTTTTCTCGAGGCAATTCAAGAGGGGGCGATTTTGATCTGGTTACTGTTCTTTATTCTGGTTCTTGTGGCCTTCGTATTGTGGGTCGTATCTCAGCGCCGCAAGTTCGCGCGGCAGGTCGGCGCGGATTACGAGCGTATCAAGCGGACCGAAGGCGACTCCGCTATCGGTCAGATGGGTGAGAACGAATTTCGTCTCGCTTACGAAAAGGCCCTGAAAAGGAGAAGCAACAAGGCCGCACTCTGGGTTCTCCTCTCAATTCCCGTGACGATTGGCATACCCTATTTGCTCGTCGTGAACTCCGATGGTGGCATTGTGCTCTTGCTCGCGATGGTGGTCTGCATCGGGGGCGTAGTGGCAGCGGTCTATTGGGGGCTTAAAAGTCAACCATCGGTGCTCGACATAATGCGTGAAGAGTCGCGTTAGGGCCCGTTTTTGCTGCGAGGCGCTACCCACACTGCGCCCGATGCAGCAGCGCCTGGTCCGCCAGCACGCAGGCCATCATCGCCTCGACCACGGGTACGCCGCGGATCCCGACGCAGGGGTCGTGGCGGCCCTTGGTGCTGATCTGGGTTGCCTCTCCCTCGCGCGTGATCGTGTCGACCGGGGTCAGGATCGATGATGTAGGCTTGAACGCCACGCGGCAGGTGACCGGCTGGCCGGTGGCGATCCCGCCCGCGATGCCGCCTGCGTGGTTGGCGGTAAACTCGGGGGCGTCGCTGTCGGATGAAGGCCTCATCGGGTCGGCGTTCGCTTCGCCCGAGAGGCGCGCCGCGTCGAAGCCGTCGCCGATCTCCACGCCCTTGACCGCGTTGATGCTCATCATCGCCGCCGCCAGCTCGCTGTCGAGCTTGGCGTAGAGCGGCGCGCCCCAGCCAGCGGGCACGCCGGTGGCCACACACTCGACCACCGCGCCGAGCGAGGAGCCTGCCTTGCGCGCGTCGTCGACCAGTGTCTCCCAGCGCGCCGCGGCGTCGGCGTCGGGGCACCAGAAGGGGTTTTGCCCGATCTGGTCGGCATCGAAATTCGCCGGGTCGATCCGGTCGCCGCCGATCTCCGCCACGTAGGCGAGGATGCTTACCTGCGGCACGACCAGCCGCGCGACCGCGCCCGCCGCCACGCGCATCGCGGTTTCGCGCGCGCTCGACCGCCCGCCGCCGCGATAGTCGCGGAAGCCGTATTTGGCGTCGTAGGTGTAGTCGGCGTGGCCGGGACGATAGGCCTGCGCGACGTTCGAATAGTCCTTCGATCGTTGATCGACATTCTCGATCATCAGCGAAATCGGCGTGCCGGTGGTGCGCTGTATTCCGTCTTGGCCCTCGAACACGCCGGAGAGGATGCGCACCGCATCGGGCTCGCGCCGCTGGGTGGTGAACTTGCTCTGGCCCGGCTTGCGCCGGTCGAGCCACGGCTGGATGTCGTCCTCGGTCAAAGCAATGCCCGGCGGGCACCCGTCGACGACCGCGCCGATCGCCGGCCCGTGGCTTTCCCCCCAGGTGGTGAAGCGGAAGACCCGCCCGAATGTGTTCCAGCTCATACGCGAAGCGTTGCCGCAAGCGCGCTCCGCTGTCCACGCCGCAACGTATGGCGTGAATTTTCCTACTTCGCCAACGCAGGCTATGCCGGGCGCGTTCTTTCCTATCGTCGACGCTGTTCGTCCTCCCGTAATCGAAGGAGACGATCTGTGCGCCTTCAGTGATCGAGTGGATTCGACCCCTTGGACTGTGTGTCAGGTGTGTCAGGAATCCAACGTCGCCATCGTGGAACGCGTGTGCGCCGCGCTGGCAAAGCGCGCCCGGATCGGGCAGGAACAGATCATGATCGCCAAGCTGACAGGCACGCTCGACGCGACCGGCCCCGACTGGGCGGTCATTGACGTGGGCGGGGTGGGTTACCTCGTCCACTGCTCTACCCGCACGCTCGACGCGCTCGGATCGGAAGGCGGCGAGGTGCGCGTGTTCACCGACCTGCAGGTGAGCGAGAACGACATGCGCCTGCTGGGTTTCGCCGAAGCGGCGGAGCGCGACTGGTTCCGCCTGCTCACATCGGTGCAGGGCGTGGGCAGCAAGGTCGCACTGGCGATCCTCTCGGTCCTGTCGGCAGGCGAGGTGCAGGCGGCCTGCGCCAGCGGCGACGCGGCGATGGTCGCGCGGGCGAACGGCGTCGGGCCGAAGCTGGCGGGCCGGATCGTCAACGAATTGCAGGACAAGGCGGGCGCGCTGCCCGTGGCCCCCGGCGGGGTGGCGATGGCCGCTCCCAAGGGCGGGGCGAGCGCGGACGCGGTCTCCGCGCTGGAGAACCTCGGCTTCAAGCCCGCGATCGCCGCCAAGGCCGTGGCCGAAGCGATGGGCGAACTGGGCGAGGGCGCGAGCGAGGGCGAGCTGATCCGCGTGGCGTTGAAGAAGGCGGCGGGGTGATGGAGGTGGCGCAGACCATCCTGCGGGTCGCGGTGGCGATCATCCGAGACGAGGCGGGTCGTGTGTTGTTGGTGCGCAAGGCGGGCACGCGCGCCTTCATGCAGCCTGGCGGCAAGATCGAGGGTGGCGAGCGCGCCGATGCCGCGCTGTGCCGTGAACTGGAAGAGGAGCTCTGCCTGAATGTGTCGCCCGGCGCTTTGCGCCATCTCGGGGCAGCCGAAGCGCCTGCTGCGAACGAGCCTGACACGCTCGTTCGCGCGGAGATTTTCGCAGTTGCGCAATGCGGCCCGATCTCGATCGGTGCTGAGATTGGCGAAGTCGCTTGGGTCGATCCGCGCGATACGAGTGAGCTTGAGCTTGCGCCGCTAACCCGCGACCATATTCTCCCGATGGTCCGAGTGTGGCAAAAACGATGAGATCATTCTGCCACATAGGCCATCCTCAGCCCGTCACCCTGAGACAAATTCAGGGTGAAGACCTGTTATGACCGACCAGCCCCTCCACACCCCCGAACGCCTGCCGGACGATCCCGATGCGGCGCTGCGCCCGAAATCGCTCACCGAGTTCATCGGGCAGGAGGCCGCGCGCGAGAACCTTGGCGTGTTCATCGCCGCCGCCAAGCGCCGCGGCGAGGCGATGGATCATACGCTGTTTTTCGGGCCGCCCGGCCTCGGCAAGACCACGCTGGCGCAGATCGTCGCGCGCGAACTGGGGGCGGGGTTCCGCTCCACGAGCGGGCCGGTGATCGCCAAGGCGGGCGACCTCGCCGCGCTGCTCACCAATCTCGAACCGCACGACGTGCTGTTCATCGACGAGATCCACCGCCTCAATCCGGTGGTCGAAGAAGTGCTCTACCCCGCGATGGAGGACCGCGCGCTCGACATCATGATCGGGGAGGGGCCCTCGGCGCGATCCGTCCGGATCGACCTGCCGCCCTTCACGCTGATCGGCGCGACCACAAGGCAGGGTCTGCTGACCACTCCCTTACGCGATCGCTTCGGCATTCCGGTGCGGCTCAACTTCTACACGCACGAAGAGCTTGAGCGGGTGGTGACGCGCGGCGCGAACAAGCTGGGGCTGAGCATCGAGCCCGATGGCGCGCGCGAGATTGCGCGGCGCTCTCGCGGAACGCCGCGAGTAGCCGGGCGCCTGCTGCGCCGCGTGCGCGACTTCGCCAGTGTCGACAACGCGCCGAGCATCACCGCGCAGGTGGCCGACAGCGCGCTGACCAAGCTGGAGGTCGATTCGCTGGGGCTCGATGCGATGGACCGCCGCTACCTGACCATGATCGCGGAGACCTATGGCGGCGGCCCGGTGGGGATCGAGACGCTGGCGGCGGGCCTCGCCGAGCCCCGCGACACGCTGGAGGATGTGGTCGAACCGTTCCTGATCCAGCTCGGGCTGGTGGCACGCACCGCGCGTGGGCGCTGCCTCAATGCGGGCGGGTGGCAGCACCTCGGGCTGGAGGGGCCGCGCGATTCGTCGAACGACCTTTTCGGAAGCCAGGGCTGAGTTTCGCGTAACCACTTCCCACGCCGGGGTGCCAGCGTGGGACAGGTTTGCCGGCGGATGGTCTCCGCCAGGCAAAATCTTCGCAAGCCAATGCTTTTTCATGGTTAATCGCGTTGCGAAACCTACCCCGAACAAGGCCTAAGGCAGATAGGCGCAGTTTGCCCGACCCATCGGAGCCGCCGGTGGAAACGGTTTGTAAAGCGCCGCAACAGTAAATGAGCCCGGCCTATGTCGATGAAGATAGCCCTCGCCAAACTCTCCGCCACCGCTGCGGGCACCGCACTGCTTGCAGGCGGCGCGCTCCACGTGGCCGAAGAACAGGTCGCTGCGTCCGACTACAAGTCGGTCAAGGACGCGCCGCAGCCTGCGATGCGCTACGTCAAGGAAGACCGGGTGGTCGAACCGCAGGTGCCGCGCACCACGCTGCGCAAGCGGCGGGTGGTGAAGCGCACGGTCGAGTGCGTTCCCGAAAGCCTTGCGAGGGACGGCTACATCGGCGGCACCGGTGTGGGCGCGGGCGAGCAGGTCATTTACGACGCACGCAGTCGCACTGCCCGCGTCGCGCGCGACGATGCCGATCTGGTGGCTGCGGCTGAAGCCTGCGCGCAGTTCGGTGACGGCGCCTCGCGCACGGTCGTCGCGGTGGCCCCGACAACCACGCGCGCCGGGTACGGCGGCGGATTCTCGGGTGGCGGCGGCGGCCAGGGCGGCGGCACCACCGTGATCGGCGGCAGCAGCGGCGGCGGTTTCGGCGGCGGCTTCTTCGGCGGTTTCTTCGGCGGCGGCGGTAGCAGCGGGACGGTTGCGATCAGCACCACCACGACCAGCGGCGTCGGCTCGACCGGCGTTTCGAGCTCGGGCGGGATCGATATCGATATCGATGTCGGCGCTTCGACGTCTACCTCCACTTCGGGTGGTTCGACCTCGACTTCGGGCGGGTCGACATCGACCTCCACCGGCGGCGTCACCTCGACCAGCAGCAGTTCCTCGACCACCGGCGGTGTATCGACCTCCACCGGCGGGGTTTCGACGTCGACCGGCGGCGTCAGCACCTCTACCGGCGGGGTGAGCACCTCGACTGGCGGCGTCAGCACTTCGTCTTCGACGTCGTCTTCCACCTCGGGCAATCCGTCGAGTTCGACCAGCTCGAGTTCTTCGGGCAATGTTTCGAGCAGCAGCTCGGGCGATGTTTCCAGCTCGTCCTCGGGCGATGTCTCGAGTTCGTCCTCGGGCGACGTGTCGAGCAGCTCTTCGACTTCGGGGGATGTCAGCAGCAGCTCATCCACCTCGGGCGATGTGTCGAGCAGTTCGTCCACGTCGGGCGACGTGAGCAGCAGCTCTTCGACCTCCGGTGATGTGAGCAGCAGTTCCTCCACCTCGGGCGATGTCAGCACCAGTTCGGGCAATTCCTCGAGCAAGGGTTCGTCGAGCAGAGGCGGGTCCAGCCATGGAGGATCGAGCTGGGGCGGATCGAGCCATGGCGGGTCGAGCTGGGGCGGCTCCAGTCACGGGGGCAGCAACGGCTGGTCGAGCACCGGCGGTTCGGGCCATCCCGGCGGCAGCAGCGGCCATCCCGTACCTGCCCCGCCGATCGGACTGCTGTTCGGGGCGGCCGCGCTGGCGGTGATCACCCGCCGCAAATGGTCTTCCAAATCCACAGACTGATCGGCATCTCGCACCGATCCTGAACGGACAAGTCAGCGCAGCACTGCGCTGTAGCTTGGGCGGGGGCTGCTTGCCAGGAGCGGCTTCCGCCCTTTCGATTCGGCCCACGAAAAAGGGCCCGGCCATCGCTGGCCGAGCCCCTTGTCGGATTGCTTCGAGCGCCGCTTACTGGCTGGCGAGCTTGCGGATCACGTACTGGAGGATGCCGCCGTTGCGGTAGTAGTCCAGCTCGTTCTCGGTATCGATCCGGCACTTCGCGACGAAGCTGAAGGTGCTGCCGTCTTCGCGCGTCACGTCGACCGTTACGTCCTGTGCCGGCTTCAGATCGGCAAGGCCGCGGATGGTGAAGCTGTCGGTGGCCTTAAGGCCCAGCGTCTCGCGCGTGTCGCCATCCTTGAACTGCAGCGGCAGCACGCCCATCCCGACGAGGTTGGAGCGGTGAATACGCTCGTAGCTCTCGACGATCACGGCGCGCACGCCGAGCAGGATCGTGCCCTTGGCTGCCCAGTCGCGGCTGGAGCCGGTGCCGTATTCCTTGCCCGCGATCACCACCAGCGGCGTGCCGTCTTCCTTGTGACGCATCGCTGCGTCGTAGATCGGCATCTGTTCGCCCTTGTAGGTGGTGTAGCCACCCTCGACCCCCGGAACCATCTCGTTCTTGATGCGGATGTTGGCGAAGGTGCCGCGCATCATCACGTCATGGTTGCCGCGGCGCGAGCCGTAGGAGTTGAAGTCCGCCTTCGAGACCTGGTGGCTCTTGAGGTACTCGCCTGCGGGCGAATCCTCCTTGATCGAGCCGGCCGGGCTGATGTGGTCGGTGGTGACCGAGTCTGCCAGGATGGCCAGCGGCTTGGCGTCGTTGATATCGGCGACCGGTTCGGGGTCCATCTTCATCCCTTCGAAGAAGGGAGGGCTGGCGACATAGGTGCTGGTCGGGTTCCACTTGTAGGTGTCGCTCGGCTCGACGGTGATTGCGCGCCAGTGCTCGTCGCCTTCGTAGACGTTGGCATAGCGGCTCACGAACATGTCGCGATTGACGTTGGCGGCGCGCAGCTCCGCGACTTCCTGATTGGTGGGCCAGATGTCGGCCAGCATGACGGGCTTGCCGTGCTGGTCTTCGCCCAGCGGCGTGTCGATGATGTCCTCGGTCACCGTGCCCTTGATCGCGTAGGCGACCACCAGCGGTGGCGAAGCGAGGAAGTTCGCGCGCACGTCAGGCGACACGCGGCCTTCGAAGTTGCGGTTGCCCGAGAGGACCGAGGCGGCGACGATGTCGTTCGAGTTGATCGCCTTGCTGATCGCGGGCGCCAGCGGGCCGGAGTTACCGATACAGGTCGTGCAGCCATAGCCGACCAGATCGAAGCCCATCGCGTCGAGATCGTCCTGCAGGCCCGACTTGATCAGATAGTCGGTGACCACCTGCGATCCGGGTGCGAGGCTGGTCTTGACCCACGGTGCGGGCTTCAAACCCTTTTCACGCGCCTTCTTGGCGACCAGACCGGCGGCGATCAGCACGTCCGGGTTGGAAGTGTTGGTGCAGCTCGTGATCGCAGCGATCACCACGTCGCCGTCGCCGACGTCATGATGCGCGTTCTCGACATCGACGCGGTTGGGCTTGCTCTTGCCGTAAATCTCCTTGAGGTCGCGGTTGAACAACTCGTCGACTTCGGGAAGCGCAACCTTGTCCTGCGGGCGCTTGGGGCCAGCGAGACTGGGGACGACCTTCGACAGATCGAGTTCGATCGTGCTGGAGAAGACCGGCTCGACATCGGGGTGGACCCACAGACCCTGTTCCTTGGCATAGGCTTCGGCGAGAGCGACTTCGTGCTCGTCGCGCCCCGTGAGGCGCAGATATTCGAGCGTCTTGTCGTCGATCCCAAAGAAGCCGCAGGTCGCGCCGTATTCGGGCGCCATGTTGGACAGCGTGGCGCGGTCCGCGAGGCTGAGCGATTCGAGGCCCGGGCCATAATATTCGACGAACTTGCCGACCACGCCGTGCGCGCGCAGCATCTGCGTGGCGGTCAGCACGAGGTCGGTCGCGGTAACGCCTTCGGCGAGCTTGCCAGTGAACTTGAAGCCGACGACTTCGGGGATCAGCATGGAGATCGGCTGGCCGAGCATCGCGGCTTCGGCCTCGATCCCGCCGACGCCCCAGCCGAGCACGCCCAAGCCGTTGACCATCGTGGTGTGGCTGTCGGTCCCGACGCAAGTGTCCGGATAGGCGACCATCTGGCCGTCGGGCCCTTCGCTCGCCCAGGTGCAGCGCGCGATATATTCGAGGTTAACCTGGTGGCAGATGCCGGTGCCCGGGGGCACGGCGGAGAAGTTCTCGAAGCTCTTGGATCCCCACTTGAGGAAGTCGTACCGCTCCGCATTGCGGGCGTATTCAAGCTCCATGTTGGCTTCCATCGCCTTGGGATGGCCGAACTCGTCGACCATCACCGAGTGGTCGATGACGAGGTTCACAGGCACCTGCGGATTGATCTTCTGCGTGTCGCCGCCCAGCGCCTTGATCGCGTCGCGCATCGCGGCAAGATCGACCACGCAGGGAACGCCGGTGAAATCCTGCAATAGAACGCGCGCCGGGCGATACTGGATTTCCCCGCCGGTCACGGGGTTGTTCACCCGGTCAGCGATTTCCTTCGCATTGTCGACCGAGACGGTGTGGCCGCCATCCTCGAACCGCAGCATGTTCTCGAGCAGCACCTTGAGGCTGAACGGAAGCCGCGAGACATCGCCGATCTGTTCTGACGCCTTGGCCAGCGAGTAATAGGCGTAATCCTTGCCATCTACGGTGAGGGTGCTGCGTGTGCCGAGGGTGTCCTTGCCGACCTGGGTCATAGCGGGGGCGGTCCTTTCTCTGTTGCTGCTGGTGGAGGCCTGTCACGGGACCTCTGTGAAGAGTCCAACGGGCGAGCCGCCTGTATGTGCCGCGCGCTTGGCCTCTGGCGGCGCGAAAATCAAGCTTTCCTACCATTGGGGACGCTCGGAATCAGGGCGCGGAGGTCTCTGCCCCTCCGGCGGCGCGGGCGGGGGCGCGACCGCGCGTTGCGGCAATCCACGTGCCGATCACGATCATCGCGACACCGCCAAGCGTTCCCGCGCTCACCCCCTCGCCGAAAAACAGCCATCCGAACAACGCGGCCCAGCAGAAGCCCGAGTATTCAACGGGGAGGAGGGCCTGCGCTTCGGCCCGTGCATAGGCCCATGCGATCGCAATCGCGCCGCCCACGGTCAGTACCGCAGCGGCGAGCAGGCCGGGCTGGATCTCCGCTGGCGGAGCCACAAAGAACCACGGCGCGGCGAGACCCAGGATGGTGGCCGAAACAGCGCCGTGAAACGCCGCGACTTCGAGCGGCCCGGCGCGCTGCGATTGCTGGCGGATGACGATGAAGTTGAGTGCATAGAGCATCGTCGAGACGAGGATGGCGACGAAACCGATGGCTGCCTCTGCATCCATCCGGCCTTGCCCCAACCGGGCGCCGACGATCACCAGCGTGCCGACGAAGCTGACCAGCGAGGCGACGACCGCCCGGCGGGTGATCTTCTCGCCCAGCATGATCGCCGCCAGATAGAGCGCGATAAGGGGTGCGACGAAGGAGATTGCGATTGTCTCCGCAATAGGCAGCTTGGTCAGTGCGAAGAAGAATGTCAGCCCCATGAATGCGGAGCACACGCCGCGCAGCAGGTGCAGCTTCAGGGTTTCCCGGTCGGGCCATGTCGGCCGGCGCAGCAGCCACAGCGGCAGGGCGATCGCCGTGGCAAGGACTGCCCGCAACCATGCTGCGGAATATGCCCCGACAGCCAGTGAAGCGCCCTTCATGAAGGCATCCATCAACGACAGCATCGCCACGCCCGCGAGTGCCGCGAGGAAGGGGGCGAGGAGCGCCCGATTGGCGTGGCTTTCCGACATCGTGGCGACCGCGTTAGCGCACGCCGCGCCGATGCGTCACTCTTCTGCCGCATATGGCGTGCAAATTCAGGTTGGATAAAGCCTTGATGCTTGATGACCGGGCATAATTTGGCGAGGGTTACGCCCGCCATGGTGGGTCGCAATATCTGCGACGTGATCGACAATAGGGTCTAACGATCGATATGAATAAGTCTGCTCTTTCGCTGCTTCTCCTCGCCACTGCCGGACTGGCCTTGCCTGCCGGTCTCGATGCGCAGGAAATGCCCACCAACCTGCTGCCCGACCCGCAGGAGACCGACCAGACCGGCGACGATGATGCGGTGACGTCCAGCGCGGTGCCTGTCGACATGACCAGCCAGCCGGTCGTCCAGAAATTCGATCCGGTGGTGCAGCAATGGTCGCTCGCGAATGCTGAGGCGCTGGCAGCGGTGATCGAGGGCATCGGGTCCGAAGGCCTGATCCCCGCCGACTACGATCTGCCCGGCCTGCGCGCGGCGATCGCTGCAGGGCCCGGCGCGCAGCTGAACGAGGAAGCCAGCCGCCGCTTCGTATGGCTGGTGGAAGACATGCGCGACGGGCGCACGCCGATGGACGCGCGCAAGCAGTGGTTCGTGATGGACCCCGATGCGGACCGCTATCGCAGCGGCGCGGTGCTGAAGCAGGCGCTTTCCGATGGCGACATCGCGGGCGCGTTGCAGAGCATTGCCCCGCTTCACCCCGATTACGCGGCTTTGCGCAACGAACTGGCCAAGGCGGAGCCAGGCACCAAGCGCTACAAGCTGGTGCAGGCCAACATGGATCGCTGGCGCTGGCTGCCGCGCGACCTTGGTGGCCAGTACCTGATCACTAATGTGCCTGAATACCAGCTGCGCCTGACCGTGAACGACAAGATCATGCGCACCTACCGCACGATCGTGGGCGCGCCGGGTCGGACCGCGACCCCGCAGCTTGCCGAGAGCGTGGAGGGCGTGATCCTCAATCCGACGTGGACCGTTCCGCAGTCGATCGTGAAGGGCGAAGGGCTGGGCGCGCGTGTGCTCGCCAATCCGTCCTGGGCAAGTTCGAAGGGCTACAAGGCGACCAAGGGTGCCAATGGCTTCATCACCGTGGTGCAGGGACCGGGGCCGGGCAATGCGCTGGGCCGGATGAAGCTCGACATGCCCAACCGGCACGCGATCTTCTTCCACGATACGCCTTCGCGCAACCTGTTCAGCCAGTCCAACCGCGCGCTCAGCCATGGCTGCCTGCGGACCGAGCGGGCGACCGAGCTGGCGCTGACGCTCGCCATCCTGCAGGCCGGGCTGACGGCGGACGAGGGCGTCGAGATGCTGGCGAGCGGCGAATATACGCGGGTCGCTTTCACCAAGAAGCTGCCCGCCTACATCACCTACTTCACCATGGCGACGAACATCGACGGTAAGATGGCGACCTTCAACGACATCTACGAGCGGGACGAGCCGGTGCTCGCCGCGTTCCAGGCGCCGCGCAAGGCCAACCGCAGCCGCGTGACCGACGAAGAAATTATCGAGATTGTCGACGATCCGCGCGACGTGGTGTGATCGACGGCTCAGTCGAGGAGGTCTTCCTCGTCGCGAAAAGCGATTAAGTAGCGGCGATAGAAGTATGCCGCCGGCAATGCGAACCCAAATGCTATGGCTATGACTAGAAGATCTAGCTCCGATGGGTCATTTGGAAATGTCGAGTAGTTGAGGCCTAAAGACCAGTAGCAGGCTTGAATTGTGCTCAAAAGGGTAATGGGAAGAATAATAAACCAGGATGCCGGTTTACGAATTCGGTCTCCGAGAAGCCATGCCACTGGCAGGCCGAAGACAAAAATGTAGAACGCGCAAACACATGTTGTCAAAATAAGAAAGAGGCCAAACGAAATCGGGATCGCCAAAAGCGCTGCAAGGAACTGAAATGGCGAATCAAGATATCGTATGTAGTCTCCGCCGAAAAAAATAAGCCCGATTAGGAGTGCGAAAACCATTCCACTTAGCGCGCCGCAAATTCCAGCGGGGAAAATCGCGCTCAGCAAACGCCCAGTGCCGAAACTACTGCTTTCGAAGCTCGGCCGGTAGGTCATGCACTTAGTAAACCCCGGGATTTGCCTGGCTGAGCGTATCGGGGCGGGGTTCGCGCAGGATGTGGTAGCCGTTCTCCGGCTCGCCCACGATCACGGTCGGCGGATACGCTTGCGTCCCGTCGTCCTTCAGGCCCAGCGCCTCGGCGTAGAGCAGGCGTCCGCCCGAAAGGTTCAGCAGCGCCATCTTGAACTGTTCTTCGCCCATCGCGAAGCACCCGTTCGAGCGGCCCAGCCGCCCCCAGCGCTCGATGTGCTCGGGCTCGGCGTAGCTCGCCCGGTGCATCACGATATAGCGTTCGAGTGCGTGATTATTGGTCGGGTCGAGCCCGCCAAGCCGCACCGAAGTACCGAATTTGCCCGTGTACCACTCCCACGTCACATAGGCGCCGCGGCTGGTCGAATTCGAACCTTCCATGTTGGAAAACGTGTTCAACCAGCCATCGTGTTCGGGATCGGAGCCGGTCCCGTGCGCGACATGGAAGCTCTTCACCTCCTGCCGGTCGAGATTGACGAAGTGGAACCGGCGATGGGCCGAATGCAGCCCGAAGTCGGCGATTCCGACGATATCCTTGCGCCAGATGACGTCGCCCGCCTTGTCCAGTTCGCGCTTGGCAATGGCGAACAGCTCGCGGTCGCGCGGCGATCCCGCCATCGGCTGTGCGAAGACCCGCGATGGAAGGCTCATGCCGGCACCAAGTGCAATGCCGGTGCCGAGGCCAGTCTTGAGGAGTTCGCGACGCTTCATGTTCGGATGGTGCTATAACCGAGCTTAATGAATGCTTGAAGCCGAATCGGGTGGCTGGCGTCGGAGAGGTATCAGGATGCGACAGGTTGTTCTTTTGGCTCTGGCAGCACTGGCGGCGTGCACCGTCTCCTCCGATCCAGTCGGCGGCCCGCCTCCGGCGCCTATATCGACCAACGCCGCAGATTCGGTCGTTGCTCCTGTTTCCGAACAGCCGACGCGTATTCTCAGTCAGCGCGATGCCGACCGGCTGCTGGGCAACACCGGCCTCACCCTGCAATGGATCGGCTGGGAGCGACGCGGACCTGTCTCCATCGCGCCCGACGATCGCGGTGTTTGGCATGTCCGGGGCGCGCAGACCGGCAGCGACGGAGGCGAGCTGGAGGTTGACGGCGTCATTACGGAGATCGGGGAGGGGTATTTCATCCTGCGCGGTACGGTCGCGATCACCGATACCCCCGATCCCGGCAGGGAATGCCGCGCAGACAAGATCTGGCGTTTCGCGATCACACAGAACCGGCAGTATTACCGCCTCCGCGAGTTCGAATGGTGCGATGGCCTGACCGACTATGTCGACATCTATTTCTGATTGGCATCGCCGTAGTGCGCGTTCTCCTGCGCCATAGCGATCATCGAGCGGGCGTGGCGTTCGGCCACAAGGCGCGGATCGGTGCCGTAACCGCCGCCTAGTGCGCTTGCGATGGGCAGACCGCGCCGTCTCGCCTCGCTCACGACATAGGAATCGCGCCTCTGCAACCCTTCGTCGCTCAGCGCGAGCCGACCAAGTTTGTCGTTTGCGTGTGGGTCGACGCCTGCCTGATAGAGAACGACATCCGGCCCGAATTCATCGAGTACGCGCGGCAGGTGCGCTTCCAGCGTGGAGAGATACGCATCGTCGCCGGTTCCGTCGGGGAGGGCGATGTCGAGCGTCGAGCGCGCCTTCCGCACCGGGAAATTCTTCTCCGCGTGCATCGAAAGCGTGAAGATATCCTCGCGCCCGGCGGTCAGGGCGGCGGTCCCGTCGCCCTGATGGACATCGCAATCGACGATCAGCACGCGCTGCGCCTGCCCCTCGCCAATCAGGCGGTTGGCGCACACCGCGAGGTCGTTGAACACGCAGTATCCCGCGCCGGTATCGTAGAGCGCATGGTGGCTGCCCGCTGCGCTATTGGCGGCGTAGCCGTGCCGGAAGGCGAGCTGCGCGGCGAGCCAGGTGCCGCCATTGGTGTGGGCCACGCGCTGCGCGATGTGCGGGGTCACGGGGAAGCCGATCCGCCGTTCCTTCTCGCGCGGGACCTGCGCAGAGAAGACCTGCTCGACGTAGTCGGGATCGTGAACCGCCTCCAGCCACGCGCGCGGCATCGGCTCGGGCGCATGTTCGGTCATATCGATGCCGCTTTCGCGAAGTGCGACCATCACCAGCATGTACTTGTCGAAACGGAAGCTTCCGCGCGTCGGCGCAGGGGCCATGTAATCGACATGATGGACGACGTGGAGCATTACGCCCAGCCCATGTGCTCGATCACGATCTTGCACCCCAGCGCGATCAGGATCACGCCACCCGCACGCTCGGCCCACGCGCCGAAGCGGTCGCCCGCAACCCGGCCCAGCGCGACGCCGAGTGCGCTCAGCAGCAACGTCACCATGCCGATCGCCAGCGCTGCCCACAGCGGATCGACCGCGAGCGTGGGTAGCGTAACCCCGGCTGCGAGTGCGTCGATGCTCGTCGCCACCCCGGCGACCAGCAGTGCCCGCCCGGTCAGCGCGCGCGCTGCCTCCTCTTCACCCACGTCGCCACGCAGCATGCGCAGACCGAGGAAGGTCAGCAGTCCGAAGGCGATCCAATGGTCGATCGCGGCGACATAGGCCATTGCCAGTGCGCCGATGCCCCATCCGACCAGCGGCATGATCCCCTGGAACACGCCGAAGGTGAGCGCGATGGCCGCGCTTCCACCCATCGCGGGGCGGAAGCGCGCGCCTTGGGTGAGTGCCACCGCAAAGGCATCCATGGCGAGCGCAAGGGCAAGGAGAAGGACTTCGACCAAGGTCCTGGAAAATTACCCTGCTGTTTCTGCGACAGGCGCGTCCGAGACGTCCGGCTCGCCGGCATAGCTTTGGAGGATGGCGTAGATCGACTCCTCGCTGCGGCTGGCGGCGTTTCGCCAGCCCTTGGCGCTTTCGGGTGTATTCACCAGCGCACCGCTGTCGTCGATCACCAGAAGATTGGGAGTACCGTCGATGTCGCTCACGCCGTAGCGGGCTGCGAGATCGAGATTGCGCCCTTCGCCCGTTTGCGGGCTGCCGACGTCGACGAAGACCAGCTCGAAATGCTCGCGCAGCAACGGTTCGAAGTCCTCGCTGACCAGCCACCCGGCCAATGCGCGGCTGTCGTGGCACCAGTTCGCCCCGAACACCGCGAGCACGCGGCGCCCAGATTCCAGCTGCGCGATCGTCCGGTCGAGTTCCTGGGCATAAAGCTCGTCGCTGACGCTCTCATCGTAAGGCTGAGACTCGGGATGCGCGGTGGCGACATCCTCGGGCGGATTGGCGGCAAGTGCGGGGGCCGCCAGCAACAAGGCCAGTGCGGCGAGCCGGATCACTCCGCCGCTTCCACCGCCGGTGCTGCGTGCGGATCGAAGGCGACGTCCTCTCCCGCCTCGATACGCGCCGCTTTCTCTTCGACCAGCCGGACGATGTGATCGAGCATGCTTTCGTCTTCCACGTGGTGGTCGGTCACGCCGCTGAGGTACACCATGTGCTTGCCCTTGCCGCCGCCGGTGATGCCGATGTCGGTCTCGCGCGCCTCGCCCGGGCCGTTGACGACGCAGCCGAGCACCGAGAGGCTCATCGGGGTCTTGATGTGTTCGAGCCGCTTTTCCAGCGCTTCGACCGTGCGGATCACGTCGAAACCCTGCCGCGAGCAGCTGGGGCAAGATACCACGCGAACGCCGCGCGTGCGCAGGCCGAGCGATTTGAGGATTTCGTAGCCGACGCGCACTTCCTGCTCGGGCTCGGCGGAAAGCGAGACGCGGATCGTGTCGCCGATCCCCGCCCACAACAGGCTGCCAAGGCCGATCGAGGACTTCACCGTGCCGCCAATGAGTCCGCCCGCCTCGGTAATCCCGAGGTGCAGCGGGCAGTCCACCGCTTCGGCCAGCCCGTGATAGGCGGCCACGGCGAGGAACACGTCGGAGGCCTTTACTGCCACCTTGTATTCGTGGAAGTCGTGATCCTGCAGCAGCTTGATGTGGTCGAGCGCGCTTTCGATCAGCGCCTCGGGGCAAGGCTCGCCGTATTTTTCGAGCAGGTCCTTTTCGAGGCTGCCCGCGTTCACGCCGATACGGATTGCGCAGCCATTGGCCTTGGCGGCACGCACGACCTCGGCCACGCGCTCGCTGGAGCCGATATTGCCCGGGTTGATCCGCAGGCAGGCTGCGCCCTTGTCGGCCGCTTCGAGCGCACGCTTGTAGTGAAAGTGGATGTCCGCAACGATCGGGACGTTCGCGGCGCGGGTGATCTTGTCGAAGTGGCGCGTCGCCTCTTCGGTGGGGCAGGACACGCGGATAATGTCCGCGCCGGCATCCTCGCACCGGCGAATCTGGTCGAGCGTCGCGCCGACATCCTCGGTCGGCGTGTTGGTCATGGTCTGCACCGTAATGGGCGCATCACCGCCCACCGGCACATTGCCGACCATGATCTGCCGCGACTGGCGGCGTTCGATATCTCTCCAGGGGCGAACCGACATGAGGCCTGTATAGGCACTCATGTCGGCCGCGAAAAGGCGATTGCCGCCTTTAGCTCGTCAGCGCGTCAGAAACGTGCGCCGACCGAGAACGCGAGAATATCCGCGTTGCCCGAGCTGTTAGAGCGGATCGTGGTGGAAAGTTGCGCCGGTGTGCCTTCGAAGAAGGTATCGGTGCGATCCAGCGGCGCGTCGTCGACGAACACGTGCGTATAGCCAAGATTGGCCGAGAACGTCTTACTCATGTTGTAGGTAACACCGGTCGAAGCCCACACACGGTCCGCGTCGGGCACGCGGGCGGAGCGAAACGCATCGGTGATGGGCGATTCGTCGAACGCGGTACCGGCGCGCAGCGTCAACTTGTCCGACACGTCGTATTCTCCGCCGAGCGACATCGACCAGCTGTCTTTGTAGTTCTGTTCGGAGATCTGCGGCGGTACGCCACCTTCCGGGTAGATCGCGATACTCTTGAAATCGCTCCAGTTGTAATAGCGCCAGGTGCCGAACACGCGCCACGGGGTGTCCGTGCCGAATTGCACGCTGACGGTGGCGATATCGGGCAGGGTCAGCGGTGCGGTGGCGTCGACCGAGGCATTATTGCCCGCGAGCGGGCCGAGCAGTCCGGAAAGCTCGAAAGTGCCTTCCAGATTGTGCTCCACCTGCGAACGGTAATGCGCGCCGATCCGCACAGGGTCGAGCTCGACCATGACCCCCGCATTCCAGCCGACCGAAATATCGTCACCCTTGACGCGGGCCAAGCCATCGGGCGCGGTAGGGGCGAGGTTGGGCACGGCATTGGTCAGTTCGACGTCGATATACTGGAGGTCAACACCTGCGCCGAGCGAGACGCGGTCGCCCAGCTTGACCGCTAGGCTCGGCTGCACGTTCAGAGTGAAAACGTCCGCCCGCATCGTATCGTAGCGACCGAAGAAGCCGTCATCGTAATCGGCGATCAAGCCGAAGGGCGAGTTCACGGCGAGCCCGGCCCACACGTTGTCGCTCAGCTGCGCACTGATCGCGCCCGACGGGGCGACGAGCGGCTGCGGGAAGGGATTGCCGCCGTTGTTGCCACCGGTCGGGACCTGGAGGGGAAGGCCCGGCACACCGCGCGTGCTGCCCTGATCTTCCTGCGAAGCCGTCAGGAACAGGAACTGCGAGGCCGCTTCGACCTGTACGCCTTCCAGTTCCGTCATCGAAGCGGGATTGAGGTAGATCGAAGCGGGGCCGTCTGCCGCCACTGCGGCTCCGGAATTCGCACGGCCGGTCTCCTTGGCCGACTGTTCCTGGATGAGAAATGCGCCTGCGAGCGCTGGGTGGGCGCAGCACAGGACGACGAGGGGCGAAAGGGCGCGCAGGCCCAGGGGGAGGGGTTTAGTCATGGCGCGCCTGTCTCCGCAAAAGTGCTGCGGATCAAGGACCTTGGCGCAATTCTCGCCAAAAAATTAATGCGTTAGCGGCTTCCGTCGATTGCCCTCACTTGTCGGGCATAGGAATCGGCAGGCTTCTGGGGCAGAGGAGGCAAGATGACTATAGCGACCGATACCGAGCCGGACACACCGCTGCTGTTCGCCCGTGTTCTCGATGGGACGGGCGGCGGAGAGGCGATCGACTGGCCGACGCTCCAGCAGTGGCAGCCGGGGCCGGGCGGGCAGGTGCTGTGGATGCACCTGTGTCGCAACCAGCCGGGCGTCTACGAGTGGTTGCAAAGCCATGTCGGTATCCCCGAACCCACCGCGGAACTGCTCACCAGCGACGAGACGCGTCCGCGTGCCTTTCGTGAAGGGAATGCGCTGGTCGCGACGCTCAGGGGCATCAACTTCAATCCCGGTGCGGAGCCGGAAGACATGGTTTCGATGCAGGTCTGGAGCGACGGCGTGCGTATCATCACGCTGCGCCGCCATCCCCTGCAGACCCCCCGGCAGATACTCGCGCAGATCGATTGCGGTGCGGGTCCGGGCGATGCGGGCGCAATCGTGACCGCGCTGACCGAGGCTATGGTTGCGCGGATGAGCCAGTCGATCGTCGACATGAACGAGCATATCGACCTGCTCGAAGACATGGATATGGACGACGATCCGGAGGCGATGCTCACCAAGATCGCGACCATCAGGCGCAATTGCCTCGGCCTCAAACGGCACATGGGCCCGCAGCATGTCGCGCTGGAGGCGACAAGCCGCGACGCGCCGCCGTGGTTCGAGGAACACGACCGGCGCGAGATCGCCGAGACGATCGACCGCCTGCGCCGCTATCTCGACGATATCGACGTGAGCAAGGAAAGCGCGGTGGTGCTGATGGACGAACTGCGCACCCGCGCGCTCTCCAGCAACGAACGTGCGACCTACATGCTGACGATCGTCGCAGGGATTTTCCTGCCGCTCGGCTTCCTGACCGGGCTGCTCGGCATCAATGTCGGCGGAATACCCGGCGTGAACGATGGTCACGCGTTCTGGTGGGTCGCGGGTATTTGCCTGGCGATCATCGCGGTGCTGATGGCGATCTTCAAGCGGTTGAAATGGCTGTGAAGATCGCCCTCCAGCCCTAGGACCCCTGCTTGTGCGCGGGAACGAACTCCTCGCGCACCGCCTTGGCGATCAGTTCCAGCGGGATAATCCCCTGCGCCAGCAGGAAGTCGTTGAATTCCTTCTCGTCGAACGCGGCGCCCAGCGCCAGCTCGGTCTCTACGCGCAGGTCGATCAGCTTGCGATAGCCGTAGTAGTACGACCCGGCCTGCCCGGGGCTGCGGAATTCGTAGCGGTCCAGTTCCTGCTTGGTCATCCCGGGCGAAAACAGCGCCTCGTCGCGTAACACGTACTCCGCCTCGTCGCGGGTCATCAGGCCGAGATTGAGCGCGGGGTCGAGGAATGCCCGGGCCGCGCGCAGCAGGCGGAACTGCTGGGCGATGAACTGGCCTTCGATGGGCTCGTGCGGCATCATTTCCGCCTCGGCATACAGCGCCCAGCCTTCCACGTTCACGCTGTTGAACGCGTAGAGCATGCGGGCGAGCGACACGCCCTGTTCGACCAGCGCGGCGAACTGCAGTTCGTGACCCGGCCGGGCCTCGTGGGCGCTGAGCGTCCAGGCGGCGGCAGGGAAGTTGAAATCGTCGTAGGCATCGCCTTCGCCAGCGGTCGGATTGCCGACGGTGAGCACGAAGGTGCCCTGTTCGCCGGTGTTCCCGATCAGGCGGGGTGGGCGCATGTGCGGGGCGGGCTGGGCGGCGCTTTCCGCCTCGCTCGCGACGCGCATTTGCAGCTGGGTATCGGGAATGCTGACGATGTCGTTCGTCCGCGCCATATCCTCAAGCTGTCGATTGATGCCGCGATAGAATTCCTCGATCTCGTCGTTGGCAATGGTCTGCTGCTTCAGCTGTTTCATCACCGAAGCCATGTCGGTTTCGGGCCACCCGTTCTTTTGCGCGATCTGCGGGGCGAGCGCCTCCATCTGCGCGCGAATCTCGTAGAAGCCGCGCCGCGCCTCGCTCATCGCTTCGCGCGGGTCCATGTCGATGCCGACATTGCGCAGGCTGAGCGCGTAGAGCTCTTCGGGCAGCCGCGCGGTGTCGCGGGCTTGCGGAAGCACCGTCTCGCGCGTCCATTCGCCGTAATCGGTAAACTGCGCTTCCATCGCGTCGAGCGATTCCTCGGCCCCGTCGATCTCGTATTTCTCGAACAGGTCGCGGATGCCGGCAATGAAGGTCGGGATCTTGTCGATCGATTCGCGCACTTCGACGTCGTACGGCCCGATCTTGCCCTCTCCTTTGCTCGCTTCGAAATGCGCCTTGGCCTGCTCGGTATAGGGTTCGTAGCCGTCCTCCACCCCGGTATATTTGCGCAGGAGCTGGAGCGCGGAGGCGCGGCGGTTCTCTGCAGTCTGGTCCGACAGCATTTCGCCGACAGCGTAGAAGATCGACTGCGGCAGTTCGTGCCATTCGAGCATGTACGCGTCGCTAAGCCTGCTCGATTCGATGCTGCGATCGAGGCTGTCGATCAGGATCGCGAGGTCCTGCTTCACGCGCGGATCGCTTTCCTGCGCCATGGCGGCGGTGAATTCGGCTTTGAGCGCCTGCGCACCCGCGATGTAGCGTTCGTCCGCGTCGAGCGAGAAGTCGAAGGTCAGGCCGTCGTACTGCTCGTAACCCGAGGAAGAGGCGCCTTCGGGATAGAACTGCGCTTCGAAGTCGATCAGCTTCTGCGTGTAGGCATTGCTCGTATCGACCCATGCCGGTTCGGCGGCGACGGCATCCTGCGGGGGCGCGTCCTGCGCGAAGGCGGGCGCGGCGGGCAGGAGGGCGACGAGCGCAATGGCGGCGGCGAAGGTTTTCATCGGATGCATCCCCCTTGAGACAAGTGATGCGAGGCGTGCGCCAGCGGCTGGCCGATGGCAAGGCCGTACTCGACCGACGGCTGTCCGGGGCGGCCTAAAGCCGTTTCTCGAACAGGAATTCGTCGTCGCGGTGCTGGCCGACCCAGAAATCGATATCGGCGATCTTCGCGAAGCCGTAGCGCTGGTAGAACCGCTGCGCGCCTGTGTTCTCGCTCCACACCGACAGTTGGATCGCATCGTGGCCGCGCGCGACCGCTTCGCCGATCGCCCAGTCCATCAGCGCCGCGCCGATGCCCAGCCCGGTCAGGTCGGGCTGGGTGTAGAGCTGGCCGAGCGCGATGGGATGGGCGGCGTCCGAATGCTCGCCATAGGGGCTGGGCACGCGCATCTTCACGAAGCCGAGCAACCTGCCCCCGTCATCGGCCACTGCGAGCCGGTGGATGTGATGCTCGTCGGCGATTTCCTCGGTCACCGCGTCGGGCGAATAGGCCTGCGTGAGAAACGCGTCGAGGTCTTCGCGGCGGTAGAGATGCGCAAATGCAGCGCAGAAACTCTCGCGCCCGAGCGTGGCGAGCGAGGGGCCGTCTTCGAGGGTCGCGGGGCGCAGGATCATGACCGGGCAGGTAGCGCCGAGGGAGGCGCAGTGGAAGTGCCGGAGCGTGCAAGACGCGCCGGGTGACGAGGGTGACACGTGTCACCCATGTGTCACCCTGTTAAAACCCCTATATTTCCGAAGGTTACTGCGGACCGGGTGACGCATTCACGATTTTTGGCACATTTTTTAGGCGATGTGCCGCGTGCGCAGCAAGCAGGGTCAACGGTGGGAAAGAGCCGCCGCCACTCTAGCGCGTTCGCCCGAAGTAGGAAAATGGCCGGTAGCCTGAAGCCCAACCTGCTCCTCCCCCTTTGAAGGGGGAGGTCGGGAGGGGGTGGTGCCGGAGCCGATGGCGGGGAACCCCCACCCCCAGCCCCTCCCCACGGGGAGGGGAGAATCTTACGCTGCCCTTGTCGCGCGGCGCAGGACGTCGCCGAAGCCGTAGGCGATGCAGTCGTGATCGCGGTAGTAGCCGCGCTCTTTCAGCAGCGCGTGCAGCTTCGCCAGCCGGTAGGGCGGCATCCCTGCGAAGATGTGATGCTCGAGGTGGTAATTGACGTTGCAGGGGGAGAGCAGCAGCGCCTCCCACCAGCGCGGGATCGTGGTGCCGGTGTTGATCCGTGCGTCCATCGCATCGCGGTCTTTCGCCACGCCGTGCTCGGAAATCTGCCGCAGCCGCATGGTCAGCGGATAGACGAAGATCCGTGCCGCCCACCACATCAGGTACGCCCACGGAGCACCGGCCGCGAGCAGCGCGACGAACAGCAGCGCATGGAACAGCACCGACGGCCCGGTCTCGGCCCATTTGAAGCGCTTCACCTCGCCCACAAGATCGCGAAACCCGGTCTGGCCGGTCACATCACGGATCAGCTTGCGCTTCAGCGAGGCGCGCGTGACCGGATAGGATTTGACCATCCACTTGTCGGGGTCGTCGGGCGTACCTGCAAACTTGTGATGGTCGAGGTGATAGCGGCGATAGAGGTCGAGCGGGACGTGCGCGATCGCACCGCTGACCCACTTGCCGACGAAGACGTTGAGCTTCGGCGTGCGGAAGAATGCGCCGTGCGCGCAGTCGTGCGTGATGATCCCGAAGGCCTGGATGCGTCCGCCCAGGATTATGATCGCGGCGAGAATCGTCAGCGGGTTGGGCCAGAGGATTGCGACGGCGAAGGCCGCTACGGCTAGGCCTGCCTGAAACAGCACGGTCGCCGCAGCGCGCGCGTCCGACTTCGCGCTCAGCGCGGCCACTTCTTCGCGGGTGATGTAGTCGCCGATGGCAGGCGCGTGTCGCATAAGTCTCTCCGGATAGAGACCATACCCGTCGCACCTGTCGGGTGCAATCGGCCCGACCGGTCAGCGCAGGCGCGTGCCCGACCGGTCGACCTCGGAGAACTTGTCCGCCTTGCGCTGGCCGAACCGCATCCCGCCTTCCAGCCGCGCACGCAGCGCGGTGTAGAAGGCTTCGAGGAACTCGCGCTCGTCGCCCGATCCGGCCTGCCAGCCGATCTTGCGCACGATCGCCTCGTGCACCGCCTCCAGCGTCTTGTCGTCGCCATCGCGCAGCACGCGTTCGAGCGATTGCAGCTCGTACTCGCCGTAGACCGACAGCTCTTCATCGCCGAAGCGGTACGCGGGCTCGGCGCTGGTCGCCTGCGCCTGGCCCAGCGACAGTGCCTCGGCCAGCTTGCGCCTCGGGGCCTCGACCACCCAGGTGCCCGCGACGACGTCGCCCGCGCGCAAGGCATCCTTGTTGAAGAAGGGGAACAGCATGAACACGGCGAACCACAGCGATCCCGCGATCCATGCAGACCCGCCCGCGCCGATGCTCTGGAAGAAGGTCAGCGGCAGGAAGATTTCGATCTGGCGCAGCAGGTTGCGCGCGATGATCGCCTCGGCGGTCAGCCGCTCGCCCGACTGGCCCTGCGGGCGCGCGGCGACCCGGATGCCGACCATGCGCTTGCCCAGCGTGGCCCCGCGCGGCCCCATCTCGAACGCGATGAAATAGCCGTTGAAGAGCAGGAACATCAGCACGATGAACAGCACGAACAGGAATTCGCCCACGCCGTTGTCCTCGATCGCATCCAGGTTGACGCCGGTGACCAGCAGCACGACGAACACGAGTATCATGCTGAAAAAGATGATCGTGTAATCGAGCACCAGCGCCATCAGCCGCGCCCCGCGCGTGGCGAGCACTATGTCGAGCGGGACGCCCTCGGGCGTTACCAGCTGGCGCCTGCGCCTGGCATCGTGGGCTCTGTCTGCCGCGTTCATGCTGCGTCCCCGTCTGCGGATTTGCGCCCCACCAGGACGAACACGGACAGCCAGACGAGCCCCATGAAAATGCCGATGATCAGCCGCGCCTCGAACCCGGCGAGCTGGCGCGGGAAGGCTTCGAGCACGGCGGCGAAGACCAGCATGATGACGCAGCCGAGCATCACCAGCGCCGCGCGCCGCCCGGCCTGCGCGGTTGCGCCAAGGATGCTCGAATCGCCGGGGAAGGCCATGTTGCGCCCCACGTGTACGCCCGCCGCGCCCGACAGCAGGATCGCGGTGAACTCGGTCGTGCCGTGGACGCACAGCCACGCCATGAATTCGGGCAGAAGGCCGACCGAGTTGAACAGCCACGCCATCGCGCCCAGCATCGCCATGTTGTAGATCAGCATCAGCACCGTCGGCACGCCGAAGGCGAAGCCCAGCGCGAAGACGAGGATGCACACGGTCGCGTTGTTGTAGAACAGGTAGGCGGCGAAGCCCGAAAGCCCGTTCGAACTGCTCTCTATCGCCAGCGTCTGGGCGAGCTCGGCACGGCTAGCGCCGGGCACGCGCCCGCTCGCCATCGCGCCGGGGACGAGCGCGTAATACCAGTCGACATTGCGCGCGACGAGCAGCCAGCCCGCCGCGATCCCTGCGGCCATGGCCGCGAAGGCGATCACGATATCGAGCCAGATCGCGCGCACCGCGCGGCTCCACCCCCCGCGCAGGAAGCGCGCGAGCCAGCGGAACATGCCACTGCGCGGGCCATAGACCTGATACCAGGCGCGCTGCACCAGATCTTCGAGGAAGCGCAGCGTCGCCGCATCGAGCGAGGTCTCGCGCGCCACCGCGAGGCTCGATGCCGCCTGCCGGTAGAGCACGGGCAGGTCGGCGATATCCTCGTCCGACAACCGCCCGAAGGCCCCGCGTTCGAGACGGCGGACGATCTGTTCGAGCCGCCGCCAGTCGCCCTCGCGCTCGATCCGGAAGCGATCGGAACGCAGCGCCGCAGCCTCGATATCGGGCTGTTCGGGTAGCGGTTTCGCCGCAAAGGGGTTGCGGATTGTGGGCGCTTTCATCCGGCAATCGCCTCCTGCGCGCGCAGTGCCAGATAGCGGTCGATCACCGCGAAGCCGAGCTTGTCGTGCGGCGCCTCGATCACCTCGACGCCCATCCGGCGCAGACGGGTGAGCACCAGCTGGCGTTGCCGCGCGAGCGAATCGGCGGTGACCGCGCGGGCGACCGCGTCGACCGTTTCGGGTTCGGCGGAGGTGAAGCCCGCGAGTTCGCGATCCTCCAGCGTGACGAACACCACCGCGTGGCGCTGCGTCAGGCGGGCGAGGCTCTCGATCATCAGTTCGGCGGCGGTGGTGTCGCTGAAATCGGAGAACAGCACCACCAGCGACCGCCGCTTCAGCCGCGCGGACAGGGTGGCGAGCGCCAGCGTGTAGTTCGCTTCCTCGCCCGTATGGTAGTCGAGCCCGGCAGCGGCGCGTTGCAGCCGGGCAAAGGCCCGCGTCTCGGCGACGAAGGGGCTGGCGAGCACGGGGCGCCGGGCAAAGCCGAACATCATCACCCGATCGCCGCCCCTGAGCGCGACGTAGGCTGCCGTCAGCCCCGCGCTGACCGACCGGTCGAGCCGCGGGAGCCCGTCGATCGGTTCGCACATCGCCTGTCCGCAATCGAACGCGAAGACGATCTGGTTGTTGCGCTCGGTCTCGTTCTCGCGCGCGTAGAGCGCGGCGTGGCGCGCGCTCGCCTTCCAGTCGATCCGCCGCCGGTCCATCCCCGCCTGGTATTCGGTGAGCGCTTCAAACTGGGTGCCTTCGCCGCGCCGCCTGCGGGTGATGAGGCCCAGCTCGGCATCGCGCAGCAGCGCCTGCAGGGGGCGCGAGCGGATCGGTGAGAGGTCGGGCCAGACGCGGATTTCGCGGGTCAGCTCGATACGTTTCTGGCGGCTGCCGAGACCCCATGGCCCGTCCCACGCCAGCCACAGCGCGCCCACCTCGGCAGTGCCGCGCCGGGTGGCGACCAGATCGGTCTCGCCGCGCCAGACCCCCTGCGTGTTGGCGAGGGCTATGTCCGCCCGCCCGCCGCGCGCGATGCGCGGGTCGAGCGAGACGGCGGCGCGCACCGATCCCGCAGTGCCGGTCAGGTCGGCGGAGACGCGCAGCGGGGTCGGCTGGCCGATTTCGACATCGGCGTCGTGATCGATCTTCCATTCGGCGAGATGGCCCGCGCGCGCCGCGTCGATCAGCGTCAGCACCAGCAGCACGGCCGCCGCGACCGGCACCACCAGCCACGCGCCGGGGGCGACCAGCGCGATCACCAGCGCGAGCGGCGCGGCAAGCGCGACGATCCGCGCGGTGCGGATGGTGGGGAGCAGGGCGGCGGGCATGATGCTAGCGCGGCGCCTCGGTACTCTCGATCAGTTCGCCGACGATGGTTTCGACCTCGCGACCCTCGATCTCGGCGGCGGCGGAGAGGATCAGGCGGTGGCGCAGCACTGCGGTGGCCAGCGCCTTGATATCGTCGGGCACCACGTAGTCGCGCCCGTCGAGCGCGGCGCGCACGCGGGCGGCGTTGCCGAGCAGCACGGCGGCGCGCGGGGAGGCCCCGGTCGCAAGGTCGGAGTGGCTGCGCGTGGCGCGCACCAGGCGGACCACGTAGTCGACATTCTCGGGCGCGAGCGTTACCGCCTTCACCGCGCCGATGCTGGCCTGCAGCGCATCGCGCCCGGTCACCGCCTCGATCCCGAAATTCTCGGGCCGGGCGGGCCCCTGTTCGACCCCGAAACGGGCGACGATGCGCGTTTCCTCTTCCTCGCTGGGATAGGCGGCGACCAGCTTGAACAGGAACCGGTCGAGCTGCGCCTCGGGCAGCGGATAGACGCCCTGGCTCTCGATAGGGTTCTGCGTCGCGATCACCATGAAGCGGTCGGGCAGGACATGCGTTTCCCCGTCCAGCGTCACGCGGCGTTCCTGCATCGCTTCGAGCAGCGCGGCCTGCGTCTTGGGCGGGGTGCGGTTGATCTCGTCCGCCAGCAGCAGCTCGGTGAAGATCGCGCCGCGCGTCAGCGTGAACTGGCTGGTCTGGAAGTTGAACAGGTTGGAACCCAGGATGTCGCCCGGCAGCAGGTCGGGCGTGAACTGGATGCGCCCGTAATCGAGCCCGGTGGCGCGTGCGAAGCACTGTGCGAGGAAGGTCTTGGCCGTTCCCGGCGGCCCTTCCATCAGCACGTGGCCTTGCGCGATCAGCGCGACCAGCAGGTGATCGATCAACGTGTCCTGCCCGACGATGGCCTTGCCGACCTCGGCCTTCACGTCGGCTGCCAGCGTGCGGAGCGTTTCGAGTTCGGTAGTCATAGCGTCCTTTCGAGATCGCGGAGCGAACGGGCGGCGCGCAGCAGGTCGCCGCGTTGCCGCGCCGCGCGCAGGGTCTGGAGTCGATGTTCGAGGCTGGGCGCGTCGCGCGCCGCAAGCGCGGCCTCGATCGCGTCGGTGTCGTGGTCCTTCAGCCCCAGCTTGCGGGCGACGCGGGCGCGGATCAGGTTGCCGTAAGGCTCGCGCAGCAATCGCAGGCGGCGGCTGCGCGCGATGACCTGCGCGCCGTTGGCGATCAGCTGGCTCTTGCCCGGCGCAATCGCGGGGGCGGGGCGCAGGGCCGGGCCGAAGCGCGCGAAGCCGCGCCACAGGGCGATGGCCAGCGCAATCAGCAGCGTCAGCGTCGCGGCGAGAAACGGCGGCTCGAACGCCAGCGTCAGCAGGTTGCGGGCCGCACCCAGCCCGTTGAGCGTCAGGTCGAACCGCACCGGATCTTCGGTCCCCTGCCGCGCGATTCGCACCAGGTCGAGCGCCAGCATCGCGCGCGTTTCGTCCGCGAGCCCCCAGTTGTTCAGCAGGTCCGGCTCGGCCACCAGCATGACCCCGAAGACCGCCTGCCCGTCGGTACGCCCGGGATCGAGATAGAGGTCGCCATCGAGATAGCTGCCGTCGTCGGCGAGGTAGGCGACGAGGGGGCGATCCTGTTCGTCGACCACCAGCGGGGCGAGGAATCCCTGTGCCGTATCGACGCCCACCGTCAGGATGGCCTGATCGCTCGGCAAGCTTCCTTGCGCGCCAAGACCGGCCCACTTCGCTGTCCGATGGTCGAGCATGCTTCTCGTGAAGGTCAGTTCCTTGCCTTCGATGGTCGCAGTCCATTCCTCCGGCGCACCGAGCAGATGCACCCAGCCGGGTTTGGCGCCGCGCTGGCTGGCGGGCAGGGCGAGCCACTTGGGCGCGACGATCATCGTCGGGCCGATCGTGCGCCGCCGGTCGACGATCTTGGTCAGCTCTTCGGCGTCCATTTCCGCCGGAGGGGTCAGCACCAGCAATCCGGGATCGTCGAGTGCGGCCGTGTTCCGCGAACGGATGACGGGGAAGCCGTCGGCCTCCAGCAGGCGGGTGAGACCTGCGAAACCGTTCAACCCGGTGCTCGCGGCGTGGGCGCGGCCATTATTGGCATTGCCCGACAGCCCGCCCTGGCCGACGAGATAGAGGAAGGCGACGAAAGCGAGGATTGCGAACAGCACCAGCACGAAGGTGCCGCGCTTGCTGAACGCGCCCGAGTTTGCCCCATCCGCCATGTCAGCCGCGCTCCAGCGCGAAATCTGCGTAGGCCGAACGCGCTTCGTGCCAGTCGCTCTCGCTCAGGTCCTCCAGCGCGAACAGCGCGCGCTCCACGCTGCGTGCGATGGCGATGAAGGCGCGCCGCGCCTTTTCGGGCAAGGCGTCGAGCCGTCCCAGTTCGCGCGCGGTGCTCGACGGGTGGACCAGATCGGGGCGGCGGCTGGAGATCTGGCCGATGCTGCGCGCCAGCAGCAGCCGCACCGCCTCGCCGTAACGCCCCTGCGCGGCCAGCGCATCGGCATCGCTCAGCAAGGCTTGCGCCTCGGCGCGATCGGGCGCGAGGTCGACCTCGGCCTCTTCCACCACGTCGCGTCGCTTGAACACGTCGAGGCCCAGTATCCGTACGACGAGCATGATCAGCAGCGCAACGCCGATCGCCACCAGCACCCATTGCAGCACCGGCCATGCGGCGGCGATGGCGTGCGCGACGGGGCCGAAAATCGAATTGAGAATTTCGCCCACCGCGCGCAGCCACTCGGGCGTCTGCGGAGGATCGGGCGGCGCAATGGGGGCGAACTGCAGATCGGAATCGCTGCGCACCGCGCGCCAAGCGTCCGTTGCCCCCCCGTTCGTCGCTGCCCCTGTCGTCACAATGACAAGGCTTGGCATGGGGTCATGCGCGCGGCAAGCGGTTGTCCATTCGCGCACCGCATTTCCGATAACGGGCGTGGCACTTGCGCATACCCGGGATGCTGGCTAGATCGCGCGCCACATTCCACGCTCACTTTGCCAGGCATATTTCGATGAAAGACGATCGTAACACCGCATTCGGGTGGATTTTGTTTTCGGGCGTTATCGCTCTCGGGGCGATGAGCGTCAGCTCGATGATCTTCCACGCGGACGATTCGGAACTTCCCGAAGGGGCCAAGCCCGGTTTCTTCATCGAAGGCGAAGAAGCCGGTGGCGCAGAAGCCAGCGGCCCGCCGCTCGCCAACCTGCTCGCATCGGGCAGCGCGTCGGCTGGCGAGGCGATCTTCGCCAAGTGCTCCAGCTGCCACACGATCGCGCAGGGCGGTGCCGACGGGATCGGGCCGAACCTGTATGGCGTGATCGGCAAGCCGATCGGCAAGCACGAGCCGGGATTCGCCTATAGCGCCGCGCTGAGCGGGCACGGCGGCGACTGGACCTACGAAAATCTCGACGCCTGGCTCACCAGCCCGCGCGCCTTTGCCAACGGCACGAAGATGAGCTTCGCCGGCCTTTCGAGTGCGGAAGATCGCGCCAACGTGATCCTGTACCTGATGGAAAACGGTGGCGGTCCGCCGCTGCCCGCGCCGGTCGCCGAGGGCGGTGACGACGAGGCTGCGGCCGAGAACGCCGACAATCCGGGCGAAGGCCCCGGTGCGGTCGAAGGTGCCGAAGCGGGCGAAGCCGAATCGGCCGGCGCGATGGCTGGCGACCAGCCGGTGCCCGAGCAGGGCGCAGCCACCAACGACGGCGAATAAGCGATGTGATCGGGGACCGCGCAGAGCGGTCCCTCAGCCTTCGCGGCCCTTGAATCCTTGCGCGACGACGTACCATTCGGACGAGCCCTTGCGGCTCGCCGGTGGCTTGGCGTGCTTGACCGTCTTGAAATTCTTCTTGAGCAGGTTGAGCAGCTCGACGTCGGTACCCCCCGCCAGCACCTTGGCAAGGAATTGCCCACCGGGCGCCAGCGTCTGGATCGCGAAGTCGGCGGCGGTTTCGACCAGCCCCATCGTGCGCAGGTGGTCGGTCTGCTTGTGGCCAACCGTATTCGCCGCCATGTCCGACATCACGAGGTCGGGCGCGCCGCCCAGGTGTCCCATGATCGTGTCGGGCGCTTCGTCCGCCATGAAATCCATTTCCAGGATCGTGACGCCGTCGATCGGCTCGGTCGGCAGCAGGTCGATCCCCACGATGGTCGCCTGCGGGCGTTTCTTCTGCGCGATCTGCGACCAGCCGCCCGGCGCGATGCCCAGATCGACGATCCGATTCGCGCCGCGCAGGATGCCGAATTTCTCGTCCAGCTCGATCAGCTTGAACGCGGCCCGGCTGCGATAGCCCGCGGCTTTCGCCTCGCGCACATAGGGATCGTTCAGCTGCCGCTCCAGCCAGCGGTTGGAGGATGCGGTGCGCCCGCGCGCGGTCTTCACCCGCTTGTCCGGATCGCGTCTCGAACGGCTCATGTCAGTTTCTGCTTTCCGGGTTGGGGCCCTTGGCACCCGCGAAATCGGCGGCCATCAGGCTGCGCAGGATGCCTTCGCGAATCCCGCGATCGGCCACGCCAAGGCGATCGGCAGGCCACAGGTCGAGGATCGATTCGAGGATTGCGCAGCCTGCCACCACCAGTTCCGCACGGTCGGGCCCGATGCAGGGCAGCTCGCCCCGCTCGTCCTGGCTGAGGCTGGAAAGGCGCGTCGAAATATCGCGCATCGCCGCCGAGGGCACGATCAGCCCGTCGACCGCGCGCCGGTCGTAATGCGGCAGCTCCAGATGAAGGCTGGCGAGCGTGGTGACCGTCCCGCTGGTGCCGAGCAGGCGGATATCGTCTTCGCGGGAGGCGTCGCGAATCCGCTCTGCAAAAGGGGCGAAGCTTTCGTCCACCGTGCGGCGCATTTCGGCATAGAGCGCCAACCGGCCCGCCCTGTCTTCGGCGGGCGGGGCCTTGCCGATCACCGTGTCGGTCAGCGAGACGACGCCCCACGGCACGCTCTGCCAATCGAGGATGCGCGGGATCGCGCCGTCGCCCGGACCGACCAGGATCAGTTCGGTCGAGCCGCCGCCGATGTCGAAGATCAGCGCGGGCCCTTCACCCTGTTCGAGCAGGACGTGACACCCCAGCACCGCCAGCCGCGCCTCTTCCTGCGCGGAGATGATGTCGAGCACGATGCCCGTTTCCTCGCGCACGCGATCGATGAACGCCGCGCCGTTGGTGGCCCGGCGGCAGGCCTCGGTCGCGACCGACCGGGCGAGGAAGACGTTGCGGCGGCGCAGCTTCTCGGCGCAGACGTGCAGCGCGCCGAGCGCCCGGTCCATCGCCTCGTCGGACAGCCGGCCCGACAGCGCGAGCCCTTCGCCCAGCCGCACCACACGGCTGAACGCGTCGATGACGGTGAAATCTTGACCCGACGGGCGCGCGATCAGCAGGCGGCAGTTATTGGTGCCCAGGTCGAGCGCGGCATAGGCCTGTCGCCCATGCTTGCCGTGGCGCGCAGGCCCGCGCACGTTCGAACGCTTGTCGAAGACGTTGTTGCGCCGCTGGCCATCGGCTTTGCGAGGGCGTCGATTCGGCTCCATGGGCTTCGGAGAGTTGTAGCGCTTGTCTGCTACCTTGCCGGACGTCGTGCCCTCCGGTTCGCAAGCCCTGTTGTTATCGTCCGGCGGCGCGAAGTCCGCCATAATTGCAATTTCCATACCGCCCGCGGGAGAGTTCCCTCGGGGACCTGACGCGCATGCTAACGATAGCGGCGCGGCGGAGCAAGGCCGCGCTCCTTTTCGACGCTTGACGCTGCGCCCACACCTTTCTAGATGCGCCGCTCCGCGAAGCATTCCGCGTCTCGCCGCGCGAGACCCACGCGGACCGGCTGTTGCCCCGTCGTCTAATGGTAAGACTACGGACTCTGACTCCGTCAATTGAGGTTCGAATCCTCACGGGGCATCCAGCTTTTCGATCCTCATGACAGATAGTTGACCTCTCCCCGGCGTTACCGACGGGCGAAGGCTCCCCGTGCCTTGTCGAACAGCAGGATCGCCACCAGCGAAACGCCGAACAGCGGCAGGAGCAGCGCCAGCACGACAATCCCCGCGATCAAACCGCGCGGCAGGCGGCCCCCGGGTGGCGGGGCTGCCAGCTTCCCCTTCGGCCTGCGCTTCAACCACATGAGCACGCCGAGCACGGACAGTGCGATCAGGGCCAGTGCGATGACCAGTCCCATGATCTGGTTGGTGAGGCCGAACAGCGCGCCTTCGTGCCACGCGATGCCGATATTGATCGCCCGGTCGATCGGGTGCTTGTCTGCAAAGCCGTTGCGTGAAAGCTCCGTGCCAGATTGCGGGTCGTAGGTTACAGAGCGGACAAGCGGGCGGTTCTGCGCCTCCGACTTCACCGTCCACACATTGCCGGTCGGCGGCCCGAAGCGTTGCGGGGCGTGGGGCGGCAGGACCAGGACCGGGAAGGCCATATCCTCCGCCTCCGCCCGCTGCACGGAGGCGGCGAGCGGCAGCGATTGCTCCGGCATATCGGCCCTCATCTGCGGACTGTGGCTTGCAGTGCCGTGATCGTGCGCCACCGGCGCGGCGACGGCAGCCTTCTCAGCGCCGATTTTCCACTCCTGCACGCCTTCGACGAGGCCGAGCTCGCCGCGCGCCCATTTGAACGCACTGCCCCATGTGCCCGCCCAGGGGAGGCCGCTTGCCAGCATCACCAGCACGAAGCCTGCCAGCCAGAAGCCGGTGACCCGGTGCAGGTCCTTCATCAGTGGGCGGCCTTTCAGCGAAAGCCGCGGCCACAGCGTTCCGGCAGCGCGAAAGGGCCTCGGCCACCACAGGTAGAGGCCGGTCAGGATCATCACGATCGTCCAGCTCGCGGCCAGTTCGACCAGCCGGTCGCCCCAGTCGCCCATCATCAGCGAGCCGTGGAAGCGCGAGACCGCGTTGGAAATCCGCTCCGCCGGGTCGAGCGTGCCGAGCACCTGCCCCTGCGGCGAGACGAACACTTCGCTCAGCGATCCGTCCGGCAGCCCCATCTGCACCATCGCGGCATCGCCCGGTTCTTCGGGCAGGCGGTAATGGTTGAACGAGCCATCGGGAAACGCCGCTTCCGCCGCCTCCAGCTGCCGGTCGGCCGACACCGCGCCCTCCAGCGAGAGGCCGCGATAATCGCGTTCCTCCCACCGGTCGATCTGCGGCTTGAACAGATAGATCGACCCGCTGACCGACAGCAGCAGGACGAAGGGGAGCACGAACAATCCGGCGTAGAAATGCCAGCGCCAGATCGTGCGGTAGGTCGCGGTATCGGCCATCGTCATCTCTCCCTTAGAAGCGCGCGCGCACGCCGCCGAAGACGGCGCGACGCTCAACCGGGTAGAAGATCGCCGAGGCGGGCGTGGCGGTGATCGCGGCGCTGATGTCGCCCACCGCCTTCTTGTCGAAGAGGTTGCGCGCATCCACGAACAGGTCGATTCGGTCGGTCAGCGTGGCCCCGGCGGTGATCCCCACCAGCGCATAGCCATCGACCTGCAGGCTGTTGTCGTAATCGGCGAAGGGCCCGTCGGGCACCCACTCGACATTGGGCGCGATGTGGAGGCCGTCGGTCCCCAGCCGCAACTCGGCACGATAGACGTGCTCGGGCACCACCGGCAGGCGGTTGTCGCCGTATTGCGGATCATCCTCGAAGTGGAAGTCGCTGTACGTGTAGATCTGCCGCAGGCGTGCCCACTCGGTGAGATCGATCGACAGCGCCGCTTCCACGCCCTGATGGCGGGTCTTGCCTGCATTGAAGGTCGACGCGGGAATGTCCGGCCCCACGGTGAACTGCAGCAGCTCGCCGTCGATGTCCGCGCGATAGGCCGCGAGATCCCACTCGCCGATGCCCACGCGGCCGCGCGTGCCGACTTCGGCGGTCCACGCACGCTGGGGGTCGAGGTTCACGAAGCTGGCGATCTGCGCCACCTCTGCAAAGCCCGGAAATTCGACCGAGCGGCTGTAGTTAGCGAACAGCTGGATGTTCTCGTTCGCCGCGAACAGCACGCCGAACTTGGGCGAGAACCCGTCGAATTCTGCACGCCCGTTGATATCGGTCGCGCCGCCCGCGAAGCTGTCGAGCAGCAGGTGCTGTTCGCGAAAGCCCTCGGCATAGACCGCGCCTGCGATTAATTGCAGCGGTTCGACCGGACGGAAGCGGAATTCGCCATAGATGTTGGACGTCGAAGCGCGCTGATCCGCGTTGAAGGTTGGCGCGACGCGCTGCCCGTTGACGTTCACGAAACGCTTGGCGTCGGTGTCGCCAAGCCGCGTCTCGCCGCCCAGCGTCAGCTCGAAGGGGCCCGTGGCATAGTCGAACCGGGCATAGACGCCGCGATCGGTCGATTTGTAATCGAGCACCTGGAAGATCGGGTGGTGGAGCGATTTGGCGTTGACGAACCCGCCCACGTCGAGCTGGCCCCCGTCGAACGAGAACCGCGTGCGGTTCTGGAGGCGGATCGAATCGATATCGCGCGCCTGATCGCCTGCAAAATTGCCTGTCTCGGGCGCAGTCAGCGCCGTGGCGAGAGTGAGCGCACCCGGCAGTTGCTGGTCGATCGAATTCACGCTGGCGTAGAAGCGGTTCTCGATAGTGTCGGCGATCTGTAGGCCGACATTGCCGTGGAAACGCAGCGATTCGCGCTTCGCATGGTCGCGGTCGCCATTGGAGCTATCGTAGCTGATCGCGGCCCACGCATCGCCCGGTCCGCTCTGGACGCCGTAGGAGGCAAGCCCGCGATAGGTATCGAAACTGCCGGCATCGCCGCGCAGGTAGAGGCCCGATGCCGTTTCCCCCGTCGGGGTCACGCCATTGATCGCGCCGCCCAGCGTGCCCGACCCGAAACGGAGCGCATTCGCCCCGCGATAGACTTCGAGATATTCGAAGAAGATCGGCTCCAGTTCCTGGAAATCGCCATTATCGTCGGCGAGGTTGATCGGCACGCCGTCCTGCAACAGCGTGAGGCCGCGCATGTGGTATCCGCGCGACAGGCCCGATCCGCGGATCGAGATGCGCACCTCCTGCCCGTAACGCGGCTGGAGGTAGACACCGGGCGAGAAGGCCAGAGTGTCGCGCAGGCTGACGAGCGATTTGTCCGCGTATTCGTCGTAAGTGACGACATCGGTTCCACCGGGGGTTTGCGCGGCGCGCTCCTCGGCTTCCTTCGCGGCCCGTTCGCCCGTCACGATTATGGTGCGCTGCGGATCTTCCGCGGGGGCGGTGTCGGCGGCCTCGTCGACGATCAAGTCTTCGGTTGCGGCATAGGCAGGCGGGGCGCCAGCCAGCATGGCTGCGCCCAGCGCTACATGGGAAATCTTCACGGTAATTCTCCGATGCGCGGCGCGCGCGGACAATCCGGCCCGGAACGCGGCGCGCGTGATCTGATTGGATGGGTGGTGTCAGATCGACGGAGGCGGGCCGCGCAGGGGCGGTCGCAGATGCGGACGCGCAGGAAGCGACAGAGCGCGGATCGGCCTGAGGCCGAGCATGACTGCGTAGGCGATCTCGTCCGCGAGAATGGTCTCGCCGGGAGAGTGGAGCGCCAGCTTGGCAGCGCCCGCCAGCGTACAATGCCCGCCGTTCGACGCGGTCGGCGTGGGATCGCCCTCGTCCCCATGGCCCATCGCGGCATGGTCGATCGAGGCGTGGTCGATCGAGGCGTGGTCCATCGACGCATGGTCCTTCGCCATGCCGTCGCTTCTATCGCGCGCTTCGTGATACGCCGTCACCGCGCGGGCCAGCGGATGGGTTTCGGGACAGACAGAGACCGTCGGCAAGCCGTGCTCGCCCGCTGCGATCATGTACCCGGCCGGCGCCAGCGCATTGAGGGCGAATGCCAGCAGCAGGATGCCGATCATCCTCCACGGTGGCGATCGCCTGATATGGTGCAGCGCGGACATTCGGTCGGCTGCCTAGTCTTCCTGCCGGTTCGCGTCACTACCAAACAGCGCGGCCTTGCCGGGGATCGCCAAGCCGCCTATCTGCGCGCCTATGACGAATAATAGCGGTGTGCGCGATCTCTACGATCGGCGATTTTATGGTGCGGACGAAGAAGCGGGTTTCGTAGAGGAGGGGTCGAGCACCGACACCCCGCAGACCCGGCACCCGGCCTACAAGCTGGCCTTCCGCGACGACGATTTCCTGTTGCAGCCGGAACTGCGCCCGGTGCGCTTCCAGCTCGAACTGCTCAAGACCGAGATGCTGCTCGACCAGGCAGGGGTGGGCAGCACGCTGGTGATGTACGGTTCGGCGCGGATTCCCTCGCCCGATCAGGTCGAGGCGCTGGAAGAGGTCGCCAAGGGCCAGTCCGAGGATGAGGCCAAGGTCACCAAGCGCCTGATCGAGAAGGCGAAGTACTACCAGGAAGCCTACAACCTCGCGCGGATGGCGACCGAAAAGGCGATCATCGAGGATGGCGAACGCCAGTTCGTGGTCACCACCGGCGGCGGTCCGTCGATCATGGAAGCGGGCAATCGTGGCGCCAGCGATGCGGGCGGGGAGAGCATCGGGCTCAACATCGTGCTGCCGCACGAACAGGCGCCCAACACCTACGTCACGCCCTATCTCAGCTTCCAGTTCCACTACTTCGCGCTGCGCAAGATGCACTTCCTGCTGCGCGCCAAGGCGGTGGCGGTGTTCCCCGGCGGGTTCGGCACGTTCGATGAATTCTTCGAGCTGCTGACGCTGATCCAGACGGGCAAGATGAAGCCCATGCCGATCCTGCTGTTCGGCAAGGATTTCTGGAACCGCGTGATCGATTTCGAAGCGCTGGCCGAGGAAGGGACGATCTCCGCCAAGGATATCGACCTCATCACCTGGTGCGAAACCGCCGACGAGGCGTGGACGGCCATTTCCAAGTTCTACGACCTGAAGGACTAGCTCCTAGCCCTCCAGCTTGCGTACGGCCTGGTGGCCGAGCGGGCCGGAGCCGTCGCCGAAGCCCGGCGCGCTTTCGATCGCGGCGCGGGTGAATTGCCGCGCGAGCCGTATCGCGTGGTGCAGCGGCTGGCCGTGGCCCACCAGCGTGGCGATCGCCGCCGACAGCGTGCAGCCCGTGCCATGCGTGTGCCGCGTCGGGATCCGGGGATCGTCGAACTGCATGTGAAACCCGTCGGCGCTGACGAGGAAATCGATCACGCGTGCGTCTTCGGTGTGGCCTCCTTTGGCAAGCACCCACGCGTCACTGTCTTCGGCCAGCGCCACCGCAGCTTGGATGATGGCATCGCTGTCGTTCAGGTCGCTCCCTGCGAGGATCGCCAGCTCGGGCAGGTTGGGGGTGATCAGCGTGGCGAGCGGGAACAGCTTCTCGCGCATGATCTCCACCGCGTCTTCCTGCAGCAGCCGCCCGCCACTGGTCGCGACCATGACGGGATCGAGGATGATCGGCACATCGCGCGCTTCGGGCAAGGTCGCGAGCAGTTTGGCGACTTCGCCGATAATGTCCGCATCGTGGAGCATGCCGATCTTGATCGCGTCGGCGCCGATATCGGAGAGGCAGGATTCGATTTGCTCGGCCACGAAATCGCCGGTCAGCGGCGTGACGCCCTGAACCCCGCGCGTGTTCTGCGCGGTGATCGCGGTGATCGCGCTCATCGCATATCCGCCGAGCATGATGATCGTCTTGATGTCGGCCTGGATGCCGGCACCGCCGCTCGAATCCGAGCCAGCGATGGTCAGGATGCGGGGAGGGGGTTTTGTCGTCATGCCTCGAACTTGCGTTGTGTGCTGGCGGGATAGTCCTCCAGCAGTTTCGGCGAACGCGTCGGGCGGTCCATCAGCTCGCCCCCGCAATTGGGGCACCGATCGTCGAGCGCTTCGGCGCATGGCGCGCAGAAGGTGCATTCGAAGCTGCAGATGAACGCGCCGGGACGGGCGGCGGGCAGGTCCGCACCGCAGCGTTCGCAATCGGGCCGCATCTCGAGCATCAGGATGCCTCGCGTACGGCGGCGCAGATCGTGTCCACGACCTGCTCTACCTCGGCAGCGTCGTCGCCTTCGGCCATCACGCGAATCAGCGGTTCGGTGCCCGAAGCGCGGATGACCAGTCGGCCCCTGCCTGCCAGCGTCGCTTCCGCATCGGCAATCGCCTGTTTGACCGTCGGCGCGTCGAGCGGGCTCGCGCCTTCGTAGCGCACGTTCTTGAGCAGTTGCGGCACGGGTTCGAACATCCGCAATTCCTCGCTAGCCGGACGGTTGGAGCGCACCAGGGCAGCGAGCACGCGCAGCGCGGCGACCGTGCCGTCGCCGGTGGTCGCATGGTCGAGCAGGATCATGTGGCCCGACTGCTCGCCGCCGATATTGAACCCGCCGCTGCGCATGCGGCTGAGCACGTGGCGGTCGCCGACCTTGGTTCGCTCCAGCGTCAGCCCCATGCCTTCCAGATAGCGTTCGAGCCCGAGGTTGCTCATCACCGTGGCGACCACCCCGCCGCCGCGCAGCAGCTGCTTTTCGGCCATGCGCGTGGCGATCGAGGCCATGATCTGGTCGCCGTCGACCGTCTCGCCCTTCTCGTCGATCACGATCAGCCGGTCCGCATCGCCATCGAGCGCGATGCCGATGTCGGCGCCGGTTTCGACCACCTTGGCCTTGACCGCGTCGAGCGAGGTCGAACCGACTCCGTCGTTGATATTGGTGCCGTTGGGCTCGACGCCGAGCGTGATGACCTCCGCGCCCAGTTCCCAGATCGCGCTGGGGGCGACCTGATAGGCGGCCCCGTTGGCGCAATCGACCACCACCTTCAGGTCGTCGAACCGGATTTCGTCGCTGACCGACTGCTTGACCGCGTGGATATAGCGACCGCGTGCGTCCTCGATCCGTCTTGCGCGGCCGATCTCGCTGGCGGGGACCAGGTCGGGCTCGCACCCCATCAGTGCTTCGATGGCGGCCTCGTCCTCGTCGGAAAGCTTGAACCCGTCGGGGCCGAACAGTTTGATGCCATTGTCGCGATAGGGATTGTGGCTGGCGGAGATCATCACGCCGAGGTCCGCACGCATCTCGCGCGTCAGCATGGCGATGGCGGGGGTGGGCAGCGGGCCGGTCTGGATCACGTTGACGCCCATGCTGGTGAAGCCCGCGACCAGCGCGCTCTCCATCATGTAACCCGAAAGCCGCGTGTCCTTGCCGATCACGACGCGGTGGCGATGGTCGCCGCGCCGGAAATGCGCGCCCGCCGCCTCTGCAACGCGCATCGCCATCGCAGCGGTCATCGCGCCCTTGTTGGTTTCGCCCCGGATGCCGTCTGTGCCGAAATACTTGCGTGCCATGAAGAGGTCTTCACACCTTTGCCTGTCGTCTCTACCGATCCCTGGATCGACGTGCGGGCGTTTTGGACGCCTGCCATCCAAGAGGGAAGGGGCAAATCCGGCTTGTCGGCATCTGACACCACGCGTCCAGCACGGCTGGTCACATTGCGCCTGCCGATCTGGTGGACCTTCGGCGGGCTCGTCGGCGGGCTGATCGCCGGGTCGCTGATCGCGAACAGGCCGCTGGCGGACGCGATCCTGCCGGTGAGCGAGCCGATCGGCGCGCTGTGGCTGCGCGCCTTGCAGATGACGATCATCCCGCTGGTCGCCGCGCTGCTGGTGCTGGGCATTACCCAGCTGGCGAGCGCGGCGCGCGCCGGGGCCACCGCACGGCGGATGCTGATCTTCGTGGCGGCGGCGCTCGTCTTCAGCGGGGTCGCGACGCTGATCGCCATGCCGCTGCTGCTGTCCGTCGTGCCGCCGCCCGCCGGGGCGCAGAGCCTGCTGGCCGCCAATGTCGAGCCGCAGGAAGTGCCGGGCCTCGCCGAATTTGTCCTCTCGCTGGTCGCGCCCAACATCATCGCGGCGGCGGCCGAGACCGCGATGCTGCCGCTGACGATCTTCTTCGCGCTGTTCGCGGTCGCGATCACGCGCCTGCCGGCCGAGCAGTCCGCGACGCTGCGCGGGTTCTTCGAAGCGGTGGCGAACGCGATGCTGCTGGTGATCGGCTGGGTGCTGTGGCTCGCGCCGGTAGGCGTCTTCGCGTTGGCGATGGGTGTGGCGGTGCGCGCAGGGGGAGACGCGGCGTTCTTCACCCTGATGCACTACATCCTGACGGTCGCGGCGATGGGCGGGATCGTGCTGGTCGCCGCCTATGTGGTCGGCGCGCTGCGGCACGGGCCGCTGGCCTTTGCGCGCGCGATGCTGCCCGCGCAGGCGGTGGCGATCTCCACCCAGAGCTCGCTCGCCAGCCTGCCCGCCATGCTCGCCAGCGCACGCAGGCTCGACCTGAGCGAGAACGTGTCCGAATTTGTCCTGCCGCTGTCGGTTGCGATCTACCGCGCGACGAGCCCGGCGATGAACCTGGCGGTCGCGATCTATGTCGCGCACCTGTTCGGCATCGAGCTGAGCTGGACAGCGATGCTCGCCGGGCTGGCGGTGGCGTTCGTGATCTCGATCGGATCGGTCAGCCTGCCGGGCACGATCAGCTTCGTCGTCTCGATCGGCCCGATCGCGCTGGCGATGGGCGTACCGGTCGAACCGCTCGCGCTGCTGGTCGCGGTCGAGATGCTGCCCGATATCATGCGCACGCTCGCCAATGTCACCGCCGACGTCGCTTTGACGAGCGCGGTCGACCGGAATTCTGACGGCGATCTTGCAACGGATGGCGCTCTCGGGCGTTCTGGACCTGAAAGCTGATCTCAAACCCAAATAACGGGAGACACCAGAAATGGCATTCGAAGTAACCCCCCTGCCGTACCCCGACACCGTGCTGGCCCCGGCGGTCTCCGCCGAGACGCTGAGCTACCACCACGGCAAGCACCACAAGGCCTATATCGACAAGACCAACGCCGCGATCGAAGGCACCGACCACGCGGACAAGTCGCTCGAGGAAATCATCGCCGCCGCGCGCGGCAGCGACCAGGGCCTGTTCAACAATTCGGCCCAGAGCTGGAACCACGGGTTCTACTGGAATTCGATGGCGGGTGAGGAATCCGCGCCGTCGGACGAATTGAAGAGCATGATCGAAAGCGCCTTCGGCTCGGTCGATTCGCTCAAGGAAAAGCTGCAGGAACGCGGCGCCGGCCACTTCGCCAGCGGCTGGGTGTGGCTGGCCGAGAAGGGCGGCGCACTCTCGATCGAGGAAACGCACGATGGCGACACGCTGGCCGACAAGGACGGCGTCAACCCGCTGCTCGTGATCGACCTGTGGGAACACGCCTATTACCTGGATCACCAGAACGCGCGTCCCGCCTACCTCAAGGCGCTGACCACCGAAAAGCTCAACTGGAACTTCGCGAGCGAGAACCTCGCCCGCGGCGAAACCTGGACCTATCCGAGCTAAGCCAAGCGGCTATTCGATAAAGAGAGGGGTCGGGCCGCGATGGTCCGGCCCCTTTTTTTGCGTGGCCCTCAGGCCGGGCGCGTCTCTTCCGCCGATCCTTCCGCATCCTCGATCAGCGGGGTCTGGAACAAGGGCTCACCGAAAATGAAGCCGACCAGGTTGGGGCGGCCAACGTGATCGAAGAACGCGGTCACCATCAGCAGGATCGGCACCGAAAGCAGCGCGCCGACCGCACCCCAGATCCACGAGAAATACGAGAACGCGAGCAGGATCATCACCGGGTTCATGGTGAACCGGCGGCCGAGGATCGCAGGCGTGACCGCATTCGCTTCGATCACGTGCAGCGCGACGTAGGAGATCGGCGGGATCAGGCCGAGGAAAACCGTGTCGGCGGTGCCGAGGCCGAACAGCGTCAGCAGCGCGGTCATCGCGAGCGGGCCGATATAGGGCACGAAGTTGAGCAGGGTGGCGAGGCCGCCCCACATTATCGGTGCGGGCAGGTCCATCGCCCACGCGCCCAGCGCCACGACGATGCCGACACCCAGATTGATCCATGCGACGGTCAGGATGTAGGCCGCGACCCGGTCCTGCACTTCGCGCAGCACGCGCGCGGCCTTCACGCTGGTGCCGAAGGTGGTCCGCCCGAACAGGATGTTGCGGCGCAGGCGGCTGCGCGCCTCGACCAAGAAGAACGCCATGAGGAAGGTCAGCATGACTTCGAGCAGCAGCAGCGGCGCGCTGATCGCAACCTGCTGGAAGACCGAGGGCCCCGCCAGCGTGACCTCGTTTCCACCCGAGCCGAGCAATTCGGCCAGCCGGTCGTTCGCCCGCGCAAGCCAGGCGAAGTCCTCCTGCATCTCGTGATAGCGCTGGCCGATCCCTTCGATCAGTTCGGGCAGGCGGTCGTACAAGGTGAAGGCCGGTTGCAGGATCGCCCCGAAAGCGAGCACCACGATGGCGAGGAAGATGATCAGCGCGAGCACTGAAGCGAGTGTGTTGGGCACGCCCCAGGAAGAAAACCGGTCCGCCAGCGGGGCGAGCAATACGCTGAGTATGATCGCACAGGTCAGCGGCAGGAACACCACCGATCCGATCGAGAGGACGAAGGGCAGGGCGAGGAACAGCCCGACGCCCAGCAAAAGCACCAGCGTGCTCAGCAGGCGCAATTCCTGCTCAGCCAACAGCGTCCGTTTCTTGGATGGTCCACTGCGTCCGGGGGCACGCGTGGGTGCCGAACCGGGTGCGGTCTCTTCGCTATCGCTTACCGCAGGGGCCATGCCGATAGCCCCGCGTCAGGTGCGCCCATTGGTCGGTTCTGCCAGGCCGTTGCCCGCAGCGACATCGTCCAGCTCTTCGAGGATCGCGCGGTGCGCGGTGTCGTCGTCGATGGAGCGCTTGGGTATGTCGCCGTCGGCTAGCATCTCGTTGAGCGCGGCGCGGGCACGGCCCACGCGGCTCTTGATCGTGCCCACCGCGCATCCGCAGATATTGGCGGCTTCTTCGTAGGAGAAACCACCAGCCCCCACCAGCAGCAGCGCCTCGCGCCGTTCGGGCGGAAGGGTGAGCAGCGCACGGTGCATGTCGGACAGGTGGATTGGCTCCTCCTGACCCGCAGGCGCGGTCAGGATGCGTTCGGCAACGTTCTCGTCGTATTCGCCGCGGAAACGGTTGCGGCGCATGTCGGTGAGGTAGGCGTTGCGCAGGATCACGAAGGTCCACGCGCGCATGCTGGTGCCCGGCTCGAACCGCTCCTGTGCGGCCCACGCCTTCATAAGCGTTTCCTGCACCAGGTCGTCGGCCATGTCGGGGCGGCCGCACAGGCCGCGCGCGAAGGCGCGCAAATGCGGGACGACACCGGTCAGTTCGCGCTTGAACTCGACCGGGTCCGCCGCAGGGGCGGGGAGGGAACTCATTCGCTGCCCCCGTTCTCGCTCGACGCCTTCTTCGGCTCGTCGAACTGCGCAAGCAGATCCTTGAAGGTGTCGGGTATCGGTTCGTCGACCACCGAGTCATAAAGACTGCGCAGGCTGTCTGCCCATTGAGGCTGGCTCATCGGGTCGCCGTTCTCATCGCGGCCAAGTCGTGGAGAGCTTTTCGCATCCGGAGTGTTCTTGCTGTTCATGCCTGTCGGCTAACATGGGTGTTCGTTGGTCGAAACCCAAGTATGCCCTTCCCAAAATCGATCCAAGACAACAGGAACGTTGCGGGCCGCGCGTGGTTCCCTAGCTGTATCAGACCGACCATTCTTCGCCGACCGCGCGGAGAAGACAAATCCTAGCGGGGCAGATTTGGCGTCCGACAACGCACACCAGATACGGCGATTCAGGCGGTGGCTGATCCACTACCCCAGAGCCGTGCCGGTTCTGATCTTCCTGCTTATCACCGCCATCACGGCGTTGAGCGTGTTCGCGATCGAGCGTGGGGAGCGCCGACGCGAGCAGGCCGTGCTCAGCGAAACCGCGCAGGTCATTGCCTCTTCGCTCGACCAGCGGGTCAACACGAGCGGCTCTTACCTGGTGGCGGGTGCATCGCTGATCAGCACGCTCGACCGCGTCCCGGCTACGCTGTTCCGCCGTTTCGCGACCGAGCTCAGGCTTGATGCGGATTATCGCGGATCGGTGGGGATCGGGTGGAGCCCGATCGTCCCGCGCGGCGAAATCGGTTCGTTCGAGCAGCTGGTCACGCGCGAGACGGGAACCGCGTTCAAGATATCCCCGCTCCCGTCCGAAGCGAGCAACTTCGCGGTCCCGGTCACATTCTTCCAGCCCATGCTGGACATGAACCGTAGGGCCATCGGCTATAACATGTATGCCGAAACGCGCCGGCGCGAGGCGATGCAGGAAGCGATCCGGACGGGACGTCCGACCGCGACCGGCCCGCTCGACCTGGTCCAGGACCGCGAGGCCCGCCGGGGCTTCATCGTCTACATGCCGGTGTTCGAGCCGGAAACGCGCGGCGAGATGATCCGCGGCTTCGTCTACAGCCCGTTCAACTCGCAGGACTTCCTCGATTCGGTGCTGACCCGCGAGGTCGTCGGCTCGCGCGGCGTGCGGTTGTACGATGGGGAGCCCAAGCCTGCCAATCTGATTGCATCGCACGCGCCGGAAAAGATGACGGGCAATGTGACGCGGCTCGAAGTTTCGCTTGCCGATCGTCCGATGACAGTCGAGGTCGAGTCGGCGCGCGGCGATGCGCTTTCGCTGCTGTCGATGATCACGCTGCTGTTCGGGATCGCGGTCGCCAGCCTGTCGATGCTGGTCGCCCGCTTGCTGACCCAGCAGGCGCATGAGGACCAGGCCGCGCTCGATTTCTATGCCGAGCAGAACTCGATCCGCAACTCGCTTACCCGCGAGCTGAACCACCGGGTCAAGAATACGCTCGCCAACGTGCTCTCGATCGTCGCGTTGACGCGCAGGCGGGCCAGCTCGCTGGAAGATTTTGCGAGCGGGCTCGACGGACGCATCCGGGCGCTGTCGGCCACGCACGACCTGCTGACCCAGTCGGAGTGGGGGACGACCCCGCTGCTGGCCGTGCTGGAGGCGGAGCTTGCTCCCTATGCCAGCGCTGCCGAAGCCACGCTCGACCTGACCGGTCCCGATGTGGAGCTGGCCCCCAACGATGCGCTGTCCTTCGGTCTGGCGATGCACGAACTGGCGACCAACGCGGCCAAGTACGGCGCCCTGTCTGTCGAGGGTGGCACGCTGAAAGTAAGCTGGACCCGCCTGTCCGAAGATCTGGTCGAGGTCGTGTGGCAGGAAGGCGGGGGGCCGCCCGTGCCGACGAACCGCAAGCGTGGCTTCGGCACCGAACTGATCGAGAAGATCGTGGCGCACGAGCTCAAGCATCCGGTCGATCTGCGGTTCGAGTCCAAGGGCGTGCGATGCGTATTGCGGGTCCCGATCCGCCGCCCGACCGAGTTCCGCATGCGCGCACGCCGCAGCCAGCTGCGCGAAGGCCCGCCCCGCAGCTGAGGCGTGGGGCACGGGGGCTGGGCAAAAGGTGCAGCCACGCTGTGCAGCCGGTCCGTCGAACGGGAAGCACAACAAAAAAGGGCGCCGCAATCGCGACGCCCCTTCGATTTGCAGAAACGATTGGTGCCGTCAGGCGCTCGCGTTCTCGCGGTGCGTGTTGAAGAACAGCGCCTGGCTGATCGCGGCGCGGACGGTCGATTCCTGGAACGGCTTGGTGACCAGATAGGTCGGTTCGGGCCGGTCGCCGGTCAGCAGGCGTTCGGGATAGGCGGTGATGAAGATCACCGGCACGCTCCCGATGCTCAGGATATCGTCGACCGCGTCGAGGCCCGAGGATCCGTCGGCAAGCTGGATGTCGGCGAGGACGAGGCCCGGCGTCTTTTCAGCCACTACTTCCTGTGCCTGCGTCCGCGTTGCGGCGGTGCCGCAGATGTCGTGGCCAAGCCCGCGCACCAGATCTTCGAGCTGCATCGAAATCAGCGGTTCGTCTTCGATGATGAGCACGCTGGTGGCGGATTCGCGATCGATCTCTGCGATCGCGTCCTGCACCATCTTTTCGACTTCCTCGGCGGAGATTTCCATGATCTCGGCCGATTGCTCGATCGTGAAATCTTCGAGCGTGGTCAGCAGGAGGGCCTGCCGATTGAGCGGGGTGACGTTCTGGAGGCGGTCTGCTTCGACATCGCCCGGCAGATCGGCGCCATCTCCGTGGTTGGAAACTTCCAGATAGGCGCTCGACCAGACCTTGTTGAACGCGCGATAAAGCGGCACGCGCCCGCCTTCGAGCGATGCCTTGAGATCGTCGTCGGCCAGCGCGGCCTCGAGCGTGGCGCGCACGAAAGCGTCGCCGGTTTGCTGCGATCCGGTGAGCGCGCGCGCGTAGCGGCGCAGGTACGGAAGATTCGCAGCGACATTTTCACCAATGGACATAAGACTTGTTTCCCGTCTGAACCTCTCCCGCCAACGTCTCGCACGATGGCCGGTTCCAAGAGTTGGGAAAGATGGGTTCTCCCATGGAGAAGACCACCGTTTTCGCAGGGGCTGAAAAAAATTCAGGTCCGCAGGAACCGCATTTCGAACAGAGCATTTCCCCTATGTCACCGCCGAGACCCCCCTCCCGTCCAAGCGGCCGGTGATACGATCCCGAAGGCCTTCGTTCCGCAGCACGCGGATCGAAGGCCTTTTTTTTTGGCTGGTCGTGTTCGATGGACTTACGGGCCGGTGCGGGTGGTTTCTCGACTCCCGCTGCGATCAGCGTCGCAGGCGGGCGAACAGCGAAGGCTTGGCGCTGCCGCGCGCGAGCGAAACCAGCTCTTCGAAATCGTATGGCTTTGTCAGCACGGGGCCGAGATCCGCAATATCCTGAGGGATTTCATTCGGCGATCCGGTGGCGAAGATGACCTTGGGTGCCTCCGCACCCAGTGCGCGGAGCAGTTCGGCGATCGCCCAGCCATCGCCCCGATCCGCGAGATGCACGTCGAGAATGACGGTTTCGACCTTGCTGGCGCGCAGGATTTCCATCGCCTTTTCGGTGCTTGCAGCAAGCGAGACGTCGCGCGCGCCGGCGGCAAGCAATGCGTCCTCGACCGCCAGGGCGAGCACGGCATCGTCCTCTACCACCAGTATGGGGCCGAATTTGCGCGTGTTGTGTTCGGGTGCGCCGTCAGGCGGCATGGAAGATCGTCCTTGGCCAAAGGTCTGCCGCAAGGCAGGTTCAGGCAATCGAACGACGCAAGGTGCCTTGGCGTTCCGTTACAATTGCTTGCCGTAGATCAGATATTCGCGGTTGATGTTGCTGTCGATGGTGTCGGCGATCGCGACCATCCCCTGGTTGTCTTCGAGGATCCAGCCGATTTCGCCACGCCGCGATTCGAACATCCCTGCTGCAGCCGAGCGGATGTCGCTGATCATCATGAAGGCGAGCTGGCTTGCCAGGCGCGAATTGTGGAGCCGCTTGCGCACTCCCATCAGGGGCACACGCATCCCGGCGCCCCGCGGCTTCTTGAGCCAGCGCAGCGTCCGCAGCCAGCCGAACGGGAACAGCTTGCCGCCGGTCCGGGCGAACAGGTCGTTGACGTCGGGCAGGGTCAGCATGAAGGCGACCGGCCCTCCATCGAGCTCGGCGATCCGATTGAGTTCGGGGTGCACGAGCGGACGCAGTTTCTTGCCGGTGTGCGCGACCTCCGCCTCGGTCAGCGGGACGAAGCCCCAGTTGTCCGACCAGGCATCGTTGAGGATTTCGAGGATGATCTCGATTTCGCGCTGGTAGTGATCGAGTTCGACTTCCCGCACCCGGATACGCGGGTTGCGTTCGCCCGACTTGACGATCCGCTGCACAAGCGGCGGAAATTCGGTCGAAATATCCAGTTCGTAGGTGTTGAGCCGTTTGACAGGCTCGTACCCGCAGGCGGTGATGTAGTGGGCGTATTCGGCGGGGTGTTGCCCCATCATGATCATCGGTGCGTGATCCTGCCCGCGCACCAGCAACCCCGGCTCTTCCCAGATCGACATCGAGATCGGGCCGAGCACGCGGGTCATGCCCTTGGCCTTCAGCCATTCCTCTGCCTTGGCGAGCAGTGCCTTGGCGACCTCGGCATCGTCGGCGTCGAAATAACCGAACATGCCTGTGCCCGGGCCCATGCCCTGTTCCGGGGGGATGGTCAGCGCAAGGTGATCGATATGCGCGCTGATCCGGCCCACCGGCTTGCCGCCGCGCTGGGCGATGAACAGCTGGACGTCCGCGTGCTGGAAGAACGGGTTCTTGTCGGGATGGACAAGCTCGATTTGCTCCGAGCGCATCTGCGGCACGAAGTGCGGGACCTGCGCGGAAAAGCGGCGGCCAAGATCGACGAAGGCCGAACGATCTTGCGATTTCGCCGCGTCGAGCGACAGGACGGTTATGTCGGTCATGAATATCCTAGCAATCAGGCGACAGCCCGATTGTTTTCCTTGGCAAGAGCGCGACGACGCGGATGGCCGGTGGCGTTGCCGCCCGACAGGTCCTTGACCCACGGATAGGTTCTCGCGACCTCTTCGTCGTACCCCAGGTTGAAAACGGTCTTCGAACGACTGGGGCGGTCCTTCTTCTCGTAATAGGTGCCCAGGAGGTGATCCCACCAGTAGTTGGTGATCCCGAAATTGCCGTTTTCGTCGAAATAGTGATGTTCGTTGTGGCGCTGCTTCATATGCTGCACCCACTTCCACTTCGGCTTGAAGCTGAGGTGCTGGATGCAGTGCATGAACTCGTAATAGCAGGTGGTCAGCAGGCCTGCCGCGAACGCCGCCGCTGCGCCGCCGACACCGCCGATCATGAAGCCGACCGGCATGGTCGCGAGCGCGATCGTGGGCAGAGTGGTGTGGAGCGCACCGAACAGGACCGACAGGTCGTTAGGGTCCTGATGGTGGTCGTAATGGATCCGCTTCCACGTGGGCGAAAGCCACTTGTGCTTGTACATCCAGGTACCGTGCAGCACGTACTGGTGCAGCAGGTGCCAGACGAGCGGATAGACCGCCACGCCCGCTCCGAACGCGGCGATGCTGGCGACAGGACCGGCAGGCTGCCACGCGTAGACCAACGCCGCAAAAACGGTCAGCGCGAGGTAGGCCATGATCGTGTAATGCTGGAAATAGGCCACAATGAGTTCGCGCAGGGTCATGCGGTCGAGATAGTGGCGCCGTTTCCAGAACGGCAGATCGGAATCCGGTTTTGCGGTGTTCGTTTCCGACACAAGCAAATGTCCTGCGTTTCGTGTTCTGAGGAGTAAGTACGCTCACTGCCGGATGATGCAATGGAGGCAAACGACCCCGACACATCCCGCGACGCTGTTCGAACCTTACCGCGACCTTCCTGAATAGACCCTGCATTGGTCGTTTATTGCGCGAAAGTCAACTAATCTTGCTGGCCATCGCAACGCGCGATCCTGCCGGAAAGCCGTGCGCCGCGTCGTTTGCGAGCTCGCGTGCGAGCCTCTGGTGTTCGACCGGATCGACGTCGCGAAAGCCCATGCGTCGATAAAATGGTGCGTTCCAAGGCACTTGCTCGAACGTCGTGAGGGTGACTGCCGTAAACCCGCAATTGCGCGCGTCGATCTGGCAGGCGCGCAGCAGCGCGGTGCCGATGCCGCGGCCCTGCCAATCGGGGTGGACGCTGAATTCGTATACGTGAAGTTCGCGCCCGAACGGCTGGGTCACGAGAAACCCGACCAGCCTCTCGCCCGATGCCGCGACCAAACAATGGCCACGCGCGATATAGCGACGCAGGCGATCGACCGGCACGGTCTGCTGCCCGGCGACCCCCGCGAGCCCCTCGATCCGGTCGAACATCGCGCCCGCCGCGCGCTCGATCGCGGGCATGGCCGGGGCATCGTCCGGTCGCGCAAGGCGGATATTCCAGCCGGCTTCGTCCGGTCCGGTCACTCCTCGGTGCGGACCAGCACCGTCTCTCCGATCAGCAGGAACAGGAAAAACGGAGCCCACGCTGCGAGGAAAGGTGGATATCCCCCGAAATTGCCCATCGCGAGTGCCGCGTTGTCGAGCACGAAATAGGCGAAGCCCAGCGCCATCCCGATCATCGCCCTCACGAACAGCTGCCCGGACCGGGCGAGCCCGAAGCCCGCGACCGCCCCCAGCAGGGGCATCAGCACCGCCGACAGCGGGCCGGAGATCTTGTGCCAGTAGTTCGCCTGCAGCTCGTCCGTATCGCGCCCGGCGGCGCGGTAGGCCGCGATCGAATCGTCGAGTCGCCACAGCGGTTGTGCCGTCGGGTCGACCGACGCGAGCTCGATGTCCTGCGGGGTGATGCCCTTTGCGACGATCACCTCGGCGGGTTCGGACAAGCTGGCCGTGCCCACGGTAAACACGCGCGGGGTCTGCATCGACCAACCATCGCGGCCGCGCACCGCAAGCGGCGCGTCGATCTGCTGCGTGATCTCGCCATTGGGGCTGCGGCGGTAGAAGGTCACGTCGCGCAACGTGGGGGCGGGCCCGCCTGCGTTATAGCTGCGCGCGGTGAGGATGTCGGGGCCGTCGATCAGGTAGATCACCCCTGAGTCTTCCTCCGCCGCCGGCAGGGCCCCGAACTTCGACTTTTCCCACGCATTGAGCTCCGCCGCGGCGCGCGTCACCACGCGCTCGTTGAAGGCAAAGGTCCCCGCAGCCACAACCAGCGCGGTCAGGATCAGCGGGGCGAGCACCTGGTGCGCCGAAAGCCCGGCGGCCTTCATCGCGATAACCTCGCTGTTCTGGTTGAGCGTCACCAGCGTGATGATCGTGGCCAACAGCACCGAATAGGGCAGGAATCGCTGGATCAGCAGCGGTATGCGCAGCGATGCATAGAGCCACAGATCGGCCTCCGTATTGCCCGGTACGGCCAGAATCTCGCCGCTGGTCGACAGCAGGTCGAGCATCATCAGTACCAGCACCAGCATCACCAGCACGGCAATGATGCGCAGCGAGAACATCTTGGCGAGGTACAGCGTCAGCGTACGCGATGGAAAAAAGTCGAGAGTCATCTGCCGGGTCTTCAACCAGTCTGTTCGGCGCGGAAGGCATCGGAGCGCCGCCGCGGGCGAAGCAGGCGGCCGATCTTCTTCACGGCCTTGGAAAAGGCATTTTCGAGCGCGCCGATCGGCTGCCCGCCGGGGACATAGGCGATCTGCCAGAACCACCAGACGATCAGCGCCACGAAGACCGCGAAGGGCCCCCACAGGCCGAGCATGGGATCGATCCGGCCGAGCGCGGCGAAATCCTGCATGTACTGGTTCACCTTGTGATAGGCGACCACCAGCACCACCGCCACGAACACGCCCAACGCGCTTGTCGAGCGCTTTGGCGGGATCGCCAGCGCAACGGCGAGCAGCGGCATGAACAGCATCATCGCCAGTTCGACCATACGGTAGTTGAGGCTGGCCTTGCTGGCGTTGCGCTGCGTCTCGCTCGACGAGTCGCTCCACCCGATCCGCAGCAGCTCGGGGAGGATATATTCGGCCTCCCCTTCGCCCCGCTGGCGGAAATTCTCGATCGCGGGCAGGTCGATCGGCAGATCGTACAGGCTGAAGCTGAGCACGCGCGGGCTGTCGCCCTCTGGGTCCTGCACGATCGTGCCGTCGGAAAGGCGCAGGATGATCGTGTCGGGATTGTCGCTGGTCGAAAGGAAACGCCCCTCGCGCGCGCTGATCGAGAGGACCTGCCCGTCCTTGGTGTTGATCCGCGCGAAGATGCCCTGCAGCTTGCGGCCCGAGTCTTCACTCGCTTCGATCCGCAGGGCCATCCGGTCGGCCAGCGTGGTGAATTCGCCGACCTTGATCGACGCGCCGAGCGCGCCCGAGCGCAGATCGAACTGCAATTCCTCGTAATAGTACTTCGAAACCGGCTGGATGTAGAACACCAGCGCGGCGTTGATGGCCATCAGCACCAGGGTGATCGCGTAGGGTACGCGCAACAGCCGGCTGTAACTGAGCCCGACCGCGCGCATCACGTCGAGCTCGCTCGACAGCGCAAGCTGGCGGAAGGCGAACAGCGTGCCCAGCAGCAGGCCGAGCGGGATGGCGAGGCTGGCATAATCGGGCAGCAGCGTGCCGAGCATCTGGAACACCACGCCTACCGGCCCGCCCTCCGTCGTGACGAAGCGGAACAGGCGCAGCATCTGATCGAGGATCAGCAGCGACGCGGCGAGCACGAACACGCCCAGCAGCGGCACGATCGTGAGCCGGAAGAGATATCGATCGAGACGCGAGTTCAGGGGCAAGGGAAGTCCCGCGAGTGGTTGATGGGTCGCTTGCGTCTCGCCCTAGCGGCAAAGCGCGGCCCCGTCATCTGCGCGTTTTGCGTGCGCCCGGGGGCTATGCCTTTTCGAGCGTGCACTGGAGCGGGTGCTGGTTCTGCTTCGCGAAGTCCATCACCTGGTTCACCTTCGTTTCGGCGACTTCGTAGGGATAGACGCCGCACACCCCGACGCCGCGCTGGTGTACCTGGAGCATCACCTGCGTCGCCTCGTCGAGGTCCATGCGGAAGAACCGCTTGAGGACCATGACGACGAATTCCATCGGCGTATAATCGTCGTTGAGCATCAGCACCCGGTACTGGCTCGGCTTCTTCGGCTTGGCGCGGGTTTTGGTCGCGATGCCGATCTCGGGATTTTCGGGCGTGCCCTTGTCCGCGTCATCGTCGCCCATGCAGCGCTCCGCGGTTGAGGCCCGTCCGGGCACGACGAAGCGCATGTCGACCTGCCGGCCGTGGGGGAGGGTTGGTGCTGGTTCGCGCATAGCGGATCAATATCGTATCGTCTGGCCGATCCGCAAGGGATCGCGAGGGGCGGGGCACATCAAAACTTCGCATGGCCCGGGCCGAAATCGGCTCCGAACGAGAAAGGGGTCGGGCGTATCCTCACGCCCGACCCCTCGCATTGGATGCGGCCGGAATATCCAGCCAAGCCGTCCGCGCTTAGGCGGCGAGCTTGTTCATCTTGTCGACCGTTTCGCTCATGCGGCTGGTCAGCGGCGCGAAAGCTTCGTTGGCCAGCTTGATCCAGGCTTCGGTGTTCTTCGAACCGGTCGCGACGACATGGTCGAACGAACGGCGCATGATGTCGCCCTGGAGCTTCACGAGTTCGGTCGGCGACTTGGCGGCGGCCATCAGGCGGGCATCTTCGCTCATCTGGTCGGCAGCTTTGCGGGTTTCTTCCACGGCGTCGCGGGTCAGGTCCTGCATGCCGGTGAAAAGGATCTTGCCCGCTTCGGCCATCGCTTCGGCGTTGGCGCGCTGGAAGGTGACCATTTCGCCGGTCATCTCGGTGCCCTTTTCATACATGCCCGCGAGGCGGGTCTGCATTTCGTTCGCCATGTCGCTGGCAATGTTGGTGGTCTTGGTCTTGGTAGCCATGGTGGTGTCCTTAATCTTGGGGGTCGCGGCAGGCGCGGCGCCCGTTGTCTTCTTGGAGAGGGTCTTCTCGGGGGTAGTCTTCTTGACGGTGGCGACCTTCTTGGCCGGAGCCTTCTTCGTCACCGTCTTCTTGGCCGGCTTGGGCTTGGCGCTCGCCTTGGTGGCGGTGGCGCTGGCTGCCGGCTTCTTGGCCGCAGCGGCGG
>Ga0207881_1000010_pt1 | contig 217205 bp, 207 predicted proteins | sample MalvirmetagMSP97_FD_184227 | JGI IMG/M metagenome (GOLD analysis project Ga0207881, IMG submission 184227) | Marine viral communities from the Deep Pacific Ocean - MSP-97 (SPAdes) | ecosystem: Environmental > Aquatic > Marine > Oceanic | place: Pacific Ocean | collected 2011-05-03 | reverse complement strand
GCGTTGTCGCCGGGCATGATCATCTCCACACCTTCCTTCAGGTGCACGATGCCGGTCACGTCCGTCGTACGGAAGTAGAACTGCGGGCGGTAGTTGGTGAAGAACGGCGTGTGACGGCCCCCCTCTTCCTTGGTCAGGATGTAGGCCTCGGCCACGAATTTGGTGTGCGGGGTGATGGAGCCCGGCTTGCACAGCACCTGGCCGCGCTCGACGTCTTCACGCTTGGTGCCGCGCAGCAGCACGCCGACGTTGTCGCCCGCCTGGCCCTGGTCCAGCAGCTTGCGGAACATTTCCACGCCCGTGCAGGTCGTCTTCTGGACCGGACGGATGCCGACGATCTCGACTTCCTCACCGACCTTGACGATGCCCTTCTCGACGCGGCCCGTGACCACGGTGCCGCGGCCCGAGATCGAGAACACGTCTTCCACCGGCATCAGGAACGGCAGGTCAACCGGACGCTCCGGCTGCGGGATGTATTCGTCGACCGTGCGCATCAGCTCGAGGATGGCTTCCTCGCCGATCTTGGGGTCACGGCCTTCGACCGCGGCCAGGGCCGAGCCCTTGGTGATCGGAATGTCGTCGCCCGGAAACTGGTACGAGCTCAGCAGCTCGCGCACTTCCATCTCGACCAGCTCCAGCAGTTCCTCGTCGTCGACCATGTCGACCTTGTTCAGGAACACCACCAGCGCCGGCACGCCGACCTGACGCGACAGCAGGATGTGCTCGCGGGTCTGCGGCATCGGGCCGTCCGCAGCCGAGCACACCAGGATGGCGCCGTCCATCTGCGCCGCGCCCGTGATCATGTTCTTCACATAGTCGGCGTGGCCGGGGCAGTCGACGTGCGCATAGTGACGGTTGGCCGTCTCATATTCCACGTGCGCCGTGTTGATCGTGATGCCGCGCGCCTTTTCTTCCGGCGCCGCATCGATGTCCGCATAGGCCATCGCCTTGGCTCCACCGGCCTTCGCCAGCGTCATCGTGATCGCCGCCGTCAGCGTCGTCTTGCCATGGTCAACGTGACCAATCGTGCCGATGTTGCAGTGCGGCTTGGTGCGTTCAAACTTTTCCTTGGCCATGGCCAAAACTCCTGATGGCCCGGGTTGAGGGGCGCTAAGTGCTGTCAAAAACCTGGAGCGGGTAGACGGAATCGAACCGACATATTCAGCTTGGAAGGCTGCTGTACTACCATTGTACTATACCCGCGCAGAGAATGCGGTGTCCCCCATAAGCGGTAGGCACCACACCCGGTTCCGGTCTGGACACCGGCCCTTTGCGATCCCGGACGTGCGTGGTGGGGGAAGCAGGACTCGAACCTGCGAAGCTTACGCAGCGGATTTACAGTCCGCCCCCTTTGCCACTCGGGACATTCCCCCAAGCACGTACGTGATCGTCATCAGGCCTCCGACCCGACCCCGAAGGATCAATGTCGAATAAAGACTTCGGGTTCGGGCATCGCCTGCGTTAGAGGGGGTGCCCAACCCGGAAAGCCCTTGGGCTCCCAAATCGGAGCGCGTCTTATAGTGTCGTCGAACCGCGAACGCAACGACCGGAAATCCGGTCGCAAACCCCCCCCCCGGAGCCGTGCCGAAGAGCCCGCAAAGCCCGGCCGCAAGGGGGATCGCGCCGCCGCGCCCGACCCGTGGGATGCCAAACCTGCCCGCGAGCCGGGCCGTGACAAGGGCCGTGACCGACTGGATCCTGATTCCCTGATCTGGGGCCGCCACCCCGTTCTGGCGGCGCTCGCCAACCCGGCCCGTCAGGGCATGGGCCGACTGATGGCCACGGCCGATCGCGCCGCCGAGCTGGAGCGTGACAAACTGCTGAACGGCCACGCGGTCGAGGTGGTGGACGGTGACCGGTTGGCGCGGCTGCTGCCGCCCGGCGCGGTGCATCAGGGGCTGGTGTTCAAGGTCAAGCCGCTGGAGGGCGTGGATCTGGACGATCTGGCCCATCCGGCGCGCGGCATACTGGTCATGCTGGACCAGCTGACGGACCCGCAGAACGTCGGTGCCATCTTCCGCTCGGCGCTGGCCTTCGGGGCCCGCGGCGTCATCGTTCAGGACCGGCACAGCCCGGCGCTGGCCGGGCCGCTGGCCAAGACGGCGGCGGGCGCGACCGAGCGCCTGCCCTGCGCCCGGGTGACCAATCTGTCGCGCGCGCTCCGCACCCTGCAGGAGGCCGGCTGGCACATCGTCGGCCTTGAGGGCGAGGGCGAGATGACGCTGGACGAGGCGCTCGACGGGCGCCCCACCGCCCTGGTCATGGGCTCGGAAGGCGACGGCCTGCGTCGTCTGGTGGCGGAAAACTGCGACACCCTTGCCCGCATTCCCATGCCGGGTGGCTTCGAAAGCCTCAATGTCTCGAACGCCGCCGCCGTCGCCCTCTACGAGGCCTCGCGCAAGCAAACAGGCTGATGACAGCCGCCCCGATTTGGCATTAGAGAGCCGAAATGGAATTTCTCGCATCCCCCGAACTCGCCAGCCAACTGACCGCGCTTGGCAAGGTGCTGATGATCGACCTGGTGCTGGCCGGCGACAATGCCGTGGCCGTGGGTCTGGCGGCCGCCGCCCTGCCCGCAGAACAGCGAAAGAAGGCCATCCTTATCGGTCTGGCCGCCGCCGTGATCATGCGCATCGGCTTTGCCCTGATCACCGTCCAGCTGCTGGCCATCGTCGGCCTTCTGATGGCCGGCGGTTTCCTGCTGCTGTGGGTGTGCTGGAAGATGTGGCGCGAACTGCAGGAGCAGCGCACCCACGACCAGGCCGAGTCCGGTGAGGCCATGGAGATGGCGCTGGCCGCCCACCACGGCGGCGGGGCCACGCCCGAGGAAATGGGCATCAAGCGCAAGACCTTCGGCGCGGCCCTGGTCCAGATCATGATCGCCGACATCACCATGTCGCTCGACAATGTGCTGGCCGTCGCAGGCGCCGCCCACGATCACCCGTGGATCATGGTCTTTGGTCTGGTGCTGTCGATCGCCCTGATGGGTGTGGCCGCGACCTTCATCGCCAAGCTGCTGAACAAGCATCGCTGGATCGGCTACGTCGGCCTCCTCATCGTGCTGTATGTCGCCCTCCACATGATCTGGGACGGCTATCGCTCGGTCGTCGTCCGCACCGGCAATCTGGAACAGCACAACGCCTCGGCCCCCGGCTTCCTCGACATCGGCGAAAAGGAAGAGGCCAAGCACCTGCGTGGCGTCCGCACCGAGGACAGTGCGCTGACGACCCCGCCGGTGCCGACCAACCCGGCGGACGCCCCGCCGGTGCAGACGGTGCCAGGCGATCCGTCGTCGGAGACCTAGAGCCGGATCTCGCGCTCGATCACGACCGCGTTCAGAAAGTCGCGGTCGTGGCTGACGACCACCAGCGCCCCGTCCCACGCGGCCAGCGCGGCCTCGACCGCCTCGATGGCGTCCAGGTCCAGATGGTTGGTCGGCTCGTCCAGCACCAGCAGCTGCGGCGGACGCGTTCCGGTCATGACGCAGGCCAGCGCCGCCCGCAGACGCTCGCCGCCCGACAGGGTCTCCACCCGTTTGTGCGCCTCGACATTGCGGAACAGGAACCGCGCCAGCGCCGCCTGGGCGTCGTTCAGTGTGCCGTCCGGGTTCAGCCTCTGCCAGGCCTCGATCAGGGTTTCGTCGTCGCGCAGCAAACCGGCGTGTTGGTCCAGCAGGGCCAGCGGCACCGCGCATTCGACCGTGCCCGCTGACGGCATGATCCGCCCTGCGATCAGGTCCAGCAGGGTGGTCTTGCCCGACCCGTTGGGGCCGGTGATCGCCACCCGTTCCGCTCCGGTCAGCCTCAGATCGACGGGACCGACCCGAAGGCCTCGTTCGCCGTCGACCCTGACGCCTTGCAGAGTCAGCACCTGTCGCCCGGCGGCCAGTCCTGTCTCAGGCAGGGGCAGGGTCATCCGCCGCACCCGCTCGACCCGTTCACGCGCCGCAACCAGGGTCTGTTCGGCCTCTGCCGCCTGACGGGCCGCCAGCCGGGCGTCATGGCCGGCGGAATTCTCGGCTGTCTCTGCGCGGAAGTCCCGCAGGATCTTGGGCATATCGCCCTTCATGCCCTTCTTCCGCCCCGCGCGATCCCGCCGGGCCTTGCCTTCGGCCCGGCGCTGGGCATCGGCGGCCGTGCGGGCGACCTCGCTCTCGGCTACGGCCAGATCGTGCTCGGCCGCGACCCGTTCGATCGCCTTGCGCTCGGCATAGAGGTCGTAGTTGCCGCCATAGACCGTGGCCCCCAGCGGCGACAACTCGACGATCCGGTCCATCTGGCGCAACAGGGCGCGGTCGTGACTGACCACCACCGCCCCGCCCGGCCAGCGAGACAGGCGCTCGGCCACAAGTGCGCGGCCGTCGGCATCAAGATGATTGGTGGGTTCATCCAGCAGGATCAGCTCGGCCCCCGCCAGCTCCAGCGCCGCCAGCTCCAGCCGCGTCCGTTCGCCCCCGCTGAGCGTCGCCGCCTCGCGGGCCGGCGCCAATCCGCCCAGCCCCACGGCTGCCAGCGCCGATTCCAGTCGCGCCTCAAGGGTCCAGTCGGCCTCGGCCAGGTCGTCGGCAGTACCGTCCCCCGCCAGAATGCGGGCCAGCCGCGCCTGCGCCGCCTCGACCCCCAGCGCGGCGGCCACGATCTGGCCCGGCACGGCCCCGGCGTCCTGTCGCAGACGGGCGATGGAGCCATTGCGCACGATATGGCCTTCGGCCGGAGCTTGGTCCCCCGCGATCAGATCAAGCAGGGTCGTCTTGCCGGTGCCATTGCGACCAACGATGCCGGTGCGCTCGCGCCCCAGCGACAGGCTCAGATTTTCGAAGAGGGTTCGGCCGTCAGGCGTCCGGGCGGCGACGCCGCTGAGCGTCACGAATGCGGATGGGGACGGGTTTCGGGCGAGGCTGGAGCGAGACATAGGCGACCACGAGGGCGACGAGGGAAAGGGCGAAACCGATTTCCACAGCGCTGATCATGATCGTCTGGCCTCCGAAACTACTCACGCGAGGACATGAGAATGGGGGCAAATGGCTGGCCGCGCAAGCTCCATTCGCCCCGCACAGGCCGCACGAAGTCGGGACACGGTCTCTTGGAACGTCGCAGGTTCTCTAAATGTTCTTGCTGCATCCGGCAAATCAGTGCCCATATAGCGGCGGCACGCCGGACCCGTCCGGCTCTCTCTGCGTTCCCGGACAGGCATGATCGAAAAACACGACTTCATCCGTGTGCGCGGCGCACGCGAGCACAATCTCAAGGGCGTCGACGTTGACATTCCCCGCGGCCAGCTGGTCGTCATGACGGGGCTGTCGGGCTCGGGCAAGTCCTCGCTGGCGTTCGACACCATCTATGCCGAAGGCCAGCGGCGCTATGTCGAAAGCCTGTCGGCCTATGCGCGCCAGTTCCTGGAACTGATGGGCAAACCCGACGTCGATCTGATCGAGGGCCTCTCGCCGGCCATCTCGATCGAGCAGAAGACCACGTCCCGGAACCCGCGCTCGACCGTCGGCACGGTCACCGAGATCAACGACTATATGCGCCTGCTGTGGGCGCGGGTCGGGGTTCCCTATTCGCCGGCGACGGGGCTGCCCATCGAAAGCCAGACCGTCAGCCAGATGGTCGACAAGCTGACCGCCCTGCCCGAGGGCGAGCGCATCCTGCTGCTGGCGCCCGTCGTGCGCGACCGCAAGGGCGAATACCGCAAGGAAATCGCCGAATGGCAGCGGCTGGGCTATCAGCGGCTGAAGATCGACGGGGAATTCTATCCGATCGAGGACGCGCCGGTCCTCGACAAGAAGTTCAAGCACGACATCGATGTCGTGGTCGACCGGCTGATCACCAAGGAGGGCCTTGAGGGCCGCTACGCCGACAGCCTGCAGACCGCGCTGAAGCTGACCGACGGCATCGCCGTTGCCGAATGGGCCAGTGTGGCCGAGGGCGAGACCGAGCCGCGCCGGATCATCTTTTCCGAGCGGTTCGCCTGTCCGGTGTCGGGGTTCACCATCAGCGAGATCGAGCCGCGGCTGTTCTCGTTCAACAGCCCGACCGGGGCCTGTCCGTCGTGCGACGGCCTGGGCGTCAAGCTGGCGTTCGACGCCGGGCTGGTGGTGCCGGACACCGACAAGACCCTGCACAAGGGGGCCGTCGCCCCGTGGTCGCGCGGTCCCTCGCCCCTCTACACCCAGACGCTGCAGGCGCTGGCCCGCCACTATGGCTTCTCGATGGACAAGTCCTGGCGCGACCTGCCGCAGGAGGCGCGCGACGTCATCCTGGGCGGCACGGGCAAGGAGAAGATCAAATTCGTCTATGACGACAATGCCCGCAAATATGAGGTCTCCAAGCCGTTCGAGGGGGTGCTTCCGAACCTTGAGCGTCGCTGGCGCGAGACCGACAGCGCCTGGGTGCGCGAGGAGCTGGGCCGCTACCAGTCCGAGACGCCCTGCGAGTCCTGCGGCGGCAAGCGGCTGAAGCCCGAGGCCCTGGCCGTCAAGATCAACGGCGAGGACATCGCCGACGTCAACGCCCTGTCGATCTCGAAGGCATACCTCTGGTTTTCGACCCTTGAGGAGACCCTGACCGAGAAGCAGGCCGAGATCGCCCGGCGTATCCTCAAGGAGATCACCGACCGGCTGCGGTTCCTGAACAATGTCGGGCTCGACTATCTGAACCTGTCGCGCAACTCCGGCACCCTTTCGGGCGGCGAGAGCCAGCGCATCCGTCTGGCGTCGCAGATCGGCTCGGGCCTGACGGGCGTGCTCTATGTGCTGGACGAGCCGTCCATCGGCCTGCACCAACGCGACAACAGCCGCCTGCTGGACAGCCTGCGCGGCCTGCGCGACCTCGGCAACTCCGTGCTGGTCGTCGAGCACGACGAGGAAGCCATCCTGACCGCCGACCATGTGATCGACATGGGCCCCGCTGCGGGCATCCACGGCGGAGAGATCTGCGCCCAGGGCACGCCCGATGAAGTGATGGCCAACCCCAGGTCCCTGACCGGCAAATATCTGACCGGCGAGCGCGAGATCGAACTGCCGGTCGATGGCCGCCGCCCGGTCGACCGCAAGCGGATGCTCCGCATCTCGGGCGCCACCGGCAACAACCTCAAGAACGTCACCGGCGAGATCCCGGTTGGCGTGTTCACCTGCATCACCGGCGTGTCGGGCGGGGGCAAGTCGACCTTCACCATCGAGACGCTGTACAAGGCCGCCGCGCGCCGCCTTCACAATGCTTCTGACGCCCCGGCCCCCCACGACCGCATCGAGGGGATGGAGCATTTCGACAAGGTCATCGACATCGACCAGTCGCCCATCGGCCGCACCCCGCGTTCGAACCCGGCCACCTACACCGGCGCGTTCGGGCCGATCCGCGACTGGTACGCCGGCCTGCCGGAGTCCAAGGCGCGCGGCTATGGCCCCGGTCGGTTCAGCTTCAACGTCAAGGGCGGGCGGTGCGAGGCCTGTCAGGGCGACGGCGTCATCAAGATCGAGATGCACTTCCTGCCCGACGTCTATGTCACCTGCGACGTCTGCAAGGGCAAACGCTACAACCGCGAAACGCTGGAAGTGGTGTTCAAGGGCAAGAGCATATCCGACGTTCTGGATATGACGGTCGAGGAGGCCGCGACCTTCTTCAAGGCCGTGCCGCCGATCCGCGACCGTATGCTGACGCTGGAGCGCGTGGGCCTGGGTTATGTCAAGGTCGGCCAGCCCGCCACCACCCTGTCGGGCGGTGAGGCCCAGCGTGTCAAGCTGTCCAAGGAGCTGTCGAAACGCGCCACCGGCAAGACCCTCTACATCCTCGACGAGCCGACCACCGGTCTGCATTTCGAGGACACGCGCAAGCTGCTCGAGGTCCTTCAGGAACTGGTCGAGGCCGGCAACACCATCGTGGTGATCGAGCACAATCTGGACGTCATCAAGGTGGCCGACTGGCTGCTCGACTTTGGCCCCGAGGGCGGCGACGGCGGCGGCGAGATCGTCGCGGTCGGCACGCCGGAACAGGTTGCCGACAACGCCGCCAGCTGGACGGGTCGCTACCTCAAGCCCGTGCTGGAGCGCCATGAGGACCGCCGCAAGGCGCGTGTGGTGGCGCTCACAGCCGAGCCGGCACCGGCCAAACGAAAAGCCCGGGCGAAAGCCTGACGCCCGGGCTTCATCGTTGATCGGTCAGTCAGGCGATCAGGCCAGCTCGGGCGTGCCCTTGCCCTTCAGATCGCGGTAGGCGGCGGCAAACGGCGCATACATGACCGCCGCCAGCAGCGCCGACGAGATCGCCTGCAGGACGATGGCGACCGCCACCATCGGACCGATGGCCTGCAGGATGCCCATGGCGTTCATGCCTTCCAGCGATTCCCAGTCAACGGCCGCTCCCATACCCATGGTCAGGGGGAAAAAGACGATCGACGTCAGAATGCTGACAACAAGGGTCATGACAAAGGCGATGACCGCCATGCCGATCAGCCCCCACAGATGCCCGCCCGTCACCTTGAACGAGTCAAAGAAAGCGAACCGCTTCTCGGCCACGGTGATCGGAATGGCCAGCGACAACCGCACCGCCAGCCAGATCATCGCCGCAATCGCTGCGAGGAACACCACGACAATGATCAGCGGCCCCCCCGGTACGTCGGCGGCTCCAAGGAATCCGGCAATGAACCCTGCTACTCCGAAGATGACCATCGCGGCCAGGCCCATAACGATCGACAGGACCACGGAGACCACGGCCACGCGGACCTCATCCATACCGATCCGAAGGTAACCAAATGCCGATTTGCCGGGCTCCAGAACCGAGCGCGCCACGGCGGCGTTGAGGACAGCCCCCATCAATATGCCCAGCGGGATGAGGATCGGAAACACGGCCAGATAGGCCATCATGAACGGCCGCAGATCCTCGGGCGTCGCGCCGGGTCCCATATTCTCAAGATCCGACGCTGCGGCCATCACGCCCGCGATCGGGCCGGCAGCCAGCAGGAATATCAGTGCGAAGCTGACCAGATAAAAGGCGGCCCACCACAGCAGCAGCATCGGCTTGCGCCGCACCACGCGAAAACCTTCAAAGGCCGCGTCTGTTGCAGAAAACGTCATCACCACACCCTCCCCGTTTGATGAGACCCCAGCCTTAGATGGACTCGTCCGGATTGTCAGCCGTGGTTTCCGCGGCGCTGTCCGCCTCGGCCGACAGTTCGCGCACCACATGGGCGAAAGGCGCATTGCCCAGCAGCTGGAAGAACCCCTGCACCCAGGCCAGCGGGATCAGCAGCACAGCCGCCGTCACGCCCCAGACCAGCGGCTGGTCGAACATATTCATCACCCAGCCCTCGGGATCGTCCATGGCCGGCATATCCCAGCCCCCCAGGATGGCGCCGATGATCAGCAACAGTATCAGCCCCACCACCATGATCACCAGGGTCATGACGATCGTGACGATGAGCAGCATGATCAGCAGGCCGACCAGCTTCCACGACTGACGCCGCCCCAGCTTCCAGCCCTGCTCGAACGCCAGACTGTGGTGCCAGACACAGGCCGGCAGGATCAGATAGGCCCGCCCCGAGGCCAGCAGGATCAGCAGGAAGGCCGCGATCCCGAGCACGACAAGGCCCAGCGCGCGCGGCAGGTCCGGCAGTTGCCAGATCAGCGCCCCGATCCCCACACAGATCAGGGCCAGCACGATCAGGGCGAGCACAGCCACGATGGCGATCACAAGGCTGGCGATCAGCACCCGGAACTCGTCCGCACCCACCCGCATGAAGAAAGCGCCGTCCTTGCGTCGTCCGGCAAAGGTCGCCCGCGTGACCGCCACGATCACGACGATGGACACCAACCACTCCAGCAGATTGACCAGCAGCGACCAGCTCTGGAACTGGAAGAAGGTCGCCATGTCGGCGCCCGATTCGAAGTCGGGGTCATCGATGAACATGTCCCCGCCGAACACATGGAACAGCAGTGCGAGACCGCCCACGCTGGGCAACAAACCCACCAGTCCCCAGACGATGGTCGCCAGCGGCCGGCGCCCGGCCTGCCGGAACGGCTCGGCCAAGGCCTCCATGATGTCGAATGTCTTCATCTCACCCTCCCCCGAGGTGGCCCGGACCGTCCGGACTCCAGTACTCCAGCTGGCCATAGGCCGCCGCCAGCGCCCCCGCCGACACCGGCATCCATAGCCCGATAAGCGCCACCATGGCGAATCCGGTCAACCCGTGGGACGCGGCCCACCCCAGAACGGCGAGCGGCGGCACGGCGAGCGTCAGGAACAGCAGCATCAGCGCCCAGAAACTGCCCTGGGCAATTCCCATGGTGTTCAGCGACACCGCATGGCCGCGCCCGACGGTCGCCTGCACGAACAGCGACAACCGCACGATCAGCAACAGCGGCACGACAAGCACGATCAGACCGACCAGCCCCAGCACCCCCAGCTGCCAGACCGGCCCGACGTTGGCCCAGTCGCGGGCCTGTATGGCCTCAAGGTTCAGCCCCGACATACCGGCAATGGCCAGGCTGACCAGTGCCAGCACCACGGCGATCATGGCCAGAAAGATCAGGTTCAGAACCGCCGCCAGCACCACCCGCAGCAGCACCGGTCCTGTGGCCACGCCACCCGGCGGCGGGTCCCGGTCCAGCGCCACGGCAGTCAGGCCGGTCCAGACCGCCAGGGTCAGGACCACGGCCATGACGGTGAACAGATGCTGCGCGGCCTCAGACCCCGCCGTCCAGCCGCCCAGCGGGATCATCAGCATCAGCAGCAACAGCCCGGCCCAGCCCCCGGCCCACAGACGTGGCAGGCCCTGCAGCGCGCTGGCCAGCGCCCGTGTCGGCCGCAACCGGCGCACGTGACCTCTCGATGCCGTGTTCGCAGACATTCCGCCTCCCCCGTCACCCGCATCCTACCCTCTTGCCCCCTCATGCGACCAGACGGTTGCTGACGAAGTCGTCCGGCGTGTCTAGAAAGCCGCGATGACCTCTTCCCCCTCCCCCATTCATGTGATCGGCGGCGGCCTGGCCGGCTCGGAAGCCGCCTGGCAGATCGCCCGCGCCGGCGTGCCCGTTATCCTGCACGAGATGCGCGGCGTGCCCGGCATCAAGACCGACGCCCACCAGACCGACGGCCTGGCCGAACTGGTCTGTTCCAACTCCTTTCGGTCCGACGACTGGGAATACAATGCCGTGGGCCTGCTGCACGCCGAGATGCGGGCGCTCGATTCGATCATCCTGTCGTGCGGCGACGCCCATCAGGTCCCGGCCGGGGGCGCCCTCGCCGTCGACCGCGAGGGCTTCTCCGAGGCGGTCACAGCCCAGTTGATGGCCCACCCGCTGATCACGGTGGTGCGCGAGGAAATCGCGGGCATCCCGCCCGAGGATTGGGACAATGTGATCGTCGCCACCGGCCCGCTGACCTCGGCCGCCTTGGCCGACGCGATCCTGACGACGACGGGCGAGGAATCGCTCAGCTTCTTCGACGCCATCGCGCCGATCATCCACGCCGACAGCATCAATTTCGACATCGCCTGGCGCCAGTCGCGCTACGACAAGGAAGGCCCGGGCGGCGACGCCGCCGCCTACGTCAACTGCCCGATGGACAAGGCCCAGTATGACGCCTTCATCGACGCCCTGCTGGCTGGCCCCAAGACCGAGTTCAAGGAGTGGGAGAACGTCCCCTATTTCGACGGCTGCCTGCCCATCGAGGTGATGGCCGAGCGGGGCCGCGAGACCCTGCGCCACGGCCCGATGAAGCCGGTCGGCCTGACCAATCCGCGCGACCCGACGGTCAAGGCGCACGCCATCGTCCAGCTGCGTCAGGACAATGCGCTCGGTACCCTGTTCAACATGGTCGGCTTCCAGACCAAGCTGAAATACGGCGCCCAGACCGACATCTTCCGCATGATCCCGGGGCTGGAAAGCGCCCAGTTCGCGCGCCTCGGCGGCCTGCATCGCAACACCTTCCTCAACAGCCCCAAACTGCTGGATCGCCAGCTGCGGCTGAAGGCCCTGCCGCGCCTGCGTTTCGCCGGCCAGGTCACGGGGGTCGAAGGCTATGTCGAGAGCGCGGCGCTGGGCCTGCTGACCGGCCGCCTCGCCGCCGCCGAGCGACTGGGTCGGGACCTCACCCCGCCCCCGCCCGAGACCGCCATCGGCGCCCTGGTGGAACACATCACCGGGGGGCACCTGGAGGGGTCAAAGTTCCAGCCCATGAATATCAACTACGGCCTGCTGCCGCCGCTCGAGGCCCCACGCGTCGACGATGACGGCAAGAAGATCCTGCCCAAGGATCGCGGCCGCGCCAAGAAGCGCCTGATGAGCCTCCGCGCCATCGAATCGCTCAAGGCCTGGCGGGACGCGGTCGAATGAGGGGCTCCGGGCCAGCCAAGGTATCCGCGACATGGCCAAGGCGTATGGCGCAGCTACACCCGGCGTGGTTGCTGCTGGTGACGCTGCTTGCGTTTGCGGGCCAAATGGCAAGCGTGAGCGCGACGCCGCAGATTATCATCCTGGCCAGCGTTTGCGTGCTCGGCGCGATGTCGTTCTTGCTGGGCTGGACCTACGCGATATACCGGGTGGCGCGTGACGTTTCGGCGAAGAACAACATCGAACAAGGGCCGAACCGCTCATGGGTCTTCCGTCTGGCCGCAGTCGCCATTCTTGTCCTGCCAATAGGCCTGTTGGATCTCCCGCCGGTGCTGGCTGGCCTTCGCGACCTTGTCGGGGGCGTCGTCGTTCTGCCGTTCTTCGCCTCGTACTGGCTGGCGGCGGGCGCCCTCGTGACAGCCGAAGGCCACCCTGTGCGATATCCAACGAACAAGGCCGTCGGGACCTTCCTGTTGGTCTTCTACAGCTTCATCGGCGCGTGGTATCTGCGCCCTCGCATTCGGGCTGTTCTCGAGGCGCCTCCAGCAGAGGAACCGGTGCGCCTTGATTGACCTCGCCAAGCGCGCCATCCGCAAGCGCATCAGCGATGTCTTCAACGATGCCGAGAAGGGCGAGCGGCCGGTGCTGCGGCGGGCCGATGCCCTGTTTGCACCCGACTCGGTCGCCTGGCAGGTCAATGGCGATGTGGTGACCATGATGATCGGCGGGGTGTCGGGCCTGTTGCTGCAGATGCTGCATCCGGCGGTGCTGGCCGGGGTCTGGGACCATTCCGACTTTCGCGCCGACATGCACGGCCGCCTGCGCCGCACGGCCAAATTCATCGCCGTGACCACCTATGACAGCGCCGGGGCCGGACAGGCGGCCATCGACAAGGTCAACCGCATCCACAAGAAGCTGGGCGGGACCCTGCCCGACGGCACGGCCTATCGTGTGTCCGACCCCGCCCTGCTGGCCTGGGTGCATGTGACCGAGACGATCAGCTTCCTCGACGCCTGGATCCGCTATGCCCGGCCCGCCATGCCGAGGGCCGAGCAGGACGCCTATTTCGACGAGATGGCGCGCATCGGTCACGCGCTGGGTGCCGATCCCCTGCCCCGCACCCGGGCCGGGGCCGAGGCCCTGATCCAGTCGTATCGCCCGCAGCTGCGCGCCGATGCCCGCACGCGCGAGGTCGCCGACATGGTCATGCGCCAGCGGATCGGCTCACCCGCCGTCGACAGCGCCGCCGGCCTGATCATGCAGGCCGGGTTCGACCTGCTACCCGGCTGGGCCCAGACCATGCACGGCCACCGTCCGCCCCTGCCCCGCCCGCTGGTCCGCACCGGCGCCCTGACCACCGCCCGCTTCATCCGCTGGGCCTTTGACCAGTCGCCGAACCGCCGGGTCTGGCCCCGCGAGCAGGCCGACTTTCCCCGAACCTAGACCCGCCCCCTGAGGCTGGCCCAGACCAGCCTCAGCCGCTTGACCGGCTCGGGCGCGGCGGGGTCCAGAAGCGCGGCATGGGCCACGGCGGGAAAGGCGGCGGTCGGCAAGGGCTTCAGGGCCGCATTTGCCTCGCTCCGCAAGGTCCGCGCCTCGTCGATCCGCCCGGTCTGGGCCAGACCCCGCATGCGCCCCGCTCCGGTTACCGCCGCCTCATGCCCCGGTCCGGCCAGCACCCGCACCGCCGCCTGCATCGGCCCGACGTAGAAGGCGTCCAGATCGTGCGGCTCGCCATGCACCCGGCCAATGTGCGCCTCGATCAGGGCGTCCAGCGAGGCGCGGACCAGCCCGTGCCGGTGCACAATTCCGGTCAGGGCCTCCAGCACCGGATGGCCGATGCGGGGTGCGTTCGAAAACACCCCCTCCATCTGGTCGGCCCACCAGCGATAGCGCATCTCGGCCAGCAGCGGCTGGGTCACCCGCGTCGGGATGACCATCAGCTCGGCCTCAAACGCATAGAGAGTGATCAGGTCGGCACGCCGCCCGTCGTCCGCCACGAACCGGCTGGACAGCCAGCGATCCGGATCGGTGGCCCGGACCTGGGCATCCAGATCGACAGGCGGTGCACTCAAGGGATCAGCCGAACAGCGTCTGGTACATGGCCATGGAGGTCAGCATCGGGAAGCTGAGCAACAGATTGGTGCGGCTGCCCAGCATGGCGATGCGGGCGGCGCGGGCCTTCTTGTCGTCATCGACGGCCACGATGCCCAGGGCGCGCTTCTGGTTCGGCCAGATGATGCCCCAGACGTTCAGGAACATGATGATGGCCAGCCAGACGCCCATGCCCATCAGCATGAAGCCCTGATCGCCCTCGACCAGACCGCCGGCCATGCCGAAGCTCAGCACCTCGGCGGCATAGGCATGGCCCCGGGCGAACATGACCGCCAGGCCAGCCAGCACCGTCACCAGCGCCGACCAGCGGAACCAGAACAGGGCCTCGGGCGCGATATGTTTGCCGACCGCCGGCTTCAGCTCGGCCGGGATCGACGGCATGACCCGGATCTGGACGAAGTTGAAATAGTACAGCAGGCCGATCCACAAGATCCCCGCCGCCACGTGCACCCAGCGGAACACCGCCTGCCAGAAACTGCCGTCAAAACCGCCGGCGGCGACCTGCCCGAAAGCAAAGATCATCAGCCCCGCCAGCACCAGGCTGAGGATAACGGTCGCTCGAAAGCTGCTCAGTAACTTGCCCATGGTTCGGCCCTCCCCGGCCTGATGACGAACGACCTACGGCCGGCTGGCGCCGCCCAGTTTGATCGGCTTGGCTTCCTCGGCGAACTCGCCGCGCTTGACGCCCCACAGCAGGATGATCGGCGCGGCGACATAGACCGACGAATAGGTGCCGATGATAATGCCGAACATCAGGGCGATCGAGAAGCCGAACAGCACCTCACCGCCCAGGAAGGCCAGCACGGCCAGCACCATGACGGCGGTGATGCCGGTCACGACCGTGCGGCTCAGCGTCTCGTTGATCGACAGGTCGATCACCTCGCCCAGCGGCATGGTCTTGTACTTGCGCAGATTCTCGCGGAGGCGGTCGAACACGACGACGGTGTCGTTCATCGAATAGCCGATCACGGTCAGGATCGCGGCCACCATGTTCAGGCTGAACTCCAGCTGCATGATAACGATCAGGCCGAAGGTCAGGATCACATCGTGCACCAGGCCCGCGATGGCACCAAAGCCGAACTGGGGCTCGAACCGGAACCAGATGTAGAGGAACATCAGCACAGTCGCCATGCCCAGCGCCATCAGGCCAGAGCGGAACAGCTCGCCCGAGACCTTGGAGCCGACCACCGACACGCCGGAATAGGTGACCTCGCCGACCGTCTCGGTGATGGTCGCCTCGACCTGACGGACGATCTCGGTCTGGTCCGCCCCCTCCGGCAACTGGAAGCGCAGCAGGACCGTCGAACCGTCAATGGCATTGGTGTCCAGCCGGGCGATGCCCTGCACGCCCACGTCCTGCAGGCCGAGCGCGCTGACCGCGGCGCTGATTTCCTGCTGGTCGATCGTCTGGCCTGCGGGCTTGGCGATTTCCATCGACGCGCCGCCGCTGAAGTCGATGCCCATGTTCAGGCCCGGCGTAAAACAGCCAATGATCGAGGCGATACACAGGGCCGCCGACAGCACCCCGAACATGCGGGAAAACTTGACGAACTTGAAGTTCGTCTTGGTCGGCAGCAGCTTGATAAGGGGCCATCCACGCATCGGTTTACTCCGCGACCGGCAGTTTCTTGGGCTTGGCGACCTTCAGCCACCAGGCCAGTCCCACCTGCGCGACCAGCACGGCCGACAGCATGGAGGTGAAGACGCCGATCGACAGCGTCCAGGCAAAGCCGCGCACGGGCCCGGCCCCGAAGAAGAACATGATCAGCGCCGCCACCAAGGTCGTCAGGTTGGCGTCGATGATGGTGCCCATGGCCTTGTTGAAGCCCGCATCCAGCGAGGCGATGACGCTGCGCCCTTGCCTCGCTTCGTCACGCATCCGCTCATAGATCAGCACATTGGCGTCCACCGCCACGGCAAAGGTCAGGATCAGACCCGCGATACCGGGCAGGGTCAGGGTCGCCTGGGTCATGGACATGGCGGCGACGATCAGAATGCCGTTCAGCACCAGGCCGATCACCGAAATGCCCCCGAACAGGAAGCCATAGGCCAGGAACATGAAGACCACGATGACGACAAAGCCCAGCGCCGTCGCCTGCATGCCGCGATCCACGGCGTCCTTCCCCAGCTCGGCGGTAACGGTCCGGCGTTCCTCAACGTTCAGCGGCGCCGGCAGCGCCCCGCCGTTCAGCAGGCTGACCATCTCGGAGGCCGAGGCGATCGAATAATTGCCCTCGATGACGCCCGAACCGCCCAGGATGGCGCTGCGGATCACCGGGGCCGAGATCACCTTGCCGTCCAGAATAATGGCGAAGGGGCGACCGATATTGGCGGCGGTGACCTCGCCAAAGCGACGCGCGCCCTGGCTGTCAAAGTTGAAGCCGATGGCCGTCTGGCCGTTCTGGTCCTGGGTGACAAAGGCCCGGGTCAGGTTCTCACCCGACACAAGCACCCGCCGCTTGACCAGGATGGGGTTGCCCAGCTCATCGGCCATAAGCACCGCGTCGGGCGGCACACGGCCCTGAAGGGCGTCTTCGATGCTGTTGTCGACATCGACCATCTGGAAGGTCAACTGGGCGGTCTGGCCGATGACCCGTTCCAGCTCGGCCGGGTCGCTTTCACCCGGGGCCTGGATGACGATGCGGTCGGCGCCCTGACGGGTGATCGACGGTTCGCGCGTGCCCAGATTGTCGATCCGGCGGCGCACCACCTCGATCGACTGGGTGACGGCATCCGGGCCCATGCTGTTCAGGGCCGCGTCGGTAAAGGCCACGCGCAGACGATTGTTCGACATACGCGTCACCTGACGATCCGCGACGCCGCCCACGCCCCCGCGGGTCACCGTGTCCCGGATCGCCGTGAAGGCGGCATCGACCTGGGCATCCGTCGAGAAGGTCACCACGACGCCGGTCGCCTCCGGCTGGATCGAGACCGGCGTGATCTGCGCTTCACTCAGGCTCTGGCGAACATCCTCGACCGTGTTGGCGACGCGTTTGGACTGCATCTCGGTCACATCGACCTCGAGCAGCAGGTACGAGCCGCCCTGCAGGTCGAGGCCGAGGTTCAGCGTATTCTTGGGCAGGAAGCCCGGCAGCGCCTCGCGCTGGGCCGGGGACAGCAGGCTGGGGTAGGCGAACAGAATTCCGAACGCCAGAGACAGGCCCAGAAGGATGACCTTCCAGCGCGACAGATGGATCATGGTTCGCTTCCCCGCAGGCTGGCCCTATCAGGCCTTGCTGCTTTTGGCCTTGCGTTCGATGGCGGCAGGCGCCGTGCGATCACGGACCTCGGTGATCATGGTCTTGACCACGCGGACGTTCACGCCCTGAGCGATATCGGCCATGACCTCATCCGCCTCGACGCGGGTGACCTTGCCGATTACGCCGCTGGACAGGACGATGGTGTCCCCGCGCTTGACCGAGGCCACCAGTTCCTGGTGCGCCTTGACCCGCTTTTGCTGCGGACGGATCAGCAGGAAATAGAACAGGACGAAGATGGCGATGAACGGCAGGAAGTTCATCAGCAGGGCCATCATGCCGCCGTCAGCGGTGGCGGCCATCAGCAGGATCGGGTCTTGGGTTGTCATGGTTTCTCCCGGCACGGAACGTTGTCCGGCCACATGTCTCGAATGTGGCGCGGAACCTAGGGCTCGAAGGCCCCGATTGCAACGGACACCGGCACCCCGGACGCACTCTTATCGCGGAAGGTGCAACAAGGGGTCCAGCGCCGTGGGTTGATCGCCCTGCATCCGCCAGACTTCAAAGTGGATCGAGGGTTGTCCGTCACCGGCTGTGTCGCCCACGGTGCCCAGCTGTGCGCCGGCGGCAATGTCGTCACCTTCGCGCACGGTCGCACTGCCCAGATGGCCATAGACGGTGCGCCAGCCATCGCGGTGCAGGACCAGAACCGTCAGCCCCTGACCCGGCAAGGTATCGCCCACATAGCCGACCCGTCCGGCGGCCGAGGCCCGGACAGGACTGCCCAGCGGTGCGCCGATGTTGATGCCGTTGTTGCGCTCGCCCATGCCCACAGGACCAAAGCGACGCAGGATGTCTCCGCGCACCGGCCAGTCCAGCGGACCGCTCCGCGCGGTTGAACCATTGGCGACTGGCGGCATGGGGGCATTGCCCGAGGGCGGCGGCGGCGGCGGCGGCAGGGCCCCGGACGGCACCCGAACCCCGGTCGGCGACGGACCGGTGGCATAGGGGTCCTGGCCAGAATCCACGGCCGAGTCGGGCAGGATCACCTCACCGCCGACGCTCAGCGCCGCGCGCGGGCCCAGGTCGTTCATCTCGATCAGCACCTGGATCGGCGTCAGGAACCGGCGACCAATCCCCGACAGGGTATCGCCAGGCTGGACGGTATAGCGGGCCCCCGCGACGCGGCTGACGGGCAGGGCCTCCATCGGCGCGGCCTCGGGCGCGGCATTGATGCCGGACGCCTCCAGCGCCCCACCCTCGACTTCGCCCACCGGCGCGGCCGTGCCGAATTCGACACCCGGCGGCGGGGCGCTCTGGCGCGGGGGCGGCGGGATCTCTGTCGCTGTGACCACCCGTACACCGGTCGGATTGACCGGCACCGGGCGCGTCGAATAGCGCGGCTCGGTCGGATAGCTGGCGCAGGCGGCCATGGTCAGCATGCCTATGGCCACGGCCAGAAGGGTCATCCCCCGTCGCATGTTCACCATCCGCATCTCTCCTCTTGATCCCGGGTCGCGCTTTCCCCCGGTGTGCCCCGCCGACGGCCATAAGCCAACCCGCCAATCCGCACCAAAGTTGGGCGCGAAGGTTAACAGCCCCCGGAATTCCGACCTCAGCCCTCTTTCGCCGTGCCCTCGACCAGCGGCACGAACCGCACCTCGCTCAGGCTCTCGCGGTGGAACGAGCCGTCGGGCTGGCCGACATAGCGGTTCAGCATCTGCACCGAGGTTCGCCCCACCGGGCACACCAGTATGCCGCCGGGCTTCAGCTGTTTCAGCAGTTCGGTCGGCTCATGCGGGGCGGCCGCCGTCACCATGATCCGGTCGAACGGCGCCTGCTCGGGCCAGCCCAGCCCGCCGTCCCCATGCCGGGTAATGACATTGTCGATCTGCAGCACCTTCAGCTTCGCCTCGGCCTCACTCAGCAGGCTGCGATAGCGTTCGACCGAATAGACATAGCGCGCCAGCCGGCTCAGCACCGCACACTGATAGCCACTGCCCGTGCCGATCTCGAGCACCCGGTGCCGGGGCTGCACGTCCAGCGCCTGGGTCATCAGGCCGACGATATAGGGCTGTGAAATTGTCTGGGCGCAGTCGATCGGCAGGGCCTGGTCCTCCCACGCCTGATCGAGGAATTTCTCGTGGACGAAGACAGCGCGGTCGATCGATTCCATGGCGCCCAGCACGCGGGGGTCCGTCACCCCCTGCTGCCGCAGCCCCAGGATCAGCCGCCCTGCCCGGTCGTCGTGTAATTTCATGGCAGCAAGCTCCTCCCCTGCGAAGCGGGGGAGGGGGACCATGCGCAGCATGGTGGAGGGGGCAAGCAACATTCGCGACGGAGCGCTGAGGGGCGTGCAGACGTCCGCCCCCTCCACCGCTCCGCGGTCCCCCTCCCCCGTGAAGAACGGGGGAGGATCACGACACCATCCCCACCGTCTTGGGCGGCGCCCCACCCAGCACGCCCTTCAGGTCGTGGATGCTGGGCGCATGGGTCAGGTCGATGTGCAGCGGCGTGACCGAAATCTTGCCCTCGTCCATGGCCCGCAGATCGGTGCCCGCCGGATGGTCGTGCTTGGTCCCGCGAAAGCTCATCCAGTAATAGTCACGTCCGCGCAGGTCGGTGCGTTTGACCGCATGCATCTCGCCGATGTCGCGGAAGCCCTGACGGGTGACCTCGACCTCGGTGACGGCCTCGGGCGCGCGCGCCGGAAAGTTCAGGTTCATCACCACCCCGGCCTGCCATTTCTGGGCCAGCAGGCGCGAGATGATCGCAGGGGCAAAGGCCTCGGCCGTCTCCCAGTGCGCCGTCACCTCATCGTGAAACCGCTCCAGGCTCTGCGACAGGGCGATCGAGCGGATGCCGAACGCCATCCCCTGCAGCGCCCCCGCCACCGTCCCGGAATAGGAACAGTCCTCGCCCACATTATGCCCGCGATTGACCCCCGACAGCACCAGATCGGGCCGCTCGGGCATCAGGTCATTGACGGCCAGCACCACACAGTCGGTCGGCGTGCCGGTCACGGCGAACCGCTTGTCGCCGATCCGGTTGACCCGCAGCGGCTCGGTCAGGGTGATGCCGCGCCCCTTGCCCGATTGCTCGGTCTGGGGGGCGCAGATCCAGACATCGTCCGACAGCGCCCGCGCGATCCGCTCCAGACACGCCAGCCCCTCGGCCTCGATCCCGTCGTCATTGGTCAGCAGGATTCTCATCCGACGTGCGTCACCCCTTCCGGCATGTAGCGCTTCAGAACCTCGGGCACCGCGATCCGCCCGCCCTCGTCCTGATAATTCTCCATCACCGCCACCAGCGTCCGACCGACCGCGAGGCCCGAGCCGTTCAGCGTGTGCACGAACTCGGTCTTCTTCTCGCCCGCCCGCTTGAACCGGGCGTCCATGCGCCGCGCCTGGAAGTCCCCGCAGTTCGAGCAGCTCGAGATCTCACGATAGGTGTCCTGGCTGGGCAGCCAGACCTCCAGGTCAAAGGTCTTCCGCGCCGAAAAGCCCATGTCGCCCTTGCACAGCAGCATCCGCCGGTACGGCAGCTCCAGCGCCTTGAGCACCGCCTCGGCACAGCCGGTCATCCGCTCATGCTCGGCCCCGGAATCCTCCGGCCGCGTGATCGACACCAGCTCGACCTTGGAGAACTGGTGCTGGCGGATCAGCCCGCGCGTATCCCGCCCCGCCGACCCCGCCTCGGCCCGGAAACACGGCGTCAGCGCGGTCAGCCGCATCGGCCGGGCCAGCTCCTCCTCCGACAGGATCGTCTCGCGCACGAGGTTGGTCAGGGACACTTCGGCGGTGGGGATGAGCAGGTGCTCGCCGACGCGGAACAAATCCTCCTCGAACTTCGGCAGCTGCCCTGTGCCGAACATGGCCTCATCCCGCACCAGATAGGGCGGATTGACCTCCAGATAGCCGTGCTGGACCGTCTGCATGTCCAGCATGAACTGGCCCAGCGCCCGCTCCAGCCGTGCCAGCCCGCCCTTCAGCACCGCAAAGCGCGCGCCCGACATCTTCGCCGCCGCCTCAAAGTCCAGCAGGCCCATGGCCTCGCCCAGATCGGCGTGATCCTTGGCCGGGCCCGCGCGGCGCGGTTCGCCCCAGCGGCCGGTCTCGACATTGCCCGTCTCGTCCTCGCCGTCCGGCACATCCTCGGCGGCCAGGTTCTTAAGCCCCGCGAGGATGTCGCGCAGCTCACGGCCCTTCTCGGCCTCAACCTTCTCGTTCGCCGCGATCTCGCCCTTCAGCCCCTCGACCTCGGCCTTCAGCCGCTCGGCCTCGGCCATGTCCTTCTTGCCCATGGCCGCGCCGATGGCCTTGGACGCGGCATTGCGCTTGGACAGGGCGTCCTGCCCCGCCGTCTGGGCGGCGCGCAGGTCGCGGTCCAGCGTCAGGATCTGCTCGACCACCGCTTGCGCATCCTCCACCCCGCGCGAGGTCCAGCCCGCCACATAGGCCTGCGGATTGTCACGGATGGCGCGGATGTCGTGCATGGTCAATCTTCGTCTTCGGCGGAGGAAGCGATGCTCTAACCCCCCACGCGGAGTCGGGCAAACCCCACCGCGTTTCCTTCTCCCCTTGTGGGAGAAGGTGGGCCGCGTGAGCGGCTCGGATGAGGGGTGGCGCCGCCCGCCAAGGCCCCTCATCTTTCAGCCGCGGCAAGACCCCTCATCCGCCCCCTTCCCAGGGGGCACCTTCTCCCACAAGGGGAGAAGGCCCATGCAGACGCCCTCTGCGCTTTGCCGTAGTCTCTCCGAATCCATGCCCATCCGCCGCCTCCCCCCCGAGACCGTCAACCGCATCGCCGCCGGCGAGGTGGTCGAGCGCCCGGCCAGTGCCGTCAAGGAACTGGTCGAGAACGCCCTCGACGCCGGCGCCACCCGGATCGAGGTGCAGATCGAGGGCGGCGGCCTGACCCGCATCCTGGTCGCCGACGACGGGCACGGCATGGCCCCGGACCAGCTGGAACTGGCCATCGAGCGCCATGCGACGTCCAAGCTTGAGCCCGACGACGCCGGTGATGTCGATCTGTTGCGCATCTCGACCCTCGGCTTTCGCGGCGAGGCCCTGCCCTCGATCGGCTCGGTCGCCCGGCTGACGCTGACCAGTCGCCCGACAGCCGGCGGCGACGCCCACGCCCTGCGCGTCGAGGGCGGCCGCGTCACCCCGCCCGGCCCGGCCGCCTTCCCCGGCCCGCACGGCACCCGGGTCGAGGTGCGCGACCTGTTCTACGCCACCCCCGCCCGGCTGAAGTTCATGAAGTCCGAGCGCGCCGAGGCCATGGCCATCGCCGAGGAGCTGCGCCGTCAGGCCATGGCGCACGAGGCCGTCACCTTCGCCCTCGACGTCGAGGGCCGCTCCGTCCTGCGCCTGCCCGCCGAACACCCGGGCGATGAGGGCCGCCTCAGGCGCCTCGCCGCCATCCTCGGCCGCGATTTCGAGGCCAATGCCCTGCTGGTCGACCAGACCCGCGATGACCTGCGCCTGTCCGGCTATGCGGGCCTGCCTACCTATTCGCGCGGCAATGCCCAGCACCAGTATCTGTTCGTCAACGGCCGCCCGGTGAAGGATCGCCTGCTGCAAGGCGCCCTGCGCGGCGCCTATGCCGACTTCCTCGCCCGCGACCGCCACCCTGCCGCCGTCCTGTTCCTCGACGTCGATCCGCTCAAGGTCGACGTCAATGTCCACCCGGCCAAGTCCGAGGTCCGCTTCCGCGACGCCGCCCTGGTGCGCGGCCTGATCGTCGGCGGCCTCCGCCACTCCCTCGCCGCCGCCGGCCACCGCGCCTCGACCACCGTCGCCGATCAGGCGCTGGGCGGCTTCACCCCCCACACCGGCATCGGCAGCCAGCCCGTGAGCCAGCCGCAGGCCACCGGATGGAGCGGCTGGACCGGCTGGAGCGCCCCCGCCTCCGCCGCCCAGACAATCCCCGGCCTCTCCGACCGCTCCGCCCGCGTCGAGCCCGAAGCCCCTACTGCCTACGCCCTAATGCCGACTGCCGCGCAGGCTCCCGAGCCTGCGGACATGGACCGCCCCCTCGGCGTCGCCCGGGGCCAGCTGCACGGCACCTATATCGTCGCCCAGACCCGCGACGGCCTGGTCCTCGTCGACCAGCACGCCGCCCACGAGCGCCTCGTCTATGAGCGGATGAAGGCCCAGATGGCCGAGGGCGGCGTCGCCCGCCAGACCCTGCTGGTGCCCGAGGTGGTCGAGCTGGACCCGGCGGAGGCCGAGCGCGTCGCCGACCGCGCCGGCGAACTGGCCGAGCTGGGTCTGGTGGTCGAACCCTTCGGCACCGGCGCCGTCCTGGTCCGCGAAGTCCCCGCCCTGCTGGGCCAGGTCGACGCCGCCGGCCTGATCCGCGACATCGCCGACGACCTCGCCGAACACGGCGCCGCCCTCGCCCTCAAGGAACGCCTCGGCGAGGTCTGCGGCACCATGGCCTGCCACGGCAGCGTCCGCGCCGGAAGGGTGCTGTCCGCCCCCGAGATGAACGCCCTCCTCCGCCAGATGGAAGCCACCCCCCACAGCGGCCAGTGCAACCACGGCCGGCCCACCTACGTGGAGCTCAAACTGGCCGATCTGGAGAAGCTGTTCGGGAGACGGTGAAGCCCTGTCCGACGAAGCCACAACCCGCTCATCCCCACGGAAGTGGGGACCCAGTGATTGGGCGTTCATAGCCCTGCCCTTGCGAAGCAGGGTTCATCACAGCGGCCACAGCGCTTTCACAGCGGACACAGCGACGCCCGGCCCGGCGCCGCCCCCGTCGTGGTCGTTGTGTCTTCGTTGTGTCCGCTGTGATGAACCCTTCCTTTCCTCCGCTTCCCCGGCGAAGGCCGGGGCCCAGTAATTCGGCAATTCAAAGCCCTGTCCTCGCCATTGTTTGACCAGGCCTTCCGCGCCCGCGACGATGTAAAGGACTGGATCCCCGCGTCCGCGGGGACGAGCGGATCAGGAGTATTGACCCCATGCCCTCCCTCCTCTTCATCTGTCTCGGCAATATCTGTCGCTCGCCGCTGGCCGAGGGGGCGTTGCGGCAGGCGGCGCGGCAGCAGGGGCTCGCGCTGAGGCTCGACTCGGCGGGCACCGGGCATTGGCACATCGGCCGCCCGCCTGATCCGCGCGCGATTGCGGCGGCGCGGCGGAACGGGATGGATATATCGGACCTGAGGGCGCGACAGGTGACGGCGGATGACTTCACCCGCTTTGACCACATCCTTGCGCTGGACCCGCAGAACCTGGCCGACTGGCGCCGGCAGGCGCCACCGCCCGCCTCGCCCTGTTGCTGGATCACGTCCCGGGGCGCGAGGGTCAGGGCGTCGCCGACCCCTACACCGGCACCGCCGCCGACTTCGACACCACCTGGACCGACGTCACGGCCGCCGTGCAGGGGGTGATGCGGCTGTTCTAGCCCCCTCTCCGTTGGGAGAGGGGGTTGGGGGTGAGGGGCGCTCCGCATCCTTCGGCGTGAGCCGTCGCACAGGTCGTGCTGCGGCGTTCGCCGACACACACCGCCGCCCCTCATCCGGCGCTCACGCGCCACCTTCTCCCATCGGGAGAAGGGACAAATTGACTGGCGGAACCTCGGCCAACAGCGCTGCCCCCGTTGTGTTCGTTGTGTCCTCGTTGTGCCCGCTGTGATGAACCTCATTCTTCCCTTCGCCGGGGAGACGGGTGAGGGGTGGGTCGAGCCCTCCGGATAGGATAGCTGCCCCGATATTCCCCAGCCCTTTCAACACCCCCACCCTTTCCCGAACCGTTCTGCCCGACCAGCCCGCCGTCTCGCCCATACTGTCCGGTTGCCATGACCCCACCCGCGGAGGCGCCGCCATTTCAGACCATTCAGACGGTTCAGACGGTTCAGACGGTGTTTATTCCCCCCCCCCCGATGGGGAGGAACCCGAATTCAGACCATTCAGACTATTCAGACGGTATTTCCCCACACCCTCGCCCCCATGGCCATCCGGGCCGTTTCCGCCTAAATGCCCCTCCCCTTTTGCCAGCGACCGTGATCCGCCTTGCCCTTTCCTTTCGACATTGCCGCCACCGACGGACGCGCCCGCACCGGGGTGCTGAAGACTGCGCGTGGCGATATCCGCACCCCGGCCTTCATGCCGGTCGGCACGGCGGCGACGGTCAAGGCGCTGACGGTCGATCAGGTGGCCCAGACGGGCGCCGATATCCTGCTGGGCAATACCTATCACCTGATGCTGCGCCCCGGGCCCGAGCGGATGGAGCGGCTGGGGGGCTTGCACAAATTCATGCGCTGGGACCGACCGATCCTGACCGACTCCGGCGGGTTTCAGGTGATGTCGCTGTCGGGCATTTCGAAACTGACCGAGGAGGCCGTAACCTTCTCCAGCCATATCGACGGGTCCAAGCATGTGCTCACCCCCGAGCGCTCGATCGAGATCCAGGCCGACCGGCTGGGGGCCGATATCTCCATGCAGCTGGACCAGTGTGTCAGCTGGCCGGCCGAGCGGCCCGCGGCCCAGGCGGCCATGGAGCTGTCGATCCGCTGGGGCGCGCGCTCGAAGGCCGCGTTCGGCACGCGCGAGACCCAGGCGCTGTTCGGCATCCAGCAGGGCTCGACCTTTGAGGACCTGCGCCGCCAGTCGTCCGAACAGCTGCTCGAGATCGGCTTTGACGGCTATGCCATCGGCGGTCTGGCCGTCGGCGAGGGCCATGCCGCCATGTGCGAGGTGCTGGACTATGCGCCCGAGATGCTGCCCGCCGACCGGCCGCGTTATCTGATGGGGGTGGGCAAGCCCGTCGATCTGGTCGAGGCGGTGGCGCGCGGGGTCGATATGTTCGACTGCGTCCTGCCGACCCGCGCCGGGCGTCACGGTCAGGCCTGGACCTGGGACGGACCGCTGAACCTCAAGAACGCCCGCTTCGCCGAGGATCAGGATCCTCTGGATGCGACGCTGGATTGCCCGGCCTCATCCACCTATTCAAAGGCTTATCTGCATCATCTGATCCGGGCGGACGAGATATTGGGCAAGGTGCTGCTGACCTGGCACAACCTGGCCTTCTATCAGGCCCTGACCGCCGCCATGCGCGAGGCCATCGCGGCGGGCCGGTTCGAGGCCTTCCGCCGCGACTTCCACGCCCGCCACGTCTCGAACGGCAAGGTCTAGCGCCGGGTCGGCTGGAACCAGCGAGGGGCGGCTGGCGGGGCGCAGTTGAAGCGCATGCCCTGCCCCTTCAGGAAGGCGCGCCTGAGCCGCCCGGCCTCGATGGCGGCCTGCACCTCGCGGCTGTGCTGGTCCGCGCCGGACAGGGTGCGGATCCAGCTGCGGGCCGGGATGAAGTCCGTGGCCGTGTCGCGGATTGCGTCCAGCGCCGCCTCGGCCGCGGCATCGACCGCCCGGTCGCCCAGGTTGCGGCCGTCCGGTGCCGGCAGCTCGTCCAGGTCGGGCCCCAGCGCCTCGTCCAGCCGCGTGATCTCGGCTCCGATGGTCGAGCAGCGGTCGAGATTACGCATGTCATAGGGGTTGGCCTGGGCCTGCAGCAGCACTGTGGGAATGCGCTCGCGCCGCAGCCCCACGTCGTCCAGCGGCGCTGTCACGGCTCCGCCAAATCCGTCGGCTACGGTCTGCACGCCGCTACAGCCCGCCAGCGACAGGACCAGAACGAGGCTGAGAAGAGGACGCAGGAACATGCCGAACCCTAACCACAGACCGGGGCCGCTGCACCAGTCCTGAGCCTCCGTGGATAAAATTGTTGACAAAATCCTAACTTTGGCTCTTAACGCATTGACGAATCAAGGGGATGGGGATGCTGGCGCCGTTGAATAGTTTCTTGTGCCGCCACGACTTTTACTGGTCGGAGCGCCACGGCGCCGAACGCTGCCGCCGGTGTGCAAAATTGCGCGAGAGTGACACACCCACCCACGCCGAGCCCCTGCGCTTCGACGCCCCGCCTCCGCCGCAAGCGGCCGAGGTCATGGCCTTCCCGGACCTGACGCCGCGCGAGGTCGCCCCGCTTCCGGACGAACCCGTCGACCTGAAGACCCGGATCGAGCACCTCGCCGGGGGGCAGGCGCTGGACCGCGCGGCCACGCTGAAGCTGTTGCTGGACCTGATCGAGGACGGCCAGTCTGCCGATCCGCAGATCGTCGGCATCACCGCCGCCGAGTTGTATGCCCGGCTGCACACGGCGGTGAACCAGGCCTGATCCGGAAGCGGATGGTACGCCCTCTCGGGCTCGAACCGAGGACCCTCTGATTAAAAGTCAGATGCTCTAACCAACTGAGCTAAGGGCGCATACCACACCGGTCGCGTTCACGACCCGGCGACGGGCCTTCTGTTGCAAACCGTCGCCGGGGTCAAGGGCTGGCTCGACGCGCGACGGAGCGGAGGCTAGGCAGTGCCCATGAAACCGCTGTCCGGCCTGCGCCTTGTTGAATTCGACGGACTGGGCCCCGTCACCTTCCTCGGCATGGTGCTGGCCGACCTCGGCGCTGACGTGGTGCGCCTGACCCGTGCGGACAGTGTGGGCGCGGCTGTCTTCACCGAAGTGGGCGGAGCCATCCTGCACCGGGGGCGACCCGCCGTGCCCGTGGACCTGAAGGACGAGGGCGACCGGGCCCGGGTGCTGGACCTGCTGGCCCACAGCGACGGCCTGATCGAAGGCTTCCGCCCCGGGGTCATGGAGCGGCTGGGTCTTGGGCCCGACGTCTGCATGGCCCGCAACCCGGCGCTGGTCTATGCCCGGCTAACCGGCTGGGGCCAGACCGGACCGATGGCCTCATCGGTCGGCCACGACATCAACTATCTGGCCCTCAGCGGCGCGCTCAGCACCTTCGGCGAGGAGGACCGCCCCGCCCGGCCACCACTCAATCTGGTCGGGGACTATGCCGGCGGGGCCCTGATGGGGGCCATCGGCCTGCTGTCCGGCATCCTGCAGGCCCGCGCCACCGGCAAGGGGGCGGTGGTGGATATCGCCATGACCGACGGGGTCGCGCTGATGACCGCCCTGTTCCATGCGCTGAAGGCCCGGGGCCTCTGGACAGACCAGCGCAATGCCAATCTGCTGGATGGCCGGGCGCCGTTCTATCGCTGCTATCGCTGCCGTGATGGGGGTGAGGTGGCGGTGGGGGCGCTGGAGCCTCGCTTCTACGCGGCCCTGCTGGCCGGGCTGGGCCTGACGTCCGAAGACGCCCCGCAGTACGACCGTAGCCGATGGCCGGAAATCACGGACCGGCTCGGGGCCATCTTCACGACGCGCGACCGCGACGACTGGGCAAGCCTGTTCGCGGGCACCGAGGCCTGTGTTACTCCGGTCCTGACCCTCAGCGAGGCCGTCGCGAACGCCCACAACCAGGCTCGTGGAACGTTTGACATAGCGGGCGCCCCCGCCCCTGCCCCGATGTTCGATGGCGTCAGGCCCAGTGGCGAAACGGAAACGCCGCCGCCTCTGGACCTCTCGGATGCACTTGAACGATGGCTCGGAGTGACACCCCCAAGCTGACCTTTGGCCGCTGACCTGACCCATTCCCCCGCGCCTCTTGATCAGGCATGAAGGGCCATCGGGAACGGCCTGCCGATCCAGGCATTTTCCCTCGTAGACCCACGGGTTTCCATTGAAGGGGGCACACCATGAGACATGAGATGAAACTGGCCGGACTGGCAGGGCTCGCCGCAGCCCTGCTGACCCTGTCGGCCTGTGGCGATCCACTTCCCGATGACGAGGGCGTCGAGCCGATCGGCCCGGAAGTGACCGAGCCGGCGATTCCGGAGACCGAACCGGTCGAGCCGCCGCCGGAAACCGAAGTGCCGATCCAGCCGCCGCCCACCCTTCCGACGGATAATCGGACGTCGGAAGAATCGGTTCGCCCTGATAGCGACACGCTTTTCTATTGATAAGGGACGATTCCCGGTCATACCGCCGGGATGATCGTCTGCCGCCTCTATCGTCCGGGTTCCGTTTGCTGAAGCACCGCACACTCTTGCTCGCAGGTCTCGCGGTGCTCAGCCTGTCGGCCGGAAGGGCGATGGCGGACCCGAAGGCCCAGGTTCGCGGGGATCTGGATGAGGACCTGCGTCAGCGGATCGTCGAGGTCATCGGCGAAGTGGACGGCCCTGCGGGCAACCGCTTCGAAGCCCGGCGCCATGCGCGGGCGGCGGCCGAGTCGGCCGAGGCGCTGCTGCGCTCCGAAGGTTATTACCAGGCCCAGATCGAGGATGCGGTCGAGGGCGAGGATACGCCGGTCGCCATCATCATTGTCGAGCCCGGCCGACGGTTCCTGATCTCCAATCCGACCGTGACCTGGACTGATGAAACGCCCCTGCCCGAGATCGAGGCCCAGGTGCGAGAGGAAATCAGGCTTGAGCCCGGCGATCCGGGACGGGCCGTCGAGGTCATCGCCGCCGAGGGACGCATCGTCGCGGGCCTGACGCGCCGGGGCTATGCCGATGCGCGGGCCCAGACCCGCCGGGTCGTGGTCGATCACGCCACATTCTCGGTCGAGCCCGAATACCGGATCGATTCCGGCCCGCTGGTGACCCTCGACGGTATCCAGCTTGAAACGCGCGGCATCACGAGTGCCCGCTGGGTCGCGGGTCTGGCCCCGTGGGACGAGGGCGATGTCTACAACCCAGAGCAGGTCGCCGAGCTGGAGCGCCGCCTGCTGGAGACGGGCGTCTATGATGGCGTGGGCGTCGCGCTGACCCCGCCCGGGCAGACCACGCCCGACGGCAACCGGCCGGTGATCGTCACCCTGACGGACCGGCCCGCGCGCATCCTTGAGGCCGGAGCCACCTTGTCTACGGCAGAGGGCGCCGGTGTCGACTTCATCTGGACGCACTACAACCGCTTCGGCCGCGCCGACACCCTGCGCTATCAGGCGAGACTGGCCGGCATCGACAGCCGCATCGGTGTCGATCTCAGCCTGCCGCACTGGCGCCGCCCGGGCCGCACGGCCCAGCTTTCGGCAGCCCTCGTCAACGAAGACACGGACGCCTATCGCCGGACGGGTATCAGCCTGGCCGCCGACCTTAACCAGCGCCTCGGGCGGACGTCCTATTTCAGCTACGGCATCGGACTGGACGCCGGTCAGTATGCCGAGAGCCGTTTTGATCCGACGACCCAGCTGCCGGTCCGTTTCGACCGTGACCTGGCTCTGCTGACCCTGAGGGGCAGCAGCTACATGGATCGATCAAACGATCCGCTGAATCCGACAAGCGGCTGGCGACTGACCGTCTCGGCCCAGCCGACGTTCGTGACTGGCGAGGACAATGTCGCCTTCCTCAGGACCGAGGCCCAGGCCACCACCTATATTCCGTTAGACTCTGAAGCGCGCACAGTCGTAGCCGGCCGCGTGCGGCTGGGCAGTATTCTTGGGGGTGACGAGCTGACCATACCGTCGGATCGTCTGTTCTACTCGGGCGGCGGGGGCTCGGTCCGCGGCTTTGCCTATCAGGGCGTGGGGCCGCGGCTGCCCGACGATACGCCCCGGGGTGGCCTCTCTCTGTTCGAGACCTCGCTGGAGGTCCGTCGCGATCTCGGTCGGAACTTTGGTGCGGTCGTATTTGTCGATGCCGGGGCCATTGGTTTTCAAGAAACGCCCAACTTCAACAACCTGCGCTATGGCGTGGGCGTCGGCGTGCGCTACAATCTGCCGTTCGGGCCGATCCGGGCCGACGTCGCCTTCCCGCTGGAACGCCGTCCCGCCGACGCCGATTTCCAGATCTACATCAGTATCGGCCAGGCGTTTTGAACGACTCCGCCCCTCCCCCTTCCGAGCCCGAGACGCCGCAGACCGAGAAGCAGAAGCGGTCGCTGGCCCGGCGGATCGCCGTCATCACGGGCATTGCGGTCGGCGTTATCGTGGTTCTGCTGGCCGTCGCCCTGCTCGGCGGGCGCGCCTATCTGCTGAGTGGGCCGGGACGCGAACTGGTCAGCACCTTTGCCAATGGTACCAAGATTGGTCGCTACGGCCGGATCAACGTCGAAGGGCTTGAGGGCGACCTCTTCAACGACTTCACCCTGGCCCGGGTGACCGTCACCGATGAAGAGGGAGTGTGGCTCGAGGTCACCGACGTTCGCGTCGACTGGAGCTATCTGCCGCTGCTGGGGCGCCGCTTCCATGCGGACGAAATCACGGCAGGGCGTATTCATGTGCTGCGTCGCCCGATCCTGGAGGTCTCGACTGACCCCCCCGGCGCCATGCCGCTGGATGTGGACATCGACCATTTCGCCGCCGAGATCGAACTGCACGAGGATTTCAGCCAGACCTATGGCCACTGGCGCGTTGAGGGCGAGGCCCAGGTCCTGCGCAAGGGGCTGACCACGGCATCCGTGGATGCCTTCAGCCTCGACCGGGAGGGAGACTTCCTGAAGCTGGAAGCCTCGCTGGGCGAGTCGATCGAGCAGATGGAATTGACCCTCGAGGCCCGCGAGGCACGGGGCGGTCCCCTCGCCGGCATGCTGGGCTATTCGCCCGACCAACCGTTCCTCGTGAACGCCGTGGCCAATGGCCGGGTGATCGACGCGACCGCGCGGACCGGTGACTTTGTGCCCCTGCGAATCCAGGGCCGGTTCAGCGACGAGGGTGCGCGTGCCTCGGGCTATGTGAACTTCAGCGGCTCGGACCTGTTTGCGCCCTTCATCGACCGGATCGGTCGCACCGCGCGCTTTGGCCTCGCCGGAATACCGTTGCCGAACGAAGAGGACGTGCAGGCCGTGGCCTGGCGTCTGTTCGCGGACAACATCACGACCCGCGTGGACGGACAGGTCCATGTAGAGGACATGAGCAGCCCTGAGGGACTGACCGTCGATATCGCCACGCCGTCCCTGTCGCGGCTGGCGGGCGTTCCGCTGGCCGGGGCCTCGACCTATCAGGGCACCTTCACCGGTGGCGCAGATCGGTGGGAACTGGAAGGCCAAGTCTCCCTCAACAATACGGAGCTGGCCAGCTACCGGGCCCAGCGGCTGGAGGGGCCGCTGAATCTGACGGGCCGGAAGAGCGGCTATACACTGACGACCGAGCTCGCGGCCACGGGAGGCTCGCGCTCCGGCATGGTCGGTGGCCTGCTGGGCTCCGCGCCGCGCCTCTCGGCCGAGGTTGCCTATGGGACGGACGGCTCGGTCCTGCTGCGGCGTATGGACCTGACGGGAGAGGCCCTGCGGATCAACGGTTCAGGGGGGCGCGCGCTCAATGGATCGCTACGTTTCAACGGCGAGGCCCGCGTCACCGATGTCTCGCGCCTCTCTCCCGATGCCTCCGGCTCGTTCGGCGGCCCGATCCGGGCAACATCCTCGGCCGGGGGCGGCACCTGGACGCTTGGCTTCGACGGCCGGGCTCGCCAGCTGACCACCGGCATGGACGAGCTGGACCGCCTGCTGGGCCCCTCCCCCTCTCTGGACCTGGCCGGCACGCTTCGAGGGGGACGCGTCGAGGTGACCCGTGCCGTCCTGGAGGGCGAGAACGGACAGGCGACTGGTCGCGGCCTGATCGAAGCTAATGGTGAGCTCAAGCTGGCGGTCGACTGGACAGCGTCGGGCCCGTTCGGTGTCGGGCCTGTCGAGATTGATGGCGCCATGCAGGGCGACGGCGCCCTGACCGGGACGTTGGCCCAGCCCCGGCTGGACCTCACGGCCGGCTTCGAATGGGTCGCTGTCGGGCCCATGGATCTACGCGAAACCCGGCTGGTGCTCAGCTTCCGTCGGGGCGCGGACGCGTCGGACGGGCGCGTGGCCATAACCGGTGCCTCGGCCTTCGGACCGGCGCGGGCCGTCGCCAACTTCTATCTGGGCGACGATGTTATCCGCCTCAGCGAGGTCGATATTGACGCCGGGGGGCTGGTGGCCCGCGGCTCCATCGGTCTATCGAACAGCTTCCCCTCCAGCGCCGATCTGGCCTTCATCGCGCGACCCGGAGCTTTCCTCAGCGCCGGCGAAATCGACGGCCGTCTTCGCCTGACCGATGCGCCAGGTCAGGATGCCGCGCTGATCGCCATTACCGGTCGCGGCGTGCGTCTGGCGGGATCGCCTTACGTCATACGCACACTGCAGCTGGGCGGCCGGGGCTCACTCGATCGCCTGCCGTTCAATGTCGTGCTCGATGTCGGTGGACCGACGCCTGTGCAGTTCGAGGGCGATGCCGTCTATTCCCGGACGGACAGCGCCCAGTCGCTGACTTTGTCCGGCGGCGGACAGGTCCGCGATGTCGACTTCTCGACCCGGAACCCGATGGTCATCGCCTTTGCCGAAGATGGCCATGTCGCGCGCGTCGACATGAATGTGGGCGGTGGCATCCTGCTGGGGGAACTGCGTCAGGGTGAGGACTCTGTCGTCGTTCAGGCCGATCTGACCAGCGTGGAACTGGGGTCTGTGCTCGAGGACCTGCGGGGCCGGGTTACGGGCAGGATTTCGCTGCGCGGGTCGGGCGAGGACCTGTCGGGATCGGCCAATGTCTCGCTGGCCGGCGTGCGCAGTATCGACGCCCCCGCCGACATGACCATCGACGGCACGCTGGACGCCACCCTGGTCGGGGATCGCCTCGATCTCGAGCTGGTAGCGCAGGGCGAAGGCTCGGTGGACGCACGCATTGATGTGATCCTTCCCGTCGTCACCTCGGCCTCCCCTCTGCGGCTGGCTATTGCCCGGACCGGCGACATGTCCGGAGAGGTGGACATCAGCGGTCAGATCAAGCCGATCTGGGACGTCTTCGTCGGCGGCGAGCGAAGCCTGGCCGGACAGGTCGAGGCGCGGGCCACCCTGGGCGGCAGCCTGAACGCACCGCGCGTGAACGGCACGTTGACCCTGGCTGAGGGGGATTTCCGCGACTCGGCCTCGGGGCTGCGGCTCGCCAGCATCGATCTGGACACGCGCTTCGACGACACCACCGCCCTGATCCAGACCTTCACGGCCACCGACGGCTCGGGCGGCGCTGTATCGGGCAGCGGGCGCATTGGCCTGCGGGAGGGCAGCGGCTCCTCGCTCAAGCTCGACTTCCGCCGTTTCCAGGTGATCGACAACGAGATCGCCAGGGCCCGGGGTTCGGGTGAACTGACGGTCACCCGCGCAACAGATGGCAACATCACCCTGGTCGGCGATTTGTCCGTTGACGAAGCCCGGATCGAACCCGAACTGCCCGGCAACAACGGTATCGTCAGCATGGAAGTCGTCGAGATCAATCGCCCCGGCGGTGATCCCGACACCGACCCCGAAGAGCGTGCGCGAGGCCCCCAGATCGGGCTGAACATCGGCATCCGCTCACGCGGGGGAAATATCGAGGTCTCGGGTCGCGGCCTGAATGTGCTGATGAACCTGGACGCCCGGGTGGGCGGTACGCTGAACCGTCCGACCCTCTCGGGAACGGCGCGGGTGGTACGCGGCGACTATGAGTTTGCGGGCAAGCGCTTCGTCTTTGATGAGGATGGCTCTGTCGACCTGTCGATGGACCCGCGTCTGATCCGTCTGAACCTGGAAGCGGTTCGCGAGGACCCGGTTCTGACGGCCAGCATCCGCGTCACGGGCACTGCCGAAAAGCCAGAGATCGCCCTGACCTCCACCCCCGCTCTGCCCCAGGATGAAATTCTGTCCCAGGTGCTGTTCGGACGCTCCGCTTCGCAGCTGTCGCCGGTCGAGGCGGCGCAACTGGCCTCGGGCGTGGCCTCCCTCGCCGGAGGTGGCGGCTTTGATGTGATCGGCGGCCTCAGGGAACTGGCCGGGCTGGACCGGCTGTCGTTCGGCGGCGAAGCCTCGGCGCTGACCGTGGCGGGCGGGCGCTATATCTCGGACGACGTCTATCTGGAGGTCATCGGCGGGGGTGAAGGCGGGGCCGCCGTCAGCGTCGAATGGCAGGTTCGACGCAACCTTGCGGTCACCTCGCGCTTCGGCGGTCAGGGCGAGGCCAGCCTGTCGGTCCGCTGGCGCCGCGAAAGCCGCCGTCCCGGCGAGCGCCGCGACAGCAGACCCAACCGCGACTGACCCTTCACCTTTGCCGGAAGGGTCGCTAGGGTCCGTCCGCATGCAGATACGCCCTGAGGACCAGCTCGTGCTCGACCACGTCGCGGCGCGCCGTGATGACCTGATCGAACGCGCGGTCGGCTGGGCCAACATCAACTCGGGCAGCCGCAACGCCGACGGTCTGGATCGCGTGCTGACGGCCCTCGAACAGACAGTCAAACACCTGCCCTGCACGGTCGAGCGTGTGGCGACCGCGTCGTCCAGCCGCATTGAGGACGACGGCACCGAAGTGCCTCTGGGCTTCGCCCCCGCACTCCAGCTGACCCTGCGCCCCGAAGCCCCGATCCAGATCGTGCTGACCGGCCACTATGACACCGTCTTCGATGCCGACAGCCCGTTCCGGACGGTCGGCACCCGCGAGGACGGCGCCCTGCACGGCCCCGGCATCGCGGACATGAAGGGCGGCATCTCGGTGATGCTGGGCGCGCTGGAGGCTTTCGAGCAACACACTGACAAGGCCCGCGTCGGGTGGACTGTCCTCCTGTCGCCGGACGAGGAGATCGGCTCCCCGGGGTCGGCGCCGCTGCTGGCTGAATTAGGGGCGCGCGGCCATCTGGGTCTGACCTATGAACCCTCCCTGCCCGACGGCAGTCTGGCAGGGGCACGCAAGGGCAGCGGCAATTTCCACATCGTGGTGCGCGGCAAGTCGGCCCACGCCGGACGGGCCTATCATGAAGGCGTCAATGCCATGGCCGGTGCGGCGCGGCTGGCCACGGCCCTCGATGGCCTGAACGGCCAGCGAGACGGCGTGACCGTCAATGTCGCGCGCATTTCCGGCGGAGCGCCGCTGAACGTCGTCGCCGACACAGCGGTGGTCCGCTTCAACGTGCGCGTCCCGGATCCCGATGCCGCCGACTGGATCCTGGCCCAGATTCAGGACCTCGTGTCCCGACCACCGATCCCGGGAGCCACGGTTGAACTGCACGGCGGCTTCACCCGCCCGCCCAAGCCGATGGATGCCGCCCAGACCGAACTGTTCGAGGCGGTGCGTCAGGCGGGCGAACTGCTGAACCAGACCCTGCGCTGGCAGCCCTCAGGCGGCGTCTGCGAAGGCAACAACCTGCACGCGGCGGGCCTGCCCAATATCGACACCCTCGGCGTCATCGGCGGTGCCATCCACTCGGATCAGGAATATGCCTGGCCCGACAGTTTCGTCGCGCGGGCCCAGCTGTCCGCCCTGATCCTGTGCAAGGTGGCCTCGGGCGAGATCGATGCCCTCCATCTCAAACAGCTTCGTCTTCAGTCCAGGTAGGTTTCATGCTGGTCGTTCGCCCCGCCGGTCCCGGCGATCTGGATTCCTTGCTGGAGCTGGCCATCCTGTCCGGGCCCGGCTTTACCAGCCTGCCGGAAGACCCGGACCAGCTGAGCGAGCGGCTGGACCTCAGCCGCGACAGCTTCATGGGCAAGATCGAGGCGCAGGAGCGCTGGTACACCCTGATGCTCGAGGAATCCGAGACCGGCGACGTGGATGGCGTGGGGTCGGTCAAGGCGGCGGTCGGGCTGAACCGGCCCTTCTTCAGCTTCCGGGTAGTGAACAACACCCAGTCCTCGCCCTCGCTCGGCATCAAGCTCGAACAGAAAACCCTCGTGCTGGTCAATGAATGCACCGGCTGGTCCGAGGTCGGTTCGCTGTTCCTGAAGGCGGACCGGCGAAAGGGCGGGGCCGGACGGTTGCTGAGCCAGTCGCGCTATATGCTGATCGGGGCCGAGCCCGACCTGTTCGCCGACACGGTGCTGGCCGAGCTGCGCGGTGTCTTCACGCCCGACGGGGCCTGCCCCTTCTGGGATCATGTGGCGCACAAGTTCTTCCCGATGGAATTTGACGAGGCCGACCGGATGACCGGCTCGACCGACAAGCAATTCATCCTCGATCTGGCGCCCCGTCATCCGGTCTATATCGAGCTGCTGCCCGAGGCGGCGCGTTCCGTGATCGGCAAGGTCCACCCCCAGGGCGTGCCTGCCATGGCCCTGCTGGAATCCGAGGGATTCCGCCCCAACGGCCTCGTCGACATCTTCGATGCCGGCCCGACCGTCACCTGTCGTCGTGACGACATCCGCACGGTGCGCGACGCCCGCCGCCTGACGGTGAAGATCGAAACCGAGGTCGAGGCCGAACTGCCCAGCCTGATCTCGACCGACCACGTCACGGGCTTCCGGGCGGTGCGCCAGAAGGCTGCCATCGACGACGAAACCGTGATCCTCAACGCCGAGACCGCCGCCGCCCTCAAGGTCAGGGCCGGTGATACGGTGCGCGTGAAAAGCTGACCTGTAAGGACCCCTCATGACTGCCTTTGCCTCCATCGATCCCGCGACCGGCGACACCGTCTGGGAAGGACCGGCCTCGACTGGCAGCGAGGTAGAGCAGGCTGCGGCCCGCGCGCGCGCCGCCTTCCCCGACTGGGCCGATCGTCCGCGGCAGGACCGGATCGATGCCGTCAAACGGTATCAGGCGGTGCTGAAGGCGCGCGCGCCCGAGATCGCCGAAGCCATCAGCCGCGAGACCGGCAAGCCGCTGTGGGAAACCCGCACCGAGGCCACGGCCATGCAGGGCAAGGTCGATATCTCGATCCGCGCCTATGACGAGCGCACCGGCGAGCGCACATCCGATACCGGTTTTGGTCGCGCCACCCTGCGGCACCGCCCGCATGGCGTGGCGGCGGTGCTGGGGCCGTTCAACTTCCCCGGCCACCTGCCCAATGGCCATATTGTCCCGGCCCTGCTGGCGGGAGATACGGTCATCTTCAAGCCGTCCGAGGAAACCCCGCTGACCGGCCAGCTGATGGTCGAATGTCTCAAGGAGGCGGACCTGCCTGACGGCGTCGTCAATCTGGTCCAGGGCGGACGTGACGTGGGGGCGGCCCTGCTGGATCAGGAGATCGACGCCCTGATGTTCACGGGCTCAGGCGCAGCCGGTGCCCATTTCAAACGCCACTTCGCCGACAATCCGCACGTGATTCTGGCGCTGGAGCTCGGGGGTAACAATCCGCTGGTGGTCTGGGATGCCGCCGATGCCGAAGCCGCCGCCGGCATCATCCTCCAGTCCGCCTTCATCACAACCGGCCAGCGCTGCTCGTGCGCGCGCCGGCTGATCCTGCCGGAGGGGTCACAGGGCGACGCCATCGTCGAGGCCATCGCCGCCCTGGCCGACCGGATTGTCTTCGCGCCGTGGGACAGCGATCCCGAGCCCTATGGCGGACCGCTGATCTCGAACCGGGCCGCCAGCGCCGCCCTCCATGCCCTGCAGCAGCGCATTAATGCCGGGGCCAGGGTGATCCGCGCATCAGGTCTGATCGAGGGCCTGTCCGGCGCCTTTGTTCAACCGTCAATCATTGATACAACCGGCGTCGATGTACCGGATGAGGAAATCTTCGCCCCCTTCCTGCAGGTCCGTCGCGTCCCCGATTTCGAAAGCGCCCTCCGCGAGGCCAATGCGACGAAGTACGGCCTGTCGGCGGGACTGGTGTCGGATGATCCGGCCAACTGGCAGCGGTTCATCCACCGCATCCGGGCGGGCGTGGTGAACTTCAACCGGCCGACCACAGGGGCCGCCGGCGACATGCCGTTCGGCGGCCTCGGCCAGAGCGGCAATCACCGGCCGAGCGCTTACTATGCCGCAGACTACTGCGCCTATCCGGTCGCCAGTTTCGAAGCTTCACACGTCAAGGACATCGGAAGCGAGATCAAGGGCTTGCGCGCATGAACTCAGCTGCTGTCGAAGCCAACGCGGATGGCCTGATCGGCTCCACCCACTCCTACGCCGGGCTGTCACCGGGCAATCTGGCGTCCAGCCTCCACGCGGGCAAGGCCTCCAACCCGCGCGCGGCCGTGCGGCAGGGGCTGGACAAGATGAAGATGCTGGCCGACCTCGGCCTGCCCCAGTTCGTGCTCCCGCCACAGGAACGGCCGGACATCCCCTTCCTGCGCAGCCTCGGCTTCACCGGCTCCGACGCCCGCGTCCTCGAACGGGCCTGGAAGGACGCGCCGTCCTTCGCCGCCGCCGCCTGCTCGGCCTCGTCCATGTGGGCCGCCAACGCCGCCACCGTGACGCCGTCTGCCGACGCCGCCGACGGCCGGGTGCATTTCACCCCCGCCAACCTCATCACCAACCTGCACCGGTCGCTGGAGCACCAGCAGACGAAACGGGCGCTGGACGCCCTGTTCCCCGACCCGGCCCACTTCGCGGTCCACGACGCTCTGCCCGGCGTCAGCCACCTCGCCGACGAAGGCGCTGCCAACCATGTCCGCCTGTGCGCCGAACACGGAGCGCCGGGCGTCAATCTGCTGGTCTGGGGACGTGAGGCCTGGGAGGGCTGGGACGGCCCCTACCCGGCTCGCCAGACGCATGAGGCCTCACAAGCCATCGCCCGCCGTCATGGCGCGACCGGCGCTGTCTTCCCGCGTCAGGGCCGGGCGGCGATTGCAGGCGGGACCTTCCACAACGACGTGGTCTGCGTGGGCGCCCTCGACACCCTGTTCTTCCACGAGCTGGCGTTCGAGGACACGGCCGGGACGCTCGATGCGGTCCGCAAGGCTGCAGAGGGGCGGTTCGAGCCGATCTTCGTCGAGGTTTCGGCAGCCGACCTCCCCCTCGCCGACGCCATCTCCAGCTACCTGTTCAATTCGATGCTGATCCAGGTGCCGGGCGAGGATCGCCTGACCCTGATCTGTCCGACCGAGACACGCGACAATCCGCGCAGCCACGCGGTGGCCGAACGTATCGCCGCCTCCAACGGCCCGATCGGCCGGGTGCGCTACGTCGATGTGCGTCAGTCGATGATGAACGGTGGCGGACCGGCCTGTCTGCGTCTGCGTGTGGTCCTGACCGAGGCAGAGCTGGCGGCGACCAACCCGGCCATGCGTCTGACGAACGACCTCTATGCCCGCCTGGGCGACTGGGCCGACCGCTGGTACCGCGAAACCCTGAGCCCGGCCGACCTCGCCGACCCGGCCCTGCTGGACGAGTCCCGCGGGGCGCTCGACGCGCTCACAGGCCTCCTCTCTCTAGGCGGCGACTTCTATCCGTTCCAGCGCGCCTAGGCCGCGAAACGTCCGCCCTTGGCGGCATAGGCCTGGGTGCCACGCGTGAAGACGGTGTCGGTGGGCAGGATGGCGTCGATGGCGATGTCGTCCTTGCCCTCAAGCCGGTCATAGATCGGGCCGAAGTCCTTCAGCGTCTCATCCTTGAGCGCCTCGAGGCTGTCGATGACGAAATAGACCTGCTGGAAGTCGTCGATCCGGTACAGGGTGCGCATCACCCGCTCCAGATCAAAGCCGAGGCGGTTCGGCGACGGATCCTCCAGGGCGAATACGCTCTCGGTCGAGGACGAGACAATCCCGGCGCCATAGATGCGCAGGTTGTCGCCTTCCTTCATCAGCCCGAACTCAACGGTGTACCAGTACAGCCGCGCCAGATTGGCCAGCATACCGCGTTTGGCCGCCCGCTGGCCGCCCTTGCCATAGGCCTCCATATAGGCGGCAAAATCGGGATCGGTCAGCATCGGCACATGGCCGAAGACGTCGTGGAAGATGTCCGGCTCCTGCAGATAGTCGAGTTGGTCCGGCTTGCGAATGAACTGGCCCGACGGGAAGCGCCGGTTGGCCAGGTGGTCAAAGAACACCTCGTCCGGAACCAGACCCGGCACGCAGACGACCGTCCACCCGGTCAGGGCCTGGAGCTTGGGATTCATGGTCTCGAAATCGGGGATGCCGCCGGTGTTAAGGTCCAGCGCGTCCAGCCCCTTCAGGAAGACGTCCGAGGCGCGTCCGGGCAGGATTTTCATCTGCCGGGCGTACAGCGTGTTCCAAGTATCGTGCTCGACCCGGGTATAGGCCGGCCAGTCCTGCGGAATGGTCCAGTCTTCGGCCGCCCCCTCGGGCGGCGCTTCAAAGACATGTTCGAAATCGGACATCAGGTCCCCTTCGCATCGGCTGAAATGGCGCGAGCATCCTAGGCGCTCGCGGCATCAAGGACCATACGTTGGCGAGCGAAGTCGCCTCAGTGCAGGTCGACGAATCGCGGCTGCAGGCGCCCTTGATCATCGTGCCGGAACCAACGCTTGAGGTGCGGAAGGGCTGCATGTTCGGGGTCTGGTCCGGCCATCAGGCTCTGCTCGGCGGCATAGACCAGGATCCCTGACGACTCCTCGATAACCAGCACCTTGTAGAAAGGCTGATCGGTCGACAGGGCCCCGGTCTCACCGACCGGTCCGTCATAGCTGGCGTCGACATCAAGGATCACGCCGCTGAAGGCGTCATCCAGTTGGCGAACGCTCTGGCCCAGTCCGAATTTGGCAGCTTTGGTCTTCATCATGGGGCCAGACTAGCGGGGCCCGTCTGAGCCCTCTCCGACCCTTCTGTTCATTTTCGCGACAGACTGGCTTGGCGCGGACGATCCCATCTGGTTAGTCTGTCGGCGACGGGGTCCGCTTCGGGTCCCCTTTGAAAGTTCGGCCATGCCGGAGATCGACGGCGCGCCCTCGGGGCGCGACGGAAGGTCCCACCGCCCTGGCGATGCGGCTACTGCGCCGCAACTCTATGGCGCCCTTGATCTGGGGACCAACAATTGCCGCCTGCTGATCGCGCGTCCGACGCGTGATGGCTTCAGAGTGGTTGATTCGTTCAGCCGCATCGTCCGGCTGGGCGAAGGCATCAGTCGCAGCGGGCGGCTGACGGACGACGCCATGGACCGGGCCTATGATGCCCTCTCCATTTGCGCCGAACGGGTCGCCAAGAAGAACCTGCCCTCCGAACGCATCGCCGCCGTCGCGACCCAGGCCTGTCGCGCGGCCGAGAATGGGCCGGAATTCATCGAACGGGTCCGCGTCGGCACCGGGCTGAGGCTGCGGATCATTACCCCCGATGAGGAGGCCCGCCTGTCGGTCGAGGGCTGCCGCAATCTGCTCGACAGCAGCGCCCAGGCGGTACTGGTTGTGGACGTCGGGGGCGGATCCACAGAACTTTCATGGCTGGTGCGTGCCGACCAGGGCTTTGAGACCGTCGGCTGGATGTCAGCGCCCGTCGGGGTCGTCACCCTGGCCGAAAGACACCCGGAGACGCCGGACGACCCGCTGATCTGGTATGAGGCCATGGTGGCCCATATGGCCGCCGCCATTCAGTCCGCCCCCGTGAACGGCACGGTGAAGGCCCTGTTTGATGAGGGACGAGCCCATCTCGTGGGCACCTCAGGTGCGATCACAAGCCTGGCGGGCATCCACCTGAAACTGCCCCGCTATCAGCGGGACCGCGTCGATGGCCTTTGGATGACGCGAACCGATTGCGAAGCGGCGGCCAGTCTGTTGCTCGACCTCGGCCCCGCAGGCCGGGCCCGCAATCCGTGCATCGGTCCGGACCGTGCCGATCTGGTCATGGCCGGGGCGGCGATCCTCGAAGCCGTGCAACGCGCCTGGCCGTGCGAGCGGGTGCGCGTCGCCGACAGGGGCCTCCGCGAGGGCCTGCTGCTGGAGCGGATGCGGTCAGGGCGGCGTCGTCGACGTCGGTCCCGAGGAAGACGCTAGATCAACCGAAGGCCGGGTCGCTCACCTGAACCGGCAGCTCCAGATCGCAGATCGAAAAATCAGCCCCCCGCTGCAAGCGGACGCTCTCGATGGTGGTGGCAAAGATCGGCGAGCCTGCATCCAGCACCCGGGCTGTCGGTCGGCTCTCGACCGGAAGGTCCGAGGCCACGCGGACACGCAGCATGCGATCCGGCTCGGCGGGCACCATGCCGCTGGGTTCCTCGCCGACCTTGAGCGCCCGCACAACGTCCAGGCCCACAATCACCCGGCCCCAGACCGTGTAGCGCTTGTCCAGCGACGGATAGGCCTGACGCATCAGGAAAAACTGGCTGTTGGCCGTGTCGGGATCCTCGTCCCGCGCCATGCCGGCTACGCCCGGGCAGTACATCGCCCAGCCATGCACCATCCCGTCGCTGGTCCGGGGCATCAGCTCGGCTGGCTGGGTCTGCACCGGGAGCGAGCCGACAAAGCCCAGCAGGGCCCCCATCGGCGCTGACACCGGCGTGAAATCCATGTCCGGCCCACGACGGAAGGTGAACTCTCCCGGCAGGTCCGGATAGGCGCTTTGTCCGTCACCTGTGCCGAGAGGATCACCCGTCTGGGCCATGAACCAGTCGATCACGCGGTGCCAGGCCAGACCGTCATAGAACCCCAGACCCGCCAACAGACGGATGCGCTCGACATGCGCCGGAGCAACCTCGGGCGCCAGCTCGACCAGAATCCGGCCCTTGGTCGTATCGATGATCAGCAGGTTCTCGGGCGCCACCAGGCGCCAGTCCTGAGAAGGAGGGCGCGTCACGGCAGCCGGCGGGACCTCGGCAGGCTGGGCCGGAGGGGGGGCCTCCTGCGCCGCGGCTGGCATCGCCAGTGCCAGCACCATCGCGCCCGACAGGGCCTTGATCACGTTTGCAGGGCGCATGCGGTCCCCTCCCCTGGCTTGCTTACTGGACACGCGACGGCAGCTGGACGTCGCAGATGTTGAAGTTTGATCCCCGGGCGGCCCTGGTCTCCGCGATGATCTCGGCCGCCTCGGGGCTTCCGTCGCGCAGAACCTGCACTGTGGGGCGTTCCCTCTCGGGCAGCGCCGTCGCCAGCCGCACCCGCACAAGCGTGTCGGGATCAGCGCCGACCCGGCCATTGTCGGACTCGGGCCCGGACTTGAGCGTCGTGACCACATCCAGCCCATCGACGATCCGGCCAAACGGCGTATAGATGCCGTTCAGCGCATCTTCCCGTCCGGTCATGAAGAAGAACTGGCTGTTCGCGCTGTCTAAGCTGCCCGCGCGGGCCATACCGACCACGCCGGGGCAGAACACCCCCTGCGCGCCAACCTTGAAGTCCGCCGTCACCATCATCTGGCTGTCCGGCTGGGTCACGACCGAAAGGCCCCGCATAATGCCCCGCAGCCCGGGACCGCTGCCCTCCACTGTCACGAAGCCGCTGTCACGCCCGCGGCGGAAGTTCAGTTCGGCACTGACGTCAGCCAGTTCGCTGCCGCCGCCGCCCGTCCCCATCGGATCGCCCGTCTGGGCCATGAAGCCCTCGATCACGCGGTGAAAGGTGTGACCGTCATAGAAGCCCTGATCCGCGAGGGTGGTGACCCGCTCGACATGGGCCGGCGCCACATCGGGAAACAGCTCGACCAGCACCCGGCCCTTGCTGGTCTCGACCACCAGCAGCCGCTCCGCCGGCACGGTGCGCCAGCTGGACGCCTCCTGGGCCACGGCGGGCAGAGGCGCGGCGCTCAGCAGCAGGGCGGACAGAACCAGGGCAGGGCGGGATTTCATCAGCATACACTTCACCTGTCAGTTTCCGCCCTTGACCCGGGTGCGGACGCGCGCCGCAACTGCGGGGCTTACGAAACTCTCGATCTTCCCGTCCAGCCGGGCGATCTCCTTGACCAGACGCGAGGCGATGGCCTGATGTCGGGGATCGGCCATCAGAAACACAGTCTCGATCTCACTGTTCAGACGCTGGTTCATGGCCGTCATCTGGAACTCGTACTCGAAGTCAGCGACCGCCCGCAAACCTCGCACAATCACGCTGGCGCTCAGCGACTCAGCGAAATGCATCAACAGCGTATCAAAAGGCTGGACGACGATGTCGGCCTTCAGACCCATGACCTCGGTCCTGACCATCTCGACCCGTTCGGCGGTCGTAAACAGCGGCCCCTTGTCATCGTTCTGGGCGACGCCGATGACCAGCCGGTCCACCAGTTTCACGGCCCTGCCGATGATATCCATATGGCCATTGGTGACGGGATCGAAGGTTCCCGGATACAGCCCGATGCGCATGTGTCGGCCTCCCTCAGTCTTCCCGGCTTAGCATCGGTCGGTCCCGGCTCCTAGACCGGCTGCGGTTCGGCCCGAGACCAGGCGGCCTTGACCATGGCGAGGCGGTCGGTGGTCACCGGAAACGTATGATCGCCAATAGCCGCGACGCCACAGGCAGGCGTCGCGCTATTGGTGATGAAGGCACCGTCAAAGCCTGACAGGTCGTCGAGCGTGACCACGCGGGTCTCCTGTTTCAGGCCGATATCCGCCAAATGCGCCTTGATCAGCGCCTGGGAGACCCCCTCCAGCATCAGAGCCTCGGGCCACACCACCGTATCGCCGCTGACAAAGCCGATGTTCCAGAGACTTCCCTCCGAAATGCGGCCCCCGGCATCGACGAACAAGGCATCGTCATATCCAGCAAGACACGCCAGTCTACGCGCCCGGATCAGCCCCATCGTCGCTACGTGCTTCAGGTCGGGCGTTTCCCGGGCATAGGTCTGCACCTGCAGCGTCAACGGCGTCTCGCCGAGGGGCGGCACCGGCGGAAAGACGCCGACCATCACGCGCGGCACGCCCTCATGGGCCGGCGACCGGGGACTTATCTCGCGCGAGAACAGGCTGACGCGGACGAAGGCGCCGGACCGATCGCCGAGCGCCTGACGAATCAGATCGCGCACCCTGCCCTCCGGCACGGGCACGCCGAACAGTTCGGTGCCTGCATGGGTCAGGCGCGACAGATGCCGGTCCAGCCCCCGCACCGCTCCGGCCGAGACCGCAAACGACGTATAGGCCCCATAGTTGACCAGAGCCTGATGCGTGAGGTCCTCAACCGTCGCCGGCGCCCCATCGATCCAGAGGTCGCCAGCCGCCAAGGCCGTCAGCCCTCGCCGGCCTCGCCGACATCGATGTCGCTGTCAGGCGCCTCATCGTCGCCCGGCGTCTCGGCCAGACGCTCGACGGACACCACCTTCTCGCCCTCGGCGGTCCGGAATACGGTGACGCCCTGGCTGGAGCGACCGACCACGCGGATCTGGCCGACCGGCGTGCGGATCATCTGTCCGCCCGAGGTCACCAGCAGAAGGTCGTCAGTGTCCTCGACCGGGAAGGAGGCCGCCAGACGATTGCCCGCGCGTCCGCCCAGACCATGGGCTGTCAGCCCCTGCCCGCCCCGGCCCGTGCGCCGATACTCATAGGCCGACGAGCGCTTGCCGAAGCCGGTCTCGGTGATGGTCAGGATGAACTGTTCGGCCGCGCCCAGTTCCGCGATGCGTTCGGGCGAGATCGGGGCCTCGGCAACGGCTTCGTCGTCGGCCTCAACCGGCGTTTCATCCTCGCCCTCACCGGCGGCGCGGCGCATGGCGTTGGCGTGTTTGACATAGGCGGCGCGTTCCTCGGGCGTGGCATCCACCCGCCCCAGAACAGCCATGGAGATGACCTCGTCCGTCGGCTGCAGGCGTACACCCCGAACGCCGGTCGACTTGCGGCCCTTGAATACGCGAACGTCGTCGGCCTTGAACCGGATCGCCCGGCCCATGGCCGTGGTCAGCATGATGTCGTCATCGGCCTGGCACAGACCGACGCCGACCATGTGGTCGCCGTCCTCCAGTTCCATGGCGATCTTGCCGGCCCGGTTGACGGTGGCAAAGTCCGACAGCTTGTTCCGACGCACATCGCCCGACCGGGTGGCGAACATGATGTCGTAGTTGTCCCACTCGGACTCGTTTTCCGGCAGGGGCAGCACATTCATGATGCTGTCGCCCGGATCGATCGGCAGCAGGTTCACAAAGGCCTTGCCGCGCGACGTCGGCCCACCCAGCGGCAGACGCCAGGTCTTCAGCTTGTAGGCCTTGCCGTTCGAGGCAAAGAACAGCACCGGCGTATGGGTCGAGGCCGAGAAGACGCTGACGACGGCGTCGTCATCCTTCATCGCCACACCCGAGCGGCCCTTGCCGCCGCGGTGCTGGGTCCGATAGGCGTTCAGCGCGACGCGCTTGACGTAGCCCCCATGAGTGACGGTGACGACCATGTCCTCGCGCGGGATCAGGTCCTCGTCTTCCATATCGGCGTCGCCTTCGCCGATCAGGGTGCGGCGCGGCACGGCGAACTGGTCCTTCACCGCGATCAGATCCTCGCGGATGATGGCCAGGATGTTGGCGCGGTCCGACAGGATCGTCAGGTGGCCCTGAATGGTGTCGGCAAGGCCGCGCGCCTCGCCAAAGATATCGTCGCGTCCCAGACCGGTCAGGCGCGATAGGGTCAGGGCCAGAATGGCGCGGGTCTGTTCGTCGGTCAGGCGGATCTTGTCGCCCTCGACCAGCACCGTACGCGGATCGGCGATCAGTTCGACCAGGGCCATCATGTCGCCGACCGGCCAGGATTTGGCCTGCAGGCGTTCGCGCGCCTCGGCCGGGTCGACCGACGAGCGGATGATGTGGATCACTTCGTCGATATTGGCGACGGCGACGGCCAGACCGACCAGAACATGGCCGCGGTCGCGGGCCTTGCCCAGCTCGAACTTGACCCTGCGGACGACCACTTCCTCGCGGAACTCGAGGAAAGCTTCCAGCATGCGGCGCAGGCCCATCTGCTCCGGGCGGCCCTGGTTCAGGGCCAGCATATTGACGCCGAACGAGCTTTGCAGGGCAGTGTAGCGATACAGCTGGTTCAGGATGACATCGCCGGATGCATCGCGTTTCAGCTCGATGACGATCCGCATGCCCTGACGGGCCGACTCGTCGCGAACGTCGGCGATGCCTTCCAGACGCTTTTCGCGGACCATTTCGGCGATGCGCTCAATCAGGGTCTGCTTGTTCACCTGGAACGGCAGTTCCGTGATAATGATGGCTTCGCGGTCCTTGCGGATCTCCTCGATCGTGGCCTTGCCGCGCACGATGATCGAGCCCCGGCCTTCGCGCAGGGCGTTGCGCGGCGCGGTCCGCCCCATGATCTCACCGCCGGTCGGGAAGTCGGGGCCGGGAACGATGTCGAGCAGGGCCTCATCGCCCATGTTTGGGTCGTCCAGCAGGGCCACTGCCCCGTCCACGATCTCACCCAGATTGTGAGGCGGGATGTTGGTCGCCATGCCGACGGCGATGCCGCCCGCGCCATTGACCAGCAGGTTCGGAATCCGCGCCGGAAGAACGACAGGCTCGAGTTCCTTCTCGTCATAGTTCGGCTGGAAATCGACCGTGTCCTTGTCGATGTCGGTCAGCAGCGCCACGGCCGCCGGGGCCATCCGGGCCTCGGTGTAACGCATGGAGGCCGGCATATCGCCGTCGACCGAGCCGAAATTGCCCTGGCCGTCGACCAGCATCAGTCCCATCGAGAAGGGCTGGGCCATGCGCACCAGCGCCATATAGACCGAGGCATCGCCGTGGGGGTGGAAACGACCCAGCACATCACCGACGACGCGCGCGCACTTCGAATAGGCGCGCTCGGGCGTCATGTTTAGGTCGTGCATCGAATACAGGATGCGGCGGTGAACCGGCTTCAGACCGTCGCGCACATCGGGCAGGGCCCGGCTGACGATGACGCTCATCGCATAGTCGAGATACGAACGGCGCAGTTCGTCCTCGATCGTGATGTTGTCTATGTGGCCGCCACCCCCGCCACCGGGAATTGCGGACGGGTCAGCGTGATCGGATGTGTCGTCGGTCAAGGATTTTTGGCTTCATCTGGCCGGAATCAGAACAACTTCCGGGCTTGGGGATTACTAGCATCGGCATCCGGGGCTGGCAAAGTTAAGCCGCCACATATCCCCGGCCCTGAAATCGCATCGAGGAGAGACACGATGACCCTTCCCCGGCTTCCGCTTCTGATAGCCGCCTCTGTCGGCGCTACCGCCCTTATGTCGGGCTGTGTGGCCATGACCGAGAACCACTACGGCGCCGAGCGGCAGGCTGTCGCCCGCATCGGTGATTTCGGTGAGGCGACACTCATCAATGCTTCGGGCCAGAACATCGGACGCGCCGTCCTGACCCAGGGGCCCTCCGGCCTGCTGATCCGGGTCGAGGCCGACGGTCTGACGCCTGGCTGGCACGGCATTCACATCCATGCGACCGGCGAATGCGAGGCGCCCTTCACGTCAGCCGGCGGGCACATCAACCATGCGGATGGCGCAAAGCCGCACGGCCTGCTGAATGCCCAGGGGCCGGACGACGGTGACCTGCCCAACATCTATGCCGATGAACAGGGCCGGGTCCGCGCGGAACTCTTCACTACTCGCGCCCGTATCGCGCCCGAGGGCCCCGGCCAGTGGCTGTGGGACGATAACGGCTCGGCCATAGTCATCCATGCCATGCCCGACGACCACAAGAGCCAGCCCATCGGTGGTGCCGGTGACCGCGTAGCCTGTGGCATCATGGCAGCGGGCTGACCCCGATGGAGAGGGCTCAGGCGCGACGCGCCTGGGCCGCCTCCTCGGCCTCGCGGGAAATGACCTGCAGGAAGGCGGCGCGCGACGCATTCCAATCCTCCAGAATCCGCTGAGCCAGAGGTGAGCCGGTTTCTGCAGCATGTTCGGCGATCAGGGCCTTCAGCCGTTCCGCCGCAGCCCCGACGACCGGGCCCGCGATCACCGAGTCGGCATTCAGACTGGCCAGAGCCTGATCGCCCTCGTTCCAGACAAAGGCCTCCCCGCCCGACATTCCGGCCCCGAAATTCCAGCCGGTGGGGCCCAGCACAACCAGCGTCCCTCCTGTCATATATTCCCCGCCGTGAGCCCCGCAGCCCTCGACCACGGCGACCGCGCCCGAGTTGCGAACAGCAAACCGCTCACCCGCCACACCGGCGGCCAGCAGGCGACCGGACGTTGCGCCATACAGACAGGTGTTGCCGATCAGCGCCTGCCCCGGCTTCCAGGCGAAGGGACGGATGACCAGATGCGCGCCCGACAGGCCCTTGCCGACATAGTCGTTGGCCTCGCCGTCCAGCTCGATCCGCAGGCCCTTCATGCCCCAGGCCGCCAGCGACTGACCGGCGGCCCCCTTCAGCTTCAGCGTCAGATGTCCGTCGGGCAGGTCCGGGCCGTGACGGCGGACGATCTCGGATGAGGTGCGCGTGCCGATCGCGCGCTGGGTATTCCGCACGGAATAGCTGAGCTGCATCTTCTCGCGCCGCTGCAGGCAGGGTTCGGCATCGATCAGGATCTGCGCATCCAGACTGTCGGGCACGGGATTGCGCGGCAACTCAGCGCCATTCCGCAGGTCTGCGTCCCCGACCCGAACCAGCAGGGGGTTGAGGTCCAGGTCGTCCAGATCGGCTCCGCCGCGCGACACCTGACGCAGCAGGTAGGTGCGCCCCACCGCATCATCCAGCCGCGCGAGCCCCAGTGACGCCAGCACCTCGCGGGTTTCCTCGGCGATGAAGGTGAACAGGTTGATCACCTTGTCGGGCGTGCCGGTGAACAGCGCACGCAGGCGTTCATCCTGCACGCAGACACCCACTGGGCAGGTGTTGGAATGGCATTGACGCACCATCAGACAGCCGACGGCGACCAGACTGGCCGTGCCGATACCGAACTCTTCGGCGCCCAGCATGGCCGCGATCACCACGTCCCGGCCCGTTCGGATGCCGCCATCGGTGCGCAGCCGCACCCGCCCGCGCAGACCGTTCATGCTCAGCACCTGATGGGCCTCGCTCAGCCCCATCTCCCACGGCATGCCGACCTGTTTGATCGAGCTGATCGCGGCCGCTCCCGTGCCGCCATTGTGCCCTGAAATCAGAACCGTATCGGCCTTGGCCTTGGCCACACCCGCCGCCACCGCGCCGATCCCCGACTGGGCCACCAGCTTGACCGTCACCCGGGCGTCCGGATTGATCTGCTTCAGGTCATAGATCAGCTGGGCCAGGTCCTCGATCGAATAGATGTCGTGGTGGGGCGGCGGACTGATCAGGCCCACGCCCGGCGTCGCATGCCGCATCCGGGCGATGAACTCCGTCACCTTGAAGCCGGGCAACTGACCGCCCTCGCCGGGCTTGGCGCCCTGGGCCACCTTGATCTCGATCTCGCGGCACTGGGTCAGATATTCCGCCGTGACCCCGAACCGGCCCGAGGCGATCTGCTTGACGGCGCTGTTCGGATTGTCGCCGTTCGGGCGGGTCTTGTAGCGCTCGGGATCCTCGCCGCCCTCGCCAGAAACCGATCGCGCGCCGATGCGGTTCATGGCGATGTTGAGCGTCTCATGCGCCTCGGGGCTCAGCGCGCCCAGCGACATGCCCGGCGTCACGAACCGCTTGCGGATTTCATTGACGCTCTCGACCGCCTCGAGCGGCACGGTTCCGGTTTCGCGGAAGTCCAGCAGGTCGCGCAGGGCCCCGGCCGGCTGTTCGCGCACCCGGCGGCTGTAGGCCTTGTAGCGCCCATAGTCGTTGCGCGTGGTCGCGTCCTGAAGCCGGTGGATGGCCTCCGCGTCCCAGCCGTGGCGCTCCTCGCCGGCGCGGATGCGGTGAGAGCCCCCCAGCCGCAGGGCGGGCCGGTCGCGCTCAAAACCAGCTTCCGTCAGCCGCAACGCCCGCGCCTCCAGCCCCGCCAGGCCGATGCCCGAGACCCGCGATGTCATACCCGGGAAGATGTCAGCGACCAGCGCCCGCGAAAGGCCCAGCGCCTCAAACTCAAAAGCCCCGCGATAGGCGGAGATCACCGATATGCCCTTCTTGGCCAGGATCTTGAGCAGCCCCGCCTCGACCGCCGATTTGTAGTTCAGACAGGCTTCACGCAGCGAACCCGGGCCATAGCGGCCCTCATCCTGACGCTGCAGAAAGGTCTCCTGCGCCAGCCAGGCGTTGACGGCGGTCGCGCCGCACCCGACCAGCACGGCAAAGGCGTGGGCCTCCAGCGCCTCGGCGGTTCGCACGACGATCGAGACGAAGGACCGCAACCCCTCGTCCACCAGCCGCGTGTGCACAGCCGCAGTGGCCATGATCATCGGGATCAGGGGCCGGTCGGGCCCCATCGCTTCATCGGTCAGCACCAGAATGCCGGAGCCGGCCCGCACCTGCGCGACCGCCTCATCGCGCAGGCGCTCTATGCCTTGCCGAAGGGCCTCGCCCGGACGGTCGCCGCCCGCCGCCGGGTCGAAGCTGGTGTCCAGCCGGGCCACCGCCCCCTCGCCCACCACATCCAGCATGCGGTCGAACATGCCCGTCGTCAGGACCGGACTGTCCAGCACATGGACCCGCGTCTGCCCCTCCTCCTGCGCCAGGATGTTGCCGAGGTTCTTGAACCGGGTCCTGAGCGACATCGCCGCGCCCTCACGCAGGGAGTCGATCGGCGGATTGGTCACCTGGGCAAAGGCCTGACGGAAATAGTGGCTGAACGGCCGGTCCAGACCGGACAGCACCCGGGGGACGGCGTCGTCGCCCATCGACCCCACGGCCTCCTTGCCATCGGCAATCATCGGATCCAGCAAGGTCTCGACGTCCTCTTGCGTCCAGCCGACTGCGGCCTGCATGCGCACCAGCGCCGGGTTGTCCAGCCTACGCGGCTCCGGCCCCGGCCCGACCTTCGGCTCCAGATCGACGATATTGGCCAGCCAGCGGTCATAGGGATGGCCCGCCGCCAGCTTGTCCAGAATGGCCGTCTCGTCGAACAGCCGCCCCTCGTCGAGGTCCAGCGCGATCATGCGGCCCGGCCCGATGTGAAGGTTGCGCGCGATCCGCTCCGGCGCGATGCCGGTCATGCCGACCTCGGACCCGCAGATCAGCAGCCCATCCGAGGTCTCGGTCACCCGCAGGGGCCGCAGGCCGTTGCGGTCCTTGCCCGCCACGACCCACCTGCCGTCCGTGGCGCACAGGGCGGTCGGTCCATCCCAGGGCTCCATCACCGCATTGCAATAGGCATAGAGCGCCTGATGCGCCGGACTCGAAACTCCGGGGATCGAGGCCTCGGGGATCAGCAGCGTCTTGGCCATCGGCGCCGAGCGCCCGGCCCGCACCAGCACCTCAAAGACGTTGTCGAGGGCGGCGGAGTCCGAGCCACCCTTCTGTATGACCGGCTTGACGATGTCGTCATCGGCCCCGAAGGCCGCCGCGGTCATGCGGATCTCGTGGCTGCGCATCCAGTTGGCATTGCCGCGCAGGGTGTTGATCTCGCCGTTGTGGGCCAGCATCCGGAACGGCTGGGCCAGCCGCCATTCCGGGAAGGTGTTGGTCGAATAGCGCTGATGGAACACGGCCACCGAGGCGACGACCTCGGGGTCCATCAGGTCCGGGTAGAACTCGGCCAGCGCCTGGGCCAGCATCATGCCCTTGTAGATGACGACCCGCGCCGACAGCGAGCAGACGTAGACGTCGGCGATGCCCCGCGACAGGGCCCGCGCCTCGATCCGGCGGCGCAGCAGATACAGCGCCCGCTCCAGATCCTCGCCGTCCAGCCCCTCGGGCGGGGCCAGCATGATCTGCTCGATCTCGGGCCGGGTGGCGGCGGCGCGCTCGCCCAGAATCTCGGGCCGGTGCGGTACCTGTCGCCAGCCATAGAGGTAGAACCCCGCCGCCTGCACCTCGCGCTCGATGACCACCCGCGCCTGCTCCTGGGCGGCCAGATTATGGCGCGGCAGGAAGACCATGCCGACCGCCAGGGGCCCGGGCCGGGGCTCCCGCCCCTGTTCGCGCACCTGTCGCAGGAAGAACTCGCGCGGCAGGCCGATCAGCAGGCCTGCGCCGTCGCCCGAGCGCCCGTCCGCATCGACCGCCCCCCGGTGCCAGACGGCCTTCAGCGCCGCGATGGCCAGATCGACCACCTCGCGTCGCGGCTGCCCGTCGATAGCCGCGACCAGCCCCACCCCGCAGGCGTCCCGCTCGCTCTTGGGGTCATAGGCCCCGGCGTCGATCAGCGCCTGCCGGTCATCGAGGTATTGCTGGCGATCAAAGTTCATGCCGCCACCTGCTGGCGAGCACCCAGCCACGCATGGATTTCTGCAGCAGCATCCTGACCCTCGCGGACGGCCCAGACGACCAGTGAAGCGCCGCGCGAAATGTCTCCAGCCACGAACACGCCCTCCAGCGTCGTGGCTCGCGTGGCGCCCGCCGACCAGACGGTGCCATCGTCCCGCACCGCCAGGTCGGGCGTCTTGAACTGGGCTTTCAGGTCTTCGGCCTCAAAGCCCAGCGCCTCGATGACCATGTCGGCGCTGCAGTCATAGGCGCTGTCAGCCATCTCACGGATCGATCGTCGACCATCAGGGCCGGGATCGGACAGGGCCGTGCGGATAGCCCGGACCGCAGTCACCCGGCCCTCGGCATCGTGCACCGCCTTGGGCGAGGCCAGCCAGTCGAACACCACGCCTTCTTCCTCGGCATTGGCGACCTCGCGGGCGCTGCCGGGCATGTTGTCGCGATCCCGACGATAGAGGCAGGTGACCGAGGCCGCACCCTGACGCACGGCGGTGCGGACACAGTCCATTGCGGTGTCGCCGCCGCCAATCACCACCACCGTCCGTCCGCGGGCGTCCAGGGCTCCCGACTCGAACTCGGGCACAGCATCGCCCAGCCCCTTGCGGTTGGACGCCGTCAGATAGGCCAGCGCGGGCACCACGCCCTCGGTGCCACATCCCGGCACCGCCAGTCTGCGCGCCGCATAGACCCCGGTCGCCACCAGCACGGCCTGATGCCGGCTCCGCAGATCCTCGAACGACAGGTCGCGCCCGATCTCGACGCCCAGTTCGAAGGACACTCCGGACTCGATCAGCCGATCAATGCGGCGCTGCACCACCGGCTTTTCCAGCTTGAAGCCCGGTATGCCATACATCAGCAGCCCACCGGCCCGGTCCTGCCGCTCATAGATCGTCACCGCATAGCCGAGGCCGCGAAGCCGGTCCGCCGCCGCCAGCCCCGCCGGGCCGGAGCCGACGATGCCGATGGACGCGTCGCGCTCCCGCACCGGCCGGATCGGCTCGATCCAGCCCTCCTTGAAGGCCATATCGCCCAGCCAGCGCTCGACCGAGCCGATGGTGACCGTCTCCCAACCCGCCCGCTCCAGCGTGCAGGCGCCTTCGCACAGGCGCTCCTGCGGACAGATGCGGCCACAGATTTCCGGCAGGGCACTGGTCGCTTCAGACGCGCGCCACGCCTCCTCAAGCCGACCCTCTGCCGCCAGCCTCAGCCAGTCGGGAATGGCATTCTCGAGCGGGCAGCCGCTCTGGCAGAAGGGCACGCCGCATTGGGCACAACGGCTGGACTGGGTCGCGCCATTGGACGCGGCGAAGTCGGCGTAAATCTCGTTGAAGTCGCGGACGCGGCTGTCTGCGGGCGTCTTTGGGGGCGTCCGCCGGACGATCTCGGGGAATTTTTGGTTGCGGTGCAGCATAGGCCCACCATCCTTTGTCGGGGCGCTCACGGCAAGACCGCGCGGGTATTTTTCCCCGCGCGGCCGCCTGACAATCTTTTGATCACAGCGAATCCTGCCGGCTTTTGTCACTTTGCCGGATGATTTTTTCTGTTTGCCGCTACAGCGTTCAGAAGGCGAACGACACCATGCCGACGAACCGCTCCTCCGAGAGCGGACCCGCCGTATCGGTATCGTGGTAGCGCATGTCGATCGAGATCAGCTTCGGGAAGGCATAGGTCAGGCCGACATTCCAGGTCGTGTAGTCATCGCTGACGTCAAGCGTCTGATGGCCCACGGCGCCCGAGGCCGTCAGGGACGGGCTGATGGCAAAGGCCGAGTTGGCCTCATAGTAAAAGGCCTCATCGTCCACCCCGAAAAAGTTGGTCGTGAAATAGGTGGTGACCCCGAGGTTCACCGGCCCGACGTCCCGCGACGCCGCCGCTTTCAGTTCGATGTAGTCGTAGTCAGCCCCGGCGGGCTTGCCGACATACAGATATAGCACCGCACCCAGATCGACGTCGAACCCGGCGATCTGCGTGGTGTAGCCGCCATAGATGTCGACCTCGGCATCGGTGTCATCGCCAAAGTCGACGGTCGAGGCCCAGCCTCCGGCATAGAAGCCGCCAACGCCAATATCGACACCGCCCTGCAGGGCCGCCCGGTCATCGGTCTGGCTGATGCCGCGAAACACATAGTCGGTCGCGACGCTGAGATTATAGCTGATCTCCGGAGCGGACTGGGCCTGGGCAGCCTGGGCCGTGGCCAGCAAGGCCAGGGCGGAGGCACAGGCAAACAGAGTTTTCATTCGATTATCCCCTTTGAGTGAGTTGGAAGCACGCACACGCCATCGACCGCTCGGGCACTGATCCGACCGGGCCTCCGGCAGCCGGCGTGGGAGGACGCCGACTGCCGCACTCGCTGGAACCGTCCGTCAGGACGCTTCCAGAACCTCTCCGTGAAGGTGACCGTCCAGGCCGTCGTCTTCCTGGCTCTCGCTGACCCGCAGGCCCGTGGTGAGCTTGCAGACGATCAGGATCAGGAAGGTCACGCCTGCACTCCAGCCTGCCGTGACGCCGAGGCCCCACAGCTGCTTCATGACGCTGGCGTCGGCCCCGGCGGCATTGACGGCGGCACTGGCGAACATGCCGGTCAGGATGGCACCGGCCACGCCCCCCGCCCCGTGGATTCCGAAGGCATCCAGACTGTCGTCATAGCGCAGCAGCTTCTTGATCCAGACCGAGGCCGCATAACAGACCGGTCCGGCGATCAGGCCGATGATCACAGCCCCCATCGGATCGACGAAACCCGCCGCTGGCGTAATGGCCACCAGACCGGCGATCAGGCCGGACAGCACACCGATCAGCGACGGCTTACGCTTCTCGATCACCTCGACGATCTTCCAGGTCAGGGAGGCGGCCATCGCCGCCAGCAGGGTGTTCAACAGGGCCACGGCCGCGATCGCATCCGCCGCCCAGGCCGAGCCGGCGTTGAAGCCGATCCAGCCGACCAGCAGCAGCGACGCCCCGATCATGGTCAGCACCGGGTTGTGGGCGACGATGGGGCTGACGCCATAGCCCTTGCGGGCCCCAAGAAAGACCGCGCAAACCAGCCCCGCCACGCCCGAGTTGACGTGCACGACCGCCCCGCCGGCAAAGTCCAGCACCCCCGCCGAACCCAGGAAGCCGCCGCCCCATACCCAGTGACAGATCGGGGCATAGACCAGCAGCGTCCAAAGTCCGGTGAACAGCAGCAGGCCCGAATATTTCAGCCGCTCGGCAAACGCCCCGGTCACCAGCGCCGGGGTGATGATGGCAAAGGTCAGTTGGAAGGCGATCCAGAGATACTCCGGTAGAGCGGGCGCCACAGCGTGGGCCGTTTCCGGCGTCACGCCTCGCAGGAAGACCGCCTCGAGACTGCCGATCACACTGTTCACCTCATCGCCGGAATAGCCAGCGATCGGCTGGCCCACCCCGAACGACAGGCTGTATCCCGCTGCGAACCAGGCGAGGGTCACTACGGCCGCCACGCCCAGCGACTGGGTGATGGTCGCGATCACATTCTTGCGCCGCACCATGCCGCCATAGAATAGCGCCAGCCCCGGCAGCGTCATCAGCAGCACCAGCGCCGTCGACGTCAGGATCCAGCCGGCCGCCGACCCATCCAGTTCCAGCGGCGCCTGATGCGAAAGCAGGGCCGGAGCGGCTTGCGCGGCCCCGGCGGTCATAAGTGAGAGAAGCCCGCCCAGCAGCAGGCCACAAGTTCGCTTGTAGCCGACACCCGACGTCAGCCCCCGGATCTTGGTCGTCATCATCAGTACCCCCTGAATGCGTCAACGCAGATGCGAAGGTTTTATCGCATTTGCGAAATAGGCAAGGGGTTCGTTAACGATTATGCGACAAATACGTGCGCTGCAGCCTATCTATCGCAGGGTAACATTGCGCAAATAATGCGCAGCTACCGAATTGCTTGCAATTATATTGCGTCATGCGTGATTACGTGCGTGCACAATTTCACAATGGCCAAGCTTGCGGCATCAACCCGTCTGACCGGTTTCAGCCCTCGAGTGTGTCCTCGAATGCCTCGATCAGACGCTCCAGACGCCCAAGACCGATGTCCCAGAACGCCGGATCGCGCGGATCCAGGCCGAAGGGCTTCAGCGCCTCGTCGTACGGACGGGTGCCGCCCCCGGCCAACAGCTCACGATACAGCGGCGTAAAGCCCGCCGGATCCTTGCGCCGCGTCTCCATCAACGCCGCGACCAGCAGGTCCCCAAAAGCATAGGCATAGACATAGAAGGGCGAGTGCACGAAGTGGCTGACATAGGCCCACCAGTGCTCATAGCCGTCGTTCAGCGTCACGGCGGGGCCCAGCGACGCGCCCATTTCCTCCAGCCAGATCTGTCCGATCCGATCCGCCCCGACCTCGCCGGTCTGCCGCTCGTCGTGGAAACGGGTCTCGAACCGGTGGAAGGCGATCTGGCGCACGACCGTGTTCAGACCGTCCTCGATCCGCCCGGCCAGCAGGCCCTGACGCTCAGCCTCGGGCGCTGAGTCCAGCAGCCGATCAAAGGTCAGCCCCTCGGCAAAGATCGAGGCGGTTTCCGCCAGTGTCAGCGGGGTGTCGGCCAGCAGGCTGCCGGCACCCGCCGCCAGCGTCTGGTGGACCCCGTGCCCCAGCTCATGCGCCAGCGTGAGCACATCGCGCCGCTCACCCATCCAGTTCAGGAAGACATAGGGGTGGCGATCCGCCGTCACGGGGTGGGCATAGGCGCCGGACTGCTTGCCCGCGCGCGGCCGGGCGTCGATCCAGTTGCGATCAAAGAAGGTCCCCGCCCGCTCAGCAAACTCGGGCCCCAGGTCGGAAAAGCTGTCCAGCACCAGCGCCCGCCCCTGAGCCCAGTCAAACCCGCGCGGCGGTTTGGTGGTCAGCGGCGCATTGCGGTCCCAGTGATCCAGCGTCGTGCGGCCCAGCGCCCGCGCCTTGGCCGCATAATAGCGGTGCGACAGACGCGGATAGGCGGCGGTCACGGCCTCGACCATGGCATCGACCGCCTCGCCGTCCACCTCATTGGCCAGATGGCGGCTGTCGGCGGGGCGTTTGAAGCCGCGCTTGCGATCCTCCAGCGCTTTCTCGGCCGCCACCGTATTCAGCACCAGACCCAAGGTCCGCGTCTCGGCCTTCAGTGCCTCGGTCAGCCCTTCGGCCACGGCCTTGCGGCGGGCCGCCTTGGGATCAGACAGGCCGTTCAGCGCCTCGCTGAGCGTCAGGGTATCCCGCCCGGCCTTCACCCGCAGGTCCGCCAGCGTCTCGTCGAACAGGCGCGGCCACTGGGCCGACACCGGCATCTGTTCCGCCAGGAAGGTCTCAAGCTCCTCTGACAGCTCATGCGGCTTCATGGCCCGCACCCGGCGCAGCCAGGGCCGCCAGCGATCCGCCGGGGCATGGGCCCCCAGCGCCGCCTCGACCTCGGCCTCTTCCAGCTGGTTGATCTCGAGGGTCAGCCAGACGGTCGGGGTAGAAATCTCGGTCAGCGACTGACGCACATCGGCCTCGAAGGCCTGGGCTGATGCATCATCGCGTCGCGTCGAGGCATCCAGAAACGCATAGGCTCCGACCGCGCCCAGCCGGTCCGCAGCCTGCTCGTACAGACGGATCGCCCGATCCAGCCGCTCGCCCAGCAGCGCCGGGTCAGTGCGCGCGGCGACGAGGGTGCCCGCCAGCGCCTTCATCTCGGCCACAGAGGCGCGCGCCGCCTCCATATCCCGCTTCAGGCCGGGATCATCCTTGGCGGCATAGAGGTCGGACAGATCCCACAGCGGCAGGTCGGCGGTCGGTGTCTTGAAGGGTGCGTTCATGCCCTTGGGTATGGGGTCGCGGACGGACAGAGGCAAGGCGGCCCGCCCTGACGTTAACCCCCCGCACACCACACCGGACAACCCGATCTTCACCGCATCCGGGGTACATCCGTCCCGAAACGAGCCAGTCCGGGGGCTGCCCCCGAGACCGGCCAACGGTGATGATAGAGGGGTGCCCCATGGCCAAGACCGTTCTGGTCGTCGATGACGATCCGACCCAGCGCCGCCTGGTCCAGGCGGTTCTGGAGCGCGAGGGCTTTGCCGTCGCCCAGGCCGAAAACGGCGGCGAGGCGATCGACTGCCTGACCAAGGGTGGCGGGGCCGATGTGGTTCTGCTCGACATGGTCATGCCGGGCATGTCCGGTCTGGAGTGTCTGGCCGAACTGCGCGCGGCGGGGGCCTCGACCCCGGTCATTGTGCTGACGGCCAACGCCGGCATCGAGAGCGTGGTCAAGGCCATGCAGGCCGGGGCCCAGGACTTCTTCGTCAAACCCGTCTCGGCCGAGCGCCTGCTGGTCGGGGTCAGGAACGCCCTGCAACTGACCCAGCTGACCGCCGAGGTCGGCCGCCTGAAAAAGCACACCTCGGGCCGGACCACTTTTGACGACCTGGTCGGCGACAGCCCAGCCATGCGCATGGTCAAGGCGCTCGGCAGCCGCGCCGCCTCCTCGACCATTCCGGTGCTGATCACCGGCGAGAGCGGCGTCGGCAAGGAAGTCATCGCCCGCGCCCTGCACGGCGCCTCGGACCGGGCCGGACGCCCGTTCGTGGCCGTCAACTGCGGCGCCCTGCCCGCCAATCTGGTCGAGTCGATCCTGTTTGGCCACGAGAAGGGCAGCTTCACCGGCGCCCACGACAAACACCTCGGCAAGTTCAAGGAGGCCGACGGCGGCACCCTGTTCCTCGACGAGATCGGCGAACTGCCGCTGGACATGCAGGTCAAGCTGCTGCGCGCCCTCCAGGAAGGCGAGATCGACCCCGTCGGATCCAAGCGCCCGGTGCGCGTGGACGTCCGCATCGTCTCGGCCACCAACCGCGACCTGGCCAAACAGGTCGAGGGCGGTGCCTTCCGCGAGGACCTGTTCTATCGTCTGAATGTTTTTCCGATCGAGGCCCCGGCCCTGCGCGACCGGCGCGAGGATGTGCCGGCCCTGGTCGACCACTTCATCGGCCGCTTCAACATCGAGGAAGGCAAGCGCGTCGTCGGCTGTGCCCCCGAGACCGCCGAATTGCTCAAGGCCTTCGACTGGCCCGGCAATGTGCGCCAGCTCGAAAACGCAGTCTATCGCGCCATTGTGTTGGCCGACGGGCCGTTCCTCAAGCCGCACGACTTCCCGGCCATCTCGGGCGTGGCCATGCCGACGCCCGAGCTGGATGCACCGCCTGCCGGCGCGCCCCTGGCCGCGGCCCACGACCTGCCCCCCGCGCCGGACACACCCATCCGCATTCTGGACGGCAAGGGTCACCTGCGAACCCTGGAAGAGATCGAACGCGACCTGATCCAGCACGCCATAGAGGTCTATGCGGGGCATATGTCTGAAATCGCCCGCCGCCTCGGCATCGGCCGGTCCACCCTCTATCGCAAGGTCCGCGAGCAGGGACTGGATGTGGACATGGAACAGTCTGCCTGACGCCGCATTGCGGTTTCTTAAGTGGCGTGGCGGCCCAAGACGGGCCAAGAGAGCACATGACCCTGTTCGGCGACGGCTCATGAACGACAATTCCAACTCCTTCAGCGCGCGACCCTTTTCCCAGGTGCTGACGGACGTTGGCGCCGTCGACGATCCCGTCCTGCCGATGACCGAACTGGTGGGCACCTTCGGGGAGCGGGGGTTTGGCGCCCTGTTGCTGACGCTGGGGCTGCTCAGCGCGGTCATCGGGGTGATCCCGGGCATGACCACCGTGCTGGGCGTGCCCATCATGATCATCGGGGCACAGCTTCTGTTTCGTCAGGACGAGCTCTGGCTGCCGGGCTGGATCATGAAGCGTGACATCCCCCGTCCGGCCTTCGCCGAGGCCGCCGGCAAGGTGAAGGGTCGGCTGCAGATGGTGGAGCGATTCAGCCGTCCGCGCCTCGCCTTCATGAGTACGGATCTGTCAGAGGCCCTGATCGGCCTGATGTGCATGATCTGGGCGGCGGTGCTGATGCTGCCGTTGATCGGCTTCAACCTGTTCCCGTCCCTCATCGTGGCGGCCTTTGGCTTCGGCCTGATGCAAAAGGACGGCGTGATGATGCTGATCGGCTGGGTGATCTCGGCCGGCATGGCGACCTTCACCTGGCTGGTCTGGGAAACGGTCAGCCGTGTCCTCGTGGCGACCTGGGAGATGGTGACGCGGTTCTTCTGATGAAAAGGCCGGAGGGCGAACCCTCCGGCCTCAGGTTTTCGAACCTATCGGAACAGCGACAGGACCAACTGCGGAGTCTGGTTGGCGATGGACAGGGCCTGAACCCCCAGTTGCTGCTTCGTCTGCAGCGCCTGAAGCTTGGCGCTCTCCTTCGCCAGATCGGCATCGACCAGATTCCCGACCCCTGATTCCAGCGAGTCCGTCAGCTTCCCGACGAACGACAGATGGGTGGTCAGGGCCTTCGACTTGGTGCCCAGACGCGCAAGCGCGCCCGAGACGGCATCGATGGAATTGTTGACGGCCGTAAGCGAGGCCGCCGCCTTCGTCAGGGTATCGATCGACTGCGTCGTGGCCACACTGACTGTGGTGCTTCCGAGCGCCATCACCTCCGCTCCCACGGTGATGGTGGCGTTGCCTTGCGCATTGGCCAGGGCGTTGAAACCGGTGGCGCCGGTCTCCAGCAGGTTGACCCCGTTGAATTCGGCGTTGGTGGTCACAGTCGCGATCTGGTCACGCAGGGCCTTGAAGTCCTCGTTCAGCGCGGCCCGCGCTGCCGTCTTCAGCGACGCGTCGGTCGCTGCCAGTGCCTTCTCCTTCAACTGCAGCAAGAGGTCAGAGACCGTCTCGCCCGCCGCGATGGCCACATCGACTGCGGCTACGCCACGATCCAGTGACTGTTTGACCGCCCCCAGGGCCCCGATGTCGGCACGTTGCCCCTGGGCGATGGCCCAGATGGCGCCGTTGTCCTTGACGCTGGCCACCTTCTTGCCGGTGTTGATCCGGCTTTGGGTGACCGCGAGGTCGGTGTTGGTGGCGTTCAGGTTCTGGAGCGCAATCATTGCGCCCACGTTGGTGTTGACCGAATTGCTCATCGGCGGGTCCTTCCATTCTGGTCGGGTGGGTTAACGGTCTTCTGACCGTCGAACCGGTTCTGGTTCACCCCCGCACAGGCAAGAAAGATGCCGCTACCGCAACGCTTTCAATGGGCTGATTTTATGAGATTTTTCTGCGCGACATCGCGGCGCGACCGGCAAGAGCTTCCGGGTCGGGAAAAATCTTCAGGCCGCTTCCGACGCAGGCGGGGCCAGGCCCTGCATGATCATGCGGTTGATATCGATCAGGGGCTCGAAATCTTCCTCGCCCCGCATGATCTGCGAGCTGTGGCGGCTGACGAACAGGCTGATCGAGATGATCTGGGCGCGCAGGGCCTCGCCCATGGCATTGCCGGGGTCGGAGCAGTCCGTGGCGAGGGCCGACCAGACGCGCCGGTTCCAGTCCAGGGCATCAATACGGGTCGCCACATCCGACGGATCGGCCTGGGCGGCATGCATCAGGGCGCGGGTCACCTGGCCGAACAGCCGGTACTCCATCTCCCGCGGAGTTTCAGTCCGCGCTGCGGCCTTGCTGTACGCCTGAAGCGACATGACCCAACCTCTGCTCTTCGTATTCGATCAGTTTGCGCGCCGTCATCAGCGCCTTGTAGTACTCGCGGGCCAGCACATGGCGGGACGCCGCAACGCAGTCGGCCATCGCGTCCGGATTGCGCGTCGCGCTCATGAATTCGCTGACCCGCAGGGTGAATTCGTCGTGGAATTTCGCCGCTGACGACTCATCCAGATACATCATCATGACGGGGAAATAGATGCGGCGTGCCGGGCTGTTGACCTCGTCGGGCTGCATGATGTCCTTCTCGCGCAGCACGCTGGCCTTGTTCTGCAAAACCAGAACACTGCGGCGATCACCGTTCTGGACGACGGCGCCGTTCAGCACGAAACGTTCACCCGGTTTCAAGGACAGTTTCAGCGGCATCCGGCGGGCCTCCCCTTCAGTCCCGCCCCTGCGAGCTAGCGCGGCGGTCCCCAAAAGCCTCTAAACAGTCGTGGTTAACCGTGTGTTGTGACGGGCGCGTCAGAGTGCGGGGAATCGTCACTTCTGTCAGGATACCTGGCCCGCATGTCCAGTCCCGCCTTCGCCGCCCAGCCGGATACCACAGCCCCCATCGCCCATGGCCCGTTCGCCGTGGCCCAGGGCGTCGCCGGGGACGCAGCCTCGACCGATGCGCTGAACCGCCTGTCCCGCAAGCTGGCAGGCCGTACGGGCACGGCCAAGGTCCAGCGGCGTATGGTCGAGCATCTGAAGGCTGCCGTCGCCGCCGTCCGCATGCAGGACTATACGCGGGGGGCCGAACGCTGCCTCGAAGTCCTCAATATCGACGAGAAGAGCGGCCTCGCCTGGCATGTTCTGGCTATCTGCCAGGAGAAATCCGGCCATCTGGCCCAGGCGCTTTCCGCCTATGAGGCAGCGCTCGCCCTGATGCCGGACGAGAACAACATCGCCCACGACCTCAGCCGCCTCGCCCAGCGACTGGGCCAGCTCGAGATCGCCGAAAAGCTGCTGCGGAAATTCCTTGCGGTCGAGCCCGGCCATATCGACGCCACCAACAACCTCGCCTGCGTGCTGCGCGACGGCAACCGCTACGAAGAGGCGGTCGAGGTCCTGCGCGACATGATCCAGGTCGAGCCCACCAGCGCCCTGCTCTGGAATACCCTTGGCACCGTCCAGAGCGACCAGGGCGACATGGCCACCGCCCTGACCTTCTTCGAAGAAGCCCTGCGCCTCGACCCGGAATTCTCCAAGGCCCGCTACAACCGCGCCAATGTCCGCCAGCCCCTTGGCGATCTGGAGGGGGCGCTGGCCGATATCGAGGCCGCCTTCCCGGGTGCCGAGCCGGGCTATGAGACCGCCATGATGACCATGGCCCGGGCCCTGCTGCGGCTGGGCGCCGGCGACCTTCCGGGCGGCTGGGCCGACTACGAAATCCGTCTCAGCCCCGACATGCCCGAGGCCATGCATGCTGTGGTCGCCATGCCGCGTTGGGATCCTGCCACCCAGCCTCTCGCAGGCCAGCGTATCCTGGTGGTCGGCGAACAGGGCATCGCCGACGAAATGGTGTTTGGCTCTGCCCTCGGCGATCTGATCGAGGCGGTCGGCCCCGAGGGTCAGGTCATCATCGCTGTCGAGCCGCGGCTGGTCGACATCTTCCAGCGCAGCTTCCCCCAGGCCATCGTCGGCGGGCACCGCGCGGTGAAGATGGAAGGGCGCCTCTACCGCTACATCCCCTTCATGGATGGCGAGGACGCACCGTCAGCCGACGCCTGGGTGCCGATGGCCAGCCTGATGCCGATCTTCCGCCCCACAGTGACCGCCTTCCCCGACCGCTGGGGCTATCTGGTCGCCGACCCGGCGCGTGTCGCCCACTGGAAGGCCGAGGTCGAGGCTCTCGGTCCCGGCCTGAAGGTCGGCCTGCACTGGAAGAGCCTGGTGCTGAACGGGGTTCGCGCCCGCTACTTCTCCAGCTTCGAGCGCTGGAAGCCCGTCCTGACCACGCCGGGCTGCGTCATGGTCAATCTGCAGTGCGGCGACGTCAGTGCCGACCTGGCCGCCGCCGAAGCCGCCGGGGTCACCCTGTGGACGCCGCCGATCAATCTCAAGGACGACCTTGAGGACCTCGCCGCCCTGTCGCTGGCAATGGACGTGGTGATCGGCCCCGGCATCGCCGGCACCAATATCGCAGCCGCCGTCGGCGCCGAGACCTGGCTGATCTATGCCCCCGACGACTGGCACCTGCTGGGCACGGACCGCTATCCCTTCTACCCGCACATGCGCACCTTCGCCCGCGCCTTCGACGGGTGGGACCAGGCCATCCGGGACGTCGCGGCGGCATTGGCGGAAAGAGCCTCGGGCTGACGGAACGGGGCTGGCGCGCGTCGCGTTCTCTCCCTGACAGGAGATGACAATGACACCCGCCGACAACACCCCCGACGAACAGGACCAGTCCGAGACCTTCGACGAAACCCACATCGACGATGAGGGCGAGGGCGATATCCTTCCGGACCAGGCCGACCCCGTCCTCGACGTCACCCAGAGGGAGGGCGACGCCGGCGAGGAAGATGACGACGCCGATGAAATTCAGACCCTCCAGCGCGCTGACCCCGATGGCCGCGTGGAGTCGCGGCCCGACGAGATCGAACTGGTCTACGACGGGCTGATGCGCAACCGCCGCGGGGCCCAGGCCAGCGCCGCCCACTGGGAGGCCCGTCGCCTCGACGACGACGATATCGAAGCCCTTGGCTACGGCCCCGAAGACGACACGCCCCCGTCAACAGACAGGACACCCGCATGACCCAACCCGACAACGACAATCACCCCGGCAAGGACGACAGCGACACTGACGCCCCCTATGCCCGCAAGGCCGAACGCGAAACCGGCAAGCCGGATCAGCTGAAGGACAAGGTCTCCAAATCCGAAAGCCGCCAGGACGCCCTGCAGGACGAGGCCGTCGAGGAAAGCTTTCCGGCCAGCGACCCGCCGACGCCCAAGCAGATCACCTGAACCCTGTTCACCTGATCGTCCATCGGCTACCACCCTTTCGGAAACTCTCCGGAAGGGACTGCCGTTCATGAGCCGATTTACGGGCACGCAGCGCTATATCGCCACCGAGGATCTGAAGGTGGCCGTCAACGCCGCCGTGGCGCTTGAACGTCCCCTGCTGGTCAAGGGTGAGCCCGGCACCGGCAAGACCGTTCTGGCCTATGAACTGGCCGAAGCCCTCGATGCGCCTCTGATCACCTGGCATATCAAGTCCACGACCAAGGCCCACAATGGCCTCTATGAATATGACGCCGTCAGCCGCCTGCGCGACAGCCAGCTGGGAGACGAGCGGGTGCACGATGTGCGCAACTATCTGAAGCCCGGCAAACTGTGGGAGGCCTTCACCGCCCCCCAACGCCCCGTCCTGCTGATCGACGAGATCGACAAGGCCGACATCGAATTCCCCAACGACCTGCTCCAGGAGCTGGATCGCATGGAGTTCTTCGTTCAGGAGACCGGCGAAACCATCCGGGCCGACACCCGTCCGGTCGTCCTCATCACCTCGAACAACGAAAAGGAGCTGCCCGACGCCTTCCTGCGCCGGTGCTTCTTCCACTACATCCGCTTCCCCGACGCCGAGACGCTCAAGTCCATCGTCAATGTCCACTTCCCCGACATCAAGCCGCGCCTGGTGTCCGAGGCACTCCGCACCTTCTACGAAATCCGCGACACGCCGGGCCTGAAGAAGAAGCCCTCGACGTCCGAACTTCTGGACTGGCTCAAGCTGCTGCTCGTCGATGACATCGATCCGGCGACACTCCGTGAGACCAGTGGATCAAAGCTCATCCCGCCCCTCCACGGCGCCCTGCTCAAGAACGAACAGGACGTTCACCTGTTCGAGCGCCTCGCCTTCCTCAACCGCCGCGAGGGCGCGCGCCCGGGCGGCTGAGGCGCCTTACCGCGATTTCACTGGATTTCTGGGCCCCGACCCGCAGGATGGGACCGAAGAGGACGTGTTGATGATGCGTACGCCCACCCTGATCATGAGCAGTGTGCTGCTCGCCTGCACCGGCCTTGCCGCCTGTGGTGACGACTCCATCCGTATCACCACCACGCGTGAGGGCGGCGAGAACAAGGGTGTGCTCAAGGTCGTCCAGACCCTTCAGTGCCCCCAGACCCAGGGCAGTCTGACGCGCAAGGGCACGGCCCAGAACGGCGGCAAGGTCTGCGTCTATGCTGGCCCCCGGGGCTCCGAAGTGACCCTGCATCTCCAGCCGCTGGATGGCGCTTCCGTGGACGATGTGCTCAAGGCGTTCGAGGATCGCCTGTCGGGGGACATGCCGCAGACCATCGCCGCGATTGAGGCTTCGGCCCATTCCGATACCACCGGCGCGACGTCCGGCTCCGACAGCGCCACGGTCGAGGCCCCAGGCGTGCGGATCGAAGCCGAGGGCGACACCGCCCAGGTCAAGGTGCCCGGCCTGTCGATTGATGCCGATGGCGACCGCGCCAGCATCCGCATTGGCGGCGTGACCATTGACGCCAATGACAGCGCGTCCAGCGTCAATATCGAAGGCGGCTCTGACGACGGCAGCGTCAACATCCAGGCCGCCGCTGACGGCGCCCTGATCCGCACCCGTGCGTCCGGCGATGCCACCCGCGCCACCTGGCTGGTCACGGACGGCCAAAGCGAGGGACTGGGCTGGCGTCTGGTCGGATATGAGGCGCGCGGCCCGGCCGGCGGACCGCTGGTCATTGCCGTGGTCCGCGCCAAAGAGACGGGTCAGGACCCCCTGCTGGACGACGCCCGCGACCTGTTGACCCTCAACGTCGGCGAATAGGTCAAATCCACCCGGCCCCTTGATCCGAGGCTCAGGATCGGTCACCTGACCGCCTGATCAAAGGAACCGACTTGGCCGACCGCTCTACCTCTTCGCGCGCGCCTCGCGCCTGGCAACGCATGTTGTCGGGGCGACGGCTCGACCTGCTCGACCCCTCGCCCTTCGACATCGAGATCGAGGACATCGCCCACGGCCTGGCCCGCGTGGCCCGCTGGAACGGCCAGACTGTCGGCGATCACGCCTTTTCGGTCGCCCAGCACAGCGTGATCGTTCAGGAGATCGTCGCCCACATCCAGCCTGACATCGAGCCCCGGTGGCTGCTGGCCGCCCTGCTGCATGATGCCTCGGAGTATGTGATCGGTGACATGATCTCACCGTTCAAATCGGCGCTGGGCGTGAACTACAAGGATTTCGAGAGCCGCCTCGAGACCGCCATCCACGTCCGCTTTGGCCTGCCCGCCAAAACCCCGCGCGCGATCAAGACCCTGATCAAGTCCGCCGACAAAGCCTGTGCCTACTTCGAAGCCACCCAGCTGGCCGGTTTCAGCAAGACCGAGGCCCTCGGCTTCTTCGGCCGCCCCCCCGTCGGCTATGAGCTGGAGATCCGGCCCGAACCCGCCTCGATCGCCCAGGCCCGCTACATGGATCGCTACCATGCCCTGGTCGCGGCCCGGGATGCCGCCGCAGCGCCCCGGCCCACAGCCTGGACACCAAAGGTGCCGCGCCGCGCGGCCGGACGGCGAGGCTGAGCATGGCCGAGCTCGCCCCTCCGACCGGTATCCGCATTGGCCTCTCGGCCGTGGTCATCGGTCTGCGGCTGAGCGAAGTGGTCGTCTTGACCACCCGGGCCGAGGACGGCAGCGCGGCCCTGCCCTTCGGCCCCTTCGACCCGGTCCGCGATCGCACCTTCGAACTGGCCCTGCGGGCCTTTGTCACCGCCCAGACCGGCTTTCGCCCCGGCTATGTCGAACAGCTCTACACCTTCGGCGACCTCGGCCGGGCCTCGCCCCGCGCCACCCCGGGGCCCGAGCGGTTGCGCGAGGTCTCGGTCGGCTATCTGGCCCTGACCGCCGACGCGGCTGATACGGCGGCCCTTGTGCGGCCGGGCGGAGAGGCCCGCTGGCGGCCCGTGCTCGACTTCTTTCCATGGGAAGATCACCGACAGGGGCGCCCCCCATCGCTGGGCCCGCTCGACAGCGCCCTCGACGCCTGGGTCGAGGCCGATCCCCGCCGCCGTGCCCGCGTCGACGCCCTGTTCGCCCCGCAACCGGACCAGCGCTGGAGCGACAGCCGCGTGCTCGAGCGCTACGAACTGCTCTATGAGGCCGGTCTGGTGCAGGAGGCCGCGCGCGACGCCGACCGCGACCGGCCGGCCCTGCCCTCGGGCGCGCCCATGGCCTCGGACCACCGACGGATACTCGCCACCGGCCTCGGCCGACTGCGCAGCAAGCTGCGTTACCGCCCGGTCCTGTTCGACCTGATGTCGCCCACCTTCACCCTGTCGGACCTGCAGCGTGGTGCCGAGGCCATCACCGGCATCACCCTGCACAAGCAGAATTTCCGCAGGGGCGTCGAGCGTACCGGACTGGTCAGCCCCACCGGCCGCTTCAGCACCGGCACCGGTGGCCGCCCGGCCGAGCTGTTCACCCGCAGCGCCGCCGATCCCCTGGACGGCCAGACCCTCGGCCTGCCCCTGCCCGCCCTGCGCTGAAATCGCGGCCTCAGCCTCTTGCGGCGCAGCCCCTGTCCGACTAGAGAAGCCGTCCGTTCGACCAGAACACGACGGCCCCGCGGAGAGGTGGCAGAGTGGTTGAATGTACCGCACTCGAAATGCGGCGTGCCTTTACGGGTACCGGGGGTTCGAATCCCCCCCTCTCCGCCATCGCCGCCCGGATCAGTTCCCTGATCTGATCCCGGCCCCCAAGGCCCCTACCGCGGCCTGTGGCGGATATGGCGTCGCGCCAGGGTCTGGATGTCAGGCACCCCCGCCAGGGCCAGCGTGCGTTCGAACTCGTCGCGCAGGATCTTGAGCGTTCGGGCAACACCGGCCTCGCCCGCGGCGGCCAGACCATACAGATACGGGCGGCCGACCGAACAGGCCGTTGCACCCAGGGCGAGCGCCTTGACGATGTCCGATCCGCGTCGAACGCCTCCGTCGCAGATGACATCGGGCCCGTCGCCCAGCGCGTCTCTGACGGCGGCGACCTGGTCAATCGGCGCGGGCGCGCCATCCAGTTGGCGACCGCCGTGGTTAGAGATGATCACGCCGCTCGCGCCGGAACGGATGGCGCGTGTGGCGTCCTCCGGCGTCATCAGACCCTTGATCGCGAGTGGCCTGCCCCACTCGGCCGCGAGCCATTCGACATCGCGCCAGGTCAGGCCGGCGTCGAATTGACGGCCGATGAAATCGAACAGGCTCATCGGATTCGTCGCCAGCGCATCGGTCCTGTGACTGACATTGGCCAGATCGAACCGGGCCCCCGTCAGCGCAGGGATCGACCAGCCGGGATGCAGGGCAAAGTCCAGAAGGGAGCGTGCCGTCAGCCTCGGCGGCAGGGACAGACCGCTCCGGCGGTCGCGCAGCCGGTTACCCGCGACCGGCGTGTCGACCGTCAGACAAAGTCCGGCGTATCCAGCCTCGCGGCATCGGGAGACGAACTCCCGCGTCAGCCCGCGATCCTTGAACACATAGACCTGGAACAGCATGGGCACGGGAACCGCCGCCGCCAGATCCTCCAGCCGCGTCGTGCCCATGGTGGACAGGCAGTAGGGAATGCCCTCAGCGGCGGCGGCCCGGGCCACGGCCGGCTCCGCTGAGCCATGGAACATGCGGGTCAGGCCCGTGGCGGAAAGCATGAGCGGCCAGGCGGCGGGCTGTCCAAAGAGGGTGGTCGCCGTCCGGATCGATGATACATCCGTCAGGACGTCAGGGACGATCTCATAGTCTGCGAACGCATCAGCGTTGCGCGCCAGAGACCATTCCTCGTCGGCGCCACCGTCCAGATAGTCAAAGATCGGACGCGGCAGGCGACGCCGCGCCAGCGCTTTGAAATCATCGACGCTGTGAGTCTGATCGGCTGATGGCACACATGCGTTCTAGCCAACACGGCAAGCCGGTGGAAGCTAGCCACCTCCTGCTGCGGGCCAATCGACGCTGCTGACGCGGTGCTGCACATCCTTGGAGCCCGGCGGCACAGCGTATCGCACGGATGGGATGGCGGCGTGACTACCCATCGATTGCAGACAGTCCATCGCCCCGGGTGCGCATGCCCGACCCTTTCTTCCCGCCCTGGCTGCGGGTTGTGGCAGAATGGGTCTCAATAGCAGGGAGGGTATTTGACGAGGGGGATGCGGTCCCGCTGCAGCGGTCCGGGACGAACGCCTGAGCCTCGATCCGGATTTCAGACGGTTCAGACGGTTCAGACGGTATTTTTCAGGGTCTGGTTTGGAGTCCCCGCACATGACTCCAGCCCATGCACGGCCCTGAACCCCAGCAAGCACGGGGCTTTCCGACGATATGGAGAAAGGGGGGTCTGTTTTCGGCCTTCGACTCCAGCCCTCCCCTTTCAGACGGTTCAGACTATTCAGACGGTGTTTTCCGCGTCTCGCTTACAGCTCCGGATCGGGCAGCGAAAGAAAGGCGGATCTGAGGGCCACGGCCCAGCCCTCTGCGATCGTCTGGTAATAGGGATCGTCTCGCTCGATCCGCTGTTCATGTCCGGGCTTGTACTGGTCGGTGGTGTAGGTTTGGAAGTCGATCGGCAGGCCCACCGACAGATTGGCCTTGAGCGTCGAGTCGAACGACACCACCAGCAATTTGACGGCCTGTTCGAAGCTCATGTCCGGGTCATAACCCCGCACCAGAATGGGGCGCCCGTATTTGGTCTCGCCGATCTGGAAATAGGGATTGTCGTCGGTCGCCTCGATGAAATTGCCCTGCGGATAGATCAGGAACAGGCGCGGCGGCGTGCCCTTGATCTGGCCGCCCATGATCAGGGTGGCGCCGAACATGGCCTCGGCCGACTGGCCGCTCTGGACATTGGTCTGGATGGTCTCGCGCAGGGCCTCGCCCACAAGCCGCGCGGCCTGGAACATGGTCGGCGTTTCCAGCAGCGAGGGATTGCGCTCGGCCGGGACCTTGGTGCGCTCGTCCAGAATGCTGACCACCGACTGGGTCGTGGCCAGATTGCCGGCGGTCATCAGGGTGATCATCCGCTCGCCCGGCTTGTGCCAGGTGAACATCTTGCGGACCGTGGCGACGTTGTCGACGCCGGCATTGGTGCGGGTGTCCGACATGAACACCAGCCCCTTGTTGAGGCGCATGCCAACGCAATAGGTCATGGAGCGGTTACCTTCATTGCGGGCAAGGTCGGACTACTGCTGGACCTGCAGCTGAACAACCATCGACTCATTGCGGCCCCCGTAGACGATACCCGAGATCGGCGCCGCTTCGCCATAGTCGAGGCCTGTCGCGACACGCACATACCGGGGATCGGGCGAGACACCGTTCGAGACATCAAAGCCGACCCAGCCCAGGCCATCGACGTGGACCTCGGCCCAGGCGTGGCCCGCGTCCTGTTCCACCCGGTCGTCCATGACCAGATAGCCGCTGACGTAGCGTGCCGGATAGCCCATCAGCCGGGCGGCCGCGATCATGATGTGGGCGTGGTCCTGACAGACGCCGCGTCCGGTCTCGATGGCCTGCTCCGCGGTGGTCGAAAAGTCGGTCGTGCCGGTCTCATAGCCGACCGTCTTCAGGATCAGCGCCGACAGGGCGTGCAGGCGCGACGGGTCGTCGTCGAAGTCCTTGCCCAGGTCGCGGACCAGCTGGCGAACACGGGGGCCCGGCCGGGTGTGAGGCGTCGCCCGATGGAAATACCACAGGGGGGCAAACCCCCCGTGCTGGCCGATCACCCCGGCGGTGTCCGAGGTATCGACCTCCCCCTCGCACAGAATGGTCACCGTGCGGCTGCCCGGCTCGATGGACAGCAGTTCGACCAGGTTGTTGTGCTGATCGGTGTAGGCGACCTCCTTGCGGCCGCCCTCGATCTCGGTCCGCCAGGACAACACCTCCTGCCCGCCCGAGTGCTTGGGGGTCAGGCGGATCTTCTGCAGGCCCCGGCTGACGGCCTGGCCATAGTGATATTCGGTGCTGTGCCGGACCTTCACGCGCATGGGATCATCCGTAGAACCTGTAGTCCTGCTCGATCTGCAGGCCGAGGGCGTGGTTGCGGGCGATGAAGTCGTTCAGGACGCCGTGGAGCCCTGCGTCAAAGATCGACTCGATCGAATGGTCCGCCAGCCGTTTCACATGGGCCCGCGCCAGATCGTGGCTGGGCATCTCGCTGCCATAGGCGTCGGCCAGGAAACCCAGATGCTCGGAAATCTGCCCGGCACAGAAGGCCAGCGAACGCGGCATGCGCCGGTCCAGAATGATCAGATTGGCAATCTGGCGGGGATTGGCGGTCCCGTCGCTCAGCCAGCGATAGGCCCGCTGCGCCGAGACCGACCGCAGGATCGTCTCCCACTGCACATTGTCCAGCGACGACCCGACATAGGACACCGACGGCAGCAGCACATAGTATTTGACGTCGAGGATCCGGGCCGTGTTGTCCGCCCGCTCGATGAAGATCCCCAGATGGGCAAAGTTGTAGACGTCGTTCTGCATCATGGTGCCGGTCAGGGCCCCGCGCACCAGGGCATTCTGACGCCGGATGGTGGCCAGGATGTCGGGCAGGCCGTTCTCGGACACAGGCCGCTTCAGCACCTCGCGGATTGTCATCCAGCCTTCGTTAGTCGCCTCCCAGACTTCGCGCGTCAGCGCGGTTCGCACCAGCCGCGCGCTGGTGCGGGCGCTGTTGATGGCCGAGACGACGCTGGAGGGATTGTCCTTGTCCCGCAGCAGATAGTCGATGACGTTGGCGGCGTTGAACTCGTCGTACCGCTCCAGATAGCCCTTGCGGACACCGGCGGTGCTGATGACCGAAGCCCACTCCGCCTCGGCCGCCGCAGACCGGGTCAGGGCGATCCGAAAGCCCGCGTCGACCAAACGCGCCGTGTTCTCGCTGCGCTCCAGCATCCGGAACATCCAGAACAGGCCGGCGGCGGTCTTGCCTAGCATGACAGCCCTCCCCGACCCGGCATGGTGACTGTGCCCCGCCTCATTCTTCCAGCACCCAGGTGTCCTTGGTGCCGCCGCCCTGGCTGGAGTTCACCACCAGCGATCCCGCCTTCATCGCCATGCGGGTCAGGCCGCCGGGGGTGATCTCGATCTTGCCGGGAGAGACGAGGACGAACGGGCGCAGGTCCACATGGCGCGGCGCGAGGCCGGCCTTGGTCAGCACCGGCACGGTCGACAGGGCCAGGGTCGGCTGGGCGATATAGTTGGCGGGGCGGGCCTTCAGCTTGTCGGCAAAAGCGGCGATCTCCCGCTTGCTGGCGGCGGGCCCAACCAGCATGCCGTAGCCGCCCGAACCGTGGACTTCCTTCACGACCAGCTCGTCCAGATGTTTCAGCACATAGGCCAGGGCGTCGGGCTCGGCGCACCGCCAGGTCGGCACATTCTTCAGGATGGGGCTCTCGCCCGTGTAGAACTGGATGATGTCGGGCATGTAGCTGTAGATCGCCTTGTCGTCGGCGATGCCCGTGCCCGGCGCATTGGCGATGGTGATGCCCCCGGCCCGGTAGACGTCCATCAGCCCCGGCACGCCCAGCTGGGAGTCCGGGTTGAAGCTCATCGGATCCAGATACTCGTCGTCGACCCGACGATAGAGGACGTCGATGGGGGTGTAGCCCCGGGTGGTCCGCATGGCGATGCGGCCATCGACCAGTTGCAGGTCCTGCCCTTCGACCAGTTCGACACCCATCTCGTCCGCCAGGAAGGCATGCTCGAAATAGGCCGAGTTGTGGATGCCGGGCGTCAGGACCGCCACGACGGGCGATCCTGCGCAGCCTCGCGGTGCGCTGGACGCCAGCGACCGCCGCAGCAGCTTGGGATAGTCGCTGACCTCGCGCACCGCGACCCGCGAGAACAGTTCGGGGAACATGCGCAGCATCGTCTCGCGATTTTCCAGCATGTAGGACACGCCCGACGGCGTGCGGGCATTGTCCTCCAGCACGAAGAAGTCGTCCTCGCCCGTGCGAACAATGTCGATGCCGACGATGTGCGTGTAGATGCCGCCCGGCGGCTCGACCCCGATCATCTGGGGCAGGAAGGCGGCGTTGGCGGCGATCACATCGACGGGGATGCGGCCGGACCGCAGGATCTCCTGCCGATGATACATGTCGTGCAGAAAGGCATTGATGGCCCGCACCCGCTGCTCGATCCCGCGGGTCAGGCGGCTCCACTCCCGGGCCGAAATGATGCGCGGCACAATGTCGAAGGGGATCAGCCGCTCGTCGGCTTCCTGCTGGCCATAGACATTGAAGGTGATGCCGGTGCGACGGAAGAAGACCTCGGCGTCCTTGGACTTTTTCTTGAGGGTCTGCGCGCCCTGACGCTCGAACCAGTCAGCGTAACTTGCATACGGCGGTCGGCACGCGGTGCCGGAGCCATTCATTTCGTCAAAGAAGTCGGGCTTGTTCGCCATTGCAACATGTGTCGCACAGGGGGAGATGCGCTTCAATGACCCTGCTGGATGAAGGGCGCCCGGGCGTCGCGACATGCATCGCTGGGTGGCGGGGCTCTCACCGACGCCGATCTGACCCGGACCGCTGGACGATAGCCTTTGGCAAGGGTTGGGTGCCGGACTGTTGGCCGCTACACTGGTCATTGCGACCGCAGCCCGGGTTCGCGGGCGGCGTCGCCCGTAAAACCCGGCGGAACGGTTCCGGGTCGCAGCGGTTAAGCTTGGGGACGTACGGCCCGTGCACCTGAATTTCAAATGACAAGCGAGGTCTGAGCCAGCGCATGTGTGGCCTGAGTGGCGAGATCAATTTCAACGGGCAGACGGCCGACATCGCCGCTGTAGAACGGATGACCGGGGCGCTCGCCCCACGCGGGCCAGATGGCAGCGGGGTGGTGGCGCGCGGCCCGGTCGCCTTCGGCCACAGGCGCCTGAAGATCATCGACCTCAGCGACAAGGCCCAGCAGCCCATGGTCGACGCCGACCTCGGGCTGATGATGGTCTTCAACGGCTGTATCTATAACTACCCCGAGCTGCGCGCCGAGCTGCAGGGTCTGGGCTATCGCTTCTTCTCCGATGGCGACAGCGAGGTGATCCTCAAGGCGTGGCACGCCTGGGGCGAGGCCTGCGTCGACCGCTTCCACGGCATGTTCGCCTTCGTCATCCACGAGCGCGACAGCGGCCGCGTGGTGATGGGCCGCGACCGGTTCGGCATCAAGCCGCTGTATCTGGCGGAACAGGGCAAGCGGATGCGGTTTGCCTCCAGCCTGCCGTCACTGCTGGCGGGTGGAGACGTGGACACCTCGATCGATCCGGTCGGCATGCACCATTATATGACCTTCCACGCCGTGGTGCCGCCGCCGCACACCATCCTGAAGGGGGTGCGCAAGCTGCCACCGGCGACCCTGCGCATATTTGAAGCCGACGGCACCCATCGCGACCGCCTCTACTGGGCGCCGCAGAATGTTCGGCGGGCCGAAGACGCTCGGCTCTCGGCGGCGGACTGGCGCGATCAGGTGCTTGATGCCCTGCGCATTGCCGTGAAGCGCCGCATGGTCGCCGATGTACCGGTCGGGGTGCTGCTGTCGGGTGGGGTGGATTCCAGCCTGGTCGTCGGCCTGCTGGCAGAGCTGGGCCAGACGGGTCTGCAGACTTTCTCGGTGGGCTTTGAGGCCGCCAATCAAGAGAAGGGCGACGAGTTCGTCTATTCCGACCTGATCGCCAAACACTATGGCACCGACCACCACCAGATCTTTGTGCCGCATGACCGCCTGATGCAGTCGCTGCCCGGCACCATCGGCGCCATGTCCGAGCCCATGGTAAGCTATGACAATGTCGGCTTCTACCTGCTCAGCCAGGAGGTCGCGAAGCACATCAAGGTGGTCCAGTCCGGTCAGGGGGCCGATGAGGTGTTCGGCGGCTATCACTGGTACCCGCCGATGCTGGATACGACCGATCCGGTCGCAACCTATGCCGGGGCCTTCTTCGACCGCAGCGATGCGACGCTGCGCACCCAGGTCAGTCCGGACTATCTGCCCGAGACCGACGCCAGCCTCGAGCTGGTCCGGGGCCATTTCGGCATTCCGGGGGCCGAGACCGCCGTCGACAAGGCCCTGCGCCTCGACAGTCAGGTCATGCTGGTCGACGACCCGGTCAAGCGGGTGGACAATATGACCATGGCCTGGGGGCTGGAAGCACGGGTGCCCTTCCTCGACCACGAACTGGTCGAACTGGCCGGTCGCATTCCGCCGGAACACAAGCTGTCACAGGGCGGCAAGGGCGTGCTGAAGGAGGCTGCCCGTCTGGTGGTGCCGTCCGAGGTGATCGACCGCAAGAAGGGCTATTTCCCCGTTCCCGCCCTCAAATACATCGACGGGCCCTATCTCGAGATGGTCCGCGACAGTCTGAACAGTCAGGTCGCGCGCGAGCGGGGCCTGTTCCAGCGCCCGTATCTGGAGACCCTGTTCGAAAACCCGCGCGATCACATCACCCCCCTCCGCGGGTCCGAGCTGTGGCAGGTCGCGGTTCTGGAAATGTGGCTGCAGTCCCATGGCGTCTGACGCGCCCCGTCAAAAGCCACGCGCGGCGCCGCATCGCCTGAAACGCATGCGCCATGAGGGCCTGAAGCCCATGGTCGGCGGTGCCGAGCGCGAGATGACGCCCGACGCCGTGCTCGACATGGGTTGGGGGCGGCTGCTGTTCGCCCAGACGTTCTCCGATGCCCAGCCCCTGATCGAGGCCCTGCGGTCCGAGGGCCCGGACCGGCGCGACATCGCCTTCTATGTGCGCAACCCGCATGTGCTGCTGGCCTCGGCCCCGCAGGAGGTGTTCCTCGACCCGTCGCACACCTTCCGGCTGGATCTGGCCACCTATCGCCCGGGCCGACGCCAGCCCCGGGGCTTCACCGTCCGCCGACTGGCGTCCGAGGACGACATAGAGGCGACCAACCGCATCTATGCCGCCCGGCGCATGGTGCAGATTCGGCCCGACTTCTTTTCCAGCCGCAAGGACGATCGCGCCCTGACCTATTTCGTCGCGGAGGACCAAACCACCGGCGCCATCATCGGCACGGTCACGGGCGTCGATCACGTCAAGGCGTTTTCCGACCCCGAGGAAGGCTCCTCGCTCTGGTGTCTGGCGGTCGATCCGCAGGCCACCCAGCCGGGCGTGGGCGAGGCCCTGGTCCGGCGCCTGGCCGAGCATTTCCGCACGCGTGGGCTGGCCTATATGGATCTGTCGGTCATCCACGACAACGAACAGGCCATCGCCCTCTATGAGAAGCTGGGCTTTCGCCGTGTCTCCTTCTTCGGGGTGAAGCGCAAGAATCCGATCAACGAACCGCTGTTCAAGGGCCCCGACCCGGCCAGCGACCTCAATCCCTATGCCCGGATCATCGTCGACGAGGCGCGGCGCCGGGGGATTGCCACCGATGTCCTCGATGCCGAGGGCGGACTGGTGCGCATGACCTGGGGCGGCCGGTCGATCCGCTGTCGCGAAAGCCTGTCGGAACTGACTTCGGCCGTCGCCGTCAGCATCTGTGACGACAAGCGGATGACCCGCCGCATTGTCGAACACGCCGGACTGACGGTGCCGCAGCGCTATGATCCGGAAGATACCGAGGCCCTGACCGCAGCGCTGGCCGGCCGTCCCGCCCTGGTGGTCAAGCCCGCGCGCGGCGAACAGGGAAAGGGCGTGGCCGTGGGCCTCACCACGCTGAACGACGTTCAGGCCGCCATTGCGGAAGCCCGCGCCCTCTGTCCCGAAGTGCTGGTCGAGGACCATGTCGAGGGCGAGGACCTGCGGCTGGTGGTCATCGACTTCAAGGTCGTGGCCGCCGCCATTCGTCGCCCGCCGCGCGTGGTGGGGGACGGGCGCACCAGTCTGCGCGACCTGATCGCCCACCAGAGCCGCAGGCGTGCCGCCGCAACTGGCGGGGAATCCCGCATCCCGCTGGATGCAGAGGCCCGGCGCACCCTGGCCGAAGCGGGCTACGGCTTCGATGACGTGGCCCCGGCCGGTGAGGAAATCCGCGTCCGCAAGGCCGCCAATCTGCATCTGGGCGGCACCATCCATGATGTGACGGGCGAGGTGCATCCCGCCCTGATCAATGCCGCCGTGATGGCCGCCCGCGCCATCGACATCTCGGTCACCGGCATCGACCTGATGGTTCCCGACCACCGGGGTCCGGAGTATCACTTCATCGAGGCCAATGAGCGCCCCGGTCTGGCCAACCATGAACCCCAGCCCACGGCCGAGCGGTTCATCGACCTGTTGTTCCCCCTGTCCGGGGCCGCGGCCAGCCGCGTGGCCCTGACCAGCTGAAACCAAGGAGACGCATGACCCTTCCCTCTATCGACTCTGCCTATCTGACCGAGCGCCTGTCGCGCCTGCTGAACATCCCAAGCCCCACGGGCTATACGGATGAGGCCGTCTGGGAGGTCTGTCGCGAGCTGGAGCGGCTGGGCATTCCGTTCGATCTGACCCGGCGCGGGGCGATCCGGGCCAAACTGGCGGGCAAGGAGGCCAAGCCTGCCCGGGCGCTGGTGGCCCACGTCGATACCCTGGGTGCCCAGGTCAAGCGCATCAAGGACAACGGCCGCCTCGAGGTCGTGCCCATCGGCCACTGGTCCTCGCGTTTTGCCGAGGGCGCCCGCGCCACCATCTTCTCCGAAGGCCAGCGGTTCCGGGGCACCATCCTGCCGCTCAAGGCCTCGGGCCACGCCTTCAACGAGGAGGTCGACACCCAGCCTGTCGCCTGGAGTCAGGTTGAATTGCGCATCGATGAACGGGTCCACGACCGCGCCTCGACCGAGGCCCTGGGCGTAGAGGTTGGCGATATCGTCGCCATCGACCCCCAACCGGAATTCCTCGACAACGGCTACATTGTCTCGCGCCACCTGGACGACAAGGCGGGCGTCGCCACCCTGCTGGCGGCTCTGGAGTGTATGGTCCGCGAAGGCCGCACGCCCGAGGTCGATACCTATGCCCTGATCACCATCGCCGAAGAGGTCGGCGTGGGGGCCTCATCCGTGCTGGTGCCCGACGTCGCGGCCATGATCACCATCGACAACGGCACGACGGCGCCGGGCCAGAACTCTTCCGAGTTCGGTGTCACCCTGGCCATGGCTGACCAAACCGGACCGTTCGACTGGCACCTGTCGCGCAAGCTGGCGCGGCTGGCACGCGACCACGACATCGCCCTGCAGAAGGATGTATTCCGCTATTACCGGTCGGACTCGGCCTCGGCGCTTGAGTCTGGGGCCGATATCCGCACGGCCCTGCTGACCTTCGGCATCGATGCCAGCCACGGCTATGAGCGTATCCACCTGAACGCCCTGACCTGTCTGGCCGAACTGCTGGTCGTCTACGCCGAGAGCGAGGTCGAGATCGAACGCGACATCCGTCCCCTGACTGGCGTCAGCGGCTTCACCCATCAGCCGATCGACTGACCATCCCTTGCCGCCCGGCACCGCTGCCCTAAGGTGCCGGACATGGAACCGCCCAAGGACAAGGAAGAAGCGCTCGCCGGGCTGCTGAACGGGACGATGGTCACCTTGTTGGCCAGCGTATTCCCGGTCGTAATCGTCTGGCAGATCGCTCGTCACTGGCGAGAGATGTTGTCGGCGGGTTTGACTGACACCGCCACCGACAGTGCCTTGGGCATCGGACTCCTCGTCGCCAGCATCTCCGCACTTCGGTATGGCATCCGCACCCTGCACCTGAACTGGACGTCCCTGCGGACGCTCTGAGAGCCCCCTACTCCAGCGGCCGCAGCAGCGGCGCCACCGCCTCCATCCGGTCGACCGACGGGGCGAACTCGGGGTCGCGCCGGGCCTGTGTGGCCTGTTCAAAGGCATAGCCGAACGACAGCACCTGCTGGTCCTGCCACTTGCCGCCGATGAAGCTCATGCCCACCGGCAGACCATCGACAAAGCCCATCGGCACGGTCAGGTGCGGATAGCCGGCCACGGCCGCCAGCTGGCTGGCCGAGCCCAGATAGTTGTCGCCATTGACCACATCGATCGACCAGGCCGGGCCCGTGGTCGGCGCGATCAGCACCACCACGTCATGGTCGGCCATCATCCTGTCGATGCCCTCGGGGCCCGCCAGCCGGAAGGACCGTTCGCGTGCCGCGATATAGTCCGGGTCCTCAAGCCCCTTCGTCGCCTCGGCAGCCACGAAGATATCCTGTCCGAACAGAGCCAGCTCGCGCGGCGTGGCCTCGTTGAAGGCGATCACATCGGCCAGCGTCCGGGTCGAAACCTGAGCCGGATCGGTCGAGGCCAGATAGAGGTTGAGGTCGACCTTCAGCTCGGTCAGCAGCACGGCGAACTCGGCCCCGCCGATGGCACCGCGGTTGGGCCCTTCGGTGATGTCGACCAGAATGGCGCCCGCCGCTTCCAGCGCCCTGAGGTTCTCCTCAAACACCAGATCCGTGCCGGTCGAATAGCCGGTCAGGAACCGCATCACCCCGATCCGCTGGCCGCGCAGCGAGCCGGCATCGAGGCCTGCGGCAAAGTCCACGCGGTGGGCGTCCGCCTCGGCGGTCGCGGGATCGGCGGGATCACTGCCAGCGATGACCGTCAGTACCACGGCAGCATCGCGCACGGTGCGGGTCATCGGGCCGGCCGTGTCCTGGCTGCGGCTGATCGGCACGATATGGGTGCGCGACACCAGACCCACGGTGGGCTTGAAGCCGACGATGCCGTTGATCGCCGCCGGACAGGTGATCGAGCCGTCCGTCTCGGTGCCGATGGCCGCCGGCGCCAGACCGGCCGCGACCGCCGCCGCCGAGCCGGCGGACGAGCCGCAAGTGTTGCGGTCCAGCGCATAGGGATTGCGCGACAGGCCGCCCACGGCGCTCCAGCCGCTGATCGACTCCGACGAGCGGATATTGGCCCATTCCGACAGATTGGCCTTGCCGAGAATCACGGCCCCCTCGGCCCTCAGGCTCGCGACCAGCGGCGCATCCCGCCCGGGCGCATTGTCGATCAAGGCCATTGAGCCCGCCGTGGTCGGCATGTCGAAGGTCTCGATATTGTCCTTGATCAGGATCGGCATGCCGCGAATGCCGTCGCCGGGCGCCCAGTCCAGAGCGGTCACCGACGGCGACCAGGTGATGACCGCGTTGGTAGTCTGCCGGTCGTCAACGCAGAGTTCGGCTACGTCGTCCGACAGCTCCAGACAGTCGGCCAGACCCGCCTCGATTTCAGCGGCGCTCCAGTCGTGCGTCCGCGTGACCTCGACGCTGATGCATCCGCCCAGCGTCAGGGCGGCGGCCAGCGCTGCCCCTGCTCCCCATACTTTCCGCTCATCCCCGCGGACGCGGGGACCCAGTCCTTTGGCCAGACGAGCTAACCCCTGCCGCGAGGGCAATGCGCTCGATGCTGGGTCCCCGCTATCGCGGGGATGAGCGGAGGAATTTGTCAGTCCGCGTGCGGCGAGCGTGATCCGATCGTGCGGTCCAGGAAGTCCAGGTAGGTTCGCCATTGGTGTAGCCCCCGCTCATTGCCCCGGATGCCGTGGCGCTGACCGGGATAGAGCATGGTCTCGAACGGAATGCTCTGGGCCTGCAGCGAGTCCAGCACGCGGGTGGTGTTTTCAAAGATGACATTGTCGTCGGCCATGCCGTGCATCAGCAGCAGCTGCCCGGTCAGCTGATCTAGCTGATCGACCACGTCCGAGGCCGCATAGCCTTCTGGGTTGGCCTCCGGCGTCGACATGAAGCGCTCGGTATAGTGGGTGTCATAGAGGCTCCAGTCCGTGACCGGCGCCCCGGAAATCGCCGCTGCCAGACCCATCTCGGGCTCGGTCAGCATGTGCAGGGTCATGAAGCCGCCGTAGCTCCAACCCATGGCTGCGATGCGATCATCGTCCACGAACGGAAGTGTTCTCAGATAGTTAGCCGCACGAACCTGATCCTCGATCTCAGGCTGACCCATCGTCAGATAAAGCGCCTGTTTGAACTTCGTCGAGCGCTCGCCCTCGCCCCGATTGTCGAGGCGGAAGACGATATACCCGGCCTCAGTCAACAGTTGAGTGGTCGAGGCCTGCCAGCTGTTGCGCACGCCCCCGCCCGACGGGCCGCCATAGACCTGCATGACGACCGGATACGTCTTTGCCGGATCAAAGCCCGGCGGCGTGGTCATCTGCCAGACCAGGGTCTCACCGTTGCTTTCCAGCGTACCGAAGGTCGGGGTCTGGCGGCGCGAGACATAGGGGAAGAAGGGGTGGTTTTCGTCCAGCCGGTTCTCCTCGATCCAGCGCACCCGGGTGCCGTCGATCCGGTAGAGGGCCGACTGGGGCGGAGTCTGAAGATCGGTATAGTTGCCGACATAGGCCGTGCCGGTGGAGTTGACCGAGGCCGACCACCAGCCGCCGCGCGGGGTCACCTCGACCGGGGTGACGGTCTCGTTCAGGCTGGCCCGGAACAGTTGCTGCTCGATCGGATATTCCTCGCCGTCGCGCATCGAGGCGGTGAAGAAGACCTCGCCGGTCGACAGATTGACCCCGTCCAGCGCCTTGACCGCATAGTCGCCGGTCGTGATCGGCCGGATCAGCGTGCCGTCGCGGTCATACAGATACAGGTGACGCCAGCCGCTCTCTTCCGACGACCAGATGAAGCGCCCGTCGGCCAGCGGCCGGAAATTGTGCGTCAGGCTGACCCAGGCCGGGCTGGTCTGGGTCAGGATCACCCGAGACTCGCCCGTCGTCGGGTCCACGGTCATCAGGTCCAGCGTCTGCTGGTCGCGCGACTGCCGCTGGACGTACAGGGTCTCGCCATCGACCGACCAGGCCACGCGGGCCAGATAGATGTCGGCATTGTCGCCGAGGTCGACCTTGACCCGCTCACCCGTCGTGCGGTCGTGCACATAGAGATCGACAATGGCATTGGGCCGTCCGGCACGCGGATAGCGCTGCTCGATCACACTGGCGCCGCCGCCGGTGATGTCGAGGCGCGGCACCACATCCACCGTCGACTCATCGGTGCGCTGCAGGGCGATGTAGCGCTCGTCCGGGCTCCACCAGTAGCCGGTGTCCCGGTCCATCTCTTCCTGAGCGATGAACTCGGCGGTGGCCCAGGTGATCAGGCCTTCGCCATCCGTCGTGACTGCCATTTCGCGGCCGCTGGCGAGGTCATAGACGACCAGATCCTGATCCCTGACCCACGAGACATAGTTGCCATCGGGGCTGACCTTGGCGTCGATCTCGTCGGCCTCGGTCTCGGTCAGGCGACGCACCGCCCCGCCCTCACGCTCGGCGAGGAAGATGTCGCCCTCCAGCGGCGCCAGAATATACCGGCCCTGCTGGTCCCAGGCATATTCGACCACGCCGCGGGCGCTGATCCGCATGCGCTCACGCCGGGCCTTTTCTGCCTCGGACAGTTCCCCGGCGTCCGGCACCAGGGCGCGGGCGTCGATCAGTTTGAACGGCTCGCCGCCGTCGACCGAGACGGCCCACAGGTCCAGCACATCCACATCGTCCTCGCGCGAGCGCAGGAAGGCGACCAGCTGGCCATCGGGCGACAGGCTGACGCCGCGCGCGACCGGCCCGTTCAGCGACGGGCTGGAAAACACCCGCTCGGGCGTCAGGATGGACGGATCGGCAGCCTCCTGGGCTTGGGCCAGTCCGGCCACGGCGGTTGCGGAAACAAGGGTGAGAGCGGAGACGGTATGTCGAAGGGTCGAGGTTTGCATGGGCGGCACGCTAGAGCGGCTTGGCCGGATCGTCACCCCGGAAATGCATCCCGCTGACGGAACGCCTCACCCGGGTTTCGCTGGCGGGCGTCACGCTCTAGATAGGGCGGCAATGACCCAGACCCTTTCGTCCGTCCCGGCCGACACTGCCCCTGCCCGGCCGTCGCCCCACCATGCGCTGAAGGTGCTGTCGGTGCACCACTGGACCGACCAGCTGTTCAGCTTCACCCTCGAGCGACCCGAGGATTTCCGCTTCCGCTCGGGTGAGTTCGTCATGATTGGCCTGCCGGGTGAGGATGGCAGCAAGCCCGTTTTGCGCGCCTATTCCATCGCCAGCCCCCACTGGGCCGAGGAACTGGAGTTCTTTTCGATCAAGGTGCCGGACGGGCCCCTGACCTCGCGCCTGCAGAAGATCCAGCCGGGCGACACCGTGCTGATGGGCAAGAAGCCGACCGGCACCCTGGTGCTGGATGCGCTGACCGGGGGCGAGCGGCTGTGGCTGATCGGCACGGGCACGGGCCTGGCGCCCTGGCTGTCGGTCGCACGCGATCCGGACACCTACAGCCGCTTCGGACAGGTGATCGTCTGCCACACCGTGCGTCAGGTCGCCGATCTGGCCTATCGCGACTTCTTTACTGCGGGCATCCATGACGATCCGCTGGTCGGCGACGAGGCAAACGCCCAACTGACCTACTACCCCACCGTCACCCGCGAGCGGTTTGAAACCCCGGGCCGGATCACGGATCGCATCCGCTCGGGCGATGTGTTCGCTGACCTGCAGCTGCCCATCGGCTTTTCGCCCAACACCGACCGGGTCATGCTGTGCGGCTCCATGGCCATGATCAAGGAAGCCGGCGAGCTGCTGGAGACCTATGGCCTGAAGGAAGGCTCGAACGCCGAGCCGGGCGACTATGTGCTGGAGCGCGCCTTTGTCGGATAACCCCTCACTTGTCATCCCGGAGGGCCCGCAGGGCTCATCCGGGACGCGCACCGCGCCGGAGGCCTGCACCTCCATGGCCGAGGTCCGTCAGGGCGTCGACGCCCTTGACCGCGCGCTGGTCGCCCTGCTGGCCGAACGTCAGGCCTATATGGAAGCCGCCGCCCGCATCAAACCCAGCCGCGAGGTGGTCCATGACGAGGCCCGGATCGAGGATGTCGTGGCCAAGGTGCTGTCCGCTGCGCGCGACGCCGGCCTGTCCCCCGACATCGCCGAGCCGGTCTGGCGCCTGCTGATCGACCGCTGCATCGCCCACGAGTTCGCCACCTGGGACCGCACGCGGGGCCAGATTCGAGGTTAACCCCTCAGCCCCCGCAGCATCAGTTCATGCCGCCAGGCCGCGACGTCGGCTAACGCCACGTCCAACGCATCCCTGACCCGGTCCAGCAGGGGCGGCGCTTCGGCCTTGTCTGCGGCCTCCGCAACGGCACAGGCCTCGGCCAGCGCGCCCGCCCCGATGCCGGCCGCCGCCCCCCGGACCGTATGGGCCGCGTCGCGCCACCCCTCGTGGCGGACGTCCAGCATCGGCGACCACAGCCCGGCCTGCTGCACGAACAGGGTCAGCACCTCTTCCGAGATGGCGTCATCGCCGCCGGTCATCGCCTCCAGCACGGCAAAGTCGACCGCCCCGCTCAGATCCCAACGTGCCATGGTGCCCTCTCCGACTCAGAGGGCGCAGCTTAACGCCGCAGCCCCCGGGGCGAAATCGACCTTGCGTTCGCCGGAGCGAGACAGTATGTCCGGCCCCTTCGCGCTACCGGGCCCAGTGCCCGCTAGGACGATGCGGGTGATTAGCTCAGTTGGTAGAGCAGCTGACTCTTAATCAGCGGGTCGTAGGTTCGAACCCTACATCACCCACCATCGTTTCTTCATTAAGGACATCGCTCTAGACGCTTCGCTGTCGGCAACCTGTCCGGCGCAGCCGAGGCCAGTCCGCGCTAGGCAAGCGTCTTCCGCCCTACGCTGGGTCGGTATCGGTCGAGGTCCGAAGGGCTTCCACGCGCTGGATCAGGTCGCGCACAAGCGCCTCCGCCCGGGCGTCCTCAATGTCATGGACTCGTGGGCCGTTGATCCCGCTGCCCCCCGCGGTGTCGATCCGCACGGTTGCAATACCGACCAGTCTCTGAAAGGGCCCACGGCGCACCGTGACGGACTGGACATTGCCGTACGGCACCGTCCATTCGCGCCGCACCAGCACGCCGCGCGTCACCTGCAGGCTGGTCGCAGCCAGCCCATACCGGTGACGACGGCGGCGCAGCAAGGCCACCCCGAGCATGACGGGCATTGCGACCAGCAGCAGCGCGGCGATCGGGTAGAAGAGCGACACCACCAGCAGGATTGCCGTCGGGAGCACCACCATCCCGATGAGGCCGCGCAGGATATGCCACCCGGAGACGGCCTTCAGGTGCGAACGATCAAACGGGGGAAGCCCGGCGAGGGCGATTATGGGGGCCAGCTCATGAGACCTCGCAAACGGGGCCAGTTCCTGCCGGCCCGAGACCTGGTCGCCGCCTCCGAGCGTCTGAACCTTGAGCGCGGACCAGCCAAGTCCCCCGCTCACGGCACCGCGCTCGACCAAGCCCAACTGGATCTGACGCTTGGCCACCACCACTTCGCTTCGGGTCAACAGGCCCCGTCGATAGCGAAACCGTGCGTCGTCATAGGTAAGCGTGAAGCCAAAGTTTTGCAGCACCGTTCGGGTCACCCCGGCCAGTACTCCGAGGGCTACAGCGAAGCCGGCGACACTCAGCAGAACCATTCCGTTGAGCTGCGACTGAATCGCCTGCTCGGCCACGCCGACCACTTCCCGCCACCGGTCCCAGCCATAGCCGAGTACCTGTTCTAGGTACTGCAAAGCCCCGAAAATGCCCGCGATCCAGACCAGCGAGAAGTTGAACACTCCGGAAAAGAGCAGGCGCGGCATGCCCATCTGAAACAGCAGGGCCTCGGCTTCGGCCGTGCCGTCCTCGCTGCTGGCCTCGGCACCGGTCCCGCCCACCCGAATGCTGCGGATGACCTCGCGGAGCCTGTGCGCTTCAGGGAGACTGACGCTGACCAGCCGGCCCTCGTCGGCCTCCCCGCCGCCGGTTTCGATGCGGACTTCCGCAATCCCGATGACCCGGGACAAGGGTCCTTGCTTGATCGAAACATCCTGAATGCGCTCGGCAGGGATTGACCGGCGAGTTCGCTTGATCAGGCCGCGCGCGATGACGATCTGCCCGGGCAGGATCTGATAGGTAAAGGTGTACCAACGCAGCCAGGCGGAGATCAGGGCGATGGCCACCAGCAGCGACATCCCGATAAACAGGGACCCCAGCGCTATGCCTTCGCCGCGCGACCAGGCGAGTACGACGGGAATACCGAACACGAGCGAGGGAGCACCCCGCAGGGACTGAACCAGGATGGTGCGTGGGTCCAGCCGTCTTGGCGGCATGACCTCAGTGGCAATTGATGGGTCCGCGGCGCTCACCAGGGCGCGTCGCTGATCCGGCTGCGGATCACATCGCGGATGTCCTCGGCCCGCTGGCGACTGATGCCCGAGAGCGCCACCAGGCTGTTCTCGGTCCCAGCCGTGTGCAGGATCAGGGTCGCAACGTCGGCACTCCGCTCGATCGGCCCCTGGCTTACGTCGATGTGCTGAACGCGAGAGACCGGGACGACGGTGTAGACCCGCGTGAACCAGCCATAGGCGACGTGCAGCTCGCGATCCGTGAAGGCATAACCCCAGCGCCGCCAGCGACGCGGGACAAGGAATATGATCGAGACCACGCCAAACAGGCCGACGGCTCCGACAACGAAACCGGACGAAATGTCTGTGCGCCAGTGCAGGAACACTTCGACCGCCACCGCCACCGCCAAAGCGATCAACCAGCCGAGGGCTGACCGAATGCGCAAGACCCTGAGATAGCCGCGCTCCAGCGACTGGAGCGGAACAGGTTCAAATGCCATCCCCCTCCTTTATGCCCCCGGGCGAACGTGTTCAAAGGCATTGTGTACCGGGCGATCGGAATCCGGCATTACTTCTCGCAGAAATACCTTGGTGGTACGAATCTACCCGCGGGGGGTCGTTTCGCCGAACCTGCCGCCGTCAGCGAACCTCTTGCCGATAGGGGTCGGACCCCTCCCCCGTATAGTACAGGGTGAAGCGCGTATTGGCCGGGATCCGGATACGTTTGCCCGGCGTCGAACCGTCACCGACATTGCCGACCATGATGTCGTAGCAGCCGGCCGAGACGTCCCAGCTGTAGGACTGCCCCGGGCGCACGACCACACCCTCGGGCAGCCGGTCGAGGCCATAGGACGAGGCATCACACGTTGAGATCAGGATGGTGTCAAACGGCTGGCTCTGCGACCGGTTCTCGAAGGTGAACCGCGCCATGGGCTCCCCCTCGCGGATCAGGTCCCCCCCGGTGATCAGCGACATGCAGCCCGACAGCGACAGCGCCCCCACCAGAGCCGCCGCGCCTGCCTTCAGATATGATTGAACCGCCATTCCAGCCTCCCTGCTGATGAGGAAGGATGGAACGGTCAGCCGTCGTGGCACACCTGTCGAAAACTGACGGTATGCGGCACCTGCCCCCTACTCGCGGGGGCCAGCGTTCTTGACGTACTGGTCCAGCCAGCGGGTCATTTCCCACAAGGTATGACCGACGGACTCGCGCGCGCGATAGCCGTGCGCCTCCAGCGGCAGCACGACATAGCGAACCGTCGCCCCGTGGCCCTTCAGCGCCGCATAAAAGCGCTCGGACTGGACCGGGAAGGTGCCGGAGTTGTCGTCCGCCTCGCCGTGGATCAGCAGGATCGGCTCATTGACCTGATCGGCATAGGTGAAGGGTGACATCTCTGTATAGGTGTCGCCAGCCTGCCAGTAGGTGCGCTGCTCGGCCTGGAATCCGAACGGGGTCAGGGTGCGGTTGTAGGCCCCCGACCGCGCAATCCCGGTCCGGAACAGGTCGGTGTGCGCCAGCAAATTGGCCGTCATGAAGGCACCATAGCTGTGGCCCCCGACGGCGATCCGGTCCCGGTCCGCCACGCCCATCTCGACCACAGCATCGATCGCTGCCGACGCCGAGGCCGACAGCTGTTCGATATAGGTGTCATTGGGCTCAGCCCCGTCGACGCCGATGATCGGCATGGAGGGGTTGTCGAGGATGGCATAGCCCTGGGTCAGCAGGAACAGGTGGCTGGAGCCGCCCGGACGCACGAACCGGTTGCCGGTGTCGACCACCTGGCCGGCGACGCTGGCGTCCGTGAACTCGGCCGGATAGGCCCACATGATCAGCGGCAGCGGGCCGTCGCGATCCTTGTCATAGCCGGCGGGCAGATACAGTGTGCCCGACAGCTGCACGCCATCGGCGCGCTCATAGGTAATGAGCTGGCGGGTGACATTGGCCAGTTGCGGCGCCGGATCGGGGAAGGCCGTCAGGGCCGTGCGGCTGCCGTCCGACAGGTCGCGCAGCTGGATATTGGCCGGCTCGGTCAGGGTCTCGCGGCGGGTCACCAGGCGCGTGCCCTCGTCGTCCAGAATGCCGACAAGGGTCTCATACTCACCCGGGGCCGAGCGCCACAGCTCGGTCTGTTCGCCGGTCCCAAGGTCCATGGCCGCGAGGAAGGGATAGGCGCCCTCGCGCGTCGCCCCCTGCCCCGACATCAGCATGGCAGAGCCGTTATTCGCGAACTGGATCACCGCGCGGCCGCGACCATTGTCCTCCATGACCGGAGAGCCCGGATCGTTGTAGCGATCCTGATAGTTGCGATCGATCAGCTTGCGCCCCTCACCCGGGTTGGACGGGTCGACGACAAAGCGCATCTCGTGGCGGGTGTTGAACCAGCGCGTGTTGACCAGGGCGACGTCGTCGCGCCCCCACTGGATGCCGGCATAGCGTTCCGGCAGGTCGATCAGGGTGGTCGGCGAACCGCTGAAGGGCGCATCCAGCATCAGCACGCGGTCGCGGGCGGCGACCTCATTGGCGGGATCGCCCCCGTCCAGCGCCTCGACCCAGACCAGGGTGGCGTCGGCATCGGCCCGCCATTGGACCGAGCGCGGGCCGGTTGGCACGGCATCGAACGGCGTCGGCACATTGTCCCGCAGCGGCAGGTCGGCGACCCTGTGCACCGGCTGACCGTTCAGGTCCGTGACCACCACATCAGCCGGGAACAGGCGCGCGGGCACGACATAGCTGTAGGGCCGCTTGGCCACGGTCTGCAGAATGAAGCGCCCGTCCGGCGACAGGGAGGCATCCAGGATCACGCCGGGTTGGCCGATCCGCTTTGCCGGGCCGTCCAGCGGCACCAGCATCAGCTGGCTGGTGAAATAGTGGTCGAACAGGGCCTCGTCGCCCGGGCTGGACAGCAGGTCCTGATAGGTACGGACCGGCGCGGCGCGGCCCATGCTTTCCTCGACGATCGGGCCGGACGGCGGACGGGTCACGTCGGGGGCGGCGCCGCGGCCCTCCGGGATGGCCCGGACCAAAAGCCCGGAGCTGTCAGGCAGCCAGTCGATACCCGTGCCGGCGGCCGCATTGATCACCGGGGCGGTCAGGCGACGCGCCTCGCGGCTGTCGACATCCACCACCCACAGGGCCAGGCCCTCGGGCTCATCCATCAGTAAGGCGATGCCGTTCCCGTCCGGCGACCAGCTTGGCGAGGTGAAGCGCGCGCCCTCGGGCAGGGCAACGGCCTCGGCCTCGGCGCCGTCCAGACCCTTGAGGCTCAGCCCTGTCAGCCAGCTGACCCGGCTGTTGGCCGGACCGGTGTTGCGCGGATTGATGCGATAGCCGCCCAGCCGCAACATGGGCTCGGCCAGCTCCGAAATCGGCGGCAGATTCGAGCGATCGAACAGGGCCAGGGTGTCGCTGTCCGGGCTCAGGCTTGGCGCCGGACTGGGCAGAGTGTCAAGGATCTGGGCGATCGGGGCCGGCGGCTGCTGATAGACGACGGGGTCGGTGGCGGCCGCCTGGGCCAGCACGGCCGAAGGGGCCATCGCCGCCAGCGCCATCGCCGGGAAAGCGGTCATCACCGCCAGAGCCGAAAGTCCATTCATCCAGTGACGACGCCGCATGTGATCCACCCCGATAAAGCGCCCCGACTGCAAGGGCGCGGCAAGCTAGGGGCCGGGGGTCGCGCGGGTCAAGCGCGCGATTACCTCAGGCCGGGTCCTGCCCCGGAAAGCGGGCGTCGTGGGCGTCCTGATAGGCGTCGCGGATGGCCTGACGCGGGCGGTCGGCACCCAGTTGCGACACCTGGGTCATCCAGACATCGGCCACCTGTTGCACGGTGACGGTGAACCAGTTCGGCGCCTGCTGCCGCGCCCAGTTCTGGATCGAGGCCCCGTTGAAGACCAACATGAAGACGGCGACGACCAGGATCACCCGAGTGGTCCAGCGACGGTCGCGCGCGGCGAGGACCTCTTCGTCGGCGGGCGGCGGCGGCGGAAAGGCCATTTGCCCCAGGACTTTCAGCCGACTGGGCCGCTTTGTGTCCAGCGGCAGGTCGTGAGCATCGGCGCCGGCATTCCAGTCGCTGGGCGGATCGACCGGATCCGCCGGCGGCGAGGCCGGGGTCTCGACCGGCGGCATGATCTCCTGTCCGACCGGCGGGAAGCGCGACGGCGGAGGCTGAGGGAAATCAGTCGGGAACGGATCGACGGGATCCTGGGGGTCGCGAGGATCTTTGGGGTCGTCGGGATGATCGGCCATGGTGCTCTACCCTCCCCTAGAACTGGAAATAGATGAACGGGGCCACGCCGTCCGGGCGCATGGCCTCGACCAGCAGGAAGGCCGCTCCGACCAGCAGGCCCAGCGTCAGCGACGGTGCCGCCTTCAGCCGCAGCGCCAGCCCCTCGGCCGCGCGCGGCGGCAGCCAGTGCATGCCCAGACCGATGACGATCAGGCCCAGCATGAAGGGCGTGGTTACGGCCAGCGGACCCATCCGTCCCAGTCCCTCAAGCATGGCCCAGGCGAGCTCAAAGGTCTCGGCCCGGAACAGGATCCAGCCCAGGCAGACGATGTGGAAGGTGACCAGCACGCCGACCGCCGTCGGGATCACCTTTCGTCCCCCGAAGGCGGCACGGCCCAGCCGCTCGATCACCTGAACCCCGCCGTGCAGTGCCCCCCAGGCGACGAAGGTCCAGGCAGCCCCGTGCCACAGCCCTCCCAGCAACATCGTGATCATCACATTGAGGCTTGACGACCACAGGCCCTTCTTGCCCCCGCCAAGCGGCACATACAGATAGTCGCGCAGCCAGCTGGAAAGGCTGATGTGCCAGCGGCGCCAGAACTGCTGCATCGAGGAGGCCCGGTAGGGCTGGTCAAAGTTGCGCGGGAAGGAATAGCCGAGCAGCAGGCCGGTCCCGATGGCCATGTCAGAATAGGCCGAGAAGTCGCAATAGATCTGGACCGCATAGCCATACACGGCTGCGGCGATGTCGAACGCTCCATAGGCCGACGGGTCAAAGAAGACCGGATCGACCAGATTGACGGACAGCTCCGAGGCAACGATCGTCTTCTTGAACAGCCCCCAGACGATCAGAAGCAGACCCAGCGTCGCCGCCTCGCGCGTCAGACGCGGGGATCTGGCAAACTGCGGCAACAGGTCAGAGGCCCTGATAATCGGGCCGGCCACCAGTTGCGGGAAGAAGCTCATCAGCAACATCACGTCGAGCAGGCTGTCGGCCGGCTCGGCCGTTCGGCGATGCACGTCCACGACATAGCTGATGCCCTGGAAGGTGAAGAAGCTGATCCCGACCGGCAGCACCACCTGCAACAGCGGCAGATCCCGCTCCCACCCGACCTGGGTCAGCAGATCGGCCATCTGTTCGATGAAGAAGCCGTAGTATTTGAAGAAGCCCAGGATCAGCAGATTGACCAGCACGCCCAGCGCCACCAGCCATTTGCGCTGGGCCGAACTGTCATTGCGGGAGATCAGGGCAGCCACGCCCCAGTTCAGCGCCGCCGACAGGATTAGCAGGCCGACAAACCGCCAGTCCCACTGGGCATAGAAGAACCAGCTGGCCAGCAGCAGGAAGACCTTGCGGCGGCCGTTCTCACGGTCCAGCGACCACGAGGTGAAATAGACGAACAGGAAGAAGACGCCAAAGGCGAGCGTCGGAAACAGCATCGATCAGTCTCCGCCCGTCCGGCTGGCGCGCCAGTCGTCGTAGGTGGTCATCAGATCATCCGCGAGAATGTCGCCGATCCACTCGGCGCCGGTCGCGGTGAAATGCACCCGGTCACCGCGCACAAGCGGCTCGTCAATGCCTGCCAGTCGATCCGCCGAACACGCCCCGCCCATACGCCCGTACCAGTCCCAGAATGCCACACCCAAGTCTTCGGACACCCGGCGTTGCACATCCCGGACCATCGCGAGGCCCGGCGGCGCCTGCCACTCGCCCTGACGGCCACAGGTCTGTGACCAGCGTTGCGGGCCGGGGGTGGTCCCGGGGGCCATCGTGGTGCGACGCAGACCTTCGGGCGCGGCAAGGATCATCAGGGCGGCATCGGGCGCGACCTGCCGGAGCCAGGCGATACGGGCGCGCAGCACCTGCTCGTAGGCGACCGGGTCCAGAGCGCCGTCAAAGCCTTCATTGACGCCATAGGCCAGCAGGATCAGATCCGGCGGATCGGCGCGCAGCTGGGCTTCGACCGTCGGCGCATCTCGCCCTTCCAGATCCATCAGGGTCGAGCCGACGACGCCGAGATTGGACAGGCTGAGGCCCCCTTTTCCCCACAGCCGGACATCGTCCAGCACCACCGGCGTGTCCACGGCCACCAGCGTCAGGTTTGCATCGCCGGGCGACAGAGCCACCTCGGCACACAGGGGCCCGGCGCTCTCCCGGCGAAAATCGATGGCCTGCGGCAGACCGATGTCAGGGACGATCTGCAGCGTGCCCCGGTCCGGTCCGGCCTGACCGCAGACGCCGAGCGTCGTCAGGGGCACGCCCGGATCGAGGATGATCGACAGGTGGTCCCCGGCCTCCAGCCGCCCCTGGCCGCCGGCCAGTCCCATGGGCACCCGCATGCCGCCCGCAATCAGCGGAGCCGGCAGATAGCGGGCCCCGGTCGCGGTCACGCTCACCTGACGCGGGGCATAGCCGACATAGGGCAGGCCGGGCGGCAGGATCCCACGCCCCCCGCGCCCGAAGCGGGCCTGCATGCGGCCGCGCACCTGACCGCTGATCTGGTCGCCCGCCGTATGACTGTCGCCGATCTGCAGAATGTGGATGCGACCGGCGCCCGTGCCGTCAGCCGCCTCCAGCTTCAGGAATGCAGATGCCAGGAATTCGGGCCCGCAGATCGGCGTGCCACAGAGCGTCTCACCCGGCGAAGGGCGCTCGACCGGCACATAAGGCGTCTGCGCGCGACAGGCCGTCAGGCCCGCCGTCAGGGACAGGATCACAGCTGCCGCAGCGGCCCGGATCATCATGGGTCAGGGCGTCGCCGTAGCGGCCTCGGCCTCTGCCACGCCCAGATCGACCTTCAGCCGATCGGCCACGGGGTCGGCCATGCGCAGATAGCCGCTCATGCTCATATGGATGCCATCCCCGGCCCGCATCAGACGGCGACGACCGTCCTCATCGCTCAGATAGGCCTCATAGCCGCCCGCCTCGTTCGAGGTCAGGGCGACCGTGTCGAAATAGGGCACGCCCAACGCCGTCATGCGCGCCTCGACGACGTCGTTGATGATCGTCATACGCCCGTCAAAGCCGCTGCTTTTCATGCGGGGCAGCCCGACCCAGTAGACCTCGGCGCCGCGGGACCGCATCAGTCCGACCAGATTGTCGACCCGCTGGGCATAGGCGGCCTTCCAGCCGTCGCTGCCGAACGGATGGATCTGGCCGTCGATGACAATGGCCTGGGCGTCATTGGTGCCGAACAGGACGATGGCGACATCGACCGGCTGCTCGGCCAGCTGGCGCGTGCTCTTGGCCTGGATGTCGACATAGTCATAGCGGCTGAGACCGGTCGAGACCTCGCTGAACTTGACGACGTCGACGCCGTCCAGATCGCCGAGATCGCGGTACAGTGCCGCCCACAGACCGTCGGCCATGGAGTCGCCGAACACGCCGATGGTCAGGGTGCCGTCGGCATAGCGGGTCTTCAGCGTGCTGGTCGGGGCCACCGGGGCCTCAACCTCGGTCGGCGCCTCGACAGCAGCGGTCTCAGCGGCCGTCGCCGACGCATTGGCCTGCCCGCCGAGCATCAGAGTGGGGTTGCTCAACCAGGCGCGGCCGTCCGGGGTCAGCAGCAGGCCTGCCAGAACCCCGACCACAAAGGCCACCGTCAACGCATTGATACCAGCGCGCACGCCCGTCCCCCGACGAATACTGCGGCTCAACCCGAGCCTCGCCGACAGATTAACCGATCCGATGGCTCAGAACAGGGCTTGCGCGCCTGTGGCGAACAACAGGGTTAAAATGCGTCAGCCGCCGAGGCGGTTCTCGGCCCAGCGCGCGGCGAGATAGCCGATGCTCGACGCCGACAGGGTCAACACCGTGCCCCATGCCAGATCGATCAAGGTCAGGCGACTGGACCAGACATTCAGCGTCGCCTGATTGGTCAGGTCATAGGTGGCATAGGCGACAAAGCCGAGGACCGCGCCGTTCAGCGCCGCCCGCCCCAGTCCACCGTCCCGGAGCGCCGGCGAAATCGCGAAGAACACGATGCCGCCGATGTAGATCAGATAGAAGGCCACCGCCGCCTTCATGTCCGGCTTGTCCGCCAGGATCGGTCCCAGGATCGGCTTGTAGAGACGATTGGTCATGGTCGTCAGCCACACGGCATCGATCGCCGCAAATGCCAGACCCGCGCCCAGATAACCGGCCAGATATTTCAACATGGTGCTCTCCCCTTGCTCAGCCCGCCACGGGCTTGAGGCGATAGTGGCTGACCGCCCAGGTGCGGCCTCCGTCATTTCCGAACAGGCCCGCCGTGGCCAGATAGAACCGCCGCCAGCGCCGCGTCCACAGGCGCGCATCCTCGCCATAGGTTTCCGCCATCAGCTCGGCCACGCGGTCGGCGTTCTGATCCATATTGGCCAGCCAGTGCCGCGCTGTCCGCGCATAGTGCTCGCCGTTCCAGGTCCATTCGTTTTCGACCTCGAAAAGGTCGGGGAACTGACGGATCAGGCCCCGGCTGGGCATCACCCCTCCGGTAAAGAAGTGCTGCGCGATAAAGTCCCCGTTGTCCGTGTGGTCAAAGCGGTAGGGCGCATCGCGGTGCGTAAAGATGTGGATGAACATCCGCCCGTCCGGCTTCAGCCAGCCGCGCGCCCGGGTCAGCAGGGCCTGCCAGTTGGCCATATGTTCGAACATCTCGATCGAAACGATCCGGTCCACCTGACCCACCAGATCGGCGGGGGCCTCGAAATCGTTCATGTCGCAGGTGATCACGGTCAGATTGCCGAGCCCGCGCGCGCGCGCCTGGGCCTCAATGTGACCCCGCTGGCCGTGGCTGTTCGACACCGCCACGATCCGCGCCTTCGGATAGTGCTCGGCCATCCACAGGCTGAGCGAGCCCCAGCCGCAGCCGAGCTCAAGTATTGTCTGGCCGTCCGCCAGCCCGGCGTGCTCGCAGCTTTCGGCCAGCGCCGCGACCTCGGCCTCGTCCAGCGTTTCATTGCCGGTTGGATACAGGCAGCAGGAATATTTCAGCCGCGCGCCCAGGCAGATTTCGAAGAACTCGGGGGGCAGTTCATAGTGCTGGTCATTGGCCGCATCGGTGTGCTCGGCAATCGGGCGTTCGGCCATCGACCGGGCAAAGGCGCCCTCATCGTGCGGCGCCTCGCGATCCAGCCGCTTTCGCGCTTCCGACACCAGACTGTCGATGGCCCAGCGGGTCACCGGATCGGGAAAGGGCGCATCCTGAAGCTGGCGGATGGCGGCGGTCGCTGGATTCATCAAGGGCCCCATGGAGAAAGCTTTGCTATGGCAACCAAACGCCGTCGCGGGCGTAATGGCTCCGCCGGAACGTGTCCGGTTTCCTACATTTACGACCCCAACCGGAGCCTGGATGACTCATCCGACCTGTACCCCGTCGCGTAACTGCCTCAAAGACGGCTTCAGGGAGAGAACATGAGCCCGCATCTGGTGAATTCGGACCCCGGTTCGACAGGCCCCGGTCAGAAGATCGCGGTGATCGGTTCGGGCATTGCGGGCCTGTCAGCCGCCTGGCTGCTGGCAAAGCGCCATCAGGTGACCCTCTATGAGGCCGACAGCCGCATCGGTGGCCACAGCCACACGGTCACCGTCGAGGATGCGGGCGAAACGACCGCCGTCGATACCGGCTTCATCGTCTATAATGAGACCAACTATCCCAATCTGAAGGCCCTGTTCGAGCATCTGTCGGTGCCGACGCAGCCCGCTTTCATGTCGTTTGCCGTGTCGATGGACGACGGCGCGCTCGAGTATTCCAGCCACGGCGTCAGCGCCCTGTTCGCCCAGAAGCGCAACTACGCCAGCCCCAAATTCTGGCGCATGATCGGCGACCTGCTGCGCTTTCAGAAACAGGCGCCGCGCGACCTTCCCGAACTGGAGCGCACCGGCGAGACTCTCGACGCCTACCTGACCCGGTCGGGCTATGGCCCCCTGTTCCGCGACGCCCATCTGCTGCCCCAGGCCGCCGCCATCTGGTCGTGCACCCTCAACCAGATGACCGACTATCCGGCGGCGGCGTTCGTTCGGTTCTACATGAACCACAACCTGCTCAAATATGACGTGCGACCCACGTGGCGCACGGTGACCGGCGGATCGCGCGAGTACGTCAGCCGCCTGCTGGCTGACTTTGGCGGTTCGGTCGTCACCAACGCCGGCATCCAGAGCGTCGTCCGCGGCCGCGACGGCGCGGCCCTGCGGTTTGCCGACGGGCGGTTCGAGCGCTTCGACGCCGTGGTGCTGGCCACCCATTCCGATCAGGCGCTGGCCCTGCTGGAGGCCCCGTCGGCCGAGGAGCGCCAGCTGCTGGGCGCCATCGGTTACCGGCCCAATCGCGCCGTCCTGCACCGCGACACTCGCCTGATGCCCAAACGCCGCAAGGCCTGGGCCGCCTGGACCCACGTCGGCTACTCCGCCCGCGCCGGCGAGGGCGGCGTCACCTACTGGATGAATGAGCTGCAAAGCCTCAAGGGCCCGCCGCTGTTCGTCAGCCTGAACCCGGCGCTTGAGCCCGCCGCCGACACCATCCTCGGCGAATGGGACTATGAGCACCCCGTCTTCAACGGCGCCGCCCTCGCGGCCCAGAAGGACCTGTGGAGCCTGCAAGGTCAGCGCAATGTCTGGTTCTGCGGCGCCTGGTTCGGTTCGGGATTCCACGAGGATGGCATCCAGTCGGGTCTGGCCGTAGCCGAGCAGCTGGGCGGCCTGCGTCGTCCATGGTCGGTCGAAAACGAGAGCGGACGCATCCATGTCGGGCCGCACCCGGCCTCCGCGCTGGAAAGGGCCGCGTGACGACACCGCCTGCCTTCGGTCTCTATGTCGGCGAGGTCACCCACCGGCGGGTGCGCCCCTTTCACCACCGGCTGCGCTACCGCGTCTATATGCTGCTGCTCGACCTCGACGCGGCCGAGGCCTGGCTGTCAGGCCTGAAATGGCTGCGGCCCGGGCGGTGGGGACTGATGCGCTGGAACTCAGGTGACTACGGCCGAAAGGGAGATCTCCGTCCGCTGCGAAACCAGATCGAGGAGCAACTGGCCACGGCCGGCGTTGCCCTCGGCGGCGGCCCGATCCGGCTTCTGACCATGCCGCGCATCCTCGGCTACGGCTTCAATCCGCTGAGCGTCTATTTCTGCTACCGCCCTGACGGCGCGCTGGCCGCGCTGGTCTATGAGGTCTCCAACACCTTCGGCGAGCGGCACAGCTATCTGATCGCCTGCCCCGAAGGCGAAGAGGACGATAGGCGGCAAACCGCGCCCAAACGCTTCTTCGTCAGCCCCTTCATGGACATGGGCATGACCTATGATTTCATCGTCCGCCCGCCCGGGAATGACCTGTCCGTCACAGTAGCCGTCCGGCGCCGCGATGAGCCGATCCTGACTGCGACCTTTGCCGGCCGTCACCGCCCGCTCGACGACCGCACTCTGGCCCGCGCCTTCTGGTCCCACCCGCTGCTGACGTGGAAGGTCATCGCCGCCATTCATTGGGAAGCCATCAAACTGCTGTTCAAGGGCGCCCGGTACCGCGTCCGTGGCGCTCCGCCGACCGATCCGGTAACGCACGGCACGACCCTGTGACCGCCCCCGGGGTTGCCCCTCGCGACCGGTCACACTAGAGACCGAACAGACACGCCCAATTTCATCAGGCGATGAAAATAAGAGGAAGCGATGAGGAAACTCTACCCCGACGCCAAGAGCGCGCTGGACGGCCTGACCTTCGACGGCATGACCGTCATGGCTGGCGGCTTTGGCCTGTGCGGCATTCCCGAGCACCTGATCGCCGCCCTGCGCGATAGCGGCACCAAGGGCATGACCGTCATCTCCAACAACGCCGGTGTGGATGGCTTCGGCCTCGGCCAACTGCTGGAAACGCGCCAGATCAAGAAGATGATCAGCTCCTACGTCGGCGAGAACAAGGAGTTCGAACGTCAGTACCTGGCCGGTGAGCTGGAGCTGGAGTTCAATCCGCAGGGGACCCTGGCCGAGCGCATCCGTGCCGGCGGCGCGGGCATCCCTGCCTTCTTCGTCAAGACCGGCGTCGGCACCCTGGTCGCCGAGGGCAAGGAAGAGCGCGAGTTCAACGGCGAGCGCTACATCATGGAAAGGGGCCTGGTCGCCGACCTGTCGATCGTCAAGGCCTGGAAGGCCGACGGTCGCGGCAATCTGCAGTTCCGCAAGACCGCCCGCAACTTCAACCCGATGATGGCCACGGCCGGCAAGGTCACGGTCGTCGAGGTCGAGCATATCGTGCCCACGGGCACCTTTGACCCCGACCAGATCCACACCCCCGGCATCTATGTCGACCGCATCATCCTGACCGTGCCTGAAAAGCGCATCGAACAACGCACGGTCCGTCAAAGGGAGAGCGCATAATGGCCCGTACCCGCGAACAACTCGCCGCCCGCGCCGCTCGCGAGCTTCAGGACGGCTTCTACGTCAACCTCGGCATCGGCATCCCGACCCTGGTCGCCAACTACATCCCGCACGGGATGGAGGTCACCCTGCAGTCCGAGAACGGCATGCTGGGCATGGGGCCCTTCCCCTATGAGGACGAGGTCGACGCCGACCTGATCAACGCCGGCAAACAGACCATCACCGAAATCCCCGAGAGCAGCTATTTCAGCTCAGCGGACAGCTTCGCCATGATCCGCGGCGGCCACATCAACCTGTCCATTCTCGGCGCCATGGAAGTGGCCGAGAACGGCGACATCGCCAACTGGATGATCCCGGGCAAGCTGGTGAAGGGGATGGGCGGCGCCATGGACCTGGTGGCGGGCGTCAAGCGCGTGGTCGTGGTCATGGATCACGCCAACAAGCACGGCCAGTCCAAGGTGCTGAAAGCCTGCACCCTGCCGCTGACCGGCACGGGCGTGGTCAGCCGCATCATCACCGATCTGGCCGTGTTCGACGTCAAGCCGGACGGCACGGGGCTGGAGCTGATCGAACTGGCCGATGGCGTGACCCTGGAAGAGGTCGCGGCAAAGACCGAGGCGACCTGGACAATTTCCGAAAATCTGAAGTCACTGGCATAGTGCCTCCAATCGGCCGGAACAGGCCGAAGTGGAGGGTGATGTGATGGCTGACGGTAGCGGGCGCTTTTTCGGTATTCCGGAGCCTGATCCTGATCGCGTACAGGCCATGCAGGCCGAGGTTCAGGCGGATGCCGCCGCCTATGGCGAGCGTTCACGCCAGTCCGTGCGAGACTGTCTGGACCGTGTGCTGGCCGAGGCGCGCACCGGTGACCTGACCGAGGCCAGCGCCCGTATCGACCATCTGATCGCCTGTATCGAGGGTCTGCGCCCCCGCGAGCTTGAGCCCCGACGCGGGCTGGCCGGTCTGTTCGACAGCCGCAACGGGCGACTGAAGCGCTTCCGGGCGTCGTTCCAGGCCGCCGGCCGGACGGTCAAGGACACCCTTGCCGAGATCGAGGAGCGCCTGAAGGGCGTTGAAACGCGCGGCGCCTCGCTGAACGGCGCGCTCGATGCCTTGCGCGACGGCGTTCGTGAGATCCACGGTCACGTCCGGGTCGGACTGGCCGCACTGACCCCGGCGCCGGTCGCTGCAGAAGGTGAGGAGACGCCCGCCGACCCGCATCAGGCCCTGCGTGGACGGATCGGCGACCTGGACACCCACCGGGCCTCGGGCGTTGCCGCCCTTCCCTGCGCGCGCGCCATCCAGAACGCCGATGCCTGGGCTGCGGACGCCGTCCGCCGCGCCGCACCGGCTCTGAACGCCTGGCAGGAAGACTGGACCGCGCGTCTGGGTCTGGATCGCAAGCGCCCGCGCAAGGTGCGCCCGGACATATCAGAGCTGGAGGCCCTGCGGGACCGGCTGCTGGCCACGCTTAACCGCATCAAGGCTGACGTCGCCCAGGCGCAGGACCGCCGCAAGGCCCAGGTTGCCCGGCTGGAAAGCCTGCGGAACGGCTAACCTGCGTCATCCTCGGCTTTACCCTAGAATGACATTGAAACGGGTCAGTCCGCGCTGGCGGCGCGGGCGGCATTGGCCTCGACCCAAGCGACGATCTGCCGGTTCAGATCCCCGGTAGCCGCATCATAGGCCGACACGATAGCGCCCAACCGGTTGTCCCTCGCAGGCTCGCTGACCGAGAAGATCTGCTCCGAGACGACGGTCCGCTCGGGCATCGCCAGCAGGCGCGCCCGGGCCGAAATCACCACCGTCGGCACGGCCCCGGGCGCGGTATAGCGCGTCTCGAAGGTCGTGATGTCGACGTCGAGCCCGGCATCGGCACGGGTCAGCTCGCGCCCCCCGATCAGCCGCACCCCGGAGCGGTCCGAGGAAAACGCCATCTCCAGGCTCTGCGCATAAAGGTCCTCGGCGTCGGATACCCAGCGCGCGCCGGCCACATAGGCCGCTTCATTGCCGGTCACCGCCAGGATGCGCTGGCCCGATACGGCTTCGGGGAACTCGATCCGGCGCAGCGAGACCTGCACCGTCGCCATGCTGCGTTCGCCGACGTAGCCGCCATCCGCCGGGCCAAAGCGATACAGCTGTACCGGATCCGGCGTCGACAGCAGCGCACAGCCGCCCATGGCCAAAGCCAGGGTTACGCCCGCCCCGAGACCGGTCAGGGTGCGGCGCACGGACGACATCGATACGGGGATCATGGCTGAACCTCCAGTTCCTGGGACGGCGGTCGCGAGATGAACTCGCGGGGACTGCTGCGGACCTCATCGACGAGGCTTTCGAGCGAGCGGGTCGCGTCATCCAGCCCGCGAATGGCTTCTTCCAGCTGTGGCAGGCCACTGGCGGCAAAGTCGTTCACCGGACCCTCCAGATTGGCGATCAAGCGATTGGCGGCCTCGGCAGCCAGCACCGCCTGTTCCGCCGCATTGTTCAGATTGGCCACCGCTTCCTGACCGTCGGTCTCGACCAGCCGCCGGGCAGACACCCCCAGCGCCTGATATTCGGCCATGGCGGCATTGGCGCGGACAAGCGCCTGTTCCAGTTCGCCGAACATGCCCTTGCGGGCCTCAAGCTCGGTGCTCAGCGCCTCGATGTTGCGAACACTGACCGAGAAGGAGCGGATGTTTTCATCCGACAGCACCCGGTTGATGCGGTTCAGGGCGTCCACCGTCTGGGCCAGCACCGTGCCCGACCCGGACAGCAGCTCCGCGATCGGGCTGGGCTGGCTCTGGATCACCGGCACGACATTATTCGGATACTGGGTCTTTAGCAGGGCGCTGCCCTCGGTCCCGGCGGTGATCTGGATGTAGTTCAGGCCGGTAATGCCCTGCGGCTCCAGCTGGGCGCGAGAGGTCACGCGCACCGGCGTGGTCGCGTCGATCCGGATGCGGGCCACAACCTGGTCGCCCTTTTCCTGGTCCAGGCGTAGATCGGTCACCAGGCCGACGCGGATGCCGTTGAAGTGGACCTCTCCGCCTTCGGACAGGCCGCGCACCGGTCCATAGAATACGATATCATAGACGTCGTACTCCTCGTTGAACGACAGGCGTGCCAGCCAGATCGAGAAGATGATCAGGGCCACCGCCAGGGCGACCGTGGCGATCCCGACTGCTGCGTAATGGGCGTCTCTTTCCATGTCGGTGTGGCTCCTCAGCCGGTCCTTTGGGCAGCGCGCCCTCGCGGACCATGGAAATACTCATGGATCCAGGGATGATCCGAACGCTCGAGTTCGGAAACGGTCGCCTTGATCACGACGTGCTTGTCCGCCAGCACCGCGACCTTGTCGCAGATGGCATACAGGCTATCGAGATCATGCGTGATCATAAAGACGGTCAGACCCAGATCGTTCGCCAAGGACCGGATCAATTCATCAAAGGCCGCGGCGCCGATGGGGTCCAGCCCTGCCGTCGGCTCGTCCAGAAACAGCAGCTCGGGATCCAGCGCCAGCGCCCGCGCCAGCCCCGCGCGCTTGCGCATGCCGCCCGACAGCTCGGCAGGCTTGAGGTGATGCGACTCGGGCCCCAGACCGACCAGGGCGATCTTCATCGCCGCGATCTCCTCGATCAGGGAGCGCGGCAATTCGGTATGTTCGACCAGCGGCGAGGCCACATTCTGCAAGACTGTCAGCGACGAGAACAGGGCACCCTGCTGAAACAGCACCCCCGTGCGCCGCTCGATGTCAGCCATGTCGGCCTTGGTCGCCTCGGCCATGTCATGGCCCAGCAGATGGACGCTGCCGCCGTCGGGCTCTTTCAGGCCAATGATGGTGTTCAGCAACACCGTCTTGCCGGTGCCCGATCCGCCGACGACGCCCAGGATTTCCCCGCGCGCGACGTCGAGGTCCAGATCCTCATGGATGACGCGCTCGCCAAACTGGCTGAGCAGGCCCCGCACCTCGATGACCGTGTCCTTGTCCCCGGTCATATGTTCAGTTCCAGGAAAATCAGGGCGAACACGGCGTCGAGGAAGATGATGGCGAAGATGGCCTGCACCACGGCGGCCGTCACCCGGCGCCCGAGGGACTCGACATCGCCCGACACCGCCATGCCCTGACGACAGCCGATCGCCGCAACCACAATGGCGAACACCGGTGCCTTGATCAGGCCAACGAACAGGTGATTGCCGATGTCAGGGATGACGCTCATCCGTTGGACAAAGAAGGCCAGCCCGAGGTCCAGCTGGCTCCATGCGACCAGCGCGCCGCCGAACAGGCCCGCCAGCATGGCGATGAATGTCAGCAGGGGCAGCATGATGATCATGGCCGCCAGCCGGGGAATGACGAGCGCCTGGAACGGATTGACGCCCATGACCTGCATGGCGTCGATCTCCTGATTCATCTTCATCGCCCCGACCTCGGCCGCAAAGGACGAGGATGACCGCCCGGCCAGCAGGATGGCGGCGATGACCACCGCAAACTCACGCAGGACCGAGATGGCGATCAACTCGACCGCGAACACGTCGAAGCCGAACTGCTGCAACAGATCGGCGCCGATGAAGGCCACGACCGCACCGATGAAGAAGGCCGTGACGGCCACGATCGGAATGGCATCAAGGCCCGCGCGCTCAATCTGGCTGACCCAGGCCGGCCAGCGGATGCGCCCGGGGTGCTTCAGGGCCGAGCCTGTGGCTGTGATCAGCCGCCCGAGGAAGGCCATCGACAGAATGGCCTCGCCGCCGATGTCGTGCATGCCGCGGCCGACCTTGGCGAACCCTCGTGTAAGGGCCGAGGGGCGTTTGAGCGGGGCGGCTTCCTTACTTTCGACAGCATGGACGCGGTCATAGACACGTCCGACCTCGGGCCGTGCCGACCATGCCCCCTCGGGCAGCTCACCGTGCACGGCCTTGGACAGGATCAGCGCTCCAGTGGTGTCGAAGCGTCCGAGGTCGGTCAGGTCCAGACTCGCAACCGGCGTGCCGCCCAGCTCCTTGCGCAATCGCGGACCCAGTCGGCCTCTCAGCCGTGACAGGCCCGCAGCCGTCCAGTCGCCGACCAGACGCAGCCGAACGCCCTTGCCCTGACTGTCAATCTCGAAATCGGCGGTCGCCATGGCACCTTAACTAAATCGGATGCCGTGATTTGCCCATGCGGAAATCACCCTCGGCCCCTCCGGCGGCCTGAGCGCACCGGAACCTGTGTCAAATGCGCCGAACTGGTGCCGGTTGCCTGGAGCTTTGCCGTCAGCTCAGAAAATTCAGCAGTGAGACTTGCCGCAGCTGATTGATCACCTGGGCCGAGGCCTGAATGGCCACCTGCGACAGCTCCAGATCCGTCAGAGCCTGGGCCAGGTCGGCATCGGTCTTTTTCGACAGCATCTCGTCCAGCGAGACCTTCTGGGTGGTCTGGGCCGTCAGGATGGAGTCGACCCGGTTCTGCAGCGAACCGTTGCGCGCGCCAAAGTTGGTGACGGTCTCGCGGGCCTGATCCAGCCGGGTCAGCTGAGCCGTCAGGAAGTCACGGGTCGCATCATCCAGGCCGCCGTTCAAGGGCGTCGCTTCATGGAACAGCTGGATATCGCGGAAGATGTCAAAGCCTTCATGCCCGACCTCATTGGCCAGAAAGCCGGTCTCCATCAGCGTGCCCTCGTCGAGGCGTGACACCTGTTTCAGGGAGTCGTTGGCAAAGGCGTCCGAAGCGGCGGGCAGGTCCGCCAGATCGGCCATGGTCATGGCTGTGACAGGGGGCGTGGCGCTCTGGCTGCCGGCGAACAGATAGCGGTTTTGGTGGCGGCTGTTCAGCCCGTCCTGGGTGATCTGATAATGACCTTGCAACTCCAGCATCAGACCGTCGGTGCGACCGCTAGCAAGGGCGGCGGCGATAGCTTCGCGCGCCCCTGAAACGCCGTCCGCGATGCGGTTCAAGGCAAGCGCCTGGGTCTCCAGCCGCGATGCGACGGTCTCACCCGTGTCGATGAAGCCCTGGATACGGCTCTGGCTTGATTTCAGCGCCGTCAGGGTTTCCGAGCTCCGACCGAAGCCGGAAAGATCCGTAGCGACCTTCTGGGTCGAAACCCGCTCCTGCGCATCCTGCGCCCGGGTCTGGGCGGTCATCAGGTCAAGCAGGGCCGATTGGTAGTTGCCGAATGTGGATACGCGGTTCATCAGACCATCCCCAGCAAGGTGTCGTACAGTTCGCGCGCCGCCTGGATCAGTCGGGCCGAGGCGTTGAAGGCCTGCTGATAGGTGGTCATCAGCACCAGCTCTTCGTCAAGATTGACGCCCTCATGAGCACGCTGGCGGGCCGAGGCCTCGCCGTGCAAGGCCATGGCACTATCCCGCGCCGTCTTTGTCAGGGCCGCGCGCCCGCCGATGTCTCCGGCAAGTTCTGATGCATAGCGTGACACGGAAATCTGACCGCCCAGCGATTCCCCTGCGCTCTGGAAGGTCGCGTTGACCTGACCGGCATCGGCGAGGGCCAGGGCGCCGCGCCCGTCTCCGCTGGTCAGGCCTGTGGCGCCCACCGCTGCATTGAAGTCGAACTGGGCAAGGCCAAGCCGGGCCGGGCTCTGACGGATGTCGGTGCGCATTGTATAGCCGTCGGCCCGCGACGCCCGTACCCCGCCGCCGATTCCGAACAGTTCAGTGATCGACACGCCGGACGGAACCTGGGTCGTCCGGTCCTCAAGCACCGACAGGCGGGGTGCGGGGCTGGTATTGGCACTGAAGCTGAGGGTGCCGTCGGTTGCATTGAGAGTAAAGGCGCCGAACCGGCCTGCCCCCGTTGCCGGATTGTTCAGCGCCGCCACCAGGTCCGCAACGGTTCCACCGACCGGGATGGCCACGGTCACGTCCCGAATCTTGGCCCCGGTCTCGCCAGCAAACCGCAGGGTCAGCGTTTCACCCGCAGTGAAGCCGTGCGGGGACGTGCTGCTCAGGCCGGTCTGATACAGGGCGGGACGGTCTGTCGAGATCAGGTCGTTCAGACCAAAGAAGTGCGAGAACCCCCGCCCGATCTTCCGCGACGGGTTGGCCGGGTCGTCGGCGACCACCACCCCGTTGGTCCCCGTCGCCGACAGGCTCAGCACACCATCGACGAAGCTGGCCGTGGCCGCGCCGCCCAGCTCGGCATTCAGCGTCGCCAGAAATCCGGCCGGCGTGGTCGCGGTACCGTTGATGGTGATCGTTCCGCCGGAAAAGGCGATGTCGGCGCGGCTCTGGACCTGCCCGGAGGTATTGGTGACCGCGATCGCTGTAGTACCCGAAAAGCCGGCGACGGCGGTCTCAAGCGACTGGCCCACATTGCGCCCGGTCAGGCTTGTCGGGGCGGGAACGGACGAGTTGGCATTGTGCGCCCGGTTCAGCTCGTCCGCCACCCGGGTCAGCAGTTCCGCCAGCCGCTCGGCCGCCTGCGGGGCCTCGACGTCGCGCATGTCGACCAGGCCCTTGATCTCACCCGAGGTGATGCTCTCCAGCAGCGGGCGCTTCTCGCCGCGCGGCTCGGTCACCCAGATTTCGTTGAAGGCGGTCTCGGCGTTCACCGTGCCGGCTCGATTGTACGCCAGCGTCGCGTGCCCCTCGCCCGCCAGCAGCACTCCTGCACCCGTGCGGATCGACACACCCCCGACCGAACGCGCAGACACTCGCACATCCATCAACTCTGACAACTGACCGATCAGGGCCGCCTGGGCCGTCTCGGCGCCCGAGCCATCGCTGCCGACGGCGCTGGAGCGGGCGATCTCGATATTGAGCGCCTCGATCTGTTCCAGAAGTGTGTTGGCCTGGTCGACAGCGCTCTGGATGCGGCCATCGGCGTCCTCGCGAACCGCCTGGATCTGTCCGGCAATGCGATTGCCTTCGTCGAACAGGGCCTGGGCGCGGAACAGGGCCTCCTGCCGCCGGGGCGACGAGGCCGGGTCCTCGGCAGCGGCCGCGAACACCGAGAACGCCTGATCCACCTGCGCAAAAAAGCCGCCGTCGCCGCCTGGATCGCCGAACAGTCCCTGCATCCGGTCATACAGTTCATACCGCACCGACTGGCGCGCGGCGTCGGCCCCGGCATTGAAACTGGCCGCTTGCAGGAAGCGGTCGGTCGCCAGGCGGATGCGGGTGACCTCGACGCCCGAGCCCATACCCTGGCTGATCAGGGTCTCCTGCTCGGCGATCTTGCGCACATAGCCGGGCGTGTTGACGTTCGAAACATTGTCCGAGACGACACGCAGCTGAACCTGGGCCGCCGTCAATCCGCTGTTCGCGGTGTTCATGATGGAGGAAATGGACATCAGCGGGCCTCCTGACGGCGGTCACCCGGCAAGCTCTTCCCGCATGCCTGCGCAATTTGCCCGGCAGTTTCGGATGAGCTCAAAGCCAAGATGCTGTAATTTATAAGGTTCATTATCGGCGACCGTTCGTTCGTCCGACACCGGCGCAAGGGACGGGCCAGAGCGGACGGCCCGGACGATCGCTGCGGTCACCGGGCAATAAACGTCCATCCGCACGGCAATATTCGACCCGGCGCGGATCATTCGCAACGACATCTAGAAACACTAATGCTCTGGATTATTGTATTTTTTTGACAAACTGCCGAGTGGCCCGACCCTTGCGACCCGTCCCTCGATCCCGGTGCGTCCGGGTTCGACCTTATGGACGGAGGGGCTCAGCCCGATGCGCGCGGACAGCTTGTTCACACCCCTGCAGGGCGGGTCGGCCAGTGAGGCCGTCACCCGTTCGCCCGGGCGTGCGGGCACCACAGCCGAGGGCATGGAAGCCTTTGCCGGACTGGTCAGCCAGGCGCAGGTCACCGAGGCAAAGGTCCGCCCGGCAACGTCGCGCCCTGAGCCAACCGCCCAAACCGACACAATGGGTGCACCCGAAGGCGAGGTCGCGGCCGACGATCGCGCTTCGGCAAAGTTGACCGGGCTCGAAGACGGCACCCGGCCGCACATCCTCCCGCACAATCCGCCCACCACAGGCAAGGAGGGCACGAGTCCTCAGATCCTGCCCCACAACCCGCCGGTCGTGGAGCTCGACGGCGGCAAGGAAGGCACGGGTCCGCAGGTTCTGCCGGGCAAGGACGGCAAGGTTCCCTCCGATGAGCGCCCCCCGGTCCTGCCACACAACCCGCCTGTCTTCGGCGCCTCAGGCGGCAAGGAAGGCATGGGTCCGCAGGTCCTGCCCGGCGAAGCGCCCACCCTGGGCAAGGGCAAGGGCGCGCAGGGGCCTCAGATCAACCCCGGCCCGCCGTCCGAACCGCCCGCCGTCGCCAAAGACGGGGAGGCAGAGGCGTCACCGGTTCCCAACAGCGCCACGTCACCAGGCACAGCCAGGGCCCTGTCCGACGGTCAGGCCGCAGCGCCTTTGGCCCCTGCCCTCGTCCGCCGTCTGCTGGCAACCCACGAGGCCCGGGACAGTGCCGCCGCTCGCGGGTCCGGCAGCACGAATGACCTGGGCTCACGCCTCAAGACCCGGCTGACCGGCGACGCTGCCCCGTCCGCTCTCCAGGCGACCGGGACCCCGGCTCCGACGGCGATCCAGTCGTCGCTCCAGGCCCTGACCATGGCCGCCGCAGGCCAGGCCGCTCAGACGGCGGCTGATCCCTCTCCGGCAGCTCTCCCGGCGGCCGGCGGCGACGCTACCGCCCCTGTGCCCGGCGACGCCGCGACAGCGGACCCCTTCAAGACAGCGCTTGCCTCTGTGGACCGAGGCCTTGGTCTGTCGACCCTGTCCCGCGCGACGGTCGAGACCACCGCCCTGATCGCGGCCCAGATTCAGAACCGCCTCAACGGCCGCTCGACGCGTTTCGAAATGGCCCTGACCCCCGAAGGCCTCGGCCGTGTCGATGTCAGCATCGAGATCGACTCCGACGGGCACATGGCCGCGCGGCTGGCCTTCGACAATCCGGCAGCGGCCACCGAACTGCGCGGCCGGGCCGACGAACTGCGTCGCCAGCTGGAGCAGGCTGGCCTGCACCTCGACGGTGACGCCTTGCAGTTCACCGAGCGCGATCCCTCCTCCGCCGATCGCGGCTTCTCGGGCTTTGACCGGCGTGCCTTCGCCCGGGCGTCCGACCTGAATAACCAGGCGGACCAGCCCGCCCTCGAACCCGCCCCCTGGCAAACTCTTTCCCTGACGCGAGACCGCGTCGATCTGAAGGTCTGACCCCATGGTCGATGCCATCACCACCAATGACGCCGCCGGACGGATCGGCGCGGGCACCACCAGCCTGTTCAGCAATTTCGAGACCTTCCTCAGCCTGCTGACAGCTCAGCTGAGGAACCAGGACCCCCTGTCCCCGGTCGATTCCAACGAGTTCACCGGTCAGCTGACCCAGATGGCGGGCGTCGAGCAGCAACTTCTCACCAATGACCTGCTGACCAGCCTGCTCTCGGCCCAGCAGGGCACCGGCTTGACCACCGCCGCCACCTATATCGGCAAGGACGCGACCGCAGTCTGGTCGGCCACACGGATCGAGGATGGCCAGGCGTCGTGGAGCTATGAACTGGCCGGTGAGGCCTCCGATGTCACCCTCCAGGTGCTGGACGGCAGAGGCAATGTCGTCTGGTCCGGCGAGGGCCCCGGAAAGTCTGACGGCGTTCATGGCTTCACCTGGAACGGCCAGACCACTGGCGGAGGCCAGGTCGCGGACGGTGGCGTCTACACCCTGAAGGTCGTGGCCAAGGATGGCGCTGGCGAAGCGGTCGACAACCAGGTCCTGATCCAGGGCCGCATCTCGGGCGTCGAGCTGTATGACGGCGAACCCTATCTGACGATCGGCAATTCGATCCTGCCGCTCAGCAGCGTCATCGCCTTGCAGCAGGCCAATGACGCCGCGACCACCCCCACTGATTCCACCGACGACGAGAGCCTGCTGGCCTCAGTCGCCTCGGCATTCAACCCCTTGAAATACCTGTCCTAAGGAGAGTATCCCATGAGCATCAACAGTGCCTTGCTGGCTGGCGTGTCGGGTCTGACGGCCAACTCAGCCGCCCTCGCCGCCATCTCCCAGAACATCGCCAATGTGAACACGGTCGGCTACAAGCGGACGACCAGCGAGTTCTCGACTGTCGTCAACAGTCAGAGCCAGGGCAGCGGCTATTCCGCTGGCGGCGTCCAGGGTTCGGCGCGTCACTTCACCAGCCAGAACGGCCAGCTGCAGCGCACCACCTCAACCACCGATCTGGGCATCGCCGGTCAAGGCTTCTTCGTCGTCACGGAGAAGCCCGAGAACCTGGAGGTCACAGACGCGCGCCTGTTCACCCGGGCCGGCGCCTTCCGGGTCGATAATCTGGGCTATCTGAAGAACACCGCCGGCCTGTATCTGCAGGGATGGCCGGTCGACGCCAATGGCGACATCGCCACCGATCCATCAGACCTGTCGCGCCTGCGGACCATCAACGTCGGCTCGGTCGGCGGCACGGCGGAAGCCACGACCCGCGTGCAGATGAACGCCAACCTGAAGTCCAGCCAGGCCATCTCGACCGAGGCGACCGACGCCGCCGCCGTCCCTCCCGGACCCACGGCCTATGATCCCCTGACCAATTCCATGGCTCTGTGGAATCCGGAAACCGGCACCGGGGTGAAGCCCGATTTCGAGGTCACGATCCCCGTCTCGGACTCGAAGGGCGGCCAGCGCACCATCGCCCTGTCCTTCCTGAAGAGCACAGTGCCGAACCAGTGGTACGCTGAAATTCGCGCTATCCCTGCGGACGATGTCGTCTCGGGTGCCGGTCTGGCCAACGGCCAGCTCAAGACCGGTCTGGTCGCCTTCACCCAGGACGGACGTCTTGACGTCGCTGCCATGGAGGCCCTGGGCGCCGATGCCCTGTTTGACGATCCCGCCAATGCCAATCTGAACTTCGGCTCTTCCAGCTCAGGCGCGCCTGCGGCCGGAGAGTTTGCCTGGGCACCCGACCTGGGCATCGACGAGCAGTCGCTGGCCTTCGACCTGACGGCGGCCGCCGGTGGCCTGACCCAGTACGACAGCGCCTCGGTCGTGCAGGCGACCATTACCAACGGCACGGCCTTCGGCAATCTCAGCGAGGTCAAGATCGACGAGCGCGGCTTCGTGACCGCCATCTTCGACAACGGCGTGACCCGCCAGATTGCCCAGGTGGCGCTGGCCACCTTCCCCAGCCCCGACAGCCTGACCGAGACAGCGGGGAATGCATATCGGGTCAGCCAGGGCTCGGGCACCTACAACCTCAAGGCCGCCGGATCGGGTGGCGCCGGCTTCATCGGCGCCTCACAGCTGGAAGCCTCGACCGTCGATCTGTCCGCCGAGTTCACAGGGCTGATCACCACCCAGCGGGCCTATTCCGCCTCATCCAAGATCATCACCACGGCCGACGAAATGCTGGCCGAGCTGATCAGCATCAAGCGCTGACGGGCATCAGGCGGAGGTCGCAAATGACGCGAAAAACAGCCCTTTCAGGCACCCGGAACGCGCCGTTTCAGCGGCGGCGCGTTAGCCGTTCCTTCACCACGACGCTTAAACGGCCTTTAGCGCCAGTTGCTTATGGTCAGGGTCAGTGATGGTGGTGAAAGAGGCATAAGCCCATGTTGCAAGAGCGACGAATGAACAAGGACGGCGAAGCCTATGTGGTTGGTCCCACAGGCACGCCGTTGACCCTGCGCGATCTGCCGCCGGTCAACACGGACCGCTGGGTGATCCGCCGCAAGGCCGAGGTCGTCGCTGCTGTGCGCGGCGGACTTCTCAGCCTCGATGACGCCCTCGCGCGCTATCGTCTGACCGCCGAAGAATTCCTGGCCTGGCAAAAAGCCATCGACAAATGGGGCATGCAGGGTCTGCGCACCACGCGAATCCAGCACTACCGCAACTAGGTCTTCCCTCCCCGAAGCCTGCCGATGGCCGCCTCTGTGACCGCAGGGGCGGCCTTCTGCATTGCTGAGCCTCGAAAAAGTCGGGCGGGCCCTCTATATGGCGCCCATGACCACGGTGATCACCCGCTCGCAGGATACCGCCTGCCCCATCCCCGCCATGGCGCCTGCCGATCTGGATGCGGCGATTGCCTCCGCGCGCGCGGCGGTCGGCCTGCCGGTCGGATCGCGCGTGGTGGCCGCCATGTCCGGCGGGGTCGACTCGACCGTGGTCGCGGCCCTGCTGCACAAGGCCGGCTATGACGTCGTCGGCGTCACGCTTCAGCTCTATGACCATGGCGCAGCGCTCAAGAAGAAGGGCGCCTGTTGCGCGGGGCAGGATATTCACGACGCCCGTCTGGCTGCCGACACCCTCGGCATCCCACACTATGTGCTCGACTATGAAAGCCGCTTCCGTGAGGCGGTGATCGATCAGTTCGCCGACAGCTATCTGGAAGGGCGCACGCCTGTGCCCTGCATCCGCTGCAACCAGACGGTCAAGTTCCGCGACCTGCTGGATGTCGCGCGTGACCTCGGCGCCGAGGCCATGGCCACCGGCCACTATGTCCGTCGCTCGGTCATCGATGGCCGGGTCCAGATGCGCAAGGCCATCGATCCGTCGCGCGACCAGTCCTATTTCCTGTTCGCCACCACCCGCGACCAGCTGGACTATCTGCGCTTTCCACTGGCCGATCTGGAAAAGCCCCAGGTGCGCGGTGTCGCGGCCGAACTGGGCCTGCGGATCGCCGCCAAGCCCGACAGCCAGGACATCTGTTTCGTCCCGTCCGGAGACTACCGGACCCTGATCGACCGTCTGCGTCCGCAGGGCCGTGAGGCCGGCGAGATCGTGCACATGGACGGCCGGGTGCTGGGCACCCACGCAGGCATCACCGACTACACCATCGGCCAGCGGCGCGGGCTGAACGTCGCCGTGGGCGATCCCCTGTTCGTCGTCCGGCTGGAGCCAGAAACTCGCCGCGTGATCGTCGGTCCGCGCGAAGCCCTGTTGACCGGTGCGCTGACACTCGAAGAAACCAACTGGCTGGGTGACGAGGCCGACTTTGCGGCCGCAGCAGCCACGGGCCGCCCGGTGCTGGCCCGCGTCCGCTCGACCCGCCCGCCCCTGCCCGCCCGGCTGTTCCGCGACGGCGACGCCATCGGCGTCAGCTTTGACGCGGGCGAGGAGGGCGTATCCCCCGGCCAGGCCTGCGCCCTCTACGACCCGGACGATCCCGAACGTCTGCTCGGCGGCGGTTTCATCGCCTCGACGCGCGCGCTCGCCTGACCGCTCGCGGCCTGCCGGAAACTGACGATCAGGCCGCATCCTCGCGCGGCATGACATCCCCGACAGTCGGCCGGTTCTCGGCCCGGGTCAGGGCGATCTCGCGCGGCTTGACGATCTCGCTGCAGTGGTTGCAGGCGATGCGCGGATCCAGCGAATGGCCGCAGGTCTGGTGCACCATGTCGATGCCCGAGTCACAGTCGCCATAGACATGCTTGTTGCCCCAGGCGTGCAGGGTGACCAGCACTCCGTACAGATCCTTGCCCTTGGCCGTCAGCACATATTCGTTGCGCGGCGGGCGCTCGGAATAGGGGCGGACTTCCAGCACGCCGTGCTGCACCAGGGATTTCAGCCGCGCCGCCAGCACATTGCGCGCCAGCCCCAGCCGGTCCTGCCACTGCTCGAACCGGCTGACCCCTTGAAAAGCGTCGCGGATGACCAGCAGGGTCCACGGGTCACCGATCACCTCCAGCGTGGCAGCGATCGAGCAACTTTGTCTGGAGTAGTCAGCGGTGCGTCCCATGTCAGAAAGGTGACGTGGCGGCAGGCTGATTGCAAGTGGGTTGTCATTCTGGACCCTCCGCTTATGTTTGTTGGTCCGTCCTTTTTCGCAATGAACCCTTCGCATGACCTTCCCCATGCCGCGTCAGACACTTGATCAGGCCCTCACCCTGACGCCCGGCGACGGGCCGGACCGGACCGCTGATCTGACGGCGGACTTCTCCAACGCTCCGTTGGCCTGGCCTGCGGATAAGGGCGCGCCGTTCGGGGGCCTGATGGCGGCGCTCGCCGTCCGCGCCATGCGGGAAGGCCTGGACATCCAGCCACCCCTGATGACCCTGACGGTCCAATATCTGGCCGCCGCCCGCTTTGCGCCGGTCACCTTCTCTCCGACACTTGAACGGGGCGGACGCTCGGTGGCCTATGCCTCCGTGCGTGCGGGCCAGCCCGGGCGCCCCGCTCTGACCGCCCTCGGCACCTTCGGCACCCTGGGTCATGGACCTGAGATCCGGCCGCTCACTCCTTCGCCGACCCCGTTTGAGGATCTGGACCCGACGCCGGTCGATCCGCAGCTGGCCCCCTGGTTTACCCGCTATATCGAGCACCGGTTCGACGGAGGCGCCAAGATCGGTGGCGGCTCCCCCCTTTCGGATCCGACCCTGCGGCTGTGGATGCGGACCATCGACCATCGCCCGCTGGACGAGCTCAGCCTGTGCTTCCTGCTGGACGGCATCTTCCCGTCCTACATGACCGTGCTGCCCGCCCCGCCTGTGCCCTCGGCCAGTGTCGACCTGCGCTATGACCTGATCGAACCGGTGACGCCGGACACCTCACCCGAGGGCTGGGCGATTTTCCAATTCCGCACACGCGACGTTTCCGGCGGCTGGGCGTTGGATGACGGTATGGCCTTTGCGCCGGACGGTCGGCCTCTGGCGCTGGCCCGGCAAAGGCGCAAACTTTTCGGGCCGCGCCGCCCGGCCGAGGCCTGAGCGCAGGTGCAAACGGACTTGCGTTGCAGCGCACAAAAGCCGATCTAGCCTTCACCTTATCCGTATCCGAGGGACTGTTTTCCATGACCCAATCTAATGACCCCGTCGTCATCGTCGCCTTTGCCCGTACGCCGATGGGCGGCTTCCAGGGCGCGCTGAGCGGCGTCAAGGCGACCGATCTGGGCGCCACCGCCGTCAAGGCCGCGGTCGAGCGCGCGGGTGTCAGCGCTGACAAGATCGAGCAGATCTTCATGGGCTGCGTCCTGCCCGCCGGGCTGGGCCAGGCCCCGGCCCGTCAGGCCGCCATCGGCGCGGGCCTCGGCAAACATGTCGAGGCGACCACGGTCAACAAGATGTGCGGCTCGGGCATGCAGGCCGCCATGATGGCCCATGACGCCCTGATGGCAGGAACGGCCGATATCATCGTCGCGGGCGGCATGGAGTCGATGACCGGCGCCCCCTACGTCATGAACAAGCACCGCGGCGGCGCCCGCATCGGCCACGATGTGATCGTCGACACCATGTATATGGACGGCCTGGAAGACGCCTATACGCCCGGCAAGCTGATGGGCGCATTCGCCGAGGACACCGCCGGCCAGTACCAGTTCACCCGCGAACAGCAGGACGACTACGCCATCGAGTCCCTGCGTCGCGCCAATGCCGCCATCGAAAGCGGCGCCTTTGACGCCGAAATCACCCCCGTCGAGGTGACCAGCCGCAAGGGCACGGAAACCATCAGCACCGACGAACAGCCCGGCAAGGCCCGCCCGGAAAAGATCCCGACCCTGCGCCCGGCCTTCGCCAAGGACGGCACCATCACCGCCGCCAATGCCAGCTCGATCTCGGACGGAGCCGCCGCCCTGGTCATGACCCGCGAGAGCGTGGCCAAGGCCATGAACCTGCCGATCGTGGCCCGCGTCGTCGCCCATGCCGCCCATGCGCATGAGCCGGGCCTGTTCACCACCGCCCCCGTGCCCGCCATGCAAAAGGCCCTGAAAAAGGCCGGCTGGTCGGTCGACGACGTTGACCTCTGGGAGATCAACGAAGCCTTTGCCGTTGTGCCGATGATCGCCATGAAGGAAATGGGCATGAGCCGCGACAAGGTGAACGTCAACGGCGGCGCCTGCGCCCTGGGCCACCCCATCGGTGCCTCGGGCGCGCGCATCCTGGCGACCCTGCTGGGCGCGCTGGAAGCCCACGGCAAGACCAAGGGCGTGGCTTCGCTCTGCATCGGCGGCGGCGAAGCCGTGGCCATGGCGGTCGAGCGGGTCTGACCCCCCGCGTCAGTCGGACAGACAGACCTCGCAACTCTCGGGGCTGAACCGGGCGCTGCATTCGCGCCGGACGGCCTCTCCATGCTCGGCCAGCGCCTCTCGGTATATTCCACAGACCTCGGCGGCGAGCGGCACGGCCGGGGTCTGTGAAATCACTCGGCTGCCCTGCACGGCTGTGAAGCGGGCCCCGTCTCCGTCCGCGCGCATTTCGACGGCGTCGTCGCCATTCCAGAGCTTCAGGGCCACGCCCTCTTCTGGATCGGCGACGAACAGGGCGGACTGTGACCGGCGGCTGTCCAGCGTCAGCCCGACATTGCCGGAGGGGGAGAAGGTGACATACCCCCCGCGTTCCTGACCGGTGTCGTCGTACAGCATGACACCGGCGACCTTTTCGCCGCCGCGGCCAATGCGCCGCCCGTCGATGATCGCATCGGGCAGGGCACCGCCGACCCTGACCCGCACCACGCCGTTCTCATCCACGACCGCCAGTTCGGAGACGGTCAACCTCTGCGGATCGGTGTTCACGGCAAAACCCGCTACCAGCAGGGCCCCCAATCCCAGGATCGCAAGGCCCTGCAGTCGCGTCTGCCGCCGCAGACGTTGCAACAACGCCGCCATGTCCTGCGCGTTTTCAGCGTCATCGTTCATCGTAAACCTCCCCAAATACATCGAGGACAGCATCGACACGAAATGCCGGTCGAATGAACTTAAATATCGGCAATATGATTGCAGGCATGTAATCTTCGGAGGCTCGTCCTCCATGAGTCTGCTTCGTGATGTCACTGCACCGTCGTTCCCTGCTTGCCATCACGCCCGGTCTGGTGGCCGCTGTGTCTTCCGGCAGGCTGTCGCACGCGTCCTCCCGCCCTGCACGGATGGATGATATACACCTCTGGCCCGGCGCAGCTCCCGGCGGTGACGGCGTCACCGTCACGCCCGAGGTGGTCGAGCGCTCGACCGATCCCGCATTTCACGACCGCATCGCAAAGCACACGCGCGATCCCCTGCTGACGGTCGTGCGGCCAGTACAGCCGAACGGCGTGTCGATGCTGCTGGTCCCCGGCGGAGGGTACCGCTGGGCTGTGGTCGACAAGGAGGGCATGGACTGCGCCCGCGTGTTCGCGGCCATGGGCTACACCTGCTACGTCCTGCGCTACCGCCTGCCCGCGGACGGTTGGGCAGCGGGACCGGATGCGCCGTTGCAGGATGCCCAGCGCGCTCTGCGTCTGGTCCGGGCCCACGCCGCCGGCGAAGGCCGCGCCCCGGATCGCACGGTCGTTCTGGGCGCCTCGGCCGGAGGGCATCTGGCGGGACTGCTCGGCGCGCGCCGTGACGCCACCTACGCCCCGGTCGATGCTGCGGACCAGCATTCCCATCGCCCCGACGGCCTGATCCTGCTCTATCCGGTCGCAACCCTGACCGACCCCCATGCCCACGCCGGATCGCGTCGCGAACTGCTGGGCGAGAGCCCCGCGCCCGATCAGATTGCCGCCTACAGCCTCGAGCAGATGGACTGGACGGGGGCGGCCCCCACCGTCCTGCTGCACGCCATGGACGACGACGCCGTGCCGGTCGAGAATTCCCTGATGCTGTCCGCCACCCTTCGGCAGGCCGCGGTCCCGGTCGAGGTCCATTTGTTCGAGGAAGGCGGCCATGGCTTTGGCATTCGCCTGATCGAGGGCCGACCCGCCGCCGTCTGGCCCGATCTGGTCCGGAGCTGGCTCGGCCGACGCGGACTCTGAACGGTCTGTAATGTTCTGCGGCTTGCGCCCGCCCCCCTGCCCGCTAAGGTTGCCGCGTCCTTGGGCCGTTAAATTTTGTGGGGTTTTTCATGCGTATCCGAATTCTGGTCGCGGCCTTGGCCGTGTCCACCCTTACGGCGGGGTCCGCCGTCGCCCAGGTCAGCGTCGGCGCGGTCGATCAGAGCCGCGGCACCTATGAGGACAAGTTCCGCCAGTTCGAGGGCGAGAGCTGGCCCAGCCCCAACGACTACCGTACGGCCTCGGGCGCGCCCGGCCATCGCTACTGGCAGCAGCAGGTCGACTACGTCATCGACGTGCGCCTCGACGAGGACGCCAAGGCCCTGACCGCCAGCCAGCGGATCACCTATCACAACAACTCGCCTGACACCCTGACCTACCTCTGGATCCTGCTGGACCAGCAGGACATGGCCGAAGGGTCGATGGCCACCATGGCCTCGCCCAGCTCGAGCTCGGAGACCTATCAGTTCTTCGAGGCCCTGGGCTTTGAGCGCGGTCAGACCTGGGCCGGCGGCTTCCAGAACATCGTCGTCAAGGGCACCGACGGGCGCCCGCTGAACATCACCCAGGTCGACGCCCTGCTGCGCGTCGATCTGCCCCGCCCGCTGGCGTCCGGTGAGCGGATCAGCTTCGACATGACCTATGCCATGCCGTTCGCCCAGACCATGGTGATCGGCGCCCGCAGCGGATACGAATGTTTCCCGGGGTCGACCCCGGCCGGAAACTGCATCTTTCAGGCCGCCCAGTGGTTCCCGCGTCTGGCGGCCTATTCCGACTACGAAGGCTGGCACACCCTGCCCTTCCTGGGATCGGGCGAGTTCCCGCTGGAATTCGGCAACTATCAGGTCTCGATCACCGTCCCCGCCGACCACGTAGTCGCCGCCTCGGGCGAGCTCCAGAACAGCCGCGACGTGCTGACCCGCGAGCAGCAGGCCCGCATGGAGCAGGCTCGCACCGCCACCGACACCCCCGTCTATGTCGTCACCCCCGACGAGGCTGTGGCCCGCGAACAGGGCCGCGCCACCGACACGCGCACCTGGCGCTTTAAGGCCGAAAACGTCCGTGACTACGCCTGGGCGTCCTCACGCGGCTTTGTCTGGGACGCCATGGCCGTCCGTCAGGATGAGCCGGGTGCCGAATATCCGACCGTCATGGCCATGTCCTTCTACACCAAGGAGGCGCGGCCCATGTGGGATACCTATTCCACGCGCGCCGTGGCCCACGCCATCGACGTCTATGGCTCCTTCACCTTCCCCTACCCCTATCCGACAGCCCAGTCGGTCAACGGGCCGGTGGGCGGGATGGAATACCCGATGATCACCTTCAACGGGGCCCGTCCGACGCGCGATGAGAATGGCAATGTCATCAACGGGGACGCGACCAAATACGCCCTCGTCGATGTGATCATCCACGAGATCGGCCACATCTGGTTCCCAATGATCATCAACAGCGACGAGCGCCAGTGGACCTGGATGGATGAGGGCATCAACACCTTCGTCGAATATCAGGCCACCAAGCTCTGGGATCCTGACTTCCCGTCGCGGGGCGAGCCGCGCGACATCGTCCGCTTCATGACGTCGGACAACCAGGTCCCGCTGATGACCCGCTATGACACGGCGCTCAATGCCGGCAATGTCGGCTATCTGAAGCCCGGCACGGCTCTGGTCGTGCTGCGCGAGACGGTCATGGGCCGCGAGCTGTTTGACCGCGCCTTCCGCGAATACGCCGAGCGCTGGAAGTTCAAGCGTGCCACCCCCTACGACTTCTTCCGCACCATGGAAGAAAGCTCGGGCATGGACCTCGACTGGTTCTGGCGCGGCTGGTTCTATTCGACCGACCACGTCGACATCTCGCTCGAAAACGTGGTCCAGGCCCGTCTGGCCACGGATGAGGACGAGGAACAGTCTGAAGGTCCGCCGCCTCCCGGCGAGCCCGAGGTCGAAGTCGTCGAGCCGCCGGTGCCGCTGACCATCGCCAACAATGCCGGCATGCAGACGGTCATCGAGCGCAACCCGTCGATCGACGCCTATGACGACAGCGCCGACGGCGCCTATCCCCTGACGGACGAGCAACGCCGGGCCATTGGCCGCGGCGGTCGGCAGATGATCATGCCCCTGATCCAGGAAGCCCAGTCGTTCGACTCCAACGTCTACCGCTTCAGCTTCAAGAACGTCGGCGGCGTGGTGATGCCCATCATCCTGAAGCTGACCTTCGACGACGGCACCAGCGAAGTGGTCCGCATCCCGGCCGAAATCTGGCGCTACAACAGCCAGGAAGTCAGCTGGCAGTATGTGACCGACAAGACCCTGGTGCAAACCGAAGTCGATCCCAACTGGGAGACCGCCGACGCCGACCGCGAGAACAACTACTTCCCGCGTCGCTAGTCAGCACTGACGATCAGGGCCGGAGGGCGCGTTCCGCAAGGGACGCGCCCTCAGTCGTTTTCGTCCGGCCCATTCAGATCGGCAGGGTCGGCCTCATAGTCCAGCAGGTCAGCGGGGCGGCACCCCAGCGCCGCGCACAGCCTGGCCAGGGTGGAAAAGCGGATGCCCTTGACCTTGCCGGAGCGGAACAGGGACATCTGCGTCTCGCTCAGCCCCACCTCGGCGGCCAGATCACGGGCGGTCCGGCCCTGTTTGGCCAGCACGGCATCAAGGGTCACGCGAACGGGCATTCAGATCATCTCGTCCAGCTCGGCCTGCACATCGGCCGCCTGATCCACCACCCGGCCCAGCAGGAACAACGCCCCGCCGATCATGCCCAGCGTCATGCCGCCGACGTCGAAATGCAGCCAGCCGCCCTGCCCGCCCTGGATGATCCGCGTCAGATTGGTCACCACAAACACACTCCAGACCCCGCCGACACCCAACGCCAGCCCGACATTGCGCAGGGCCAGCACCAGCGTCGGCTGGATCAGCCGCCCCTTCGACAACTGCCCCATGGCCCGACCGATCATCCACACCGCCGCCAGATAGAAGACCGCCGGCATGGCCCAGATGACCGAACTGGCGATATCCCACGCATAGGGGACCTCATCGCCTCGCAGGCGCAGCCATAGGGGCGCGATCAGGTGCATCAGCGCCAGCAGGCTGCCGACGCTGATCACCATGAACCGGGCCAGCAGCTGGAACTGGCGGCAGCGCGCCCGGAACCGGGCCAGATCGTCATGACTCATCGGGCTCTCCCTGTCTGAACTTTAATCTTGACTTAAATTTCCGTCGTCGGCAACTTTATATAAGAGTTAAATCACGAGACGTCGACATGCTTGCTATTGAAACCCGCGACCTGCGTCGCCGCTTCGGCCCAACCCTGGCCGTGGATGGCGTATCCCTCTCGGTCCCCCGGGGCTGCGTCTATGGCTTCATGGGCCGAAACGGGGCGGGCAAGACCACCACGCTCAAGATGCTGCTGGGACTGGTCCGTCCTGATGCCGGCACGATCTACATCGCCGGGAGGGATGCGCTGGCCGACCGGCTGGGTGCCGCCAGCTGCGTGGGAGCCCTGCTGGAGGCGCATGGCTTTTACGCCCACCTGTCCGGTCGCGAGAATCTGGACCTGACGCGGTCCCTGCTGGGGCTCAGGCGGTCCGAGCTGGACCGGGTGCTCGATATCGTCGGCCTGACCACTGACGCCGGTCGCCGGGTCGGCGGCTATTCGCTGGGCATGCGCCAGCGATTGGGGATCGCCCGGGCCCTGCTGGGCAGTCCCGAAGTGCTGATCCTCGACGAGCCGACCAATGGCCTCGATCCCGACGGCATTGCCGACATGCGCGACTTTCTGCGGACCCTCCCTGCCCGCGCCAACGCCACTGTGCTGCTCTCCAGCCACCTGCTGGGCGAGGTGGAGCAGGTCGCCGACCGCGTCGGCATTATTCATCAGGGTCGGTTGGTGCTGCAGGACGATCTGGCGACCCTGCGCGCCGGTCAGGCTCCTCAACTACGGCTCGGCTGCGACGCCCCGGACCGGGCCCGCGCGCTGATTTTGAGCATGGGCCTCACGCCCGACCCGGACAGCGACCGGATCACCCTGGCCCCGGGCGCCGATGTCCGCGAGACCGCCCGCGCGCTGAACCGCGGCCTCGTGGAGGCTGGCATCGGCGTCCACGAACTGACCCCACAGGCCCGCTCGCTCGAGACCATCTACCGCGACATCACCGCCCTGACCCCGCCAGCTCAGAAGGAAGCCGCCTGATGCTCCGTGTCTTGACCGTCGAACTGCGTAAGCTCAACCGCTCGCTGGCCGCCGCCCTGGCCATCGCCGCGCCGGGCCTGATCGCTGTCTTTACCTTCTTCAACATCCTGCGGGGCAAGACCGCCCAACCCTGGGACATGTGGATGGTCAGCGCCGCCGGAATCTGGGCCTTCTTCATGCTGCCCATGAGCGTTACGGCCCTCACGGCCCTGATTGCCCATATGGAGCACGGTCCTCGCACCTGGGACCATCTGCGGGCCCTGCCCCTGCCGCGCTGGACGCTCTATGCCGCCAAGATCCTCAGCGTCTTTCTGGTGCTGGCCGCAATGAGTGTCGGCGTCTTCGCCTTCACCTGGGCGGCCGTAAAGCTGGCCGTCGTGATCAAGCCCGAGTTGGCCCCGACGGGTGTCTTCGACGCCTCAGCCTACCTGACGGCTCTGGGTCGCATGTATCTCGCCGCCACCCTCGTCGTGGTGATCCAGCTCTGGATCGCGCTCCGCTGGTCCAGCTTTGTGCCCGGGCTGGTGGTCGGAATCGGCGGGACCTTCTTTGCCGTCGTCGCCACTGCCGCAAAGGTCGGCGTCTTCCTGCCCTGGCAGATGCCCGTCAATATGCTGGCGACCGAGGGCTGGCGCCTGCAGACCGCTCTGGGACTGGGCTTTGGCGGGGGTCTGGTCCTGCTGGCCCTTATGCTGTGGCACCTGTCGCGGCGCGAGGTGCTGTAGGTCGAAGTCCAGCAACCGCGCCAGTCCGCCCGCCGGTGCCATCATGACGATCATGGCCACCTCCTGAGTCGTAATTGATAGTCATTCTCAGGTTTGCGGATTCACCCCCCTCATGGCAAGCCTTGAGACGAATTCTGCTCCAAAGGCCGCCCCCTGCCCGACCCCCTTGCCCGCTCCTGCGATGACTGCGGCCTGTGCTGCAAGCTGATGGGTGTGACCGCACTGGACAAACCGGCGGGTCGTTGGTGCACCCATTTCAAAAAAGCCCAAGGGTGCCGCATCTATGACGACCGGCCTGCGGACTGCCGAATTTTCAACTGCCTGTGGCTGCTGACCGAGGCGCTCGATGCCGACTGGAAGCCGTCCGTCTGCGGCTTCGTCCTGCACAGCGAAGCCGGAGGGGGGCGGCTAATCGTCGAATGCGACCCGGCCCGCCCGCACGACTGGCGGCGCGCGCCCTATCAGGCCACGCTGGAACGGTGGGCCGGTCAGGGGCAGGAGGTTCTGGTCATGACGGGGCGCGCGGGTCTGCGGCTGCTGCCCGATGGCCAGACCCGACCGGTACGGCGTGCGGGTTAGCGCGGCTCGACCGTCTGGCCGATCGCATCGGCAAGCGCCCGATCCTCGTCACTGACGGCTGAGACCCAGACGTGCAGTTCGACGCCGTCGCGCAGCCGATACAGATGCTCCAGCGCCAGCGTCCGACCGTTCTCGGTGACAATGATCGACCGGCGGCCGGCCCGTTCGCGTTGCTCACCGCTGTAGATCGGGAACTGCGACTGTGGACCGACATAGATCATCAACAGACCACGGCCCTCGCGCCGGACCGAGAAGATGTCGAACTCGGGACCCGACCGTCCGGGATACAGGCCCGCGCCCTCCGGCATGGCGACCCGGAACGGCAGGACGAGGCGCTCGGACACGGTCAGGGCAACGGGCTCAGGCTCAGGCGGTGCAGTGGGCTCGGCAGCCTCGGCAGGGGCCTCCGCGGGTTCTGCCTCGGCCTCGACGACGACTGCCGGCTCTGTCTCGGGCGCGGCCTCGGCCTCAGCCTCTGGCTCAGGCTCCGGTGCTGGCGGGGTCGCGATGGCGACCGGCGGGCCGCTGTTAAGGTCGCGGGTAATGTCGTCGCCGTCCGCGTCCTGAGCGAGAACCGCAGCGGGGGCGAACACCAGACCTACAGCCAGTCCAAGGCCGACAAGGGCATGAGGGCGGGTGAGGAGATCGAGCGCGTTCATGGTCCGACCATCCCCCGACGCCACGCCGGGCGCAAGTCCGCACTTCTGTCGAGATCAGGCGGCCTGGAGTTCCACCCAGAAGGTTGCGCCCTGGCCCGGCTCGGACACTACGCCGATGTCACCGCGCTGCAGTTCGACCAGCCGCTTGGCCAGGGCCAGGCCGATGCCGTGCCCCTCAATTGCGGACCGTTCGAGACCCAGACGGTTGAAGGGCTCGAACAACTGCGCCTGTTTGTCGGCCGACAGACCGGGGCCGCGGTCGATGACCTCGATGCGAACGCCACCCGGGACACGACGGGCCTTCAGGATCACAACGCCGCCCGCGGCGCCATATTTCACGGCGTTGCTGGCCAGATTGCCGATCACCTGGGTCAGACGCTGGGAGTCCGCCAGCGCCACCATGCCGTCAACTGCACATTCCAGCTCGATCCGCACGCCTGCGGCTTCGGGCCGCAGCGCCGTCACGCGGGCCACATCGTCCAGCACACCGTGTACGTCGGTCGGGCGCAGGTCGACCTTGACCGCCCCGGATTCGGCGCGGGCTACGTCCAGCAGGTCATGGGCCAGGGCCTCGACCTGACGGGCGGTCTTGACCAGCATGTCGGCCATGTCCCGCTGGGTATCGGTCACCTCGCCGATCTGGCCGGATTTCCACAGTTCGCCGATGCCGATCACGCCTCCAACCGGGCTCTTGATCTCATGGGCCACATTGGCCAGCAGCCGCGACTTGGCCGCCGAGGCGCGCTCGGCCCGAACCTGACCGGCCTTGGCGCGATCTGCCAGAAGGTCCCGCTCTTCGAGAAGGGCGGCGACGAGCAGGATCGGCATGAAGCCCAGCAGCATCATGACCTGCGCCAGCACCGCCCTGCCGGCGATATCTGACCCGTGCATGGCAAAGGGTCCATGATCCAGCATGGCGCTTCCCACAGCGGTCAGGGTGACAATCAGCAGGCTGGTGGCTATGCCCAGGATCCTCAGTCGCACCGCGATCAAGATCAGCAAGGGGAACATGGCGAAGCTCATCGGCACCGTGGCGAACCAGAACACCGCCCAGGAGGCCATCGTCAGAAGGCCCAGCAGGATCAGCGTCTCGGCCAGCTTCCACGGTCGCCGCAGCACATTCATATGGGTGCGGGTCAGGGCGAGGCCAAACGTCCCAATGACGGCCAGTCCCAGCGCATGGCCGAACCACCAGGTCTGGAAGGACGCGGCGATATCCGCGCCGCTCATCGCGTAAAGACACAGCGAGGCGAACAGGGCCGCCGGAATCGGCGCCACGACCGCGGCACTCAGCAGGAACCGGGCGCATCCCTCGACCGTGCTCAGGTTCAGCCCCGGCGCAAACCGCCGCGCCAGCGTCACCGCCAGCACGATCTCCACCATATTGGCGACGGTGAACATGACCGACAGCAGCGGTGGATTGCCGACCAGAAACTCGCCGACCAGAATGCCCAGCGCGATCAATCCGCCGTACGCCAGGTCGTAGATCGGCCCGCGTGACGTTCTCAGCCAGACAACCGTCGCAAGGCCACCGGCCCCCCAAAGGGCCGCCACGAGACCTGCTGTTCGGGCAAAGGTGATCGACAGTACAATCAGCAACGCCACCCCGACCGCTGTCAGGATCGGCACCAGAGGCTGTGAAAACACAGGTTCGTGGACACGTTCTGTGACGGCGCGCGCGGCGCTCTTGTCGGAGGCCGCCTTCACAGGCTTAGAGATATCCAGCGCGGGGCTGACGGGCATTCGACTTGTCCACATGACACAAACAGCCCGTGATGCTTAATCGCTGCCCTTTAATATCCCCTGAAGCTCAACCGCGAAGAGCCGCGTTGAGGGCACGCACGGCCTCTGCCGGTCCGCCGGGGTGTGACCACACTGCGCCGCTGACCGCCACAAAGTCCGCCCCGGCCGCGGCCATGGCACCGGCGTTTGTCGCATTGAGCCCGCCGATCGCCACGCAGGGGATCTCCATCGTCTCCTGCCAGATCGTCAGCACATCCGGGCTGGCGGTGTGTTCGACCGCCTTGGTCGCCGTCGGGTAAAAGGCGCCAAAGGCCACATAGTCCGCCCCCGCCTCGGCCGCCTCCATGGCCAGATGGCGACTGTCGTGACAGGTCACCCCGATCATCGCGTCCGGTCCCAGCAGCCGCCGCGCCTCGGCCACCGACCCGTCCTGCTGCCCCAGGTGCACGCCGTCGCAACCCGTCACCTTCGCCAGATCGGCGCGGTCATTCAGAATCACCGCCACGTCGCGCGCCTGCGCCAGCGGGGCCAGCACCTCGACCGCGCGGCGCACCTCGGCGTCCGGCACATCCTTCAGCCGGATCTGCAACGCCGCCACATCCCCGCTCTCCAGCGCCTGTGCCAACTGCCCGGCAAAGGCCGTGAGGTCAGGAACGGCGGGCGGCGTTATCAGATACAGCCGACACGGCGGACGGGCGGGGACGGTGGTCTTGCTCATTCCCGGCAAGTGCGACGCCGCACCGCATTCGTCAACGTCGCATCGTGCGTGCGAACGATTTGCAGTCGCCGCGATTGGTGCTATAGCGAGGCGTTATCAACTAATCCGGCGTGTGCGCTCCGTGTACATCTGCAACTGCAACGGCCTGAGGCAGCGCGACGTCGCCCGTGCGATCGACTCGGGCGCGACCCGTCCCCGCGACGTCTTTGCCCACCATCAGTGCAGCGCCCAGTGCGCCAAATGCGTCTGTGAAATGCGCCAGATGATTCAGGAAACGCGCGAGTCTTGGGCCATGGCCGCCGAATAGCCGCTGGGCCTCTCGAGATCGACACGCAAAGTCGTTCTCATCTTACTGAAAACGCAGATTATTTTTGAGAGCCGCCGTTCGGTGTGCTAGGCTGTGGCTCTGCTTCAACGGCGGGCGATTCCCCACGCGTGGCCCCGCCCCGAATACGAAAGGCCTCGGCCATGAAGGGCGATCCCGCGATCATCCGCACCCTCAATGGGGTCCTGACCAATGAACTGACGGCGGTGAACCAGTATTTCCTGCACGCCCGCATGTTCGAGAGCTGGGGCCTGTCGCACCTCGGAAACGTCGTCTACGAGGAATCGATCGGCGAGATGAAGCATGCCGACATGCTCATCAAACGCATTCTGTTCCTCGACGGCCTGCCGAACCTGCAGGATCTGCATAAGCTCAAGGTGGGCGAGGACCCCATCGAATGCCTGGGCGCCGACCTGCAGCTTGAGCTCGACAGCCGCAAGGCGACCTCGGCCGCCGTCACCCAGTGCGAGGAAGCCCGCGACTACGTCAGCCGCGACCTGCTGATGCGCATCCTGTCGGATACCGAGGAGCACATCGACTTCCTCGAGAACCAGCACAAGCTGATCGAGCTCATGGGTGCCCAGAACTATCTGCAGTCGGCGATGAAAGAGATCGTCACCGACGGCGGCGCCACGGGCAACTGATCGGGAACAGACGGCGGTTCGACCCATTCCTCTCGTGTGGCTGGAGGAGACTGGATGTTCGATCTCGACGACGTACACGACAAGGCGACCAATCTTATCAACGCTCGTGACCGGGACGGGGGCCATGTGCTGCTCGGTCTCGGGCTGACGCTCGGCTTTGCGGTGGCCGCGACCGCCCTCGCCCATGTCTCGGTGCGGCCGCAATCGCAGGGCGGTACGAAGCAACCCGTCACCGAGCGGCCGCGCGGCTCGCTGGGCCTGATCCTGCCCGCCATGTTTTCGGCCACCACCCTGTCGGCATTGCGCGTCTGGAATGCCCCGGCCCGCCCCGAGCGCACCCGCGCCCTCGGCTTCTGGGCGGCGGCCCAGGCCCTCAACGCTGTGTGGATCGCCTTGCGTCCGGCCAGTCGCGGACTGCAGATCGCCGCAGCCATGTCGTCCGCCGGCATGGCGGCTGCCTTCGCCCACGAGGCCCGCCAGATGGACACCCGGGCCGGCAAGATGGCCTCCCCGCTCGGGTCCGGCGTCCGGCTGGCGAACCGCATCCAGCCCGACTGACGCAACATTCCGCCCGCTTGCCCTTTGACCGTCGCCCCTGTAGGGGTCGCGTCCAAATTTCACGCCTGCGCGCGCGCAGTCCAACCCCAGCGACATTCGATGAAAATCAACGGCAACACCATCAAGCCCGGCATGGTCCTGCAAGTGAACGGCGGCCTCTGGGTCGTGACCAAGGCCAGCCACGTCAAGCCGGGCAAGGGCGGCGCCTTCGCCAACGTCGAGGCCAAGAACCTCGAGACAGGCAACAAGCTGAACGAGCGCTTCCGGTCAGAAGACAAGGTCGAGCGCGTCACCCTGGAACAGAAGGATTTCTCCTATCTGTTCGACAACGGCGACAGCCTCGTCTTCATGGACGACGCGACCTACGAACAGATCGAACTGCAGAAGGACTGGGTCGGCGATGACCGCATCCCGTATCTGCAGGAAGGCATGAAGGTCGTCATCGAGATGCACGAGGAGCGCCCGATCGGCCTCTCCCTGCCGGACCAGGTCAATCTGGAAGTCGTCGAGACCGAGCCGACCGTGAAGGGCCAGACCGCCTCCTCGTCCTACAAGCCGGCCATCGCCAACAACGGCGTCCGCATCATGATTCCGCCCTATATGGGCGTCGGCGAAAAGATCGTGGTCGACACCACCACCGGCGAATACGTCCGCCGCGCGGATTGATCCGGGCGGTCCAGCCGGACCGCTCCCTTTTTTGAACTTCTCCGCATCTCCGGGCCGGAAGCCTTTCAGGACATGCGGACCAGGAGATTCCCCATGGCCCTCGCCTCTGCCCTTCTGCAAACCATGATCGACGCGGTCCGCAAGACCGCGCGGCCGATGCTCCGCGACTTTGGCGAGGTCTCCCAGCTGCAAGTCTCGCGCAAGGGGCCCGCCGATTTCGTCACCGCCGCCGACATCAAGGCCGAGCAGACCCTGTTCGAGCTGCTGACCAAGGCGCGCCCCGGCTACGGCTTCCTCGGCGAGGAACGCGGCATGATCGAGGGCACGGACAAGTCGCACACCTGGATCGTCGACCCGATCGACGGCACCACCAATTTCGTCCACGCCATGCCCCACTTTGCCATCACCGTGGCGCTGGAGCGGCGCGCGCCCGACGGCTCGGCCGAGATCGTCGCAGGCGTCACCTTCAACCCCGTGCTGAACGAGCTGTTCTGGGCCGAAAAGGGCAAGGGCGCCTATCTGAACGACGCGCGCATCCGGGTCACCGGTCGCCGCGACCTCAGCCAGTGCCTGATCGGCACCGGCCTGCCCTTCATGGGCAAGACCGGCCACGCCCAGGCGATCAAGGACATCCACGCCATGGGCCAGCGGGTCGCCGGTATCCGCCGCCTGGGATCGGCGGCGCTGGATCTCGCCTGGGTGGCCGCCGGCCGCTATGACGCCTTCTGGGAGCGCAACCTCAAGCCCTGGGACGTCGCCGCCGGCCTGCTGTTCGTGACCGAGGCGGGCGGCATGGCCACCACCATCGACGGCACCGGCAATGTCCACGACGGTCAGCAGATCCTGGTCGCCAACTCGGACCTGCACCCCCAGATCGCCGCCATCCTGCGCGCGACCTGATCAGGCTCAGTCGGCCCGGAACTGCAGCCGGGCCAGCCGGGCATACAGGCCACCCCGCGCGACCAGTTCGCCATGGGTGCCGACCTCGACCACCCGGCCCTCGTCCATCACCACAATCCGGTCCGCGCGCAGCACAGTCGCCAGCCGGTGGGCGATGACCAGCGTCGTACGCGCCTGCATGGCCTCGTCCAGCGCCACCTGCACCAGACGCTCATTTTCGGCATCCAGCGCGCTGGTCGCCTCATCCAGCAGCAGGATCGGTGCTTGGCGGATCAGGGCCCGGGCGATGGCCAGCCGCTGTCGCTGGCCTCCAGACAGGCTGCGGGCCCGCTCGCCCAGCGGGGTGTCGAACCCTTCGGGCAGGGCCTCAACGAACGTCAGCGCCTGCGCCCGCTCGGCCACGTCACGGACCTCATCGACGCCCGCATCCTCGCGGCCAAAGCGGATGTTCTCGATGGCCGAGCCGGAGAACAGCGGCGCCTCCTGCGACACCCAGGCAAAGCGCGAGCGCAGGGCCACCGGATCGACCGTCGAGGCCTCGATCCCGTCGACCCGCACCTGTCCCGACTGCGGGTCATAAAAGCGCAGCAGCAGGCGGAAGACCGTCGACTTGCCCGCCCCCGACGGCCCGACCAGGGCCACCGTCTCGCCCGGTCTCACCGACAGGGTGAAATCCCGGAGCGCCGGCAGGTCCGGTCGTCCCGGATAGGCGAAATTGACATCCCGCATCTCGACCTCGCCCACCGGCGGTTCGGGCAGGGCCTTCGGGGCGGCGGGCGGGCGGATGCCGGGTTGGGCCCGCATCAGTTCGTCGATTCTCTGCATGGCACCTGCGGCCTTCTGCACATCGCCCCAGCTCTCGCCCAGTGCCCCCACGGCACCGGCCACGAACACCGACAGCAGCACAAACTGCAGCAGGGCCCCCGGCGTCATCCGTCCGGCGATCACATCCTGCGCGCCCAGCCACAGCACCAGCGTCACACCGCCGAACATCAGGGTGATGATCATGGCCGTCATCCACGCCCGCGCCCGGATCCGCTTCAGCGACACGCCAAAGGCCGCCTCGACTGCCGCCCCGAACCGGCCGATGGCCGAGGCCTCGCGGCCAAAGGCCTGCACCGTCTCGATGGCATCGACGCTTTCGCCCGCGAACCCGACCGCCTCGGCGAACCGGTCCTGCGAATCGACGGTCAGCTTGCGCACCACCCGCCCGAACAGGAACAGCGGCACGATCAGCAGCGGCAGCACCAGCAGCACCAGCCCCATCAGCTTGGGACTGACCACGAACAGCAGGATCATCCCCCCGATCATGGTCAGCAGGTTGCGCAGCGCAAAGCTGATCGAGGTCGTCATCAGGGTGTCGATCAGTTGAATGTCGGTCGTCAGGCGCGACAGAACCTCGCCCGTCCGCATCCGCACGAAAAAGGCCGGGTCCAGCGTCAGCACCCGCCCGAACAGGGCCGTGCGCAGGTCGGCGATGATCCGCTCGCCCGTCCGGGTCACGAAATAATAGCGCACCGCCGAAGCCACCCCGAGGAACAGCGCATTCAGCCCCAGCAGCAGGAACCAGAAATTCAGCTGCGCCCCACCGGCCTCAAAGCCGTTGTCGATGGCCCCGCGCGAGGTCACCGTCAGGCCCAGCGAGGCCGCCGTCGACATCAGCAGCCAGAACACCGACAGCGCCACATGCCCGCGGTGCTGGACGGCAAAGGGCCACAGGCGCAAAAGCGGGCGCACATCCTTTTGCCGGGTGCGGCGCTCGCCTGCCTCGCTCAGCCGCTCGCTGAGCTGTGCCCCGGCGCCGGGGCGGCCAGAGGCCTCGGCATCCAGGTCGGGTGCGGCGCGGGAAGGCGGGGGTGTTTCGGTCATGGCCCGCGCCTCTTGCCCCGGAACGCTACCCGGTGTAAACGCCGCCCCTCTCCCGCCGGAGCTTCTGGCGGGTTTCCCATTTTGCGCACCGACGGTCGGCATCGTCACCGCGCCTGAACAGACCGGACCAACGCGATGAAAGCGGACACCCACCCCGACTATCACTTCATCACCGTGACGATGACGGATGGCACCTCCTACCAGACGCGCTCGACCTACCAGAAGGAAGGCGCGACCCTGAACCTGGACATCGATCCGCTGACGCACCCGGCCTGGACCGGCGGCAACCAGCACCTGATGGACCGGGCCGGTCGCGTGTCGCGCTTCAACTCGAAATTCGGCGGCTTCATCAAGAAGTAGCCAGCGGCTCGCCCCTCTCGGGGGTGCGTCCCGGAAGCCACAGAGCGCCGTCCCTCGGGGGCGGCGCTTTCTGTTTGTCTGGAACGCCGATAAGCTGCGGTTGATTATAGAACAGCGGGGTCATTCAGGGCGCCCGCGACAAGCTGGACGGCAAACGGATCATGATCACGCGTCGACAACTGGGTCTGGGTGCAGCCACCGCCGCCATCATGGGAGCGGCCCAGGCCGCCCATGCCCAGAACGCACCACAGGATCCGATGGGCCGGCCCCAGGGCGTTCCGCCGACCCGTGACCCGACCGCCGTCGCCTTCTACAACAGCTTCAACGACCAACTGGCCCGCCTGCCGCAAACCGAACAGCCCGATGTCCGGGTCTTCTATGAGATGAACGGCTGGACCCCGGTCTGGACCGCCCCGCGCCTCGACAATTTGCGCACTGCGGCCTCCAAGGCCGAGCGCCATGGCCTCGCCCAGTATGACTTCTTCGATTTCGAGGGCCTCGCCGCCGACCGCAGCATGGCGGAAATGCGCACCACGGCCGCCGCCCTGCGCTACGCCCGAGTGCTCAGCGAAGGCCGCATCCGCCCCGAGACGGTCGAGGATCTATGGGAGATGCGCAAGAACCGCATCGACCTGCCGCTTGGCCTGTATCAAGCCCTCGCCTCGAACGGCGTCGTCGAATGGTATGAGGGCCTCGCCCCGACCGACATCGGCTACAGCAATCTGTCGGCGGGCTATGTCCGCTATCGTCGCATGATCCGCGAGAACGGCGGCTGGCCGACCTTCCGGCTGGGCGCCAACATTGAGCCCGGCGACGTGGATCGCCGCGTGCCGCAACTGATCCAGCGGCTGATCGCCGAGGGCGACCTCAATGAGGCCGAAGGCATGCGCCTGCTGGCCATGGCCGACAATTTCTACGGCCCTGAGCTTCAGCAGGCCGTGCGCAGCTTCCAGGGCCGCCACGGCCTCGCGGTTGATGCCCGCATCGGATCGGGCACCCAGCAGTCCCTGTCGGCGTCTGCCGAGGATCGCGCCCGCCAGATTGCCCTCAACCTTGAGCGCCGCCGCTGGCTGGCCCGTGACGTTGATCCCGAGCGGATCGAGGTCAACACCGCTGCCGCCATCATGGTCTACTGGAAGGACGGGCGCCCCGTTCACTCCAACCGCGTCGTCGTCGGCACCGCCGCCAACCAGACCCCCAGCCTTGAAAAGCCGTTCGCCTCGGTCGTGGCCAATCCGCCCTGGTACGTTCCGGCCGGCATCGCCCGAAACGAGATCCTGCCCCGCGGCCCCGGCTATCTGGCCGCCAATGACATGTACATCTCGAACGGCACGGTCATCCAGCGGGCCGGTCCCCAGTCCGCGCTGGGCTATGTCAAGTTCGAGCTGCGCGACAGCTACGCCATCTTCCTGCACGACACCCCGTCCAAGGGTGCGTTCAACCTGGCCTACCGTCACCGCAGCCACGGCTGCGTGCGCGTCGAGGGCGCGGTCGAGTTCGCCCGTCTGCTGCTGTCCCCGGATCCCGCCAAGCTGGAAGAGTTCGACACCGCCCAGGCAAACCGGCGGACCACCCGGGTCACGACGGGCCGCGAAATCGGAGTGCGCCTGCTGTACTGGACGGCCTTCGTCGACGGTCAGGGCCGCGTGGCCTTCCGCGAGGATGTCTACAATCGCGATGAAAAGCTGGCAGATGCGCTCGGCATCGCCGTCTCCCTGCCCCGTCCGGTTCAGGACGGTCGCGTCGACGCCAACGACGTCGGGCCGTAGAGCGTCAGTTCGAGTTGTTGGGGGCCCCGAAGGCCGCTGACAGTCTGTCGAACTGACTCTGAACCGGGTTCGGCGTGTCCGCCGGCGGGGTTGCATCCACATACATACGCCGGTCCAGATAATGGATTCGGTCGTACAGCTTCTCGGCCCGCACCGCATATTCCACCAGCGCGATCGGCAGGTCTGCGGGCGGCGGCGTCTCACCCTCGACCTTGCGGGCCGCCAGCCGATAACGCGCCTCGCAGGCCGCGCTGGCCGCCATGTCGCCCTCGCGCACCGCGCGCTGCACCAGCAGCCACGAAGCGATCTGCATCAGGCGGGTGGTCAGGCGCATGCTCTCGCCCGCATAGGCCAGGGCGCTGGAGCGCGACAGCAGCTTGGAGTCCCGCCGTCCCTCACCGTCCAGATAGGCGGCCGTCTCCTCGACCAGCTCCATCCCCTCGCGAAAGGTGCGGTCGAACAGGTCGGAGGCGGCAAAATCGGTCACCACGGCGACGCGACCGTCCACGGCGGTGCCGGACGGAGCCAAATCGGGCGGGGACGTCTCTTCAGTCATCAACACTATTTACCTGTAGGTGAACCCTGTCGCCGCAGATGGAACCGCGTCGGCCCGGTTGCCTGCAACGGTCATGCCACGCCGCCCGTGCCGTTACGAGCCGAAGTTGAAGAGCGCCTCGGCCGCCGATTTGCGCGCCGACTTCGCCTCCATGGCTGCTTTCACGCGGGCAATCTCGGCTTCAAGCAGGGCGATCCGGTCCCGGCACTCCTCGACCGAATAGAGATCCAGGTCCTCGCGCGCCAGCTGGCCCAGCAAGGCCCCGCGCTGCGGCCTCGGTTCGGCGTCGTCGATGATCATGCCCGCCTCCTCCTTGGTTCACCGTTCTTCGGCCCCTATGTGAACGCCCGGACACGGACGATTGCAAGGGCGGGCCATGAAACGCATCTCGATCACCGGTGGCACCGGACCCGCGACTGCCCTGACGCTGGTCGAGGCTCCGGACCTTGAGCCCGGCCCGGGTCAGGTCCGCATCCGGGTGCGGGCCGCCGGCATCAACCGCCCCGATCTGTTGCAGCGTGAGGGCCGCTACCCCCCGCCCCCCGGCGCGCCCGACACCCTCGGTCTTGAAGTGGCTGGCGAGATTGACCGGCTTGGCGACGGCGTGACCGACCGGGCTATCGGCGACCGGGTCTGCGCCCTGCTGGGCGGGGGCGGCTATGCGGACCAGGCGGTGGTCGATGCGCGGCATCTGTTCCCCCTCCCCGACGATCTGGACTTTGTGGCCGCCGCAGCCCTGCCCGAGACCCTGTCGACCGTCTTTGCCAATGTCTTCGAGGATGGACGGCTGCAGGCGGGTGAAACCCTGCTGATCCATGGTGCCACCAGCGGTATCGGCGTCACCGCCATCCAGATGGCCAGGGCCGCCGGCGCCCGCGTCATCGCCACTTCCCGCGGCAGGGCCAAGGCAGACGCTGCGCGAGCCCTCGGCGCTGACGTCAGCCTCGATGCCACAAGCGATGACCTCGAGGCCACCATCAATAAAGCGGGCGGCGTCGATGTGATCCTCGACATGGTCGGAGCCGACTATGCCGCGCTGAACCAGTCGGTGCTCAAGCCCGGCGGGCGCTGGTCGGTGATCGCCACCCTCAGCGGCGCCCGGGTCGAAATCGACCTGATGCGGCTGATGCTGAAGCGGATCGTGCTGACCGGCTCAACGCTCCGCTCGCGTAGCGCGGACGAAAAGGCCCGCCTGATCGCGGCGGTCCGCCAGACGGCATGGCCCTGGGTCGAGAGCGGTCAGGTCAGGCCCCCAATCGAGGCGACCTTTCCTTTGGCAGATGCCGGTCTCGCCCACCTCCGGCTGGAGGCGGGCGAGCACATCGGCAAGATCGTACTGGTGGTCGACTGACTACCAGCGGTCTCCCCGCCCCCCGCGACCCACGGGTCGCAGCGAGGAAATCCGGTCGTTCAAACCCCACGAGCTCAGGTTGCGGACGTCGCCCGTAAACCGCTGACAGTAGCCCCGGAAATAGGCATCGGTGCAGGCTTCCCACTCACCCCGGAAGCTCATCGAGCTGATCTGGTCGTTGAAGCCGGTGCGATCCAGATTCGCGATCTCGCCCCTGAAGCTGGTCGAGGGTCCACGGAAATTGGCATCCCGGTACACCGTGATCTCGGCCCGCCCACCCTGACCGCGACCCCAGCGGTCATCGCGACGGTCATCGCGACCGTCATTACCGCCTCCACCACCACGGTCCTCAAAATCACCCCGGTGCGGGCCACAGACCAGCCGGCCGTTGTTGTTGGCAATGTCGTAGGGACCGCAGCGGTTCAGCTCGATCGAGGTGCCGCGGATCCGGCCGCGTTCGTCACGGCAATCCGCATAGAGGCGGCCGCGGTTCACATAGTCCCCGCTACAACTCCGTGCATAGCTTCCACGCGGGGATACGGCCTGCGGATCCTGATAGCTGCCACCCGGTGCCCGCTGCGGGTCCTGATCGGCGACGGGGGCGGGACCGCCCAATGCCAGGGCCGACATGGCGGCCACTCCTGCCAAACTCAACATGATCTCTCCTCCACACTTTCGATCGGGGCCAAACCCCCATGAGCCCACCGTGACGCTTCGCAGATGAACCTTGGCTGTATGAGCGCGCCATATGGCGTTTTCTTTTCAGCCGAATGCGCCTATACGGACAGTCTCAGCGCCCGGCCGAAAGGTCGGGCGCCGCTGTTTCCGGGCCCCGGCTTCCGGGCCCCTTCATGAACCGGAACGACGTCATGACCGACATTCTCATGCCCAAGGCCACAGCGGTCTGGCTGGTGGACAATTCCTCCCTGACCTTCGAGCAGATCGCCGACTTCTGTGGTCTGCACCCGCTGGAAGTGCGTGGCATCGCCGACGGTGATGTCGCCCGCGACATCCGTGGCGCCGACCCGCTGATCAACGGCCAGCTGACCCGCGACGAGCTGGACAAGGCCCAGGCCGACGAGTCCTATCGCATGAAGGCCGTGGTCAGCCGCCACGCCGAACTGCTCAAGCCGGCCAAGGCCCCGCCGCGCTATACGCCGGTCTCGCGCCGTCAGGACCGCCCCGACGCCATCATGTGGTTCGTCAAGAACCACCCCGAGGTGACCGACGCCCAGATCTCGAAACTGCTGGGCACCACCAAGGCCACCATCGAGACGGTGCGCAGCCGGACCCACTGGAACACCGCCAACATCAAGCCGGTCGATCCCGTCACCCTCGGTCTGGTCGGCCAGATTGTACTCGACGAGGTGATCAAGAAGGCGGCCGACAAGAAGGCCAAGGACGACGCCAAGAAGGGCGGCGCCACTCTTCAGACCGGCGAAGCCCAGCCGGCGGCCGAACCGGCGTTCGAGCCCGATGCCCCCGAGGCCCGCAGCCAGCACACCGCCGAGTCGGTGTTCGGTTCGCGCGACTGAGCCTGTCGGCCATTCAATTCAAAACGGCCCCGGAGCACCTCCGGGGCCGTTTTCATGATCTGGACAGCCTGACTATCCGCTCTGTCGCTCAAGGCCGGCAATCTGTTCCTTCAGCCTGAGTTTTCGGAGCTTCAGCGACTTGAGGTAGAGCGGATCGGTGGCCGGTTTGGTCGTTTCCTTCTGGATCGCAGTATCCAGATTGCGGTGACGGTTTCCCAGTTCGCGAATACGCGCCTCGATGGTCATGGCTTGCGCCTCCTTGTCTAAGGGACCAGTAGATTGAGCGCCCGGATGCCGACCGTGTGGAATCACGTTTCGGTGATTCGCGTAGCATCCGGACCAAAACAGGGTCGCTGCCAAAAGGGTCAAAGTTTTGAACTCTGCCGTATCCAGGGATGATCGCCCCCTGATCGTGGGCATCAGCGGCGCATCCGGCGTCATCTATGGCGTGCGGATGCTCGATGCTCTCCGGGAGCTGGGCGTATTGTCGCACCTGGTGGTGTCGCGCGCTGCCCTGCTGACCCTGTCGCAGGAAACCGATCTGTCGCCCCAGGACCTGACCGACCGCGCCGATGTGGTCCACAAGGTCGCTGATGTCGGCGCCTCCATCGCCTCGGGCTCGTTCCGCACACGCGGCATGGTCATCGCGCCCTGCTCGATCCGCAGCGCGGGTGAGATCGCCACCGGCATCACCTCGACCCTGCTGACCCGCGCCGCCGACGTCACGCTCAAGGAACGCCGCCGTCTGGTGCTGATGGTGCGCGAGACGCCCCTGCACCTCGGCCACCTGCGCACCCTGACCGCCCTGTCGGAAATGGGCGCCATCATCGCCCCGCCCCTGCCGGCCCTCTACGCCCGCCCCGACAGCGTGGACCAGGTGATCGACCAGAGCGTCGGCCGCGTGCTGGACCTGTTCGATCTGGACTGGTCGCCCGTCACCCGCTGGAGCGGCCTGAGCGGCCCCGCGTCATGATCACCCCCGGCTTCTGGGACTGGGCGCTCGAGGCCTATGGCCGCGACGGCGTGGCCGACGCCTGCGTCGACCTGCAGGACCGCCACGGCCAGTGCGTGCCCCTGCTGCTGTGGGCGGCCTGGATCGCGGCCCGGGACGAGTCGGCGTCGGAGGAGACGCTTGAGGCCGCCTGCGACATCGCCCGCGCCTGGGATGAGACGACCCTCGACGCCCTGCGCGCGCTGCGCCGCAAGCTCAAGTCGCCCCACCCCGATATCGAGGCCGGCGCCCGTCTGGACATCCGCCAGAAGACCATCGCGCTGGAGCGCCGGGCCGAACACCATCTGATGCAGGCGCTGGAGCATCTGCCGCGCGAGGCCGCCCCCGGCGCCGATACGCTCAAGACGCTGGTGGCCGTGACCCGCGCCTGGTCGCCGGTTACCCCCCGCAAGGAACTGCAGACCCTGACCGCGTGTCTTTCAGCCTGACCCCGGCTCGGCTATAGACAGGGAAATCAGGGGTACCGGGCGCAATGAACGACGACGCGAGTCTGACGGAAGAGGAACTGGCGCTTCACATCCAGCTCCGGGGCCTGCGTCGTGAGCACGCCGATCTGGACGCCGCGATCGAGGCGCTGGGCGCCACAGCCGTCCCCGACCAGCTGCGCATCGCCCGCCTCAAGCGTCAGAAGCTCGCCCTGCGCGACGAGATCGTGAAGATCGAGGCCCGCATCCTCCCCGACATCATCGCCTGACGCCTCAGCTGCGCCCCGGCTTGCGCAGCCACATGGCGGCGTCGGCCTCGGCCAGCCAGGTCTCGACATCCTCCTGACCGGTCCAGGCGCGCACGCCGAACGACCCGCCCAGCGGCACCGTCCGGCCCTCGTAGCGGAAGCCCTCGGTCTTCAGCGTCTCGGCCAGCCGCGCGGCCTTGTCGCGGCCTTCCTCAATGCCGGCATTCATCATCAGCAGGCCGAACTCGTCGCCGCCCAGACGCCCCACCGCATCCGACTCCCGCAGATTGTCGCGCATCAGCTCGGCCACCCGCACCAGCGCCGCATCGCCCGCCGCATGGCCATAGGTGTCATTGACCCCCTTGAAGCCGTCCAGATCGAGGTACAGCAATACCGCTGGCACCTGATGACGTTTGCAATAGGCCATGGCCCGGTGAAGCGCCGTCACAAACCCCCGCCGGTTCAAGGCAGGAGTCAGCACATCGTGGTCGGCCGCAGCCTCGGCGGCCTCAGCCCGGGCACGCAACGCCTCGACCTCGGCGCGCAGCCGGGCCAGTTCGGCCTCAAGCGCTTCGGACTCCGGCAGCGGGGCAGTGGTCTGGGACACGGAAACGGCAAGACTCCAGAGGCGGCGTGAGGGCCAGCGCGGCCCGACTCAGGCGATCTCGCCCGCCCCGATGCTAACCTGCTTGGTTGCAGGCGCAACGCGGGTGCTGTAACCGGCCCCTTCCCGCCGCTCTGGCGCGCGTTTGAGGGACACCCATGGCCCCGTCCTCCATGGAACCGACACCTCCGGCAGGGGATGCCACCGCCCCGGTGGCCGTCATCATGGGCAGCCGCTCGGACTGGCCGACGATGAAGGCCGCCACCGACAGCCTCGACCGCCTCGGTGTCGCCTGGTCCGCCCGGGTCGTCTCGGCCCACCGGACCCCCGATCGCATGGTCGCCTTCGCCCGTGAGGCCCGCGACAGGGGCGTCAAGGTCATCATCGCCGGGGCTGGCGGCGCCGCCCATCTGCCCGGCATGGTCGCCTCCATGACCTCGCTGCCCGTCCTGGGCGTACCGGTGCAGTCAAAGGCGCTCAGCGGGCTCGATTCCCTGCTGTCCATTGTGCAGATGCCCGGCGGCGTCCCGGTCGGCACCCTCGCCATCGGTGAGGCCGGTGCGAAGAACGCCGGCATCCTCGCCGCCCAGATCCTGGCCCTTAACGATCCTGTCCTCGCCGGTCGGCTGGACGCCTTCCGCGAGGCCCTGACCGAATCCGTGCCCGAAACCGTCGAGGACTGATGAGCGACACCCCCGCCCCGGTTCCCCCCGCCCTTGCCCCCGGTTCGACCGTCGGCATCCTGGGTGGTGGCCAGCTGGGGCGGATGCTGTCCCAGGCCGCCTCGCGCCTCGGCTTCGATGTCGTCATTCTCGATCCCGAGGAAAACAGCCCCGCCGGACGCGTCTCGCGTGGCCAGATCGTCGCCGCCTACGACGACCCCACAGCCCTGAACGTCTTTGGCCGCGTCTGTGACGTCGTGACCTTCGAGTTCGAGAATGTCCCCGCCCGGTCGGTCGAGCTGCTGGCCGAGGCCGGGGCCCGCGTCGCCCCCGGCCCCCGCGCCTTGGCCGTCGCCCAGGACCGCATTCTGGAAAAGACCTTTCTGAACGAAGCGGGCGCCCCGACCGTCAAGTTCGCCATGGTGGACGACCTGGCCTCGCTGGAAACCGCGCTGCAGGTCATCCCCCTGCCCGCCCTGCTGAAGACTCGCCGCGAAGGCTATGACGGCAAGGGCCAGGTCTGGATCAAGACGCTGAAACAGGCCGCCGACGCCTGGGCAGCCATCGGCGAGCGCCCGGCGGTGCTCGAGGCCCGGGCCCTGTTCGTGCGCGAACTGTCGATCATCTGCGCGCGGGGCTGGGACGGAAAGACCGCCGTCTATCCGCTGGGCTGGAACACCCACAAGGGCGGCGTGCTCAAGACCACCGTCGCCCCGGCCGAGGTCGAGCCAAAGACCGAACGCCGCGCCCGCGCCATCGCCCGCGCCGTGCTGGAGCAACTGGACTATGTCGGCGTGCTGGGCATTGAGCTGTTCGACCTCGGCGAAGGCCGCCTGCTGGTCAATGAGATCGCCCCCCGTGTCCACAACACCGGCCACTGGACCCAGGACGGCTGTGTCTGCGACCAGTTCGAACAGCACATCCGCGCCATCACCGGCTGGCCACTGGGCCCCACCGCCGCCCATGCCCACGTCGAAATGACCAATCTGCTCGGCGACGAGATCGATCAGTGGCAAAAGCTGGCCGGCAAGTCCGACATGCGCCTGCACCTCTATGGCAAGGGCGAGGCCCGCCCCGGCCGCAAGATGGCCCACGTCAACCGCGTACGCCCGCTCTAGGCCTCAGCCTTCGGCCCGTACCGCATCCGGCTCAGCACCTCGGTGACCCTGCGCAGCGGGGCTTCGAAGTCCTTGCCGGCCTTCCATTTCTCGAAGGTCATGACGTTGTCGATCCGGTCCGAAACAAAGGCCTCGGCCGCCTCGCGCCCGTCGAACCAGCGCATGGTCAGGGCCGGTACCAGAATGCCCGACAGGATCGTCCGCTTGGAATAGTGGTTCCAGTCCGTGGCGGTGTCCCCCGCCCAGACCCACAGCCGGTCGGCGGTCTCCCACGCCAGCTTCAGCCCCGACTCGGCATTGTGCGGCAGGGCCAGGAAGCCCGCGCATTTGCGACAGGCATCAAGGTCCTCGACCCCCGCCTCCATACGGGCAGAAACGCCGCGGGCGATGCGCTCGCGAATCTTAAGCGTCACCGGATCGACCTCGGCCAGGGCGGCAAGGGCGCGGTCATCGTGGCGGCGGGACAGCAGCGCCGCCAGATCGCGCGCCCCGTGGGGCAGCAGCAGGTCCTGGTCCCCCTGCGACAGACCGGCCTCCACACACGCCGCCCGCGCCATGGTGGCATTCCAGCCCAGACGCGGCGCCAGCGCCACGGCATGATCCAGCACGGCCTGTTCGGTCTCGCGGGCCCAGCGGTCGGGATCAGTCTCGTCTGAGGGTGACATGTGGGCTATACTAGGCCTGCCGCATCGGGGTGACGAGCCCCCGTAAAACCCCGCGACGATCTGCGACACCGTTCTGGACAGCGCGGGCCGCATCGTGTATCCGGCTCGCCTTCACCCGAAGACCCTCCGGTTTGCGGGACACTGTGTTTTTGTCTGCCCGTCTCCCTTCAGAAAGGACGCGGCGGGCAGTCAAAAGGAGAGATACCCCTGGTTCAGATTTTTGTCCGCGACAACAACGTCGATCAGGCGCTCAAGGCCCTGAAGAAGAAGATGCAACGCGAAGGCAGCTTCCGTGAAATGAAGCGCCACGTGCACTACGAAAAGCCTTCGGAAAAGCGCGCCCGTCAAAAGGCCGAGGCTGTCCGCCGCGCCCGCAAGCTGGCCCGCAAGCGCGCCCAGCGCGAAGGCCTGCTGCCGATGCCCAAGCCGCGTCCCCGGTAAGACCCGGCGCTTCGCTGAAAACACAAAGGCCGCCCCGGGCAACCAGGGCGGCCTTTTTGCTGGGCAGTCCCCCTCCCCGTCACCGACGGGGAGGTGACGCCGGACTTACCGCCCCCCGCCCCGGATGGCACCGGCAAAGCTCTTCCAGCTCAGCTTGACGTCCGACAGGGCACCCGCACGGAACGCTCGCCCGGCGATCCACACCATCAGCAATGCCGTGGCAAACATACCCGCCATGGTCCCCGCGATCTCGAACATCGGCGGGTCCGAGGGCGCCCTCGCCGGCATCAGGAAGGGCGTGAAGAAGGGGACCCATGACATGATCTTGACCAGCGGCGCGTCAGGCGTGCGCAGCGCCAACTGGACCACGATGATCGGGATGACCAGAACCATCATGATCGGTCCCATCAAGGTCTGGGCGTCACGCGGCGTCTCACAGAAGGCTCCGATGGCCGCGAACAGCACCGCGTACATCAGATACCCGCCCACAGCGTAGGCCACGAAGTACCAGATCATGCCACCTTCCAGAAGGATCGAGCCGATGTCGCGGGCAGTCTCCGGGAAGCTGAACAACAGACCTGCCGACCCGATGCCTGCCCAGACCAGCAGCACCGTCACCGTGAGCATGGCTACGCCCAGAACCTTGCCGGTCAGGATTTCGGTCGCCGACGCCGAGGACAGCAGAACCTCGAGGATCTTGTTCGACTTCTCCTCCATCACGCTGTTGAGCAGGATCGAGGCCCCCGTAATGATCAGTGACCAAAGCAGGAAGGCTGATCCCAAGCCGATCAGGCCAGGCAGGCGATCCTTGAACGATACCTCTCCGCCACTCGCCGACTGGGGCGAAAAGGCCTTAACGTCCGGTCGGAACCGCTCGGTCTCAACCACGACCGATCCATCAATGCCTGCAGACTCGAAAACCTGACGCCGATTGGCAGCTTGCAGGGCGTCCCGGATGAAATCCTCCACGGTGTCATCGGTGGCCCGCCGGCTCCACACCCGGGCCGCAGGCTTGCCCTCCGCGTCGCGGGACAGGAAGACTACGGAATCGATCTGCGCGTCCTTGTCGACCTCGGCAGTCAGCAGGTCCCGGACGATCTCTTCCTGGGCCTCGCCCGACGCGGCCTGGGCCAGCTCAGACGGCGTATCGACGATACGCAGCCGCTGCCGGCTCAGGGCTTCGCTCAGCCCCCCGCCGCTCTGCTTCTCGGCCTGTTCAACCGCTTCCTTGGGCAGGCCGGTCGCCTTGACGGCCGCCTCCTGCGCCTCAGCTGCGCGGGCCGCTCGCCGCTCGGCGTCGGCGCGCAGGGCTTCCTGCACCGACCCCGCCAGTCCCTGTGCGGCCGGGCCTTCCTCGACCAGCACCACGGCGCGCACCGGCTCGCTGGTGCGCATCAGGATCGGGATGGCCCCACCCAGCACGGCAAACATCGGAAACGCCAGCAGCGACAGCCAGAAGCCGACGGTCATGGCGTAGGCGGCATATTCCCGCCGGGCGATCAGAAGGGTGCGACTCATCGGGCGGCCTCCAGGCTCTCGCGGCGAACGGTCTGGTCCTGATCCGGGTCATCCCCGGTCAGGCCGATAAAGGCGTCATGCAGGGTCGGCTCGCGCAGCTCAAAACGCCGCACGTCCAGACCGTTCAGGAAGGCCGCCTTCAGCGCCTCCTGTCCCCGCCCGCCCGGGGCCAGTTCGGCCTTCAGCACGTGCACGGGGCCGTCGCTGCGGACGGTCTCGACCGACACCACCCCCGGAAGGGCCTTGGCCGCCGCCACAGCGATTTCGCCCTCCAGCTCAAGGAACCGGCGGGTGGTGGCCTTGGCCTCGTCGACTGTGCCCTCGAACGCCTTCTGGCCCCGGGCCAGCAGCACCACCTTGTCGCACAGCCGCTCGGCGTGCTGCATGACGTGGGTCGAGAACAGGACCGTGGCGCCATCGGCGGCCAGTCCGCGGATCATTTCTTCCAGACCCTGCTGGTTGACCGGGTCGAGACCCGAAAACGGCTCGTCGAGGATGACAAATTCCGGCTTGTGCACGACCGAGGCGATCAGCTGCACCTTCTGGGCCATGCCCTTGGACAGCTCTTTCATCTTCTTGGTCTGGGCGTGCTCCAGCCCCTGCTGCTTCAGCATCACCCGGGCGCGCTTGCGGCCCTCGCCCGTCGGCAGGCCCTTCAGCGCGCCGAAAAAGGCGATCGCATCGACCGGCGTCATCTTTTTGTAGAGGCCCCGCTCTTCGGGCAGGAAGCCGATCCGGTCCCGCACACTGCGACCGTCGCCGGCGCCCAGAATGCTCAGGGTCCCCGACGTTTGCGGCTGCAGCCCCAGGATCATCCGCAGGGTCGAGGTCTTGCCCGCCCCGTTCGGCCCCAGAAAGCCGCAGATGCTGCCCTTCGGCACGGAAAAGCTCAGATCCTTGACGGCCTGAAACGCCCCATAGCGTTTGCTGATGTCGGTCAGGCTCAGTGCGGCGTCCATATGCGCCCCCTTTGGAAACTCTTGGTCGAAACGAGTCCTAGGGTATGTAAAGGGTGTTTGACAACCTTGGTCGTGGCGGATCGATGCCGGTTTTTATGAATTCCCTGTCATGATCCTAGGCCTAAGCTCAGGGCGCTTCGATCACCACGACTTCGAAGGTGCGGTCCAGAACGCGCGCAGGATTGATCGGCGTGCCGCCGCGGCGGACTTCGAAATGCAGGTGCGGGCCGGTCGAATAGCCGGTCGAGCCGACCAGCCCCAGCCGGTCCTCGCCCGTCACGGCCATGCCCGAGGCCACGTCCACGCGGCTCATGTGGGCATAAAGGGTCGTCATACCGTTCGGGTGCGCCACTTCTACAAACCGTCCATAGCCCTCGGGTTGATAGCCGGTACGGATCACCACGCCCTCGGCGGCGGCAAAGATGCTGGTCCCGGTCGGGGCGGCCATATCGACGCCATTGTGCGGACGCGCCGCGCCCTCCCCGCCCAGACGGCGCATGCCAAAGCGGGAATTGATCGGATAGCCCTTGAGCGGCGCTTCAAAGCGGATTTCCCGCGTCACCGGCCCGGCCGGTTCGGCCACAGCCACGACGGGCGGCGCGACCGGTCCCTTGTCCGTCACACCCAGCGGATCGTCGCCGACAGGCACGGAGATCGGCGCCGCCGCCATGGCCAGTACAGCCACGGCCACAAGGCCAAGGGACTGGCCGGATTGGGTGGCGAGGGTGCGTAGGTTGGCGTCAAGGCGTCGCATCAGGCGGCGTCTCCGTTCTGGATCATGCAGCGGGTGGAACGGCAGCCCCCCGAGGGACGGGACCGGTCACTGTCGAATGAGGGGGCCTTCTGCCGTTCCCCTTGGACGAGAATGAGGCACCGGGCGCGTCAGGACGTCGCACCCGGGGAACCCTTCGGCCTGACGCAAAAAAGGGCGGAGCCGCGCGGCCCCGCCCTTCTCCATTTTCGACCGGCAGAGGCCTTAGTTCAGCGGCATCCGCAGGGTGATCCCGCCGACGAAGCTGTCGGCATGCTCGCCGTAGCGGCCCTTCAGGCCCAGACCGACCTGCGCCGGGCCCCAGTCGACCTCGAGGCCCATCTGGGCCAGCAGCTGGCCACCCATCGGGTCCTCAATCGTCCGGTACAGGACCTGCGACGGGCTGCCGGCAATGCCGGTTCCGACCGGATCCGAGCTGTCGTCCAGGCTCTCGCGCCAGCCACCCTCGACGTAGAAGGTCACGCCCTCAATGGCGCTTTCGGCGCGCAGGGTGACTTCGCCCGTGATGCCCTCGACCGTGCGGTCTTCATAGGCGTACTGGGCGGCGACGCCCTGCTCGATATAGCCGCTGACGTCGGTCGAGGCCCAGGTCACGGCGACGCGGGGCGACAGGGCGATGCCGCCCATGTCGAACCAGGTCCCGCCCTGAACCCGGACACCGCGGCTGTAGCCCTCGGTCTCGCCGGTGTGGACCACCGGGCCGACGCCCGTGCTGCGCAGGATGTCGTCATAGGTGTCGCGCGCCGCGCCCGCCGTGACGTTGGCGAACAGCGGGCCCGAACGCCAGCCGACGAAGGCGTCGAACGAGAAATTCTCGCTGTCGAACCGGGTCGGTCCGGCAACGGTCTCGGCCTGGCGATAGCTGCCGGCAAAGCCCATGCGCCAGCCGTCGGAGATGCTGTGATCGACGGCCAGGCGGATGCCCTGACCCTCGACCTTGGCCGCCGGGGCCAGACCACGCGAGTCGACGTCGGTGGTATCACCCGTCAGGCTCACATCGACCGTGGTGCGGCCGGGTTCCCAGGCCGCCCAGCCCGACAGGGCTTCCGATCCCAGGTCCAGCGAGTCCTCGCGCTGGCGCATCGACAGCTCACCCTGATGCGTCGTGGCCGCACCCCGATCACCGTAATACAGATAGTCATTGGCCAGGCTGGCAATCGCGCGGTGGCCGGCCGCCGTCGGGTGCACCCCGTCCAGATAGAAATAGTCGTCCGGGTTGGAGCACAGCGTCAGCGCCACCTGGTTGAAACAGGGCTGGGTGACATTGGTCACGCCAAACGCCGTCGGGTTGCCGGCGATGGTGTCACCGATCTTGAACAGGTCCATCAGGATGATGTTGGTGCCGGGCCGGTTGGCCGCCACCGTGTTCAGGCCGGTCAGCAGGGCCCCGTTGAAAGTCGTCACGGCATAGTCGGCCAGCGGGGCGGCGGTCGTCCCCCCGAACTGCGGCGTCAGGCTCAGCTTTGGCAGGTTGCTGACCAGGATGGTGCCAGCGCCGGCTGCAGCCACACTGTCGACCAGCAGGTTGATGTCGGCGGCCGCCGACAGCGACACCGGCTGGATGGCGCCGGCCGGATTGATCGAGGCCCCGGCAGCGGGCAGGCCCTGGAAGATGTTGTTGGCGCCGCCCAGAATGCTGACCAGATCATTGGAATCAAACGTCCCGCCGCCGCCCAGATAGGCATTCAGCTGGGTCCGCATACCCGGCGGAAAGCCCGACAGGTCGGTGCGGGCACCGCCAAAGGCATAGTTGATGCTGCCGGCGTTCGAATCCCCGGCGGCGAACCGACCCAGGCTGAAGCCGAGCAGCTCGACGAAAACCGGCCCGGTCGAGAACCGGCCCTGGAAGTAGAAAGGCGCAGGCGGCTGGGTGCCACCGGACAACAGGAACAGGTTGCCGTTGTCGCTCAGGCTGTCGCCGAACACGACCAGACGGTCATAGCTCTGGGCGTTGGCGGCGCCCGCGAGGGCGGCACCCGCAGCAAGGGTCAGGGCCGCAGCGGCGGCGGTGCGCATGAAACGTGACATGATGAGATCCTCCCTCAGTCGTCAGTCGCGACTGTTGGCAACAGTGTGCGCGCGACAGCGACCCCAACGCAAGATGCCGCTGCGTAAGCTTCAGTAAAGAGCGCGAAACCGAAGCGTTCCGGGCACAGTCTTCAGCACGTCCAGCGCACCCGCTTGATAGTCGCGATCCACGTCGGTGATGACATAGCCCGTGCGACCATCGGTCTTCAGGTGCTGACCCAGAATGTTCAGCCCGGCTTCGGACAGGGCCAGGTTCAGGGCGGCCAACACACCCGGCTGGTTCTGGTGGATATGCAGCAACCGATGCGCACCCTGCACGTCCGAGAGTTGCGCATTCGGCAGGTTGACACAGAAGGTCGTGTCACCCCGGTTCAGATAGCCCAGCAGACGAGACGCTGCGAATGCCCCGATGGCCTCCTGGGCCTCCTCGGTCGAGCCGCCGACATGCGGGGTCAGGATGACATTGGCCAGACCGCGCAAGGGGCTGTCGAACGGGTCCTGATTGGTCCGGGGCTCCTCGGGAAAGACATCAATGGCCGCGCCGCCCAGTCGTCCGGCCCGCATGACCTCGGCCAGCGCGTCGATATCGACGACATGCCCGCGTGACAGATTGATCAGCACGGCCCCCGGCTTCATCCGCGCCAGTTCGCCCGCCCCGATCAACCGGTGATTCCCCGCCCGCCCGTCAACATGCAGGCTGACCACATCGGCCTCGGCCAGCAGGTCGTCCAGCGTGATCACGGGCCGCGCATTGCCCAGCGCCAGCCGCTCGGACAGGTCATGATAGATGACCCGCATGCCCAGCGCCTCGGCCAGCACCGACAGCTGCGAGCCGATGGCGCCATAGCCGACGATGCCCAGCGTCTTGCCGCGTAGCTCGCGCGAGCCCCGCGCGCTCTTGTTCCACCGGCCCTCATGCATCGCGGCAGACCGGTCGGCCACCCCGCGCATCAGCGTGATGACCAGCCCGATGGCCAGTTCGACCACCGACCGGGTGTTGGAATAGGGGGCGTTGAACACCGCAATGCCCCGGCGGCTGGCGGCCTCCAGATCGATATGATTGGTCCCGATGCAAAAGGCCCCGACCGCCATCAGCCGGTCCGCCGCGTCGATGACCCGCTCACTGACGCCCGTCTTCGACCGCAGCCCCAGCACATGCACGCCCTTCAGCCGTTCGATCAGCGCGTCCTCGTCCAGGGCTCCGGTCTCGCACTCGACCGAATATCCCGCGTCTTCCAGTGCCGCGACCGCCGCCGGGTGCACCGACTCCAGCAACAGCACCTTGATGCGGCTGCGCGGATAGGACCATCGCCCGCTCAGGCCCTCGGCGTGCAGAACCTCGTCCAGCGACACGGCCACCGCGTCGGCGGCCTCGACCACGCGCGGGCGGCGCACCACCTCGCAGAAGGCATGAAACCGGTCGGCCAGCCCGGCCAGCCGCACCTCCGCGTCGGTCCAACCGTCACCGATCATCACCACGGTGCCCGACAGGCCCAGCGCCCGGATGCCGGTCACCTTGCCGCCATCGGCGGACAGGGGATTGGCACGGTCCACACCGGTCACCCGGCCCTTGTCGTCATAGGTCAGGTCATTGGCCAGCACCCGCTCATCCGGCACGCCCAGATGCCTTGCCACCGGTGCGATCACCTCGCGAAAACCGCCGGACACGATCACGAGGCGGTCCGCATGGGCGCGCAGCGTCTCGACATTGCGCGCCACCGACGGCGCCAGTCGCGCCACGGACTGATCGGCCAGCGTCTGCACGTGGTCACGGGTCAACGGCAGCAGGGTCAGCCGACGGGTCAGGGCCTCGTCAAAGCCCAGCGCGCCCGACATGGCCTGATCGGTCAGGGCGGCGATCTCCGCGCGGATCGACCCGGCCTCGGGTGCACCCTGCAGCGCCAGCTCGGCCAGCGCCTCAAGCGTCTCGAAGCCGACCAGCGTCGAATCGAAGTCGAAGATCAGTGTGGGCGCATCGGACATGGCCCGACCTTGACCCACCTTCGCAGTTGCAGCAACGGCTCAGTCGTCGTTTTGCCGGGCCTTGATCGCCACTGCGGCCAGAACCCCCAGCAGGGCGACGGTGGCCGCCACGGCCCCGCCCTCCCTGGCGTGGTCCCGGGCATAGCCGCCGGCATCCGAGGCATAGCGCCGGGCGCGACCGCCCGCGTCTTCCAGACCTCGCCGCGCCCGTCCACCATAGCGGTCCAGCTCGGCCTGCAGGGCCTCCAGCCGTTCCTCCACGCCATCGGAGCGGAACCGCGCCAGCCACGGCATGGCGGGCATCGAGGGCATCCGCCAGCGACGCGGATCGGCCTGCATCTTCCAGCGCTCAAAGCGCGTCGGCCCCGAATTCTGGTTCAGCAAGACATAGCCGACGCCGACCGCGACCAGCAGCGCCACCACCGCCCCCGCGATGCCCGGATGCTTGCGCACTTCGGCCAGGGTGCTGAACCGGCGCACCACCGGATAGTGCAACTCATCGGCCAGGCCGTCATTGGTCGGGTCGTACAGGCCGTCGTCCCAGGGGTGATAGTCGTGGCTCTTGTCGCGCATCATGGACGGAGCAAAGCGCGCGAACAGCGGCTCTGCAACCCCCGGGAGCGCCGAATAGAAGGACGCGATCAGCCGCCCGCCCCCGCCGACGGTGATCTCGCGGATCGGATGGCTGGCGCAATACAGCACCGTATCGGCCACCACATGGGTGCCATAGACGGGCTGCGGGTTCTGCACCGCCTGCCCCGTCAGATTGCGGGCGTGGCGGTTATAGGGGGTGTCGATCGCCGCCGGCTTGACCAGGCTCAGCGACACCGGCGCCTTCTCGCGCAGCAGCTCGATGCGCAGCGAATTGGTGAAGCCCTTCACCGCATGTTTCGACGCGGCATAGATGCCCTGAAGCGGGATCGGCGCATCCGACAGGATCGAGCCGACATTGACGATGGCCCCGCCGCCCGGCCGTCCGCGCAGATGCTCGACCGCGATCAGCGAGCCGTTGACCACGCCCCAGTAGTTGGTCTCGAACAGGCGTCGCTGGTCCTCCAGCGTGGTCTCGCGGATCGGGCCAAAGATCGACACCCCGGCATTGTTCACCCAGGTGTCGAACCCGCCGAACAGACGCTGGCACTTGTCCGCCGCCTCGGCCAGGGCGTCATAATCCGCGACGTCCGCAACCGCCCATGCCGCGCGCCCCCCCTGGGCCTGGATATCCTCGCACAGGGTCTTCAGATCCTGCTCACCCCGCGCAATCAGGAACACACAGGCCCCGGCCCGCGCCGCCCGCCGCGCCGTCGTCAGCCCGACGCCCGATGTCGCGCCCGTAATGACGATCGCCTGATCCTTGAGGGGTTTCAGCTGGGGCTTTGCAGACATCAGACGCCTTCGTTCACAGTGGGGGCCGACAGAACAACGGCACAGGCCCCTCGCGGTTTCCGGCCATATCATAAGGCAAGGCTTGCAAGGGCTTAAATTGGTCGCCGCCACCCCCTATCTGTGCGCCTTCGCCTTTTACAGGAACGCCCCTTGACCGACGCCTCCCGCCTGCCCGACGACCGGGTTGCCGCCTTCCAGATCGACGGCCAGCCCGTGCGCGGCCGCATCGTCCGCATGGGTCCGGCCATCGACGCCGTGCTGTCGGCCCATGCCTATCCGGCCCCGGTTGCGGAACTGCTGGGCGAAGCCTGCGCGCTCGCCGCCCTGATCGGCTCGGCGCTCAAATTCGACGGGCGACTGATCGTTCAGGCCCAGGGCGACGGCCCGGTGCGCTACGTCGTCTGTGACTATGGCACCGAGGGCACCCTCCGCGGCTACTGCCGCTATGACGAGGGCGAACTGGCCGCCCTCACCGCCGATGACGCCCGCCCCGGCGCCCACCGCCTGCTGGGCAAGGGGGTCTTCGTCATGACCCTCGATCAGGGTCCGGACTTCGACCGCCATCAGGGCATCACCCCGATCGAGGGCGGCAGCCTGGCCCTGTGCGCCGAACACTATTTCGAGCAATCCGAACAGATCCCGACCGAGGTGCGCCTCGCCGTCGGCCACCTGACCGACGAGACGGGCAGCGGCTGGCGCGCCGGCGGCATGATGATCCAGCGACTCGCCGCCGACGCCACCCGGGGCGAGACCGAGGAGTCCTGGACCCGCGCCCGCGCCCTGTTCAACACCATCAGCGCCGACGAACTGATCGACCCCCAGGTCCCGTCCGAGACCCTGCTCTACCGCCTGTTCCACGAGGACGGCGTGCGCCTCGAGGCCGGCCAGTCGCTCGAAGCCCTGTGCCGCTGCTCGCCCGACCGCATCGCCACCGTCCTCGACAGCTTCACCGACGCCGAACGCGCCGAGATGGTCGAGCCCGACGGCAAAATCCGCGTCACCTGCGAATACTGCGCCACCGTCTATGCGCTGGAGGCGGGCACGGAGGTGTAGGCGGAGGCACGCCGTTCCACCTCCTCAACGGCTGCCCCCTGCCGCTGCATCTCGAAGGTCCCGGACCAATTGCCCAGGATGTGCCACCGCCCCCGGATGGTCTGGCCATCGGGGGTCAGCTCGCCGACATATTCGATGGTGACCCGCCCGCCGTCCGGAATTTTGGTGAAGGCCAGCGACAGCCCCGTCCGCTGCCCCTCCAGAACGGCGTGCAGGTCGGCGCCGACCGGGCTCCAGTAATCCCGCTCCGTGGTCTGGCCCGTAAAGTGGCTGCCGTGCTCGTCCAGTATCGCCAGAAAGCTGGTCGGCACGAAGTCGTCCGGGGCGCCGTCCGGGTAGAAAAAGACGCCCGCCCAGCGCCCGCTGAGGTCGAGCCGGTCGGACGGCCCCGACACGCCCTACCCGTCCAGATCCAGCGAATAGCCCGCCGAGCGCACGGTGCGGATCGGGTTGGCGGTGCCTTCGACGCTCAGGGCCTTGCGCAGGCGGCCGACGTGGACATCGACCGTGCGGGCCTCGACATAGACGTCCGAGCCCCAGACCGCGTCGAGCAGCTGTTCGCGGCTGAACACCCGGCCCGGGTGCTGCATGAAGTGATCCAGCAGGCGGAATTCGGTCGGGCCCAGGTGGATTTCCTTGCCCGCCCGGCGCACCCGGTGGGCGACGCGGTCGATGACGATGTCGCCGTGGTTGATCCGGTCATCCGCCAGACCCGGACGGATGCGGCGCAGCACCGCCCGGATGCGGGCGATCAGCTCGGTCATCGAGAACGGCTTGGTCAGATAGTCGTCGGCGCCGGTGTCGAGGCCGCGCACACGGTCGGTCTCCTCGCCACGTGCCGTCAGCATGATGATCGGCAGGTTGCGGGTCTCGGGCCGTCCACGAATGCGGCGGCAGACCTCGATGCCCGACACCTTGGGCAGCATCCAGTCCAGCAGCACCAGATCGGGCAGGCGCTCATCGATCTGGACCAGCCCCTCCTCGCCGTCACCGGCCACCACAACGCGATAGCCTTCCTTTTCCAGATTATACTGAAGCAAGGTCGCCAGCGCGTCCTCGTCTTCCATCACAAGAACATAGGGCTGCACGATTCAGGTCTCCGGTCTCAGGTCTCTTGCGGGCGCAGGGGGTCGTCGGTCGCCATGACGTCCGAGTCCGACGGGGTCGGCGTCCAGCGCGGCCGCTCACCGATCATGTCGCCGCCGGTGATTTCATAGTGGATGGTCTCGGCGATATTGGTCGCGTGGTCGCCGATCCGCTCCAGATTCTTGGCCATGAACAACAGGTGCGTGCAGGCCGTGATCGTGCGCGGGTCGCCCATCATATAGGTCAGCAGCTCGCGAAACAGGCTGTTGTAGTGCTCGTCGACCTCGTCGTCCGAGGTCCAGACACCCATCGCCCGATCCACGTCCGAGGCCGTGTAGGCGTCCAGCACATCGCGCAGCCGGTTCGACACCAGCTTGCCCATCCGCTCGATCGACCGGGTCAGGGGCAGCATGGGCTCGCCGTCGGCCAGGATCAGCGCCCGCTTTGAGATATTGCGCGCCAGGTCGCCCGTGCGTTCCAGATCGACCGCCAGCTTCATCGCCGACAGCGTCTTGCGCAGGTCCGAGGCAACCGGCTGGCGCAGGGCGATCAGGCGGATGGCCTTCTTCTCGATGTCGCTGTGCAGGGTATCGAGGCGGGCATCGCGCTCGACCACCGCCCGGGCCAGCGCCACATCCCGACGCGCCACCGACTCGATGGCGTCGGCAACCTGGGCCTCGGCCAGTCCGCCCATGCGGGCGACGATGGCCGTTAGCTGGTTCAGCTCGTCTCCATACGATTTGACGGTGTGCTGGTTCATTCGGGGTATCCTAGCCGAAACGGCCGGTGATGTAGTCGAGGGTGCGACGTTCGCGTGGATTGGTGAAGATCTCTTCGGTGTCGCCGGTCTCGATCAGCCGCCCCATGTGGAAGAAGGCGGTGCGCTGCGACACCCGCGCGGCCTGGGCCATCGAGTGGGTGACGATCACGATGCAATAGCGTTCGCGCAGCTCGTCGATCAGCTCCTCGATCTTGGCCGTGGCGATCGGGTCCAGCGCCGAGCAGGGCTCGTCCATCAGGATCACTTCGGGATTGACCGCAATCGCGCGGGCGATGACCAGACGTTGCTGCTGACCGCCCGACAGGCCGGTGCCTGGCGAATGCAGGCGGTCGGCGACCTCTTCCCACAGACCGGCGCGGCGCAGCGATTCCTCGACCACCTCGGCCAGCTCAGCCTTGGAGCGGGTCAGGCCGTGAATACGCGGACCATAGGCGACATTCTCGAAGATCGACTTGGGGAAGGGGTTGGGCTTCTGGAACACCATCCCGACCCGGGCGCGCAGCAGCACCGGGTCCAGCGAGCGGGCATTGATGTCCTCGCCGTCCATGTCGATCCGGCCCGTCACCCTGGCCCCGGCGATGGTGTCATTCATCCGGTTCATGGTGCGCAGGAAGGTCGACTTGCCGCAGCCCGACGGCCCGATCAGCGACGTCACCGTCTTGTCCGGAATATCCAGGCTGATGTCGAACAGCGCCTGCTTGTCGCCATAGAACACCGACACGTCGCGCGCGGAAATCTTGGTCGGGCCGACTGGAGCCGCCCCCTTGGGATCGGTCGCGGCCTGGGCGGCGGCGGCCAGTTCGGCAGGCACCTCGGCGGCGGGCGCGGATGCGCCGCCTTCCAGTCCGTCCTGCGAGCGATAGATCGTCTGTTTCATGCGTTTACCACCGGCGCTCGAAATGACGCCGCAGCAGGATGGCGGCAGCGTTCATCACGATCATGAAGGTCAGGAGAACCATGATGGCAGCGGCGGTCCGTTCGTGGAACGAGCGCTCCGAGGCATTCTCCCAGATGTAGATAAGGGACGGCAGGGCACCGGTCGGCTCGGTGATCGAGCTGGCGATACCCGGGATAAAGCTGACCATGCCGATCAGCAGCAGGGGCGCGGTCTCGCCCAGCGCATGGGCCAGCGAAATGATCGCCCCGGTCATCACCCCGGGCAGGGCCAGCGGCAGCACATGCTGGAACACCGTCTGGGTGCGGCTGGCGCCCATGGCCAGCGCCGCCTCGCGGATCGACGGCGGCACTGCTTTCAGCGACGAGCGCGTGGCGATGATGATGGTCGGCAGGGCCATAAGCGCCAGCACCAGACCGCCGACCAGCGGCGACGAGCGCGGCAGGTGCATCCAGTTGATGAACAGCGCCAGACCCAGCAGGCCGTAAACAATCGACGGCACGGCGGCCAGATTGTTGATGTTCACCTCGATCAGGGCGCTCAGCCGGTTTCGCGGCGCGAACTCCTCCAGATAGACCGCCGCCGCCACGCCGATCGGCAGGGCGAGGAAGGCCGTGACCATAAGCATCAGGGCCGAGCCGATTACCGCGCCCAGCACGCCGGCCAGCTCAGGCTCGGTCGAATCACCGCTGGTGAACAGCCGGCTGTTGAAGTGGGCGCGGACGTTGCCATCGTCTTCCAGCTGGTCCAGCCAGCCGATCTGCTGGTTCGTCAGCCGCCGCTGCTCAGGGGGGGTGTCGATCGAGATTTCGTCCTTGAAATACAGGTCCGCCTCATCCGACACCGGCACGTCAAACGTCACCGTCTGACCGATCAGCGAGGGGTCTTCCGCCACCCGCCGGGCGATCTCGAACTTCAGCTCCGACGAGAACAGGCCGCGCATTTCGGCAGCCAGCGGTCCGGCTGCATCGCCCTCCAGTCCTCGCGACGCCAGCTGCTGCTGAGCCACCATCTGCTCGAAATTGGTGCCCTGCGGATAGGCGGGGTCGATCTCCGCCGGGTTCAGATAGACCGGCACCGAGACGTCATGGGCATAGAAGGCCGTATGCCCCTGATCGATAATCCGGCCCAGCAGCAGCGCCAGAAACGCCACGGCCACGGCAATGGCCAGAATCCCATACAGGCGGAACCGGGCCTCGCGGGCATAGCGCCGCTTCAGCCCGCCCCTCAGCCGGTCCAGACGGGTCGCCGTCATCGCGTCGCGGGTCTCAGTCATACTGCTGCCGATACGTCTGCACGATGCGCTGGGCCACGATGTTCAGCGCCAGGGTGACCAGGAACAGGGTCAGGCCCAGGCCAAAGGCCGCCAGCGTCTTGGTCGAGTTGAACTCCTGGTCGCCGGTCAGCAGGGTCACGATCTGCACCGTCACCGTGGTCACCGTATCCAGAGGATTGAGCGTCAGGCGCGCGGCAAGGCCCGCCGCCATGGTCACGATCATGGTCTCGCCGATGGCCCGCGACATGGCCAGCAGCAGGGCCCCGGCCACACCCGGCAGGGCGGCGGGCATCAGCACCCGCTTGACCGTCTCGGACTTGGTGGCCCCCATGGCATAGGACCCGTCCCGCAGCGACTGCGGCACGGCGTTCAGGATGTCATCGGACAGCGACGACACGAACGGGATCAGCATGATCCCCATGACCGCGCCGGCCACCAGCGCCATCTGGTTCTGGACCAGCATCAGATACTGGCCAAGGCCATCCAGTGGTCCACCGATCAGCCAGCTTCCGATGGTGTTGAAGAACTCGCGGAAGGCCGGGCCCACCGTCAGCGCAGCAAAGAAGCCGTAGACCACGGTCGGCACACCGGCCAGAATCTCCAGCACCGGCTTGATGATCGCCCGGCTGGCCGGTCCGGCGTATTCGGACAGATAGATGGCCGCGAACAGGCCGACGGGCGCGGCCACGGCCATAGCAATCAGCATGATCAGGAAGGTGCCCGCGAACAGCGGCAGGGCTCCGAATGCACCGGTCGATCCGACCTGGTCTGCACGGATGGCGGTCTGCGGGCTCCACTGGGTGCCGAACAGGAACTCGGGCAACGGCACCGCTGAGAAGAAGCGCGTCGCATCGATCAGCAGCGAGGCGATGATCCCGATAGTCGTCAGCACTGCGATTGCCGAACAGACCAGCAGCAGGCCGACGATCCAGCCCTCCACCCGGTTGCGCGCGCGAAAATCCGGCCGGATGCGCAGGAAGGCGATAATACCGCCCATCAGCGCGACCAGGATGGCACCGACCGCTCCGGCCCAGTCCAGCGTCATCTCGATCCGGTCGGAACGCGCACCCTCGCTCGCCAGATGCTGCGCCAGCTCCGGCTCCCAGATCGCCTGGGCCGGCTGACCATCGGCGACGCGCGTGGCATCGGCGACAAAGGCATTCTTGCGGAAGGGCTCGAGGCTGGACACCGCCTCCGGCTGGCCCGTCTGGACCAGCTGCTGCGTAATCGGCCCCGACAGCAGCGACAGGGCCACCAGAACGAACACCGCCGGCGCCACTACCCAGATCAGGGTGTAGGCGCCGTGCTGGGCGGGACGCGAATGGGGGCGCTCCCGACCGGTCAGTAGGGCGGCACGGCGCGTGGCCCGCCGCTGGCCCAGCACAAAGGCCGCCGCTGCCAGCACGATCACAATCAGAAGGACGGTCAGGGTCATCAAGGTCCGCGATACGGGGAATCAGACCGCAATCCTGCAGTCATCAAAAGTGCGCGGACCCTGCCCGTGATTGGTCAGCGGATTACGACGGGTCCATGACAGTTCGGTTACACCGTCAGGGGTTCTGTCACAGCGCGGCGTTTCGATAGCGGAAAGAAGGCGGTAAAGGCCGCCCCCTCGCCCGGCAGACTCTCGACCAGCAGGCCTCCGCGGTGCCGGTTGACGATGTGTTTGACGATCGCCAGCCCCAGTCCGGTCCCCGGACGATCGCCCCCGCTCTTCTGACCCTCGACGCGATAGAATCGTTCTGTCAGGCGCGGCAGATGCTCCCGCGACAGGCCGGGCCCATGGTCCCGCACTGTTACCGCCGCATAGGTCAGACCATCATCCCGGTCCGGCGTCAGCAGCGGCAGGCGCGCCGCTCCCGGCATGCGGGCGGCGGCAGCGGCGGCAGGAGTCAGTCCGCTGCGGATGTCGACCTCGATCCGGCCGTCACGCGGCGAATATTTGATGGCATTGTCGATCAGGTTCTGGATCACCTGAACGATCTCGTCCCGCTCCCCCTTGATCCGCACCGCCTCGTCCGGTGAATCCACGACAATCTGCACCCCGTGGTCGCGCGTCAGCACGCTCAGCGCATCGACCACATCGGCGGTGGCCCGGCTCAGGTCCAGATGCCCCGACGGCGGCACATGTTCATTCAGCTCGATGCGGCTCAGCGACAACAGGTCGGCGACCAGACGCGTCATCCGCTCGGCCTGCGCCGCCATGATGTCGAGAAACCGGTCGCGCGCCACCGAATCCTCGCGCGCATGCCCCTTCAGCGTCTCGATAAAGCCGGACAGCGAGGCCAGTGGCGTCCGCAGTTCGTGGCTGGCATTGGCCAGGAAATCGACGCGCATCAACTCCATCCGCCGCACATCGGTCTCGTCGCGCAGCATGACCAGCGCCAAGGTCTGGGCCTCCGACCCCGGCAGGGGTCGTGTCACCGCTCGCCAATGACGGGCCTGCACGCCGCCTGAATCGAAGTCGGTCTCGCGGCTGACGCCCCCGAACAGGGCCTCATCGACCGCCTCCAGCAGGCCGGGATCACGAAGGGCCGACACCAGGATCGCCCCCTCACGCGGAATACGCAGCAGGTCCCGCGCCGCCCGGTTGGCCAGCAGGATACGTCGACCGGCCATGTCGTCCGGCTCGCCGCCGCGCACGACCATCATGGGATCGGTGACCGTCTCGAACACCTCTTCCAGCAGGGCGGCCTGCCCCTCGGCGCGGGTGTCCGGACGACTGTCGGCCACGGGTGCCGTTTCGGGCTGCCCGGGCACAGGCCGCTGGCGTGCCACCATCCAGGTGCTGATCGCCACCAACAGCGCCCCGGCAAGGAGGGGCGGCGCGTGCTCCGGATCATAGACCGCCAGCGCCAGCAGGATCAGGACAGCCAGCCCCCCTGATGCCCCTGCCGTCCACAACCGCGACCCGGGCGAAGGGGCGACAGGAGAAGGATTCGAGGCGTCGGGCATGTCCTGTGATGCGCGTGAACTGTGAAATCCGCAAGACAGGCCCGAACCCCCGCCAATCAAGGCCAGGGTACGGAATCTTCACCTGTGTCCGCTAGCGTAGGGGGCAAACATGGGGATACCGCCTTCGTGAATGCCGTCCTGCTCTGTCTGACAACCCAGCACAACTGGCTAATGGTGGCGCTGGCCGCTGCGGTCTGTTTCGGGGGTCTGGTGACCGCCCTGTCGCTGTTTGACCGGGCGCGAAACTCCGGCGGGCGCATGCGTCTCGCCCTCGGTCTGACGGCAGCCATGACCGGGGGACTCACCGCCTGGACCACCCACTTTACCGGCATGCTTGGCTATGACCCCGGTCTCGAGCTCCGCTACGACCTGGGCCTGACGGCAGCATCTTTCGGTATCGCCCTGATCGCCAGCGTCGGCACCACCCTGATCGGACTTCTGGGCCGGACTGTTCTGGCGCGGATGGTGGCGGGTATGTTCGGTATCGCCGGTGTCACGGCCATGCACTTTGTCGGCATGTCCGCCGTCCGGCTTCAGGGCTTTGTCAGCTGGGATCCGGCCGTGGTTGTGGCTGCTGTCGTCATCGGCACCCTGTTTGCCGCCGCCGCAGGCTGGGTTCATGCCCGGGGCGGCTGGAAAGGCATCCTCGGCGCCGCCCTGCTCGCCACCCTGGCGATCGCCTCCCTGCATTTCACGGCCATGGGCGCTGTCACGATCAACGCAAGTCCTGCGATCGCCCTTGACCCCTCAGCCTTCTCAGGCACCTTCGTGCTGACCGTGATCGCTGCAGCCATGGGCATTCTGGGTCTGGCGGCCGCCGTGTCGATCGGCCTGACCTACTGGTCGCGGACCAGCGCCATCCGCCAGCTGCGCGAGGCCATCGACGCCATGCCCGATGGCCTGGGCTTCTACGATACCGAGGACAGGCTGGTGCTGTGGAACGCGCGCTATTCCGAGGTCAATCCCGAGCTCGCCACGCGGCTTGAGCGCGGCATGACCTTCCGCCAGATTCTCGAGATCGGCATCTCCGAGAACCTGTACCAGGAGGCTGTGGGCCGGGAGCAGGAATGGATCGATGAACGGATCGAAGCGCGTCGGGCCCTGTCGGTCACCCTTGAGCAGCGCATCGCCGGCGGACGCTGGTTGCGCGTGCAGGACCGGATGACGGCCGCAGGCGGCATCGTCACCGTGGTCAACGATATCACCGATCTCAAGCGCGATGCCGAAGCCCTGGCCGAGGCCCGCGACGCCGCCGAGGCCGCCAACGCCGCCAAGAGCCAGTTCCTGGCCAATATGAGCCACGAGATTCGCACGCCCCTGAACGGCGTGATCGGCGTCGCCCAGGCCCTGTCCCATACCGACCTCAGCGAAGACCAGCGCGACATGCTCAAGCTGATCGACGCCTCCGGTCGGACCCTGCAAATCCTGCTCAGCGACATCCTCGACCTCGCCCGCGTTGAATCCGGTCGCCTGCAGCTGAACGCCGAGGCGATGGACCTGCACCAGGCCGTCGAGGAAGCGGCACAGCTGTATGCCGAGACCGCCCGCGAGAAAGGCCTGCAATATATGGTCGAGATCGCAGAGGACTGTCCGCGCTGGATCGAAGGCGACATCGTCCGTCTGAAGCAGGTGCTGACCAATCTGGTCTCCAATGCCGTCAAATTCACCACCGAAGGCATGGTCCAATTGACCGTCGGCGTGGACCGCGACGCGACCGGCCGCGAGACGCTCCGTCTGGCCGTCGCGGACAGCGGCATCGGCTTCGACGCGGCCACACGCGACCGCCTGTTCAGCCGGTTCGAGCAGGCCGATGGCGGTATCACGCGGCAGTTCGGCGGATCTGGCCTCGGTCTCGCCATCTGCCGCCAGCTGGCGGAAATGATGGACGGCACCCTGGACTGCGAAAGCGAGCCCGGCGGCGGATCGTGCTTCACCCTCATGGTTCCATTGAAACGCTCTGCCGCACCAGCAGCCGCAATGCCCGAGGCACCCGCCCCGGAAGGTCGCGCCGGACTCAGCGTTCTGGTCGCCGATGACCACCCGACCAACCGCAAGGTCGTCGAACTGATCCTGTCCCAGATCGACGCCCGTATGGTGCTGGTCGAGAACGGCCAACAGGCGCTCGACGCCTGTCGCGACGGTCACTTCGACATCGTGCTGATGGATATGCAGATGCCGGTCATGGACGGCCTGACCGCCACCCGTGAGATCCGCGCGCTCGAGGCCCGCGAAGGCCGCCCGCGCACGCCGGTGGTCATGCTGACCGCCAATGCCCTGGCCGAACATGTGGCGGCCGCCCGGGCCGCCGGCGCCGACCTCCATCTGGCCAAGCCCTTCGACGCCGCCGAGCTGATCGAAACCGTCCTGCAACTGCCCGACCAGCTCCGCCAGGCGGCCTAGCTCAGGGCGTGGTCAATTGAAGACGCTTCTCCGGCAAACAATGATGCATCGGATTGAGGCCCTGCACCCAAGGGCGGCAAATCCGTCAAGTCAGGATTGCCAGCCAGATGGCCGACAGGATCACGCAGGCCACGATGTGCGTAAGGATGGCAGAACGCGTTCGAGGTCCTAGCGCCAGCCCGCCCAACACCACGAGTAGCGCCCCTGTGCAAAAATAGACGGCCTCGCTGCCGCCTGTCACTGACATCCAAATTTTTGCGGCCAACGCGGCCAGAACGAGGGTCGCAGCCGTTCTCTTGAGCTGTTCCAGGTCAAACATTGCCATAATATGGGTCTGGTTTTTACAGATCAGGATACGCCATCCGCAAAGTTGGCAAGCGACGACCCCGCGAGAGCTGATCATTCAGCTAGCATCTATTTGTCTTGGTCGCGCGGCTCCAGCGCCCGCCAGCCGATGTCGGACCTGTAAAACCCGCCCGGCCAGTCGATCTTGCGCACGGCGGCATAGGCCCGCTCGCGCGCCTCGGCGATATCCGCCCCGCGGGCACAGACGTTCAGCACCCGCCCGCCAGACGCGACCAGACTGCCGTCCTCCCGCCGCCTGGTTCCGGCGTGGAACACCTGCACATGCGGGCCGAAGTCCTGATCAGCGCCGCGGATCACCGATCCGGTCAGCGGGCTGTCCGGATAGCCCTTGGCCGCCGTCACCACACTGATCACCACCCCATCGTGGAACTCGGGCTCCGGCACGCGGCTCACATCCCCCCGCGCGCAGGCCAGCAGCAGCGGCACGACATCGCCCTTCAGCCGCATCATCAGCACCTGGCATTCCGGGTCGCCGAAGCGGGCGTTGAACTCGACGACGCGCGGTCCCTCGGCAGTCGCCATCAGCCCGACATACAGCACCCCGCGATAGGGATTCCCCTCCGCCGCCATACCCGCCATGGTCGGTTTGACGATCCGGCTTTCGACCGCCTCGACCAGATCCGGCGTGAACACAGGCGCCGGCGAATAGGCCCCCATCCCGCCCGTGTTCGGTCCCATGTCTCCGTCAAAGGCCCGCTTGTGATCCTGGGCCCCGCCGAACAGGCGCGCGGTCCTGCCGTCGCACAGGGCGAACAGCGAACCCTCCTCGCCCTCCATGAACTCCTCAATGACCACGCGCGCCCCGGCGCTGCCGAAGCGACCGCCCAGCATCCGCTCGATCTCGGCCTCGGCGTCCTTGCGGTCCGGGCTGATCGCCACCCCCTTGCCCGCCGCCAGACCGTCCGCCTTGATCACATAGGGGGGCTTGAAGACCGTCAGCGCGGCCCGCGCATCCTTCAGGGTCTCATAGACGCCGTAACCCGCCGTCGGAATGTCGTGCCGCTCCAGGAACTCCTTGGCAAAGGCCTTGGATGTCTCCAGTCGCGCGGCCCGCGCCGTCGGCCCGAAACAGGGGATGCCGACCGCATCCAGCCGGTCAGCCAGTCCGGCTTCCAGCGCCATTTCCGGCCCCACGACCACCAGATCGGCCTTGATCTCGCGCGCCAGCGCCGCCAGCGACTCGGCATCATCGGCCTTCACGTCCGCGCGCATCTCGCCCAGCTTCGCCATGCCCGGATTGCCCGGCGCCACCACCAGTCGGCGACACAGGGGAGATTTGGCGATTTTCCAGGCCAGCGCATGCTCGCGCCCACCCGATCCGACGAGGAGGATATTCATGCCCGCGACATGACCGCACCGCGCCGTGGGGTCAAGCGGGGCGTTGCCTGCGACCGCTCCGGGGGTCTAAGCCTGAGCGGGCATGACCGACGACTCCTACGCCTTCGAGGGGCCCACCGCGGCCGCCCCTCCCTCCGGCGACAACAATCCGGCCGTCTCGATCTCCGAGCTGGCCTTCGCCCTCAAGCGCACGCTCGAGGACCGGTTCGGCCATGTCCGGCTGCGCGGCGAAATTTCCAAGGTCAATCGCCACGCCTCTGGCCATGTCTATCTGACGCTCAAGGACGACAAGGCCTCGCTGGACGGCGTGGTCTGGAAGGGGCAGGTGCGCGGCCTGTCGATCCAGCCCGAGACGGGGCTGGAGGTCATCGTCACCGGCAAGATCACCAGCTATCCGGCACGCTCCAGCTACCAGATCGTCATCGACAGCATGGAGGCCGCCGGCGCCGGCGCCCTGCTGGCCCAGTTGGAACGTCTGAAGGTCAAGCTGCGCGACGAGGGTCTGTTCGAACCGGCGCGCAAGGTCGCCCTGCCCCGCTATCCGCGCGTGATCGGCGTGATCACCAGCCCGACCGGCGCGGTCATCCGCGACATCCTGCACCGCATCCGCGAGCGCTGGCCCTGCCATGTTCTGGTCTGGCCCGTGGTCGTCCAGGGCGAGGTCGCGGCCCGTCAGGTCGCCGCCGCCATTCGCGGCTTCGAAGCCTTGACGCCCGGCGGCCCCATCCCCCGCCCCGATGTACTGGTGGTGGCGCGCGGCGGCGGCTCGGTCGAGGATCTGTGGTCCTTCAATGACGAGGATCTGGCCCGCGCCGTCGCGACCTGCTCCATCCCGCTGGTCTCGGCCGTGGGACACGAGACCGACACCACCCTGATCGACTTTGTCTCCGACCGGCGTGCGCCGACCCCGACGGGCGCGGCCGAGATCCTCACCCCCGTTCGGGCCGAGCTGGTCGCCACCCTCGCCGATCTGGAGCGGCGCCGCCTGCAGGGGGCGGCCCGCCTGATCGAGGATCGCCGCACCCGCCTGCGCGCCACCGCCCGGGGCCTGCCGAAACGGCCCGAGGACCTGCTGGGTCTGGCCCGTCAGCGGCTGGACCACGCGTCCAGCCGCCTCGGCTCGGCACTGGGCCGCAATGTCGCCGTCCACCAGCATCGGCTGGCCGTGCTGCAGGGTCGTCTGGGCCGCGGCCTGCTGGACCGGGGGCTGGAGCGTCGCGCCACCCGGCTGGCCACCCTGTCCGAAAAGCTGTCGGTCCCGCCCCGCGCCCTCGACCGGGGCTCCCAGTCGCTGATCACCCTGTCGCGGGCGCTGAACAGCCTCAACCCGCGCACGCCCAAGCCCGGCTTTGCACGGGTCGAGGCCGGGGACGGCCAGTGGCTGACCGCCGCCGGCCAGATCGCGCCGGGACAGGCGCTCGGCCTGGTCTTCGCCGACGGGCGGGTCGATGTTCGCGCCGAGGGCGGCACGGCCCCGGAACCCGCTCCCCCACCGGCCCAGAAAACGCGCCGTGTTGCGCCGCCGCCACCCGATCAGGGCGACCTGTTCTGACCGCTTCCGTAATTTCCGACGCACGCTAGACTGGCGCCATGGACGTGAGGGGCGACAGGACCGGCCAGAGCCGGGTGGATGGGCAGGAAGCGCGGCTGCGCTATGCCGACGGCGATTTCGTCATCATGACCAGCGGCGCCTTCGTGCGCTGCGCCGTCAGCGGCCGCCCCATCCCGCTTCCGGCCCTGCGCTACTGGAGCGTCGCCCGGCAGGAGGCCTATTACGGCCCCGAGGAAGCCGTTCAGAACCTGGCCCCGCCGAAATGACGCTCGATCGCCGCGCCCTTCTGTCCGGCCTGGCGGTTTCGGGATTGGTGGCGACCAGTGCGCGGGGCTACAGCGACCCGTTCAACCTGCAGGGCCGGGCCGTTCAGGGCGGGCATCTGATCGGCCGCACCTGGCCCCGCGCCCTCGTCTTTCTGGACGGCGAGGCCCTGACCACCGCCTCGGCCGACGGATGGTTCATCGTCGGCTTTGACCGCGACGCCCCACTCAGCCACCGGATCACCGCCCGCTCGGGCAGCCGCGAGCACAGCACCGAAGTCACGCTCGCGCAGGGCCAGTTCCCCAGCCACAGCATCAGCGGCCTGCCGCCCTCCACTGTCGCGCCCCAGGACCCGGCCCTTCTGGCCCGCATTCGCGAACAGGCCGCCGTGAAGGCCGAGGCCTATGCCAGCCGCCTCGACGCCGACTATTTCCGCGAAGGCTTTTCCGCGCCGCTTGAGACCCTGCGGGTCACCAGCGCCTGGGGCAGCCAGCGGATTCTCAACGGCACCCCGGCCCAGCCCCATTACGGCGTCGACCTCGGCGCCCCGACCGGCGCCCCCATCACCGCTCCCGCCGCCGGCCTTGTCACCTTGGCCGAGAGCGACTTCCACTATGAAGGCGGCCTGATCTTTATCGACCACGGTCAGGGATTGATCACCGCCTATCTGCACCAGTCCCGGGTCGAGGTCTCGGTCGGCCAGACCGTCTATCGTGGCCAGTTGATCGGCCGGGTCGGCGCGCGTGGCCGGGCGACCGGACCCCACCTGTGCTGGCGGATGAAATGGCGGGACCGCAATCTCGATCCCTCCCTGCTGCTGCGGGTCTGACGCAGAACACCGGGTTTCTCCCCTTGGACCCGGACCGCATTCATGACTAGGATGTAACAAATCAACGCCCCCGCGCGGGCCCAGCCTTCCTGTGTCTTCATGTCGTCCCTTCAGTCGATTCACATCCTCCTCGTGGACGACAACCAGCACATGCGTGCGATCACCTCGGCGATCCTTCAGTCTGCGGGCATCCGCAAGATTCGCGAGGTCGCGGACGGCTCGGCCGCGCTCGATGCCCTGCGCACCGATGTGTTCGACCTCGCCATCGTTGACTTCAACATGTTCCCGCTGGACGGCGTCGAGTTTACGCGCCTGGTCCGCAACAGCCCCGACAGCACCAACCCCTATCTGCCCATCATCATGATGACCGGCCACTCCGAGAAAAGCCGCGTAGTCGAGGCGCGTGACGCCGGCGTCACCGAGTTTGTGGTCAAGCCGATCACCGCCAAGGCGATTCTCGAGCGCATGAATGCGGTGATCTACAAGCCGCGCCCGTTCGTGAAGACCGACGGCTATTTCGGCCCCGACCGCCGCCGGTCCGCCTCCAAGATCTTCAAGGGGCCCTACCGCCGCTCGACCGATGCGGGCCGGGACTCCAGCGACGCATAGACCCGGTCGGGCCAGCGTTTGTGCACCCAGAACCAGTCGACCGGGCTCTCGCGCACCCGCTCTTCGATAAAGCTCGTGATCGCCTGCACCCCGCGCGCGATATCCGCCTGCCGGTCGCCGGTCGTCTCCAGCTCAATGGGCTCGTAGACCGTCACCCGGAACCGCACCCCCGGAAGCCGGACCGTTGACATCGGCTGCAGCACCGTCCCGAACCGCAACGCCAGCCGGCTGGGACCCGGCGCGGCATTCACCGGCTGCCCGAAAAAGGTCACCTCCGGCCCTTCCGAAAACTTCTGGTCATTCATCAGGGCGACCGACTCGCCGCGCGCCATCCCGGCCAGCAGTTCCCGCGCGCCATCCCCCCCCTTGGGCGCGAACAGTTTCACGCCATAGCGCGCCCGCGCCGCGATGATCTGCGCATCGACATAAGGATTGTTGGCCGCGCGATAGGTAATCTGGCACGGCACCCCCGACCCCGTGATGGTCGCCGCCAGCGTCTCGATATTGGCGAAATGCCCGCCCGCGAACACGACCGGCTTGCCGCTGTCCCGGATGGCATGCAGCCGCTCCAGCCCGACGACCTCAATCCGGTTTTGCCTGACAAGCAGATCCATGACCGCCGTCTCGGCAAAGGCCCGTCCGGTCTGTTCCCACTGCGCCAGCGCCAACGCCTCGCGCTCGGCCACCGGCATGTCGGGAAAGGCGATCCGCAGATTGCGCATCACCGTCTTCTGCGTGCCTGTCTTCGGGCCCAGCGTCCGCAACAGCCAGCCGCCCAGCGCCGAGGCCCGCTCGACCCCCAGCATCCGCATCAGGCCGATAAAGGCAGCAAACCCCGCCGCCTCCACCCGCCAGATCAGGTCCTGGCGAAAGCTGACAGACTTTTCAGTCTCACCAGGCAATGGTGATCCCACCGTCCACCACCAGGGTCTGGCCGGTCATATAGGTCGAGGCCGGCGCGGCCAGATAGACGGCGGCCCCGGCGATCTCGTCCGGCTGGCCGATCCGGCGCAGCGGGGCCGGGTCGGTCGCCACCTTCAGGATCTCGGGGTTCTCCCACAGATACCGCGCGAAATCGGTCTTGATCAGGCCCGGCGCAATACAGTTGACCCGGACATTGGACGGCCCCCATTCGACCGCCAGATTGCGCGCCAGCTGCATGTCCGCCGCCTTGGACACATTATACGCCCCGATCAGGGCATTGCCGCGCAGGCCGCCGATCGACGAGACGATGATCACCGAGCCGTCCTTGCGCTCCAGCATGCCCGGCGCGACCATCTGGATCAGCCAGTGGTTCGAGACCACATTGTTCTGCAGGATCTTGTCGAACTGCTCGTCCGAAATGCCCGCCATCGGCCCGGCATAGGGGTTGGACGCAGCATTGCAGACCAGGATGTCGATCTTGCCCCAGGTGCCGATCGTCGTGTCGACCAGCCGCTGCAGGTCTTCCTTCGAGGCGATGTTGCAGGGCACGGCAATCGCCCGCCCCTCGCCGAAGCGCTGGTTGATCTCGGCGGCCACCTCATCGCAGGGTCCGGCCTTGCGCGACGAGATGACGACATGGGCGCCATGCTCGGCCATCCGCTCGGCGATGGCCTTGCCGATCCCCCGCGACGAGCCCGTAATCACCGCCACCTTGCCGGTCAGGTCAAACAGTTCCATGTGCGCGTCACTCCTCAGGTTATCGCTGTCCACCGATTCTTTCTGAATAACCCTAGCCGCCACGGGCCGATAGCCCGATACTGGATCGATTCCTTCGGGAACACCGGACAGACGGCCTTGATGCGCACGCTTACTCGTACCGCCCTGATCTTCAGCTACTTGTTTCTGGCCATGACGGTCGGGGCGCTCATCTGGCGTGGCGGGCTGGGCGCGGGTGCCGGTGTCGCCGCCGCGTTCGGGGCCCTCGGCGTGCTCGGTGTCATCCACCTCTACCTCACCGGCCACGGCCGCGAGCGGGCCCTCAAGGCCGAGATCGCCCAGGTCCGCGACGCCCACCGCCTGCTGGCCGATGCGCTGGAAACCACCCAGGGCGCCCTCACCGAACTGGCCCAGGCCATCGAATCCGGCGCGCTCAACCGCACTGACGAACTGACGGGTGAGGTCCGCATGCTCGAGGGCCTGATCCAGCAGATGAGCGCCAGCATCGACGAGCGCCTGTCCACCCCCGCCCCGGCCGCCACCGACACCTTCGAGGGCCGCCGTCAGGCCCAGTCCCACGCCCTGCTGCGCACTGTCCACGATGCCCTGACCGAGGGCCGCGTCGACCTCTATCTCCAGCCGGTCGTCACCCTGCCGCAGCGCCGCACCGTCTTCTACGAAAGCTTCACCCGCCTGCGCGATTCCACCGACCGCGTGATGATGCCGGCCGAATATCTGTCGGTCGCCGAGGGCGAGGGTCTGGTCCCCGCCATCGACAACCTGCTGCTGTTCCGCTGCGCCCAGATCGTCCGACGCCTCGCCCGTCAGGACCGCAAGGTCGGCGTCTTCTGCAATGTCGCCCTGTCCTCGCTGGGCGATGAAACCTTCTTCCCCCAGTTCCTGCATTTCCTGAATGAGAACCGCGACCTGAACCAGTCGCTGATCTTCGAACTGGGTCAGGCCACCTTCGATGCGCGCGGCGCGGTCGAGGCCCGCAACATGGCCAAGCTGGCCGACCTCGGCTTCCGCTTCTCGATCGACAAGGTCCAGACGCTCGACCTCGACTTCGCCGACCTGCAGCGCTCCGACGTGCGCTTCGTCAAGGTCGCCGCCGACCTGCTGATCGAACAACTGCTCGACCTCGACGGCGGCTCGCCGCTGCCCAGCCTGCGCGACATCCAGGCCGCCGACTTCGCCGCCCTCACCCGCCGCTACGGCATCGAGGTGATCGCCGAAAAGTGCGAAAGCGAACGCCAGATCGTCGACATCCTCGAGCTCGACGTCTCCATGGGCCAGGGCCACCTGTTCGGCGAACCCCGCGCCATCAAGGAACAGGTCCTCGCCGAAACCGACCCCCCCGCCGACTTCCTCCGCTCCACGCTGCGCAGCGCGGAGCAACGGCGCCGGGTGGGGTAGAGGGCGATGCTCGGCCTGATCCTCCTCGCCCTGTTTGCCCAGGACCCTCCGGTGCAGCCGGTCAAGGTCCCGGTTGGCAGTCATCCCTACGTCGTGAGCAGCGCGTCGATGGAGCCCGGCTTCATCGAAGGCGATATAGTACTCGCTGATCAATCGAGAGGGGACTGCGGAAACACAATACCCAAGGCCGGCGACGTGGTGATCCAAAGTCGTAACGGCGTCCCGTGGATCAGACGGGTGATTGCAGGCCCTGGCCAAACTGTTCAGATGATCAACGGACGGCTTTATATTGATGGGCTCGAGGCCGTCCGGAAACCTCTTGCTGAAGGCCCGTCGGGGGGCGGCACGCTCTACGCCGAGCCCCTTCCCAATGGAGCCCGATATCAGATTCAGGACTTGGGGGATGGCTTTCTGGACAACACGGAAGTGTTAAGCATTGGTCCGGACCAATGGTTCCTGATGGGTGACAATCGGGACAATGCCATTGACTCACGAGCGGACGGTTCTGTGCCGACACAGGCGATTTGCGCCACCGTCTACGCCAGACAGCAGGATGGCGCTTGGGTGCCGCTGTAGGGGTTAAGCCCTACCACCGCCGCTGGTCGTCCCGCCAGTAGACCCGCTCGCGGCCATAGCGGTAGTCATCGTTGTAGCCGCCAAAGCCATAGCCGCAGGGATCCTCCTCCTCCGACAGTTCGCGACCGATCAGGGCGCCGGCGATGGCGCCGATGGCGGCTCCTTCCTCGCGATTGCCCTCGCCGGCAACCGCCGCCCCCACGGCCGCACCCAGCGCTGCGCCTGCGCCCGTCGCCAGCTCGCGGTTGCGCGCATAGTCGCGCTCGCACGCCGAGGTATAGTCGCCATACCCCGTCGTCGCGCACCCCGTCAGCATCAGCCCGCAGGCCGCCACCGTCGTCATCATCAAAATGGTCCGCATGTCGTCTCTCCCTCTGACCCCCATCCCCGAACGCCGGGGCGAGGGGGCTGTTCCGGCGTTCGTGGGCCTTCTCCCCTTGCGGGAGAAGGACAGGGGTCGCACACCCTTCCCCCACCCCGCTCCCTCGGCTAACCACGGCGCCATGACCCTGCCCTCCCCCCTGCCCCGCCTGTCCGCCGTTGCGGGCGACTATGACCTGCTGCTGTGTGACGTCTGGGGGGTGATCCATAACGGCCGCGAGAGCTGGCCCGGCCCGTGTGCCGCGCTCAAGGCCTTCCGCGACCAGGGCGGGACCGTCGTGCTGATCTCGAACTCGCCGCGTCCGGCCTCGGATGTGGTGGCCCAGCTGGACGGCCTCGGCGTGCCGCGCGCCGCCTGGGACGGCTTTGTCACCTCGGGCGATGCCACGCGGAGGGAGCTGGCGAAGCGCGCGCCCGGCCCGGCCCTGATCATCGGCCCGCCGCGCGACGCCCCCCTCTATGCCGGACTCGGCCTCGACGTCACCGAAGACGTGGCTTCAGCCGCCTTCGTCTCGGTCACCGGCCCCCGCGACGACACCACCGAGACACCCGAGGACTACCGCGCCGAGCTTTCGACCGCCGCCGCGCGCGGCATCGACCTGATCTGCGCCAACCCCGACCGCGTGGTCCAGCGCGGCGACACCCTGATCTATTGCGGCGGCTCTCTGGCCGATCTCTATGAACAGCTGGGCGGCCCCGTGGTCATGGCCGGCAAGCCCTTCGCCCCCATCTATGAGCTGGCCCTGACCGAGGCCACGCGCCACCGCCCGGGCCCCGTCGACCGGTCCCGCGTGCTGTGCATCGGCGACGGCGTCATCACCGATGTGCTGGGGGCTGAGCAGCAAGGCCTCGACTGCCTGTTCATCGCCCAGGGCATCCACGGCGATGCCGCCCGCCGCGGCGACGGCACGCTTGACCCTGCCCGCGCGGGCGATCTGCTGGTCGCCGAAGGCACCTCTGCCCGCTACGCCGCCCTCGACCTCGCCTGGTAAGGCTCGCCTTTGCGCGATTCCGGCGTTAACACCGGCCCATGACACAGACGGTCCAGCAGCACCCCTCCGGGGGCTATATCTTCGAAGAGCTTTACGTCGGCATGACCGCCGAAAAGGCCGTCGAGGTCACCGAAGCCCGCATCCAGCAGTTCGCCGAGGCCTCCGACGACTTCAACCCCGTCCATATGGACGAGGCCTATGCCTCAAAGACCGCCTATCGCGGCCGCATTGCCCACGGCCTGCTCAGCGCCTCCTTCGGCTCGGCCGTGGTCGGCATGATCCTGCCCGGCGCCGGCGCCATCTTCCTCAGCCAGCGCACCAGCTTCCACAAGCCGGTCAAGATCGGCGACGTCGTGGTCGCCCGCATCAGCGTGGCCTCCATGGATGCCGAGACGGCCCGCGTCGTCCTGCGTTGCGAGGGGCTGGTGGGTGAGGATCTGGTCATGGACGGCGAGGCGACCGTCCGCGTCCCCCGTCGCCGTCGTCCGGCCAAGGGCTGACGTGTCACTGACGGTCTTCAAGGACTGGCGCGACCTTCCCCCGTCCGCGCAAGGGGCCGCCGTCGCCATCGGCGCCTTCGACGGGGTCCACCGGGGCCATCAGGCCGTGATCGACGCCGCCCGCGCGGTCGCAACAGATTGCGGTCTGCCGCTGGGCGTGGTCAGTTTTGATCCCCATCCGCGCCGCTGGTTCCAGCCCGACGCCGCCCCCTTCCGCCTGATGTCGCCCGGCCAGATGGAGCGCGCCCTGGACGGTCTCGGCGTCGACCGCCTCTACCGCCTGCCCTTCGACGCTGACATGGCCGCCCTGAGCGATCAGGCCTTCGCCCTCGATGTTCTCGGTCCGGACGGTCTGGGTATCGCCCACGCCGCCGTCGGCTTTGACTTCACCTTCGGCAAAGGCCGCTCCGGCTCGCCCGAGGCGCTGGCCCGCTATGGCGAGACGGCCGGCTTCACCGTCAGCCCGGTCGCCCGGGTCGATGACGCCCACGGGCTGAAGCTGTCCTCATCCGCCGTGCGCGAGGCCCTGCAGGCCGGCGACATGGCCCGCGCCACCGCCATCCTCGGCCGTCCCTTCGCCATCGAGGGCGAGGTCATCCATGGCGACAAGCGCGGCCGCACCATCGGCGTGCCGACCCTCAACATCGCGCTCGGCGACTATATGCGCCCGGCCTACGGCGTCTACGCCACGCGCACCCGACTGGCCGACGGTCGCGTCGTGGACGGCGTTGCCAGCCTCGGCGTTCGCCCCATGTACCTGCTGGAGCAACCCCTGCTCGAGGTCTGGCTGTTCGACTTCGACGGCGACCTCTACGGCCAGACGGTCGAGACCGATCTGGTCGCCTTCCTCCGCCCCGAGATGACCTTCGACGGCCTCGACGCCCTCAAGGTCCAGATCGAGGCTGATGCCGCCGCTGCCCGCGCCGCGCTGGCGCTTTCGGCTGGCGCATCGCCCGCCGCCTCTGCTAGACCAGCCTGACCATGACCGTCCGCGTGATCCGTGTGATTTCGATTAGCCGCCCGGCGTAGCGCCGCAGGGGTCACCCCCGCGCTCGCCGGGACACCGCTCAAGCAGCGGAATCAAACTTCACGCGAACGATCAACGATACGAGACTGACCCATGGCCGACACCGGCAACACTTCTGGCGACACCCCTGCTTCGGGCCGCGACTATCGCGACACCGTCTTCCTGCCCGAGACGCCCTTCCCCATGCGCGGCGGCCTGCCGAAGAAGGAGCCCGAGATCCTCGAGGCCTGGGGCGACCTCTATGCCCGCCTGCGCGCCGAGCGTCAGTCACAGAACGCCCCCCTCTATGTCCTCCACGATGGGCCGCCCTATGCCAACGGCGACATCCACATCGGCCATGCGCTGAACAAGACGCTGAAGGACTTCGTGGTCCGGTCGCGCTTCCTGCTGGGCTATGACGTCGACTATGTCCCCGGCTGGGACTGCCACGGCCTGCCGATCGAATGGAAGATCGAGGAACAGTTCCGGGCCAAAGGCCGCCGCAAGGAAGAGGTCTCCAAGGCCGAGTTCCGCGCCGCCTGCCGCACCTATGCCGAGGGCTGGATCGACGTCCAGCGCGACCAGTTCAAACGCCTCGGCGTCACCGCCGACTGGGCCAACCGCTATGCCACCATGGACTATGGCACCGAGGCCGCCATCGTCGCAGAGTTCCACAAGTTCAAGAACTCGGGCCAGCTGTATCGCGGGTCCAAGCCCGTCATGTGGTCGCCGGTCGAGCGCACCGCCCTGGCCGAGGCCGAGATCGAGTATCACGACCATGTCTCGCCCACGATCTGGGTGAAATTCCCGGTCACCGGCGCCACCGACGACCACGACGACAACCTGCTGGCCTTCCGCCACGCCACGCCCGCGATCGTCATCTGGACGACCACGCCCTGGACCATCCCCGCCAACCGCGCCATCAGCTACGGACCCGAGATCGCCTATGGCGTCTATGAAGTCACCGCCATGGAAGAGGGGCTGGAGTTCGAGCCCTGGGCCAAACCCGGCGACCGGCTGATCCTCGCCGACAAGCTGGCGGGCGAGGTCTTCAAGGCCGCGAAGATCGCCAATACGACCCGCCTCGGCGACATCAATCCCTCGGGGCTGGAGTGCGCCCACCCGCTGGCCGCGCTCGACCCGGGCTATGGCTACGCCGTGCCCCTGCTGGCCGGCGACCACGTCACCGACGACGCCGGCACCGGATTCGTCCACACCGCGCCCGGCCACGGCGCCGACGACTATGACGTCTGGAAGGCCCACGGTCATAAGGAGGTCCCGGATACTGTCGACGCCGACGGCGCCTACTATCCGCACGTGCCCCTGTTCGCCGGGCTCAAGGTGCTGGAGACCGAGGGCAAGAAGGACAAGATCGGCAAGTTCGGCGCCGCCAACAAGGTCGTCACCGAAAAGCTGATCGAGGCCGGCAACCTGCTGGCGCGCGGCCGGATGGAGCATTCCTATCCGCACAGCTGGCGCTCGAAGGCGCCCATCATCTTCCGCAACACCCCCCAGTGGTTCATCCGCATGGATCAGCCGCTCAAGTCGGGTGAGACCCTGCGCGAGACCGCGCTCAAGGCCATCGACGACACCACCTTCCACCCGGCAGCGGGCAAGAACCGCATCCGCTCCATGGTCGCCGACCGCCCCGACTGGCTGATCAGCCGCCAGCGCGCCTGGGGCACGCCACTGGCCATGTTCGTCGACAAACACACCGGCCAGCCCCTGCATGACGATGCCGTCGATGCGCGCATCCTGGCGGCCATCCAGGCCGGCGGTGCCGACGCCTGGTTCGAGACCCCGGATGCCGACTTCCTCGGCGTCCACGACCCCGACCAGTATGAAAAGGTCACCGACATCCTTGATGTCTGGTTCGACTCGGGCTGCACCCACGCCTTTACGCTCGAGCCGCGTACGCCGGAGCATGGCTACGAAGGCGACCGCCCCTCGCACTGGCCGGCCGACCTCTATCTGGAAGGCTCCGACCAGCATCGCGGCTGGTTCCAGTCCAACCTGCTGGAAGGCTGCGGCACCCGCGGCCGCGCGCCCTACAAGGCCGTCCTGACCCACGGCTTCACCCAGGACGAGCAGGGCAAGAAGATGTCCAAGTCGCTGGGCAACACCACCGACCCCGCGACCGTCATCAAGGAGTCGGGCGCCGACATCCTGCGGCTCTGGGTGGCCCTGGTCGACTATGCCGAAGACCAGCGCATCGGCAAACAGATCCTCCAGACCACGGTCGAGGCCTATCGCAAGCTGCGCAATACCGTCCGCTACCTGCTGGGCGCGCTCGACGGCTTCGACGAGGCCGAGCGCCTGCCGCTGGACCAGATGCCGCCGCTGGAACGTTTCATCCTGCACCGGCTGTGGCAGCTGGATGGCCAGGTCCGCCGGGCCTACGACACCTATGACTTTCAGGACGTGGTCCGTCCGGTGATCGAATTCTGCTCGGGCGACCTGTCGGCCCTCTATTTCGACGTCCGCAAGGACAGCCTCTACTGCGACCGCCCCGACGCGATCCGCCGTCGCGCCGCCCGCACCGTCATGCACGAGGTCTTCCTGCGCCTGACCGCCTGGCTGGCCCCCCTCACCCCCTTCACCATGGAAGAGGCCTGGACCACCCGCTATCCGGACAAGGGCACCAACTGTGCCCGCATCATCCCCGACACCCCCGCCGAATGGCAGAACGACGCAGAGGCTGCGCGCTGGGACAAGGTCTGGACCGTGCTGGAAACCGTCAATGAAGCCCTCGAGGCCGCCCGCCGCGACAAGATCATCGGCGGCGCCCTCGACGCCTGGCCCACGGTGACCCTGCCGGCCGAGCTGATGACGGCCTTCGAGGGGCTGGATGCCGCAGAGGTGTTCCGCACCTCCGGCGCCGAACTGTCCTCAGGCGGCGACACCGTCACCGCCCGCATCAACACCGCCGACCACCCCAAATGCGCCCGCTCCTGGCGCCGCGTGCCCGACGTCGGCTCCGACCCCGACTACCCCGACCTCAGCGCCCGTGACGCCGACGCCGTCCGCTGGCTGGACGCCCGGAAGGGGTAATCTCCCTCCCCTCTCCCGGCGGGTCCCAACGGGAGAAGGGATAATATCGGCCACACCCCCACGTCCGCTGTGATCGCTGTGCCTTCGTTGTGTCCGCTATGATGAACCTCTTACTTCCTTGAGATGCCCTAAAACTCGAACACCTCAACCACGCCCCCGGCCCGCCCGCCGCCGACCACCTCTCCCCCGGCAATGGCATACAGACGATCTCCCACGACGGCCGCGGCCAGGCCGTGACGCGGGGTGATCATGTCGGGACCGCGGGTCCAGGCGTCGCTTGCCGGGTCATAGATCCAGGTCTCGGGGAAGACGCCGCCGCCCCCCTGAGCAAACCATTCGCCGCCGAACGCCACCAGCCTGCCACCCAGGGCTCCCATGGCCAGACCGCCACCCACCTGCTGGCCGCTGTCGGAGACCGGAATCGGCGCCAGCGTGTCCCAGCGGTCGGCCACCGGATCGTAGCGGTCCAGCCGGCCGGTGCCGCCACCCTGTACCGTGCGACCGCCCGCGATCCACAGGCACCCGTCCAGCACCGCCACCGCCGCGCTGTTCCGCGCCATTGGGGCGGGCGTCAGCGTCTCCCATCGGCCCGTCACCGGGTCCAGCGCCAGATGGGTGTCGACGTCACCCTGATCCGGCCAGTTGCCGTTGGCTTCGCCAATGGGCGAGCGCCCGGTGACCAGATGCACCCGCCCGGCCAGCAGCGCTCCGACCGCCTCGGCCTGCGGACGCGGCAGCGGGTCCAGCGAGCGCCAGCTGTCGCCCTCCAGCACCCAGGTCTCCAGACTGTTGACCCATTCCTCCGCCTCGCCCCGGCGATAGCCGCCGATGGCCAGCATCCGCCCGGCGCCGTCGGCCACCATCATGGGATGATGCCGGGGCTGGGGAAGCATCGGCCCCTCGGACCAGACCCCGGTCGCAGTCTCCAGCACAGCAACGCGCCGCTCGATGTGCAGGGGCTGGCCCTGACGCGAGACCAGCCCGCCGGCCGTGACGATCCGGCTGCCGGTTGTCGCCGCATAGATCTCCTGCGCAGGCCAGGGCATGGCCGGGGCCGCACTCCAGCCGCCGCTTGCGACACGGCCGTTGCCCATCACACCCAGCGCGGCCCCGGCCGCCAGAAAGCTGCGTCGATCCATGCCTCAATCCCCCTCATGCCGCAGGAACAGCACCTCGGCCGCGCCATAGATCCGCTGATCCAGTCGCGCATAGCCGGGTGTTGCGATGTCCGGCTCATTCGCCCCCCGTTCGAGCACCACGATCGCGCCGGGCGCCAGCCAATTCCCCTCACGCAGCCTGTCCAGCGTCTGCTCGCCCAGCCCCTTCCCGTAGGGCGGGTCCAGAAAGGCCAGCGAAAACGCCTCGCCCGCCGAGCCGGGGCGAACGCCCAGATCGGTGGCGTCGCGCCGGTGCACACGCGTCGCCCCCATCAACCCATAGGCATCGGCATTCTCGCGGATCGCGCCCCTCGCCTCATCCGCCGTCTCGACGAACAGGCAAAAGGCCGCCCCCCGGCTCATGGCCTCAAAGCCCAGCGCGCCCGATCCGGCATAAAGGTCCATGACCCGTGCCCCCGTCAGCGGTTCTGACCAGGCCGCATGCTCCAACACATTGAAGATGGCCTGCCGCGCCCGGTCGCTGGTCGGGCGGGTCCCCTGGCCCTCCGGCGCGACGATGGCCCGGCCCTTGAGCCGTCCGGCGACGATCCTCATGCGTCCTCACTCCACTTTTGCGGCGGCGCCGCCTCGGCCAGGGCGTCCAGCCGCGTCTTCAGCTCGGCCATGAAGCCATGCTTGTCGCCTGTCCAGCGCACGGGCTCGCCGACCATGGCGGTGCAGTTCATCGGCACCGGCGTGATCGCCCCCTTGGGCAGGACCCGGCCCGCGCCCTGGATCCACACGGGTACGACCGGCACCTCGGGAAAGGCCTCGGCCAGCCGCGCCACCCCGGCCTTCAGCGGCGCCATCCGCCCGTCGCGGCTGCGCGTGCCCTCGGGGAAGACCAGAATGATCTCACCGCGCGCCAGCGCCTCGCGCGCCGGGGCCAGCACATCCTCGCCGCGCTTCACCGTGCGCGAGATCGGCGTGATCCCCACGACCCGCCGCGACATCCAGCTGACCACCGGATTGGCGAGGAAATAGTCGGCCGCCGCCACGGGCCTGACCTGATGCAGCGCCCCGATCGGGAACAGGCCCAGCAGGATGAAGGCGTCCATATGGCTGTTGTGATTGGCCGCCACGATCGCCGGACCGCGCCGGGGCAGGTGCTCGCGTCCCACCACATCCATGCCCGTCATGAACCGCACCAGCGGCCGCGCCACCAGCGTCAGGAACAGCGTCCGCCCCCAGCCGAACGGGCGCGCAGGCTCGGTGGGGGCAGGCTCAGTACCGGTCGAGCGCATAATAGGCCATCAGGTGGAAATAGAGCGGCGCGGTAAAGGTCAGGCTGTCGATCCGGTCCAGCACCCCGCCATGCCCGGGGATCAGGCGGCTGGTGTCCTTGACGCCCAGATCTCGCTTGACCGCGCTCATGGTCACGTCCCCGGCAAAGCCTGCGACCGGCAGCACCAGCGCCACGATCAATGCCTCGATCCGGTCAAGGCCGGTGAACACCGGGGCGAGGAACCAGAACAGTCCCGCGCTCAGGATCCAGCCGCCCAGGAACCCCTCCCACGTCTTGTTCGGGCTGACCTTCGGAACAATCTTGTGCCGCCCGAAGGCTTTGCCGCAGAGGTACTGCAGCACATCATTGGCCTCGGTCACGAACAGCAGCAGGAACACCAGACCCGCCGCCCCGGCCGGTGCCTCGGCATCCGGCAACCGCATCAGCAGGGGGATGGTGCCCAGCGTATAGACGCACACGATCACCGCCCAGGTCAGGGTTGCCACCGTCGCCAGATAGGCGCGCGTCTGCCCCATCAGCGCCATGAGGAAGGGCACCGTCAGGAAGAACCACACCGGGATCGACACAACGTAGATGCCGTACATATCCAGAGCTACGAGTCCGAACGCCAGCGGCACCGTCAGATAGGCGAACAGGACGATCAGCCGGTCCTCGCGGCGCAAGGGGGCCAGCGACAGGAACTCCCGCAGCGCGATGAACGCCACCAGCGCAAACAGCACCGTCACGGCGGGCCAGCCCAGCGCCAGCGCCGCCCCCGTCAGGGCCACCATCCCCCACCACGACCAGACCCGAAGCCGCAGCTCGGTCGCGTCGAACCCCGGCTTCAGGCGCGGCAGGGCCAGCACCAGCACCGAGGCCAGCGTCAGCACGGCCAGCACCGCCGCCAGCCCCATAGCCACGTGCGGATGCAGGCTGAAAGGCCCGGCTGTCAGCGGCGCCATCATGGGTCTAGTCTCATGCTGGAATCACACATCGGCCCGACCATGCCCCAGAACCGGCCCGCGCGGCAGACCTTCTCGACATCCCTGTTCCGGTCGACCGCCGTGCATGTGGCACTGGGCGGTCTGGCCATGGGCAGCTGGGCGGCCTTTGCCAATCGCGACCACCCCCTGCCGGACCTGCTGTTGGCCGCCCTCGTGCAGGGGGCGCTGTCAGCCCTGATCACCCTGATCATGAAGCGCGAGCTCGAGGCCGGCTTTCGCTGCCTGGACGGTCTGGCCGCCCGGCTGGTGCCGCCGCTGGTCAGCTGCCTGACCATCGCCGGGGTGCTGTTTTGCGCCCACACCCTCGCTGGCACGCCCGAGGTCTGGGCCACGCTGGCTGTGCCGTGGACCGTCTCGACCACCTATGCCTTCGTCTATGTGGCCAGCCTGCGGAGAGCGCCATGACCGACAACCGCCGCCCCCTGAAGTCGCGTGGCACGGGCTGGGCCACCGGCCTCGCCCGGCTGTGCACCCGCATGGGTCTGTCGCCCGACACCATCTCGGCCCTCAGTGTGGTGTTCGCAGGCGTCGGGTTCTGGGCCTTCTGGATGTCGGCCACGGCAGAAGGCGCCGAGCGTGCTGGCTGGCTGTTTGCCGCCGGGGTGGCGATCCAGCTGCGCCTTTTGGCCAACCTTCTGGACGGCATGGTAGCGGTCGAACACGGACGCGGAGGCCCGCTCGGCCCGGTCTGGAACGAACTGCCGGACCGCATCGCCGACGCCCTGTTCCTCGTAGGCGCAGGCATGGCGCTCAGGGTCTATGACCCCGCCTTCGGCCCGATGCTGGGCTGGACCGCCGCCCTGCTGGCCGTGCTGACGGCCTATATCCGCGAGTTGGGCCGGGCCCTGGGTCAGGCTGCAGACTTCACCGGCCCGGGCGCCAAGCCGCACCGGATGGCCGCCCTGACGCTGGGCTGTCTGGTCGCCGCCGGACTGGCCTTGACGCTTTCGGACTACAGCTTCGCCGCCCTGTGGCTGGCGCTGGCCGTCATCGTGCTGCTGACCGCCGTGACCGCGGTGCGTCGCACCCTGCGCCTTGCCGCCTGGCTGAAAGCTCGCGACGGATCAGCTTGAGCGTCTCGGACTGCCGCGCCCGCCCGCCGGTCCGCCCGGACGTCCACCCGGTTTGCCGCCGGAGCCACCGGGTTTGCCGGGCCCCCCGCGTCCGGGCGGGCCCGAGCCGGGACGATCGCCGCCGGTACGAGCCCCCGCAGGCTTGCCAGAGCGCGGCTTGTCATCGCGCGATTTGAAATCCCGGGCCGGGCGGTCGCCGGACTCCGACCGGGGCTTGTAGTCCCGCTTGGGGCCATCGCCGGTCGGGCGGGCACCATAGGCGCGCTTGGGCCGATCAGCATTCTCTGCGCCCGGAGCCCCGGCGCGCGGCTTGAAGTCTCGTTTGGGATGGCTGGTGCGCGGCGCGGCCTTGGCCCAGCCCTCCTTCTTCGGCGCCCGACGTCCCGTCTCGGCCCGCTCGGCGGCCTCGGTCGTGGCGACGCCTGCGGCCCGCACCCGGCTGGGCTTGCGCGAGGGGTCCGACAGGGCCGAGCCCGACTTGCCGACCACCACAGGGCCGCGCGGACGCCGTCCGGGGATGGGGGCGGGGGTCGACACCGTATTGCCCTGCGGCAGGTTCTCGGGGCGGATATGGTCGGCCAGCATTTCGCGGATCACCCGGGGGCCGATCTCCTCGACCGAGCCGACCGGCAGCGTGCCCAGCTGGAACGGGCCATAGGCTAGACGAATCAGCCGGTTGACCGTCAGTCCAACCGACTCCAGCACCTTGCGGACCTCGCGGTTCTTGCCCTCGGTGATTGACACGCTCAGCCACAGATTGGCCGGGGCGTGGCCGTCGTCGCCAGCCTTCTCTTTGGCCTTGTCGATGGTCGCCTCGATGGGCCCATAGTGGATGCCGTCGACGGTCGTACCGGTCTTCAGCGTATCCAGCTTCTCCTGGGTGATGCGCCCCCGGGCCCGCGCCCGGTACTGACGCACCAGCGCCGAAGTCGGCAGTTCCAGCGCCCGGCTCAGCTCGCCGTCATTGGTCAGCAGCAGGAGGCCCTCGGTGTTCAGGTCCAGACGTCCGACCGAGATCACCCGCGGCAGACCACTGGGCAGGGCGTCAAACACCGTCGGTCGTCCCGCCGGGTCCATATGCGAGGTCACCAGCCCGGCCGGCTTGTGATAGCGCCAGACGCGCGTCGCCTCGGCGGCGCCCACCGGCTTGCCGTTTACCGTGATCACGTCGTCGCGGGTCACCAGCGTCGCGGGCGTATCCAGAATCTTGCCGTTGACCGCTACCTGGCCCAGACCGATCAGCCGTTCGACCTCACGCCGGGACGCGATTCCGGCCCGGGCCAGTGCCTTGGCGATGCGCTCGGTGCGTTTGGGCGCGGGCTTGCCGCCGGCCTTGTCGTCGCGACCCCTGTCGCCCCCCGGCTTGTCGCCGCGCGGTCTGTCCCCCCGAGGCTTGTCACTCCGAGGCTTGTCACTCCGGGGCTTGTCGCGGTCGTACTTGCCCCCGGGTTTGCGGTCGGCGAAAGCGCCTCCCTCTTGACGCGGGCGGGGCTTCTTGTCGTTGTCTTTTGAATGGCGGTCCATGATGAGCGGTTCATGCGCATGGCATTGGCCCTGGCGCAAGCGGCGGCGGACGTGGACGAGGTCCCCGTCGGCGCAATTCTGGTTGATGAGACGACCGGAACCGTGCTCGCCGAGGGGTCGAACCGGCCCATTTCGACCTGTGATCCCACCGCCCATGCCGAGATCATCGCCCTGCGCGCGGGGGCCGAAAACCTCGGCAATTATCGCCTGACCGGCCTGACCCTCTACGTCACGCTCGAGCCCTGCCCCATGTGCGCCGGCGCGATCAGCCTTGCCCGTATCGGACGCGTCGTCTGGGCAGCGGACGACCCCAAGGGCGGCGGCGTCCTCCATGGCCCCCGCATCTTCGACCAGCCGACCTGTCATTGGCATCCGGCGACCGAGGGGGGGCTGTTGGGCGGCGAGGCCGCCAGCCTGCTGAAGCGATTCTTCCGCGCGCGGAGGGGAACGGCCAGGCCTCACAGCCGTTCCGACGCACAGTCGCCTGTGGAGGGGCAAAGCGAATGATACGAGCCCTGTTGATCTCTGCCGGACTGCTGGCGGCCCTGTCGGCCTGCGAGGAACCCACACCGGTGACCTCGGACGGAGATGCCGTCCAGCAACGCGCCGTCGAGGCCCAGACGGCTCGTCGCCGCACCGGTGCCGAGATTCAGGAGCGCATGCTGCATCGGGAAGTTCAGGCCTCCTACGTCTGCGTCGGCGGGGACCGACTCACGGTCGACTTCGACAATGCACGCGAGATGGCCACCGTTCGCAACTCAATGGGCCAGGCCTTCGACCTGCACCTCGAACGGGCCGAGACAGGCATCTGGTATCGCGCCAGCGGCAATGAGTTGCGCGGCGAAGGCACGACCGCCGTCTGGACCGTCAGGAACCGCGACCCCGTCGAATGCCGGGCGGTCGACTAGGACGCCCCCGCCTCGTTCAAAAAGGCGCGTACCCGACCCGCATCGACATCCCGGGCGACGAAGGCTTCACCGATACCTCGCGCCAGAACCAGCGTCAGACGTCCGCCCTCGGCCTTCTTGTCCTCGGTCATGCGGGCCAGCACCCCCTCGGCCTTGAAACCGGCCACGCTCGCCAGATCCGTCGGCAGGCAGGACCTCGCCACCACGTCAGCCACGCGCTCCACATCTGAAGGCGGGCACAGCCCCTCCCGCGCCGAGAAGCCAAACGCCAGCACACAGCCCAGCGCGACCGCCTCGCCATGGGTCAGCACATCCTCGTCAAAGCCCAGCTCGGCCTCCAGCGCATGGCCGAAGGTGTGACCGAGGTTTAGCAGGGCCCGGGCCCCCGCCTCCTTCTCGTCGGCCCCGACCACGGCGGCCTTGATCCGCACCGAGCGCTCGATGGCATCGGCCAGCGCATCGTCCGCCATCCCGACAGGGTCGCCGACCGCCGCCAGCTGGTCGAAATAGGCCGCGTCGCCCAGCAGGCCATGCTTCAGCATCTCCGCCCAGCCCGAGCGCAGCTGACGCACCGGCAGGGTCTTGAGCACATCGGTGTCCGCCAGCACCCGGCGCGGCTGGTGAAAGGCCCCGACCAGATTCTTGCCGCGCGGCGTGTCGATGGCCGTCTTGCCGCCCACCGATGAATCCACCTGGGCCAGCAGGGTCGTCGGCACCTGGACAAAGTCAATGCCGCGCATGAACAGGGCGGCCGCCAGTCCCGCCAGATCGCCGATCACCCCGCCGCCCAGCGCGATCACCAGACTTGACCGGTCCAACCCCTGCGCCATGAGGCTGTCCAGCACCCGCTCCAGCTGGCCGAAGGACTTGCTGGCCTCACCCGCCGGCACGACGATCGACCCGGCCCGGGCCCCCACCGCATCCAGCGCCTCGACCACGCCCGCGCCATACAAGCCAAAAACAGTCTCGTCCGACACGACGGCGACCGCGCGTCCGGGGCGCACCTCGGATATCCCGGCGATTCCAGCCAGAAGCCCCGGTCCGATAACCACTTCATACGGCCGAAAGCCCTCGCCTGAGACCCCGACGATTCGGCTCATGACCCCTGTCCCTGATGGTGCGCGGCGATCGCCTCAATGATGGTGTCGACCGACTGGGAATGGGCCCCCGTCCCAACATCGACTGTCAGATCGGCAAAGGCGTAGATGGGATAGCGGACCTCGGCCATGCGCTTCAGTGTCTCCAGCGGGTCACGGCCGCGCAGCAGGGGCCGGGTATCGCGCCGCCGCACCCGTTCGGCCACGACCTGCAGGTCAGCGCGCATCCACACCGTCAGGGCCTTGTCCTTCAGCAGCGCCCGGGTCTCGGGGTTCATCACCGCCCCGCCGCCGGTCGCCAACACCATAGGCGGGCCCTCGACCAGCCGCTTCATGACCCGCGCCTCCCCGGCCCGGAACTCCTCCTCGCCATACAGGGAGAAGATGTCCGACACCGTCATCCCCGCCGCCTCCTCGATCTCGGTATCGCCATCGGCGAATGGCAGACCCAGCCGTCGGGCCAGCCGCCGTCCGACGGTCGACTTGCCCACCCCCATGAGCCCGATCAGGGCGATGGTGCGGTCGACGGTCACGGTCGAGGCAGGCTTGGCGTCAGAAGCGGCTGGGGTCATGATCCGTTCGACCTCTACACCATGGCGCGCAACGCGCCACAGCCAAGGCCGGATGTGACCCCCCAGATCGAAGCCTTTCTGGAGATGATGGCGGTCGAACGCGATGCCGCGCCCAATACCTTGGCCGCCTACGGGCGCGACCTCGCCGATGCCGAGGCAACCCTCGGCAAGACTGGTGGCCTGATGGGGGCCGATTCGCAGGCGGTAGAGGGGTGGTTCGCGGGCCTGTCGCAGTCTGGCCTGTCGGCAGCGACGGCGGCCCGGCGACGCTCGGCCGTGCGCCAATTCTACCGCTTTGCCCTGTCCGAGGGCTGGCGCAAGGACGACCCCTCCCGCCGTCTGGAGGCCCCGGCGCGCGGCCGCCCCCTGCCGAAAGTGCTCAGCCGCGAGGAAATCGAACGCCTGTTCGAACGGCTGATGGAGCGCGACGGCGCCTCGGCCCTCCGCCTGCTGACCCTGGTCGAGCTGGCCTATGCCTCGGGCCTCAGGGTCTCTGAACTGCTGGCGCTCCGGGTCGAGCCCTTCCGCCGCGATCCCGACCATCTGATCGTCCGGGGCAAGGGCGGCAAGGAGCGGCTGGCCCCCATCGGCCCCGCCGCGCGCCGCGCGGTCCACGCCTGGCTGGCCGTGCGCGATGCGGCCCGTAAGCCGAAGGCCCCCGACAGCGTCTGGCTGTTCCCCTCGACCGGCGCCTCGGGCCACCTGACCCCGCGCCGTTTCGCCCAGTTGCTGGAGCAGGCGGCCCTCGATGCCGGACTGGAGCGCGGCCGCGTGACCCCGCACGTGCTGCGCCACGCCTTTGCCACCCATCTTCTGGAAGGCGGCGCCGATCTGCGCGTCGTCCAGACCCTGCTGGGCCACGCCGACATCTCGACCACCCAGATCTACACCCACGTCGCCCGCGACCACCTGTCCCGCGTCGTCCGCGACAAGCATCCCTTGGCGCGCAAGCCATGACAGGGCATAGTCCGTCCATGGCGCACTCATTCTATGTCAAGGCCAACTGGGACGCCGAGGCAGGCGTCTGGTACAGCGAGTCCGACATTCCGGGCCTCGTCCTGCAGACCGAAACCTTGGCCGAATTTGAAGATCTGATCCGGCATTTCGCGCCGGACTTGCTCGCCTCGAACATGGACATTCACGAGCCGGTCACGATCCGTTTCGAGGCCGCGCGGCAGTTGGATCTGGCTGCGGCCTGAGCGGCGTTGCGCCGTTCCATCCACATCTATGATCGACCCAAGACCGGTGGAACACGTCCGCCCGGATTGAGGAACGGCTGATGGTTCAGGATTACTATCGCGATCTAACCCGGAAACTGCGTGACGCGGGCTACATCAGGGTTCCCGGGGGCAAGGGCAGCCACGAAAAATGGCGAAACGGCGAGGGACGTCAGGTCACTGTCCCTGGCAAACCGCTCAGACACATCGCCAACGCCATCCTGAAACAGGCCGGTCTGCCCAAGGCCTTCTGAACCCCGCTTGCCCCCCGGCGTTTGGGCCACTAGGTTCCGCCGCCTTCCCGGGGCGAAATCTCCGCCCGCTGCAGGATGCCTTCATGGCCACCCACTATCTCGAGTTCGAAAAGCCGATTGCCGACCTCGAAGCCAAGATCGAGGAGCTGTCGCTGCTGTCCGAAACGGCGGGCTCGTTCGAGACCGAAGTCGCCGGTTTGACTCGCAAGGCCGAGGAACTGCGCCGCAAGATTTATGGCAAGCTGGACCCCTGGATGAAGACCCAGGTGGCCCGCCACCCCCAGCGTCCGCATCTGGTCGACTATATCGACGGTCTGTTCACCGACTTTGTCGAGCTGCACGGCGACCGTCAGTTCGGCGACGATCAGGCCATCATTGGCGGTCTCGCCCGCTTCCGCGACCGTCCTGTCCTGGTCATGGGCCAGGAGAAGGGCCACGACACCCAGACCCGCCTGACCCACAATTTCGGCATGGCCCGGCCCGAGGGCTATCGCAAGGCCGTGCGCCTGATGGATCTGGCCGAACAGTACAGCCTGCCCGTCCTGACCTTTGTTGACACCGCCGGGGCCTATCCGGGGCTGGGCGCCGAAGAGCGCGGTCAGGCCGAGGCCATCGCGCGCTCGACCGAGCGCTGCCTCACGTTGGGCGTCCCCTCCATTGCCACCGTCACCGGCGAGGGCGGCTCCGGCGGCGCCATCGCCATCGCCGCCGCCAGCCGCGTGCTGATGCTGGAGCACTCCATCTATTCTGTGATCTCGCCCGAAGGCGCCGCCGGAATCCTGTGGCGCGACGGGGCCCGGGCCCGTGACGCCGCCATGGCCATGAAGATCACCGGCCCCGACCTGATGGAGCTCAAGATTGTGGATCGCCTGATTCCCGAGCCGGTCGGCGGGGCCCACAGCGACCGCGCCACTGCCATTGCCAACGTCGGCGACGTCCTGGCCGAAGAGCTGGAGGCCATGAAGGGTCTCACGCCCGACGAGCTGCGCCGCAAACGTGCCGACCGCTTCTACGCCATCGGTCGCATGAGCTAGGCCTTCACAGCCGAGCCCCGGGTCTGCTTGCGCCACAGGGTCGCGTACTCACCCCCCTGACGCGCCACCAGTTCAGTGTGCGTGCCGCGTTCGACCACGCGCCCGTCCTTCAGGACCAGGATCAGATCGGCGTCGGCCACGGTCGAAAGCCGGTGGGCGACGACGAGCGTTGACCGCCCGGCCCGGGCCTTCCTCAGCGTCTTCTGAATGGCCTGTTCCGTGCGGCTGTCCAGCGCGCTGGTCGCTTCGTCGAGGATCAGGATGCGCGGATCGGCCAGCAGGGCGCGGGCGATGCCGACGCGCTGGCGCTCCCCGCCCGACAGCTTCAGCCCCCGCTCGCCGACCTTGGTGTCCAGCCCGTTCGGGAGGGTGCGGATGAAGGTCGCCAGTTCCGCCGCCTCGGCCGCCTGCCAGATGTCTTCCTCGCTCGCCTCGGGCCGGGCGAAGGCGATGTTGGAGCGCAGCGTATCGTTGAACAGGGCCACATCCTGCGGCACCAGCGACATGGCGCTGCGCAGCGAGGCCTGGGTCACGGCCGTCGCATCCTCGCCATCGATGGTCACCCTCCCGGTCTGGGGGTCCAGCAGCCTCAGGGCCAGCTTGACCACCGTCGACTTGCCCGCCCCCGACGGCCCGACGAGGGCCACGGTCTGACCGGGCTCCAGCGTGAAGCGCACATCCTCCAGCCCTGCGGCGCGGGCATCATGGCGGAAGCTGACATCCTCGAACGCCAGACAGCCGCCGCGCGCGTCCAGTGGCCGCACCAGATCATGAGCGTTCGGCGCGTCGGCCACCTGCGGCCGCTGGCGGGTGACCTTCAGCAGCTCTTCCATGTCGATGAAGCCCTGCCGGATCTCCCGATAGGCAAAACCCAGAATGTTCAGCGGGGCATAGAGGGAGATCAGGATCAGCACCGCCGCCATCACATCCCCCGGTCCCAGCCGCCCGGCGGCGGCCTCGAACCCTGCCATGACGGCCATGATGGCCAGACCCAGGTTCATGATCAGGGCCTGGATGCCATTCAGCATGGCCAGCGAGTTATTGGCCTTCAGCGCCGCCTGCACATAGGTGGTCAGGGCCTGATCATAGCGACTGGATGTCCGGGTCTCGGCCCCGAACGACTTGACCGTCTCATAGTTCAACAGGGCATCGACCGACAGGCCCGCCGCCTCGGAGTCGGCCGCATTCATCGCCCGGCGATGCTCGAGCCGCCAGCCGGCCATGCCAAAGGTCACGGCCGCATAGATGACCACCACCGCCACGGCCACAGCCGCAAACCGCCAGTCATAGCGCGCGCCCAGCACCCCGGCGGCCAGGATCAGCTCGATTCCCGTCGGTGCCAGGTTGAAGACGATGATGCGCAGCAGGAAATCAACGGCACGCGACCCCCGCTCCATGATCCGCGACAGGGCGCCCGACCGCTTGGTCTGGTGAAAATCCAGCGACAGCGACAGGGCGTGGGAAAAGGTGTCAGCGGCCATCTTGCGTTGCGCCGCAGCGCGCACCGGGGCGAACACCACATCCGACAGCTGCGGCGTCACCGCAGACAGGAACCGCACCCCGGCCCAGCCGAGGGCAAAGGCAGCAAAGCCCCAGCCGACCGCGACGGCCGCGCCCTGCCCCGCCGCCAGTTCATTGACGGCAATGCCCAGCAGGACCGGTGCCGCCACGCCCAGCGCCTTGCCCAGCAGGGTCAGGGTCAGGGCCGCCGTGATCCTCAGCCGCAGCTGTGGCGCGCCCGACCGGCCGACCACGCCGAAAAGATCGGCCAGCGCCTTCCATGTCGAGGGCGTATCCGCAGGCGTGTCCGCAACCGCGCCGTCCAGAGCCTTTGTCGCGGGGTCGACATTGCGCCCCCGCCCTCGTTCACCGCGCATCGCCATGGGCCCTATATGGCGCGCGCTGCGGGTTTGACAAAGCCGTCAGCCAATCCCGGCGATCGTCTCGACCAGTTCCTCGACGGCCTCGACCGTCGTCGCCCAGGAACAGACGAACCGCACCGACCCGTCATCGAACCGGTAGCAGGCCCAGCCCGCCTCATTCAGACGCTGGTGCGCCGCCGCCGGCATACGGACGAACACGGCATTGGCCTCGACCGGATGGGCCAGAACATGCGGCGAGCGCGTCACAATCCCCTCGGCCAGTTTCAGCGCCATGGCATTGGCGTGGGCGGCGTGGCTTTCCCAGGCGCCCGTCTCCAACAGGCCCAGCAGGGGTGCCGCCAGGAAACGGCCCTTGGACGCCATCTGCCCGGCCTGTTTCAGCCGGTTGTCGATCCGCCGGGCCAGCGAGGTGTCGAACATCACCAGCGCCTCACAGCACAGGGCTCCCGCCTTGGCCCCGCCCAGCACCAGAACATCGACGCCCAGCCCGGCGATGGATTTCAGATCAAAGCCTGCCGCCACAGCATTGGCCAGCCGCGCCCCGTCCATGTGCACGCCATGCCCGCGCGCCTTGACCGGATCGATCAGGGCCTTCAGCTCGTCATGCGTATAGACGGTGCCGTATTCCGTGGCCTGGGTCAGCGACAGGGCCGCAGGCGGCTGGCGGTGGCCGACCTCGGTCTCGGCCAGATGCGCCGTCAGCGCACCGACGTCGATCTTGCCCGAAAACCCCGGCAGACCGATCAGGCCGACGCCCTGCCCGAAAAAGCCCGGCGCTCCGGTCTCATCCGTACAGACATGCGCCGCATGGTGCGCCAGCACGGCCTCGAACGGCCAGGCCAGCATCGACAGGGCCAGCGAATTGGCCGCCGTGCCCGAAAACACGAACCGCACCTCGGCCTCGGCATCCAGCCTTTGCCGGATCAGGTCCGCCGCGCGCGTGCTGACGTCATCGGTGCCATAGGCACGTGCAAAGCCGTCATTGGCCTGCGTCAGGGCCGCCAGGGCCTCCGGCGCCATGCCCGCCGTGTTGTCGGAGCCGAAATCATAGCGCATCGATCAGGCCTTCGGTTCGCCACCGGGGGTCAGGCCCACCGCTTCCAGATCGATCCCCTTGTAGGGAACGCCCACCTGATGCGGGAACGGGATCTCGATCCCGGCCTCGTCCAGCGCTTCCTTGCCGCCCTGCATCAGATCCGCCTGGGTCTGCCACCAGTCCCCCGACGCCACCCAGGCGTGCAGGGTGATCTGCACGGAGCTGTCCAGCAGCCCGGTCACGCCCGACCACACCGGAGGGTCCTGAAGCACGCTGTCGTGCCCCCGGCCCACCGCCTCCAGCACCTCACGCGCCCGTCCCAGATCCTCGCCATATCCGACGGTGAAATCGATCTCCACCCGGCGCAGCGTCTGCCCCGAAAAGTTCAGGATGCGGTCGCCCAGCACCAGCGAGTTCGGCACGACGATCTTGTGATTGCTGGCATTGCTGAGCTGCGTGGTGAACAGGTCCAGCTTCTGCACCGACGCCGTGACACCACCGATGTCGACCACATCCCCCACCCGATACGGCCGCAGGATCAGCAGCATGACCCCCGCCGCCACATTGGAAAGCGTGCCCTGCAGGGCCAGACCGACCGCCAGGGAGGCGGCGCCTAGCACCGCGATGATAGAGGTCGTCTGCACGCCCAGACGCTGCAGCACGGCGATCAGACCGAGGATCAGCACCGCCACCCGCACGATCTGCACGGCAAAGCTGAGCACCGTCGAGTCGCGACGGAAGGCACTGACCCGGCCCAGCCCCTTGCGCGCCGCCGAGGCGGCCCAGCGCGAGGCGATCACCGTTGCGATCAGGATCAGGATCGCCAGCGTCAGATTGACGGCGAAATCGCCGACCAACTGGGTCGCCTTGGCGATCAGGGCGGCATCAAGGGCCACGGCATCGCGGCCCGAGGCCAGGGTCGAGGCAAGAAGGCTGGTGTCAGTCATGCCCCGGGTCTAGCGCGCCCGATAGGCTTTTGAACCCCCCGACCGGGAATTCTTTACACGTCCATCCGGTCAGGCGGCAGCCTGGGACAGGCCTCCGGCACCCATCAGTTCCTGCAGGACCTCGCGGCCCTCGCCGACATGGGCCATCATCTGCGCCAGGGCGGCAAAGTCGATGGGCTTGTTCAGATAGGCATCGGCCCCGGCCTCAAGCCCTGCGGCGTGATCCTCGCTGCGGGCCGAGGCCGACAGCACCACGATCGGCGTTCCGGCATTAATGCCGGCTCCGTCGCGGATGTGCCGGGTCGCCGTCAGGCCGTCCATGACCGGCATGTTGACGTCCATGATGATCAGATCGAACGGCTGTTCCGCACAGGCATCCAGCGCCAGCTGTCCGTTCTCGGCAGCGGTCGAGACATGTCCGGCCGAGCTCATCCAGGCTTCCAGGATCATGCGGTTGACCGGGTGATCCTCGACGATCAGCACCGACATCTGACGGCCGTCCTCGACCTCTGCAGTGATTTCCTCGACCGCTTTCGGGGCGGCCCACTCCACGACCTCGGCCTCAACCGCAAAGATGAAGGTCGACCCCTTGCCCAGCTCCGAGGTCACTGTGATGTCACCGCCCATGATATTGGCCATGCGCCGCGAAATCGTCAGGCCCAGGCCCGTCCCGCCGAACCGGCGCGTCGACGAGGCATCGACCTGGGTAAAGGGCTGGAACAGACGCTCGAGATCCGCGGCAGAAATCCCGGTGCCACTGTCGGTGACGGCGAACTCGAACGCCACCCGCCGGTCGGCCAGTCGCTTGCCCCTGACCGTATAGGCCACCGTGCCCGTGTCGGTGAACTTGACAGCATTCGACAGCAGATTGTGGATCACCTGACAGACACGCAGCGGATCGCCGCGCACGGTCGCCGGGATGTCGCCTTCGTAGGTCGCCTCGAACATCAGGCCCTTGGCCTCAGCCTGGGCCTGGAACGGGCCGGTCACGCGACGATGCAGGTCCTCGACCGACACATCGACGATCTCGAAGGTCATTTTCCCGGCCTCGATCTTGGTCATGTCGAGGATGTCGTTCAGCAGGCTGAGCAGATTGTCGCCGGAGTTGCGGATGATCGACAGATATTCCCGCTGGGTATTCTCCAGGCGCGTCGCGCTCAGCAGCTGGGCCGCGCCGAGGACGCCGTTCATCGGCGTGCGCAGCTCGTGCGAGATGATTCCCAGGAAGTTGGACTTGGCGTCATTGGCGGCGTTGGCCTTGTCGCGGGCCGCTTCCAGCTCTTCGATCAGATGGGCCTGGTGGGCCTGAAACGCGCGAATTCGCTCCTCGCGCATCATGGTCATGGTCACCAGAACGAACAGGCCGGCCGCCGTGAAGGGCAGCACGGCAAGGAACGGCCAGAACAGCGGCGTGCCCCACTGGCTCACCGCAATAATCACAGCCACAGCGCCATAGGGCGAGGAAATCACAAGGGCCTGCCGGGGCGAACTGCGCAGCTGCGCGAACACCAGCACATAGCCGGAGACCAGCAGCGTCAGGGCCAGAGGCTGTCCGAACGGCGCGCCCGAGAACCAGGCCAGCAGCGGTGCGGCGGCCCAGGCGGCGGTCGTCACGGTCGCCACGGCGGGAAAAATCAGACCCCACCCGGTTCCGACCCGTTCGCTGATGCGCTTTTCAACCGCCCCGCGCGCGGCACCGGCGGCCAGCGTTCCGACGAACCACAGACCGGCCGTCATGGAGCCCAGGGTCGCGAGCAGTCCCAGCGCCCAGCTGGTGATGATCAGATAGCGCAGATACTGGGTCTGCAGGATGGCCTTCAGGGCTGCCGCAGCCTCTCCCGGCGCCGCGTCTTGCCCTAATCCGTCTGTTTCGACCAAGGCGGGCCCCCTCCGCACCGTTCACTTCAGGGTGGACGCTACTGTGAAGTTTCTAAGACGAGGTGAATCTTTGTCCTGGTCGCGGATTACGACATGTTGGGACTCTTCTGCACCTCGTCCGGCGTCAGCGCCTTGACCGACAGGGCGTGCACCGGCCCGGCTATTTCCTCGCGCAGCAGGTCCAGCACCCGCCGCTGCCGCGCCACCCGGGTCAGGCCCTCAAAGGCTTCTGATACGATCATCAGGTTGAAATGGCTCTCACCGCCGGGCCGAGCATCCATGCCGCCTTCATGGTGGTGGCCGGCGTGGCGCGCGCTGTCGTCGACCAGCTCAATCGCGTCCGGGGACAGCCCTGCCCCCAGTTTTTCGAGGATTCTTTGCGCAATCGGGCCGTGCGACATGCCATCTTCCTTGATGAGGACCAAATCAGCCCTACACTTCACAGGATGCCTTCCTCGTTTCAATACAAGCCGCGCTTCACCGACATCCGGGTCAAGCCCCCTCGCACCGACGAGGAGCGGGCGGCCGAGGCCGATGTCCTGCGCCTCAAGCCCGGCGAAAAGCCCTGCCAGTGGCCCGACTGCACGCGTGCGGCCACCGCCCGTGCGCCCAAATCGCGCGAGCGCATCAACGACTTCTACGACTTCTGCCAGTCGCACGCCGCCGAATATAACAAGGGCTGGAACTTCTATGCCGGCATGAGCGAGGACGATATCCGCGCCGCCCGCGAGAATGAGGCCATGACCGGCGGTCGCCCGACCTGGGAAATGAAGGCCGGACGCCTGAACCGGGAATCCGCCGCCGCCTCAAAGGCCGGCACCACCGGCGGCACCTGGCGCGACAGCTTTGGCCTGTTCGGTCGCCGCGGCGAGGCCGTGCCCGAACAGCCGGGCGAGGATCGCCGCATCGGCCGGCTGGAACGCGCCGCCCTGGCCGACCTCGATCTGGAGCCCGGCGTCGAGAAGAAGGCCATCAAGGCCCGCTACCACGAACTGCTGAAGCGCTTTCACCCCGACCACAACAAGGGCGACCGCGGCGCCGAGGCCAAGCTGCAGCGCGTCATCAAGGCCTGGAAGACCCTGCAAAAGGCCGGTCTGGCCTGACGGGCTTCAACTCCCCCTCCGCATCCGCTAAGCGCACCCCATGACCTCTCCGCTCGACTCCTCGCCCGATCCTCTGCTGACGCTCGAACCGCACCGCAAGGCGACGGTCCGGGAGTTGTTCGGCATCGACGCCGACATGACCGTGCCGGTGTTCACCGAGCGTGACAGCCATGTCCCGGACATCGACGAGGCCTATCGCTTCGACCCCCAGACGACGCTCGCCATCTGCGCGGGCTTTGCCTTTGACCGCCGTGTCATGGTTCAGGGCTATCACGGCACCGGCAAATCGACCCATATCGAACAGGTCGCCGCCCGCCTCAACTGGCCGCTGGTGCGCGTCAACCTCGACAGCCACGTCAGCCGGATCGACCTGGTGGGCAAGGACGCCATCGTCCTGAAAGACGGCAAACAGGTCACCGAGTTCCGCGAGGGCATGCTGCCTTGGGCGATCCAGCGCCCCATCGCCCTGGTGTTCGACGAATATGACGCCGGCCGCCCCGATGTGATGTTCGTCATCCAGCGCGTGCTCGAGGCCCAGGGCCGCCTGACCCTGCTGGACCAGAACCGCGTCATCCGCCCCAACAAGCATTTCCGCCTGTTCGCGACGACCAACACCATCGGTCTGGGTGACACCTCGGGCCTCTATCACGGCACCCAGCAGATCAATCAGGGCCAGATGGACCGCTGGAACATCGTCACCACGCTCAACTACCTCGACCACGACGTCGAGGCCGAGATCGTCGCCGCCAAGGTACCCGAGTGGAACGACGCCGAGGCCAAACGCACCATCGCCGCCATGGTCCGCGTCGCCGACATGACCCGCAACGCCTTCATGAACGGCGATATCAGCACGGTCATGAGCCCCCGCACCGTCATCACCTGGGCCCAGAACGCCACCATCTTCGGCGGCGACATCGGCCTCGCCTTCCGCCTCACCTTCCTGAACAAATGCGACGAGCTGGAACGGCCGACGATTGCGGAATTCTACCAGCGCGCGTTCGGTGAAGACCTGCCGGAAGCGGCGACGCGGGTGAAGGTGGGGTAGGGCCTACCCCCCGTAATACGTCGGCGATCCCGGGCCCACCGGCAGGCCCAGGCCGAACACCCACAGGAAGAACAGCACCGTCCAGGCGATCGTGAAGAAGATCGAATACGGCAGCATCATCGCGATCATCGTGCCGATGCCGATGTCCTTGTTGTAGCGGGTCGCCCACGCCAGGATCAGGCCGAAATAGCTCATCATCGGGGTGATGATATTGGTCGTGGAATCCCCGATCCGGTAGGCGGTCTGGATCACCTCGGGCGAATAGCCGATCAGCATCAGCATGGGCACGAAGATCGGCGCCGTCATCGCCCACTGGGCCGAGGCCGAGCCGATCATCAGGTTCACGAAACAGCAGATCAGGATGAAGCCGATGAACACCGCCGGCCCGGTCAGCCCGCTCTCCTTGAGGAAGGTCGCGCCATTGACCGCCGTTATGGCCCCGAGATTCGACCAGCTGAAGAAGGCTACGAACTGGGCGGCAAAGAAGACGATCACGACATACAGGCCCAACGTCGACACGGCCGAGGCCATGCCGTCGATCACATCGCGGTCGTTCTTCACCGTCCCGACCGTCCGCCCATAGGCAAAGCCGACCACGAGGAAGAACAGCAGGATCCAGGTGACAAAGCCGCTGAAGAAGGGCGAGCGGATGCGGTCCCCCGTCTCCGGGTCGCGCAACAGGCCCCAGTCGGGCACCAGGGTCAGCGCCATCACCGCCAGAACCCCCAGCACCGCCAGACCGGCGACCTTCAGCCCCTTCTTCTCCAGCGGCGTCAGGGCGTCCATCGACCCGCCCTTCAGGATCTCGGGATCGGCCTTCGTCTTGTCATAGGCGCCCAGCTTGGGCTCGACGATATAGATGCTGACCAGACCCCCGATGATCGTCACAAGGAAGGTGCTGACGAACATGAAGAAATAGCTGGCCGTCGCCGTCACGGCATAGGTCGGGTCGATCAGGCGCGCGGCCTCCTCGGTGATCCCGGCCAGCAGCGGATCGACCGTGCCGATCAGCAGATTGGCCGAATAGCCGCCGGACACCCCGGCAAAGGCCGCCGCCATGCCCGCCAGCGGATGTCGGCCCAGCGAGTAATAGACCGCGCCCGCCAACGGGATCAGCACGACATAGCCCATCTCGGACGCCGTATTGGACAGCACCCCGGCAAAGACGATGGCAAAGGTCACCACCTTGGGCGAAGCGCCCAGCACAATGCCGCGCACCGCCGCCGACAACAGGCCCGACCGCTCGGCCACGCCCACGCCCAGCATGGCCACCAGCACCACACCCAGTGGCGCAAAGCTGGTGAAATTGCCGACCAGTCCAGTGAAGATGCGCCGCAGACCGTCGGCGGTCATCAGGCTGACCGCGCGGATCATGCCGTCATCGGCACGGCCCGAAGCCCCCTCCGGCCTCGGATCCTCGACCGCCAGCCCCATCGCCCCGAACACGCCCGACAGCAGCACAATCCCGACCGCCAGCAGGAAGAACAGCGTCACCGGGTGCGGCAGGCAATTGCCCAGCCACTCCACCCCGTCCAGAAACCGGGTGAACAGGTTGCGTTTGCCTGTGGGCGGGGCGCCGTTCGGCGTGGCCGGCGGGGTGTCGGTCATCGTTACCTCTCGGTCTTGAAGGAATGCGGCCTAGCGGGCGACCGGCTTCGTCAGGTCGAAGCTCACCCGCAGCAGGCGGTTCTCGCGGGCCAGCTCATAGACATAGGTCTCGCCCGGATTGACCTCGACCGCCCAGACATTGGTGGTCGAAACCGCTGCATTATTGGCGTTGAACAGGGCGATGGAGAAGCCATCCACCGGGAACTCCTGACGCGTCGCCGTGCCCGCATTCTCCGTATCCCCGCCGTACCAGTGCAGGGTGTGGGTCGTGCCATCCGGGTCGCGGTGATCGTGCTTCAGCGTCAGGCCACCGGGCGTGCGGGTGATCACCCAGGTGCGGCTGTGGTCCTCGCCGACATGGAAGGGAATGCGGATCTCGGTCGCGGAACAGTCGCGCACATGCATGACCAGCCGCTGGCTGCGGAAATCGGCATCGACCGGATCATCCGTGACGACCTTGCCCTCGAACGTCTGGCCACACAGCTCGGTCAGATTGGCAAAGAAGGCGTCCTGCGCGCCACCACCGCTCGCATACGGGCCGGAGGCACAGCCGGCCAACAGCATCAGGGACAGGGCGGCGGCGGGGGCGCTCAGGGCCATGGGCAGGGTTTTCATGGTCGATACCGTAGCCGCTCGGCCCCCGGGCACAAGAAAAACCGGCTGTGGCAATGTCGGCGTTGACTTGGGCGCGCGCCTGAGTATGTTCCGCGCCTCTCATTCCACGGCTTTCGCCGTCGCAAAGGTAATTGTCCGATGGCCAAACCGGCATCCATCAAGATCCGCCTCAACTCCACGGCGGACACCGGCTTCTTCTACGTCACCAAGAAGAACGCCCGCACCATGACCGAAAAAATGGTCGTCAAGAAGTACGACCCGGTCGTGAAAAAGCACGTCGAATTCAAGGAAGGCAAGATCAAGTAACTTCTTGATCCGCTGACACGTTTCAAACGCCCGGTCCGCAATGGCCGGGCGTTTTGCTGTGCCCGTCAGGCCTTCACCGCATCGAAATACTGGTTGCCGCCCGCATCGGTCGACTGGCCCAACAAGGTCAGCCCCGCCGCTTCCAGGGCCTTGCGGTAAGCCCCCTCCCCCAGCGAGCGTGAGGGGCGTCCAGTCAGCAAGTCGTCCCAGTCGCATTCCTGTTGCGGCGCGCTGAACAGGAACCGCCCGCCCGGCACCAGCGCCCCGGCCACTCGCGTGATCAGCCGGCGCTGATCCGCCTCAGGCAACAGGAACATCAGACCCACCGCCACCGCTCCCTCAAACAATCGCCCGAACAGCTCGCTCGCCTCGGCGGCTTCGCAGGCCACCGGACAGTCGGGAAACCGCCGCCGGTATTCCGCCACCAGCGTCGGCGACGCATCGACACCCCACACCTCAAGCCCTGCCTCGATCAGGGTGCGCGTGACCGGCTCGCCAAAGCCACAGCCAAGGTCCACCACCGTCCCTCCGGGCGGTACCTGCCCGGCCCATCGGCGCACCACGTCCGCACCGGCATCGGATCGCGCGGCCATGAAGGCCTGCGCGACCGCCTCCCAACCATGCGAGGAGTCTGTCATGGGTTCAGGCTAGCATGGGCTCCCCAAACCTCGTCACCCTCGGACTCGATCCGAGGGTCGGTGTCACCCTCAGAGGCGTCCTGCCCGGACCGATCCTCTGGTCAAGCCAGAGGATGACGGATTTCACGCCGCCCAGACTTCAGGCCGCCCGCGCAATCACCCGGTTGCGACCCGCCGACTTGGCCTCATAGACCCCCTCGTCGGCGCGTTTCAGCAGGGCATCGGGGGTGTCATCGCGGCCCGTGGTCGCCGCCACGCCGATCGAGATGGTGATCTGCAGGTGGGCGTCGCCGCCCATGACGGGGAACGGCGCCCCGGCCATGTCGGCGCGGATACGGTCGGCGATGCGGACGGCGTCTTCCAGCCGGGTGCCCGGCATGACCACGACAAACTCCTCGCCGCCCATCCGGCAGGGCAGGTCAACCGCCCGCACCTTGGTCGCCAGACGTACGGCGAACTCGCGCAGCACCTCGTCGCCCGCGTCGTGGCCAAAACCGTCGTTGACCGCCTTGAAGTGGTCGATGTCCATCATCAGCACGGCCACAGGCTCGCTGCCCTGATTGGTACGCCCCACCAGCGCCTGCAGCTGGCCGGCCATGTAGCGGCGGTTATGCAGGCCGGTCAGGGCATCGGTGACCGCCATCTCAAGGCTGTAGTCCAGCTTCTGGCGCAGGAAGTCGGCATAGCGTTTGCGCCGCACCTGGGTGCGGGCGCGGGCGGCCAGTTCCTCGACATCGATGGGCGTGGCCAGAATGTCGTTGGCGCCCAGCTCCAGCGCCTTGATCATGCGGGCGCGCTCATGCGGATCGACCACGGCCAGCACCGGCAGCGGGCGGGTGGACTCCAGCGAGCGGCTCTGGGCCACCAGCCTCAGTCCGTCGAACCCGCGCGAGGCCGTATTGGCGATCACCAAGTCAAACGGACCGCGCAGGGCGGCCAGCCCCTTCTCGATATCCGTCTCAACGGTCAGCCGGTGTTCGCCATCCAGCTGGCTGCGAATTCGCTCGACCTGACGCGGGTCGTCATCGATCAGCAGGATGCGTCCGCCCGTGGCCCGCAGCCGCCCCGCGGCATCGGTGTCGACACCCAGCCGACGACCGCTTTCCTCGCGCGAGCGCAGCTCGTCCATGATCGACTTCAGACGCGTCAGCGAGCGCATCCGCGCCAGCAGAACCACATCGTCGATCGGCTTGGTGACAAAGTCGTCGGCCCCGGCTTCCAGCCCCTTGATCCGCTCCTCGCGCCCGTCCAGTGCGGTGACCAGCACCACCGGAATATGCCGGGTCGCCGGATCGGCCTTCAGCCGACGGCAGGTCTCGAACCCGTCCATGTCGGGCATCATCACATCCAGCAGGATGATGTCGGGATGATGCTCGGCGGCCAGTTCCAGCGCCGCCTGACCACTGTTGCAGGTCAGGACGTCGTAATACTCCATCGTCAGCTTGGCTTCGAGAAGCCGGACGTTGGTTTCGATGTCGTCGACAACAAGGATACGGGCGGGCATCGGTTCAGCCCATATGCTTCCGGACAACGTCCAGGAAATGCATCACCGAGATCGGCTTGGAGATATAGGCCTCGCAGCCGCCCTGGCGGATCCGTTCCTCGTCGCCCTTCATGGCAAAGGCCGTCACGGCCACTACGGGAATATGCGACAGCTCCTCATCGTCCTTCAGCCATTTGGTCACTTCCAGGCCGCTGATCTCGGGCAGCTGGATGTCCATCAGGATCAGGTCGGGACGGTGCTGGCGCGCCATGGCCATCGCCGTCAGCCCCTCGCGGGTCTGATAGGTCTGATAGCCCTGGGAATCGAGCAGGTCATGAAACAGCTTCATGTTCAGCTCGTTATCCTCCACGATGAGGACTTTCTTCGACATCATCACCGGTTCCTGCCGCCCCTTGCCACCGGCGGGGCTGTTGGTCGTCTTCTCCCTATCCACTCTGCCCGCCCAGTCTTAAGTTGACGTGAAGGGCCGCCTCTGGCCCCGGTGCCCCCGATGACGTCCCTGTGCCGAGACTGTCTGTCGCGTTTCGACCGCCCGGAGGCCCGCTGCCCGGCCTGCGGCTCGCCGCGCATGGTCACCCATGCCGAGCTGGACCGTCTGGTCATCGCCCACCTCGACTGCGACGCCTTCTATGCCTCGGTAGAGAAGCGCGACCGGCCCGAGCTGCGCGATGTGCCGGTGATCGTCGGCGGCGGCCATCGCGGGGTGGTCGCGACCGCCTGCTACGTCGCCCGCCAGTATGGCGTCGGCTCGGCCATGCCGATGTTCAAGGCGCTCAGGGCCTGTCCGGAGGCGGTGGTGATCAAGCCGGACTTTGCGAAATACAAGCACGAGAGCCGCCGCATCCTGGGCGCCCTGGCCAACCTCACCCCTCTGATCCAGACCCTGTCGCTGGACGAGGCCTGGGCCGATCTGTCGGGCACCGAGCGGCTGAACGGCGGCCCGCCCGCCTGGCAGCTGGCCCGGCTGCAGAAATGGATCGAGGACGAGGTCGGCCTGACCGTCTCGATCGGTCTTGCCCCCAACCGCTTCCTCGCCAAGGTCGCCTCGGAACTGGACAAGCCGCGCGGCTTTTCCGTCATCGGGTCGGAAGCTCAGCAGCTTCTGGCCCCCCGCCCCGTCTCGATCCTGCCGGGCGTCGGGCCGATCTTCGGGCGCACCCTGCGGGCCGACGGCTTCGACACCATCGGACGGCTGGCCGAGGCCGATGTCCGCGATCTGGTCAAACGCTATGGCGACTGGGGTCTCAGGCTGTCCGACCTGGCCCATGGCCGCGACAGCCGCCCGGTCGACCCCGAGCACGACCGCAAGGGCATGAGCGCCGAGACCACCTTCAACGTCGATCTGTCCAAGGCCGCGGACCTCGAGGCCGAGCTCTGGCCCCTGTGCGAAAAACTGGCGTCCAAGGCCCGGCGCGACGGCATCGCCGGGCGGGTGGTGACGCTCAAGCTGCGGCGCACCGATTTCCGCATCCTGACGCGCAGGCGCACCCTGCCCGATCCGGTCCAGACCGCCCGCACCCTGTTTGCCGAGGGCCGGGCCCTGCTCCAGCCAGAGCTGGGCACGCCCTATCGCCTGATCGGCATCGGCATGGCCGATCTGGTCGATGCCGCCGACGTCGCCCCCGGTCTGTTTGCCGCCGACCGCACGCGCGAGCTCACCACCGAGACCACCATCGACCGGCTGCGCGACCGCTTTGGCCCGGGCGCGGTCATCTCGGGCCGGTCGCTGAAAAGCTGAGCGCGACATCGCGGACGGGGTGACGCCTCGCCCGCGCCGGGCTAAACGCCCCGAAAGACATCAGGAGACGACCATGACCTATGCCGCCCGCATCGCCGAACTGGGCCTCGACCTGCCCGAGCCCGCCAAGGCCGTCGCCAACTATGTGCCCTGGGTGCGCACCGGCAATCTGGTCCATATCTCGGGCCAGCTGTCGAACGACGCCTCGGGCGGCATCAAGGGCACGGTCGGCGTCGACGTTTCGCCCGAAGAGGCTGCCCGCGCCGCCCGCATGTGCGGCGTCAACCTGCTGGCCCAGATCAAGGACGCCCTCGGCGGCGACCTCGAGCGCGTCGTCCGCGTGGTCAAGCTGGGCGGCTTCGTCCAGGCCGGGCCCGACTTCATCGCCATTCCCGCCGTCATCAACGGCTGCTCGGACCTGATGGTCGAGGTGTTCGGCGACGCCGGTCGCCACGCCCGCTCGGCCGTCGGCGTCTATCGCCTGCCGCTGGGCTTCGCCGTCGAGGTGGACGCCATCGTCGAGGTGAAGTGACGGACGACGGCTTTACCCTCCGCGTCCACGGCGCGGTCGCCGATGTCGGCCGGGACGCGTGGGAGGCGCTGGCCGCCCCCACCGGCGATCCCTTCATCGGCTATGACTTCCTCGACGCCTGCGAGGCCTCGGGCAGCGCCGCGCCCGATCAGGGCTGGGCCGGGCGGCATCTGGCGCTCGAGGACGACAGCGGCCGCATCCTCGGCCTGATGCCCCTCTGGCTGAAGGGGCACAGCAGCGGCGAATATGTCTTTGACCACGCCTGGGCCGAGGCGTGGGAGCGTGCGGGCGGGCGCTACTACCCCAAGCTGCTGGGCGCCGTGCCCTTCACCCCCGTCACCGGGCCGCGCGTCCTGATCCATCCCGAGGCCGATCCCGGCACCGTCCGCCAAGCCCTGATCCAGGGCGCCGAGACCCTGTGTGCGCGCCTCGACCTGTCGTCGATCCACGTCAACTTCCCGACCGAAGTCGAGGGGGCCGAAATGGCCGCCGCCGGCTGGCTGCCCCGCCTCGACCTGCAGTACGTCTTCACCGATCAGGGCTATGGTGATTTCGAGGGCTTCCTCGCCGCCCTGTCCTCCAATCGCCGCAAGACCATCCGGCGCGAGCGGCGCGAGGCCCAGGCCGGCCTCGACATCCGCATCCTCACCGGCGCCGACCTGACCGAGACCGTCTGGGACGCCTTCTTCGCCTTCTACCTCGACACCGGCAGCCGCAAATGGGGCCGCCCCTATCTGACCCGCGACTTCTTTGCGCGCATCGGCCGAACCATGGCCGACCGCATCGCGCTCGTGATGGCGTACCGGGGCGAGACCCCCATCGCCGGCGCCCTCAATCTGATCGGCCGCGACGCCCTGTACGGCCGCCAGTGGGGCACGCTGGAAGACATCCCCTTCCTGCATTTCGAGCTCTGCTATTATCAGGCGATCGAATTTGCCCTGTCCCGCGGGCTGTCCCGCGTCGAGGCCGGAGCGCAGGGTCATCACAAGCTGGCGCGCGGCTATCTGCCCACCCCGGTCCGCTCGGCCCACCACATCCCCGACCCGGGCTTTCGCGACGCCATCGCCCGCTATCTGGACCACGAGCGCCCCGCCATCCTGGCCGAGATCAGGGCCCAGACCGAGGCAGAGTCCCCCTTCCGCAAGGCCTGACCTCGCCCGGGCTGGCTAGTTCAGCATCCCTCCCCCTCAGGGGGAGGAATACTTGCCACCTCCGCCCACCCTCCTTAAGGCTCGCCGTCAAGGAGACACCGCATGCAAGACATTCTCGACCAGCTGGAACAACGCCGCGCCGGGGCCAAGCTCGGCGGGGGCGAAGCCCGCATCGCCGCCCAGCACAAAAAGGGCAAGCTGACCGCGCGCGAACGCATCGAGGTTCTGCTGGACGAGGGCTCTTTCGAGGAAACCGACATGTTCGTCGAGCACCGTTCGCACGACTTCGGCATGCAGGATCAGCGCATCCCCGGCGACGGCGTGGTCACGGGCAGAGGGACCATCGGCGGCCGTCTGGTCTATGTCTTCTCCAAGGATTTCACCGTCTTCGGCGGCTCACTTTCGGGCGCCCATGCGGCCAAGATCGTCAAGCTGCAGACCATGGCCCTGACCAATGGCGCGCCCATCATCGGCATCTTTGACGCCGGCGGTGCCCGCATCCAGGAAGGCGTCGAGAGCCTCGCCGGCTATGCCGACATCTTCCTGCAGAACACCCTGGCCAGTGGCGTCATCCCCCAGATCAGCGTCATCATGGGCCCCTGCGCCGGCGGCGATGTCTACAGCCCCGCCCTGACCGACTTCATCTTCATGGTGAAGGACACCTCCTACATGTACGTCACCGGGCCCGACGTGGTGAAGACCGTGACCAATGAGGTCGTGACGCACGAAGAGCTGGGCGGCGCCCGCGTCCACGCCGGCAAGTCCGGCGTCGCCGACGGCGCGTTCGAGAACGATCTGGAGGCCCTGGCCGAGGTCCGCCGCCTGATCGGCTTCCTGCCCCTGTCGAACCGCGAAAAGCCCCCGGTCCGCGACTCCTACGACGACCCCGAGCGCGACGAGGCCAGCCTCGACACCCTGGTCCCGGCCAATCCGAACCAGCCCTATGACATCAAGGAGCTGATCCTGAAGACGGTCGACGAGGCCGAATTCTTCGAGATCGCCCCGGACTACGCCAAGAACATCGTCACCGGCTTTGGCCGCCTGGACGGCCAGACCGTCGGCATCGTCGCCAACCAGCCCCAGGTGCTGGCCGGGGTGCTGGACATCGACTCCAGCCGCAAGGCCGCCCGCTTCGTCCGCTTCTGCGACGCCTTCGACATCCCCATCGTCACCTTCGTCGACGTCCCCGGCTTCATGCCCGGCACGCGCCAGGAATACGGCGGCCTGATCAAGCACGGCGCCAAGCTGCTGTTCGCCTACGCCGAGGCCACGGTGCCCAAGCTGACCGTCATCACCCGCAAGGCTTACGGCGGCGCCTATGACGTGATGAGCTCCAAACACCTGCGCGGCGACGTCAACTACGCCTGGCCCAGCGCCGAAATCGCCGTCATGGGGGCGAAAGGGGCTGTCGAGATCATCTTCCGCAAGGAAGCCGGCGACCCCGAGGCCCTCGCCGCCCGCGAAGCCGAATACAAGGAACGCTTCGCCAACCCCTTCGTGGCGGCCTCGCGCGGCTACATCGACGACGTCATCATGCCCCACGGCACGAGAAGGAGGCTGATCCGGGCGCTACGGACGCTGAAGAACAAGCAGCAAAGCAATCCGTGGAAGAAGCACGATAATATTCCGTTGTGAGCGACGACCTGCCGTCATCCCTGAAGCGTAACGCATCAGATCACGCCAGTGACCTTCTTCTGGCAATCACCAGCGCCGTCGATATCGCCGCGCCGGGCATGGGGTCTGCTTTCGGGTATCTCGTGGGACAGGTGATCCCCAACAGACGCCAAGAGCGAATCGTAGTGTTTCTCGCCAAAACTGCTCGCAACCTTGAGAAACTCGATCAGAGGGTTTCGACAATTGAGCTAATGAGCCCTGAGAAAGCCGCCTTGCTCGAGGATGGCGCAAGGGATGCCTCCCGATCAACTACCGCCGCGAGGATCGAGAAGATTGCCGATATCGTCGCGCATGGGATTTCGGCGGATGATGCCGAAGCAGGGTTGCAGCGAGACCTGCTGACACTTTTCTCAAGTCTCAGTGACTCTGAAGTTGCAACATTGGCGGGACTGGCAGGCTTTCGCTCCGGCCCCTCGTCAGAGGGCGCGCCGATTTCATCGGAACAGGAAGGCGTGTCCGGTTTGTCCAACCGAACCGCTGCTCGCAGGGATTTCAACTTGGTGCGCTTGGTCTCCCTAGGACTGGCGGAACGAGGGGTTTCACTCGTGCCCGACCGTCACCGGCTAGGATCCCGCGCGCGCTCGGAGAACCCTCAAAAGCTTGTGACGGAACCGCCGCGTCCCACCGCCGTCGGGCGTGCTTTGCTTGCGGAACTAGGCTTCTCGTATTGAGCAGAGGGGCTACCCACCTCCTCTTCCTCTGTTCCCGCAATCGCCTGCGCTCGCCCACGGCGGAGCGGGTGTTTGCGGACTGGCCGGGCATTGAGACCGCCTCCGCCGGCCTTGCCGCCGATGCGGACGAGCCCCTGACGCGCTATTGTCATCCCCGAATTCGCGAAGCGAATATCGGGGACGCAGCGCTGCCCCCCCGTCCCGCCCGGACAGCCGACAGGCTGAGCCGGGCGAAGTGTCGTGTCCGCCCCTCCCTCGCCCCGGATCGTCGCAAGCGTCGTCCGGGGCTGGCCCGTGCATGGTCCGCCCCGTCCCCGATAACGCCTTCGGCGTTTCGGGGATGACAACAGTGCCCCCATCACGAGCAGAGTGATGGGGGAACGCTAAAAGAGTTCTTGCTTTGTTCTCACGCTCGCGCATAATCCCGCATGGGAGGCAGGGGCGATGCGCGAGCACAGCTACTGGGTCTATATTGTCGCCAGCAGGCGGTGTGGCTGGCTGTATGTCGGCATGACCAATGACCTGATCCGTCGCATCGGCGAGCACCGGCACGGTCAGATCGACGGCTATAGTCGCGACCATGGCACAGACCGGCTGGTCTGGTACGAACCCCACAGCTACGTCGATCAGGCCATTCTGCGCGAAAAGCGCATCAAGCGGTGGCGCCGCCCGTGGAAGTTCGCCCTGATCGAGGCCGCCAATCCCGACTGGGCCGACCTCTACCCCGCGCTTGCCCTCGGCCCCGGCGTCGCTGCGGGATCGCGATAGTGCCGACCCTCATCCGGCGCTCACGCGCCCCCTTCTCAGGAGGCTCCTTCTCCCGCAAGGGGAGAAGGAGTGCTGAGCTGGCGCCCTCAGCTATGATAGCTGCCCGCCAATTCCCCAACCCTTTCAACACCCCCACCGTTTCTCGTACCGTTCTTCCCGACCCGGTGCAGCGGTGTGCAACCCTCTGCCCGTCTCCGTCGCAGGAGAGGGGCTGAGGATCCAGGCACTGAAGCGGCGGCGGGGGCCGGTCGAGCGGGATTGCCCGGGGCGAAACCCCGGGGTCCGGGGCGTTTCTGGACGCCTCGCCCGTCGCGGGCCGAGAGACTGGGACCTGCTGTCGAACCGGGACAGGCGAAGTCGGGCGCACAAGCATCCGGGTGCCCGACCCCCGGCGGAAGAGACAGTCCCCCCAGGCGCTCGCGTGAACCGACCGGGGCGGCGCCAGGCTACGGGGCCGAAAATTACAAAGCGCCCGTAACGCGAAAGCAGGGCGCATACGGTTCCGGGCCCCCGGCCCATGCGCCGCCCACCTCTCCATATCCTCTGTCCCAAGGACGAGAGGGGTTTTGGCGTGGCCGGTCTTTGAAAATCTGAGGCGGGGTGTCCCTTACGCCCGGGCCGCCCCGGTGCGCCCCTCAACCCCCAGCGCCGACAGCGCGGTGGCGGCGATCTGGTCGGCGTTCAGGCCGGCGGCGGCGTATTGCACCTCGGGCTTGTCGTGGTCCTGGAAGATGTCGGGCAGGTGCAGGGTGCGGATCTTGAGCCCGCCGTCCAGCGCGCCCTTCTCCGCCAGCATCTGCAGCACAAAGCCGCCGAAGCCGCCGATGGCGCCCTCCTCGACCGTGATCAGCACCTCGTGCTCGCGGGCCAGACGCAGGATCATCTCCTGATCCAGCGGCTTGGCGAAACGGGCGTCAGCGACCGTGGTCGACACGCCGCGTGCGGCCAGGGTCTCGGCGGCCTTCAACGATTCCTGCAGGCGCGTGCCGAGGCTCAGGATGGCGACCGTCGTCCCCTCGCGCACGATGCGGCCCTTGCCGATCTCCAGCGGGGCAGCCAGTTCGGGGATCTCGACCCCGACCCCGTCGCCGCGCGGATAGCGGAAGGCGCTCGGCCGGTCGTCGATCTCGAGACTGGTGGCGATCATGGCGGCCAGTTCGGCTTCATCGGCCGCCGCCATCAGCACCATGCCCGGCAAGGCGCCCATATAGCCGATGTCGAAGGAGCCCGCGTGGGTCGAGCCGTCGGCGCCCACCAGTCCCGCCCGGTCCATGGCAAAGCGCACCGGCAGCGACTGGATGGCCACATCGTGGACCACCTGGTCATAGCCGCGCTGCAGGAAGGTCGAATAGATGGCGCAGACCGGCTTCATCCCGTCCGCCGCCAGCCCGGCGCAGAAGGTCACGGCGTGCTGCTCGGCAATGCCGACGTCGAACGTCCGCTCGGGGAAGGCCTGACCGAACAGGTCCAGCCCGGTGCCCGACGGCATGGCCGCCGTCACCGCCACGATCGAGGGATCGCGTTCGGCCCGCTTGATCAGCTCGGTGCCGAACACCTTGGTATAGCTGGGCGCATTCGAGACCGGCTTGGACTGCTTGCCCGAGATGACGTCGAACTTGGCCACGCCGTGATACTTGTCGGCGCTGCTCTCGGCCGGGGCATAGCCCTTGCCCTTTTGCGTCACCACATGGACCAGCACCGGCCGGTCGGTAATGGCCGCCGCATTTTTCAGCACCGGCAGCAGCGCCTCCATGTCGTGCCCGTCGATCGGCCCGACGTAATAGAAGCCCAACTCCTCGAAAAAGGTCCCGCCCGTGACCATGCCCCGGGTGTATTCCTCGGCCTTGCGCGCCGCGTCACGGAACGGGCGCGGCAGGTGCTCGGCCATCTTCTTTCCGAAGCGCCGCATGTTCTGATAGGCGCCGCCGGACACCAGCTTGGCCAGATAGGCGCTCATCCCGCCCACGGGCGGCGCGATCGACATGTCGTTGTCGTTCAGGATGACCGTCAGCTGGCCGGTCGTCTCGGCCGCATTGTTCATCGCCTCATAGGCCATGCCCGCCGACATCGAGCCGTCGCCGATCACGGCCACGACCTTGTTGCTCTCGTCCTTCTGATCCCGCGCGGCCGCAAAGCCGAGCGCCGCCGAGATCGAGGTCGAGGCATGAGCCGCGCCGAACGGATCGTAGTCGCTCTCCGAGCGCTTGGTGAAGCCCGACAGGCCCCCACCCTGACGCAAGGTGCGGATGCGGTCGCGCCGTCCGGTCAGGATCTTGTGCGGATAGCACTGATGCCCGACGTCCCAGATCAGGATGTCCCGGGGCGTCTCGAACACATGGTGAAGCGCCACGGTCAGCTCGACCACGCCCAGGGCCGAGCCCAGGTGCCCGCCGGTCACCGACACGGCATCGATCACCTCGGCCCGCAGCTCATCGGCCAGCTGCTTCAGCTGGGGCGTGGTCAGACCCCGCAAGTCGGCGGGAACCTTAACAGTGTCGAGCAGGGGGGTATCAGGCATGGAACGGGCTCAGTATCGGACGCGAAGATCGTCCTCGATCTTCTCTACATGATTGAGGGGGGCGCGGAACACCAGTGAGGGATTCATGAGCAATGGCTGATTGCCGCAGGAAATGGCGCTCAGGACCGCCGCTGCAGCACCACATCGACGCAGGCCTTCAGCAGTTCGGCGTCCTCGCCGAACACATCCAGATGCCCGCGCGCCTGATCGCGCAAGTGGCTGACCCGCTCACGGGCGGCCTCCAGCCCCAGCAGGGTGACGAAGTTCGTCTTGCCCAGCCGGGCATCCTTGCCGCCCGCCGCCTTGCCCAGCAGGGCCTCGTCGCCCTCGGCATCCAGCACGTCATCAACGATCTGGTATGCGAGGCCCAGATCGTGGGCGAAGGCGATCAGGGCTGCGCGCCGCTCGTCGCGGATGTCGCCGATGATCAGCGGGATCTCGAAGGCATGGGTGATCAGCGCCCCGGTCTTCAGCCGCTGCATCCGCGCCACCCCGCCCAGGTCGTCGCGCACTCCCATCAGGTCGATCATCTGACCGCCGGCCATGCCCCGGGCCCCCGAGGCATAGGACAGACGTCGGGCCAGCTCGCACCGGATCGCCGGGTCGTCGTGGGTATCGGGGTCCAGCAGGATGTCGAACGCCGCCGTCTGCAGCGCATCCCCCGCCAGAACCGCCGTCGCCTCGTCATAGGCGCGGTGCAGGGTCGGCCGCCCCCGGCGCATGTCGTCGTCGTCCATACAGGGCAGGTCATCGTGGATCAGCGAATAGGCGTGCACGCATTCCAGCGCACAGGCCGCCCGCAGCACCGGCCCCTCGTCAAGGTCAAACAGACGCGAGGCCTCAATGGCGAAGAAGGGTCTCAGCCGCTTGCCCGGCCCCAGCGCGGCATAGCGCATGGCCTCGGTCAGGCGGGACTCGGGACCGTCCGCCCGGGGCAGAAGTTCGTCCAGCGCCACAGTGATCAGGTCGGCGACCTCGGCGATCCGGTCGATCACCGCCTGTTCCGGAGAATTGGCGGCCAGCGGGATCAAAACAGCCGCCCACCGACCGGAACCTCGCGGTCCACGCCGACCAGAACGACCTCGCCGTCGGCATCAGGAAATCCCAGGGTCAGCACCTCGGACATCACCGGCCCGATCTGGCGCGGCGGAAAGTTGACCACGGCCGCCACCTTGCGCCCCACCAGTTGGTCGAGAGTGTAGTGGCGGGTGATCTGGGCCGAAGACTTCTTCACTCCGATGTCAGGGCCGAAATCGATGGTCAGCTTGAAGGCGGGCTTGCGCGCCTCGGGGAAGGGCTCGGCGGTGACGATCCGGCCCACGCGAACGTCAACCTTCAGGAAGTCATCAAAGGTGATCTGCTCGGCGGCGGGACCGGCCATCACTCGAAACCGGCGGACTCGGCCCGGGCCGCCTTGCCGTCGGGCCCGACCACGATCTGTTCGACGCGCAACTGGGCAGCCTTCAGCCGCTCCTCGCACAGGGCCTTCAGCCGCGCCCCCTCCTCGTACAGGGTTATCGACTCTTCCAGCGGCGCCTGGCCGGACTCCAGCCGCGAAACGATATTCTCAAGCCGCGAGAGCGCCTCCTCGAAGGACAGGTCCGGATCGGTTTTGGGAACGTCGGCGGTCATGGCTGCGGTTCTGACAGGCCCGGTCAGGACAGGCAAGACAGGGGGCGGCTCAGCGCTTCACAAAGCGCCGCTGCGACCAGTATTTGAAGCCCTGATTGTGCGCCAGCCGCCAGCCATGCGCCTTCAGGCAGCGACCGACCATGTGGTTGAAATAGCCGTGGGCCAGGACCAGCACATCGCCCCCCATGGCCGCTTTCTCGATCAGCAGGCGTGCAGCGCGATCGGCCCGGGCCTCGGCCTCGCGGCGCGTCTCCTGCCCTTGATGGTGATCGAATGCATGCCACCAGAAGCGCGACACCACCCCCCACCAGCGAGGCGACAGCTTGAACCACTCCGGAAAGGGCGGCGGCGGCAAGGGCGCTTCGATGAACAGGGCATCGCTGAGGACCTCACGATCCCCCGAAATGGCGGCGGCCGTCTCGATGGCCCGCTGGCGGGTCGACGACAGGATCAGGGCCGCGCCCTCTGCCGTCAGCAGAAGTTCGGCCGGCGGCGTCTGGCCTTCCAGCAGTCCGCCCAGCTCATACTTGCCCCACCAGTCGCGGTACTGGCGAGCGGTGATCAGGCATTTGCGCGACAGGGCCGGCTCGCCGTGGCGGGCCAGCACGATGTCGCCGCTGGTGCCCGGCAGGGGCGCGGCCGATTCGGCATCCTTGCGCGTGCTGTCCGCGGCCAGATCGTTGAGACGGTCGGGGTCAAGCATGGCATCGGGGCGGCTGGCGACAGCAAGACTGTCGGTCGACGTGTCCCTCATTCCTCCCCCAGTGCCTGAACATGGGCCACAGCAGATCGCCCCAGACCTTCGAGGTCGTAGCCCCCCTCCAGCGAACTGACAACCTTGCCCGAACAGACCCGCCTCGCTACCTCGACCACCGCACGCGTGGCCCAGGCGAAATCCTCGGCCTCAAGGCTCTGGTGGGCCAATGGGTCACGGCGGTGCGCATCGAAACCGGCCGAGATCAGGATCAGGTCGGGCAAGAAGGCTTCGAGCGACGGCATCAGTCTGTCGGCAAAGGTCCGCCGCCAGGCCTCGCGGGCTGCATGGGGTTCAACCGCCGCATTGACGATGTTGCCGACCCCTGTCTCGGACGGCGCGCCGGTGCCGGGATACAGGGGCATCTGATGGATCGAGGCCAGGAACAGGCTGGGGTCAGTCTCGAACGCCGCCTGGGTGCCATTGCCATGGTGGACATCGAAATCGACCACCGCGACGCGTTTCGCGCTCTCGGCCTGCGCCACCCGGGCGGCAACGGCGACGTTCGAGAACAGGCAGAACCCCATCGACTGGTTGGGCTCGGCATGGTGACCGGGCGGCCGGATCGCGCAAAAGGCCCGGTCCATTTCCCCGGCCATGACCGCGCGAACAGCATCGACCACCGCTCCGGCCGCCAGACGTGCAGCGCGCACACTGCCGGGCGACAGATGGGTATCGGCGTCCAGCGACACCCGGCCGGCCGCCGGCGAGGCCTTCAGGATATTGGCGACATAGGCCGCCGGGTGCAGTCGCTCCAGGTCCGCAACCGACGCCTCGGTCGCCGCACGCCGGTTGCCATCCAGCCCGGCATCAGCCAGCGCCGCCAGCACCGCAGCCAGCCGCTCGGGCCGCTCGGGATGGCCGACACCGGGCTGGTGTCCGGTCATGTCGGGGTGGGTAAAGATCGGCAGGGTCATTGCCCCCAGACTAGGCCCCGAATCCCCGCTTGTCGCCTGCCTCGCCAGAGCGTGATAAGCGCCCGGCATGAGCGACATCCTGATCCGCCCGGCCCGCATGGCCGATGCCCCGGCCCTGTCCGACGCCGGCAGCCGAACCTTCGTCGAAACCTTCATGGACGGCTTCGGCATCCCCTATCCGAAAGACGACCTGGCGGTGTTCATGGAGGCGGTCTTCAGCGTCGAGGCCACCCGGGTCCGGCTGGCCGATCCGACCATGGCCTGGTGGGTGGCCGAGCGCGACGGCCATCTGCTGGGCTTTGCCAACACCGGCCCCAACGCCCTGCCCCATCCCGACGCCCGCCCAGGCGAGGCCGAGCTGAAGCGGCTCTACATCCTCAAGGAAGCTCAGGGCCTCGGCCTCGGCACCCGCCTGCTGAAAGTAGCCATGGACTGGATGACCGAACACGGCACCGGCGCCCAGTGGATCGGCGTCTGGAGCGGCAATCTGAAGGCGCAAAAACTGTATGCCGCCTACGGCTTCGAAAAGGCCGGCGAGTACCAGTTCCCCGTCGGCCGCTGGATGGACAACGAATTCATCCTCCGAAAGCCTGCCTGATCCCGAATGGACGCCGGGACGGCGGCGTGGTCTGTTGGCCGCCTGTTCCACGGAGGGTTCCGCCATGTTCCGTCATCTGTCTGCGGTTGTGATCGGCCTTTGCCTGCTGGCCTTGCCCGTCCATGCGCAGGCCCAGGCGGCCAGCGAGGCCGAGGCTCGCGCTCACGCCGACAAGATCATCACCAATTCTGGAGGCGCCGCTTTTTTCACGAACATCACCGATAGCGACATGCCCACCGTGCTGCATGGCCCCAGTGGCATGGTGTGCGAATTCCCCGGGGCGGATGAGCGCGACAACATCAGACTATTTCAGGCATCCGGCATGGACGTCGGTTGCAGTTCCTGGATCGGCCGCACGTTCGTCACCATCTTCGCCACGCGATATGACGAGGTCTATTCTGCAGAAGAGGTCATGGGCGCTGCAATCCGGGCCATACAGCGCAGTGCGCCTCGGGCCGAACCGATCGACAGCACCTTTGAGGTTCGAACGCTCCCGGGCCAGAAGACGCCGTTGGTGACCGTGTTCGAGCTTGAGATCGATGGCCGACCGGTCCGCAGCCTGATCCTGGTGCAACACATCGGTGAATGGAGCTTCAAGGTCCGCGCGACCGGACCCTCTGGCGATGACTCGGTGGTCGAACTGTCCAGCATGGCGTTCGCCATTGCCCTGCAAGGGGCGGGCGCCGGGGGCGCAAGGGACTGATGCTCCTCCCCTTCTTCACTGCCCTGCGGGACGCCCGCGTCCCGGTCTCGCTCAAGGAATGGCTGTTCCTCATGGAGGCCATGGACAAGCGCGTTCTGACGGCCGGCACGCGGGTCGAGGACTTCTACCACCTGTCGCGGGCCGTCCTGATCAAGGACGAGAAACACTACGACCGGTTCGATCAGGTGTTCGGCAAGGTGTTCAAGGGGCTGGAGACCGTCGGCGCGGGCGAGGAGCCGGATATCGGTGGCGTGCCCGAGGACTGGCTGAAGCTGCTGAACGAAAAATACCTGACCGACGAGCAGAAGGCCGAGATCGAGGCCCTCGGCGGCTTCGAAAAGCTGATGGAGACGCTGAAGCAGCGGCTGGAGGAACAGCACGACCGGCATCAGGGCGGATCGAAATGGATCGGCACCGGCGGCACCAGCCCCTTCGGCAACGGCGGCTATAACCCCGAGGGCGTCCGCATCGGCGGCAAGTCGCAGCACGGACGGGCGGTCAAGGTCTGGGAGAAGCGCGAGTATCGGAATCTGGACGACTCGGTCGAACTGGGCACCCGCAACATCAAGGTGGCTCTGCGCCGCCTGCGCCGGTTCGCGCGTCAGGGCACCCCGAACGAGCTGGACATGGACGCCACCATTGACGGCACGGCGCGGCAGGGCTGGCTGGACATCCAGATGCGACCCGAGCGACGCAATACCATCAAGGTCCTGCTGTTCCTCGACATCGGCGGATCGATGGATGGCCACGTCAAGCTGTGCGAGGAGCTGTTCTCGGCCGCGAAGTCCGAATTCCGCCACCTCGAGTTCTTCTACTTCCACAACTGCCTCTACGAAGGCGTCTGGAAGGACAACCGCCGCCGGCACGAGGCCCGGACGCCGACGTGGGAAGTCCTGAACCGCTACCCCGGCGACTGGCGCGCCGTGGTGGTCGGCGACGCCACCATGAGCCCCTATGAGGTCACCATGCCCGGCGGATCGGTCGAGCACTGGAACGAGGAGGCCGGCGCCGTCTGGCTGAAACGCCTGCGTCAGCAGTGGTCAAATTCGGCGTGGCTGAACCCGGTGCCCGAGCGCTACTGGTCCTATACGCCATCGGTCGCCTTGATCCGCGAGGTCATGGAGGACCAGATGTTCCCCTTGACTCTGGACGGGCTGGAGCGCGCCATGCGCTCCTTGGCGCGATAGGCCGACGATCCCCCACAGGAGGCGTCCATGCTCGGTGCAATCATCCTTGGACTGCTGATGCAGGACCCGGCCCTGCCCCAGTGGGCCCGCGACGACCCCTTTGCCTGGGAACGCGCCCGCTGCCACCCCCAGATCCGTGGCGACACGCCGCTGGAGTCCTGCCAGTTCCGCGTCCGGCAACAGCTGGTGGCCGAGCTGGGCGACAGTCTGCCCGAGGCGCTGCGCCCCACGACTGCGCTCGAAGCCTGCGCCCGTGCGCAGGCTGATGCCAACTTCGCCGTCCAGTGCGATCGGCCCCGCGAGGTTCGAGGTCCTTCGACGCCCCAACTGCGCGAACAGGCCCGGTGCAGCACCCGCCCGCGTGCGCGTCCCGATGGCGGCGTGGTCTGGGAAGAGGTCTGCGACCCCTCCGGCACCCGCGATGAGGACAGCGGCCTACGGCTCAACCTGTCCGGCCGCGACTGAAAAAGGCCACCGTCCTGCGACGGTGGCCTCTTCAATCCGGCAGGTTGATCCGGACTAGGACCAATCGACATTCAGGGATTCACTTGGGCCTGAATGCGTGATTCATAGGTCTCCGCTTTGACGGAGGTCTGTGATGGGTGTGAAGCGGTACGAACTGGATGAAGCGCAGTGGGCTCGGATC